>Ga0137410_10000025_pt1 | contig 105639 bp, 101 predicted proteins | sample CZODoug1_16funga_FD_108878 | JGI IMG/M metagenome (GOLD analysis project Ga0137410, IMG submission 108878) | Vadose zone soil fungal communities from Angelo Coast Range Reserve, California, USA - CZODoug1_16fungal (Illumina Assembly) | ecosystem: Environmental > Terrestrial > Soil > Vadose... | reverse complement strand
CATGCACGACGGCAGCGTCGCGACGCTCGCGGAGGTGATCGATCACTATTCCGCGGGGGGCCGACAGGCGCCTCTCGGTCCCGCCGCCAGCAACGTCCTCAAGGACCGGCGCATCCGCCCGTTTCAGATCTCGGTGCAGGAGAAGGCGGATCTGGTCGCTTTTCTCGAGAGTCTCACCGACCAGGAGTTTGTGCACGACCGGCGCTTTCGGAACGATGCAGATCCGCACTCGGCGCGCTCAGATCCCGATGCGCACGCCACGCCGATCGAGCGGCCACAGCAGCACCCACCAGAACGCCGTGAAGCACAGCGCGTAGACGAGTGAAGGCACGAACGGACCGAAGCGCGGCGTCATCCAGTCCGCGAAGCCGCGCGTGTAGATCAGCTCCGAAGCGCCGGAGCCCACGAGCACGTAAACCATGAGAGCCGCGCCGGCATAGGCGGTAATCGCGTTGACGCCGAGCGAGCGTCCGAGTGGGTGCCAGCCGCGGACATCGATCAGCGCGTGCGAGATGGCAACAGCCAACAAGGCCCAGCCGGCGGTCCACAGCACGAAAGATGACGTCCAGAGATTCTTGTTGAACGGGAATACCGAGGACCAGGCGAGGCCTGCGACCAGTGCAACGCCCGCGGCAATCCAGAGTCGGCCGTGCGCTCGAGTCCGCAGCCAGCGTCCCGCGTGCATGCCGAGCAACGTGGTCGCAATCGCTGGCAGCGTACTCAACAGTCCTTCCGGATCGTGGCCACGGCCGGTTGCCGGATCGAACTCATAGTTCAACGGGCCGAATACCCGGGTATCGATGCGGCTGGCGATGTTCGTGCCCGGTTCCGAACCGCCACTCAGCGCGACCACTGCCCAATAGCCGACCAACAAGCCGGCTATCAGCAACCATTGGCTACGCGGTCGCGAGTAGATCGCGATGAGGCCGGCCGCGAGATAGCACAGCCCGATTCGTTGCAGCACTCCCATGACGCGAAAGTGCGGCGAGTGGAACGCGATCAGCGCCAGTGCGTTGAGGGCGAGCCCGAGCAACACGATGCGCATCGCTCTGAGGAGCACGAGGCGACGCAGCGCCACGGGTGCCACGCCCGCTTCGGCACGCGCGCCGATGCTGAGCGAGGTCGAGACGCCAACGATGTACAGAAAAAACGGGAATATCAGGTCGGTCGGCGTACAGCCGTTCCACTCCGAGTGACGCAGGGGGGCGTAGACGTGCCCCCAGTCTCCCGGGTCATTGACCAGCAGCATGGCCGCGACGCTCACGCCGCGCAGGGCATCGATCGATGGCAATCGTCCCTGCGCGGTGCGCGCCGCGGCCGATGCGTTCAAGTCGCGGTCTTTTCCGCAATCACCACGGCAGCGTCCACGCAGCCATCCGCGTTGTTGCTGCCGAACACGTCCACGTGGTTTCCGGCCACCAGGTCCGCAAACGTTCCGCGGTCACTGCTGAACTCGGAGTCAGAGATGGTGATCAGGAAGATCGCGGTGGTATCAGCGACGTGTACGCAGCGATCGCCCGTAGCCGTCGTCATCGTGAACGACTGAGTCGCCGCATCGAGCGTGAGCACATCACCACGCACGACCGTCTCCTCGTTCGGCGCCTGTGTATCGACGACGATGAGCGAAGACTTGAGCGTGTCGGGATCAGTGCTGGAGAGCTGCAGCACGCCATCGACGCGTGCGGCACGATCCACCTGGATCGCATCGATGGCGAGCTCGGTGCCATCCTTGCCGAAGATGCGCGTGCCGTCCTGGACCAGCGTGCTGATGAGGGTATCCGGGGCGAATCCCTGGCCGGCATCGACGCCCAGATCGAAGCGCTTTGTCGTCGCGTCGGGTGCGGTCTTGATGGTGCCCTTCAGTCGGGCAAAGCTACCCGGCGGCCCCACTTCGAGCACTACCGCGTCGAGACGCAGATCGCCGCCGTCGTGATCGCCGTTCGAGTCCGAACCGCCCATGCCGCCGTCGTTCTCGTCCTGGTCGTCGCTGTCATTGTCCCCTGCGTCGTCCTGCTTGCTGATGCGCCCGATCGCAGTGGCGGGATCACCCTGCTTCAGGTCGGCGAACGTGAGTGCATCACCGTTCGCACCGAACACAGTGGTCTTGGCATCGAGGGCGACTTCGACGCAGTGATCGCCCATGTGGTCATCCGAGCTCGAGCGCGTGGTCATCTCGGGCACGTTGCGCACCAGGTCGCACAGGTCGAAAGTCTGTGCCGTCGCGTCGATTGCACCGATCACGCCGGCGACCCGTGCCAGTCGGCCGTTGAGACTCTTCTGCAGCAGGCGCACGAAGATCACTGGCCGGAAGTTCACCCGGCCGCTGCCGGTGCCCACGATCTGGATCGACTTCTGCATGTCGAAGTCGAGCTCGAGCAGCAGCGTATCGCCCGGCGCCGCGGCCATCGACTGTTGCAGGTTGAGATCCAGCTTGCCGTTGCCTGGAAGATGCGGGTGAATCCGCTCGACGACATTGCCAGCGGCGTCACGGCGTACCAGTTCCAGGTCGCTCAAGGTCAGGCGGATCTTCTGGAAGCTGCCGGGCGCTACCGTCGTGGAGAGCGCGAAGAGATCCGAGGAGCTGTCGAGCTTGAGCAGGTCGATCGTGTTGCTGCCGCTGAACACGGTCTGCGGCGCGCCACGGCCCATCAGCGTAATACCGGTGATGGTGGCATTGATTTCCGAGAATGGCGTGCCAGGAGCATCCGTCAGGAGGACACCGACAGTAGCCTGGCCCTGCGGTGTCGGCGTCGGGTTGGTGGTCCCATCCATGCCACCACCACCACCACTGCAGGCGCCCAGTACCAGTAGCGCGAGCAGCGCAGCGTAATACCTAGAATGAAAGCGAATGTTTGAAGGCAGCATGCTAGTGCCCTCCTTGTGATTGTGATCCCCGGGAAAAGTGACGCTGGCGATTCTAGTCTTCGGCCGGCTGAGTAGCGTAATGTCGCAGGAAACAGACAGAGCGGCACACCGGGGGATCAATGTCGACCCAGATACAGGACGAGTTCTACGCGCGCGCGTTCGCGGTCGTGGCCATCGCGGTGCTGGTCATCCTGTTGTGGCTGGTGTTGCGGCCACTCGCGGCGACGCTCGCCTGGGCGTTGCTGCTCGCATTCCTGTTGCAGCCCGTACAGGCCCGGCTCACCGGCTGGCTGCGAGGTCGCGCCGCCGCCGCCGCATCCCTGCTCACTCTTGCCGCCCTCACCGTGCTCGTCGGTCCGCTGGCGGCGCTGGGCGTGACCTTCGCGCGCCAGGCTGCCTCGCTCGTCGATCGGCTGAAGCAGAACTATGCGTTGAGCGACGTGGGACCCGGGTCGCTGGAACACATACCGGTCATCGGCACCGCGCTCACCTGGATCGAGCGCAGTACTGTGCTCACGACTGAGCAACTGCGCGAGTGGCTGATCAACGGCTCCAGTGCGCTGCTCCAGCACGTCGGCTCGATCGGCAGCTCGCTGTTCGTGGGTGCGCTCGGCACCCTGGTCGGTTTCGTCATGATGCTGTTCCTGCTGTTCTTCTTCCTGCGCGATGGCGCGCGGATGTCGAATCGGCTCCTCGCCCTGATACCGATGTCGGACGCGCGCAAGCATGGATTGATGCTGCAGCTCGGCGCGGTCACGCGCGCTGTGGTATTCGGTACATTGCTCACCGGCGTCCTGCAAGGCGCATTGCTCGGCATCGGGTTCGCGATCGTGCATTTGCCCTCGCCGGTCGTGTTCGCGGTGATCGCTGCACTCCTGTCGTTGTTGCCGATCGGCGGCACCGCTCTCGTCTGGGTTCCGGCGGTGCTGTACCTCCTTACGCAGGGCCGCTACGGGGCGGCGATCTTTCTCGCGTTGTGGGGCGCGCTGCTCGTAGGGCTCATGGACAACCTGCTCAAGCCGCTGCTGATTTCCGGACGCGCTGAAGTGCCGACGCTGGCCGTGTTTCTCGGGGTGATCGGCGGCCTCTCGGCGTTCGGCCCGATCGGCACGTTCCTCGGGCCGGTGCTGCTCGCGATGACGATCGCGTTGCTGCGCTGGGCGGAAGAACATCGCTCTGTACACGCCTGAAAAGCCGCTCAAGTCGCGCCGACGCCCGGTGATAGAATGCGCGGCCGATGGACGTCTCCTTCATCCTCGATCCGCTCAACGATGCGCAGCGCGCAGCAGTCACCGCACCGCTCACGCCAACGCTGGTGCTGGCGGGCGCCGGCAGCGGCAAGACGCGTGTACTCACGCACCGCGTCGCCTGGCTGATCCGCGTCGAAGATGTATCCCCGCACAGCGTCCTGGCGGTCACGTTCACCAACAAGGCGGCGGGCGAAATGCGCGGCCGCATCGAGTCGCTGCTCGGTATGCCCGGCGCGGCGTTGTGGATCGGGACCTTTCACGGGCTGGCGCACCGACTGCTGCGCATCCATTGGCGTGAAGCGTCGCTCGCGCAGAATTTCCAGATCCTCGACGCCGAGGACCAGTTGCGCTTCGTCCGCAAGGTGCTCAAGTCGCTGCAGCTCGATGAGGCGCGCTGGGTGCCGCGCGAGATCACCTGGTTCATCAACGCGCAGAAAGATGAGGGCTTGCGGGCGAAGCAGCTCAAGGACCATGGCGATCCGACCCGCCGCGAGTTCATCCGCATCTACCAGGCGTACCAGGACGCATGCGAGCGCGCCGGCGTCGTGGACTTCGCCGAACTGCTGTTGCGCGCCTACGAGACGTTGCGCGATCGTCCTGAGCTTCTCGCCCACTACCGGGGACGGTTCCGGCACCTCCTGGTCGATGAATTCCAGGACACCAACCTCATCCAGTACGCATGGCTCAAGCTGATGGCAGGCGACCAGGGCGTGCCCTTCGTCGTGGGCGACGACGACCAGTCGATCTACGGCTGGCGCGGGGCGCGCATCGAAAACCTGCAGCAGTTTCAGCGCGACTTTCCGGGTACCAAGCTGTTCCGGCTGGAACAGAACTACCGTTCGACCGGCACCATTCTCGCGGCGGCGAATACGCTGATCGCCAACAACTCGGCGCGCCTCGGCAAGAATCTCTGGACCAGCGGCGAACACGGCGAACCGATCAAGCTCTACGCGGCATTCAACGAGCGCGACGAAGCGGATTTCGTCGTCAATCGCATCCGCGAATGGATGAAACGCGGCGGCAAGCGGCGCGAGATCGCCATCCTGTATCGCTCCAACGCCCAGTCGCGGGTCTTCGAGGAAGCGTTTCTGAGCGCCAACATTCCCTACCGGGTTTATGGCGGCCTGCGCTTCTTCGAGCGCGCCGAGATCAAGGATGCGCTCGCCTACCTGCGCCTGACCGCGAACCGCGATGACGACGCCTCCTTCGAGCGGGTCGTCAACCTGCCGGCGCGCGGCATCGGCGCACGCAGCATGGAAATCGTGCGCGATTACGCGCGCGCCAATACCTGCTCGCTGTGGCGCGCCGCAGGTGCGAGCATCGCGGCCGCTCTGGGTCCGAAGGCGGGCGTCGCCACGCATGCCTTCATGACCTTGATCGAACGCCTGGCGCAGCAGATCCATAACCTCGAGCTGCACGAACAGGTCGATCACGTGATCCAGGCGAGCGGCCTGCTCGAGCATCACAAGAAGGAGAAGGGCGATCGCGGCGAAGCCCGCGTCGACAACCTCCTCGAGCTGGTGAGCGCGGCGCGCGGCTTCACCCAGGAAACCGGCAGCGACATGACGCCGCTGAATGCTTTCCTGTCACACGCGGCGCTGGAAGCGGGTGAAGGCCAGGCAGAAGCGTGGGAGGATTGCGTGCAGATGATGACGCTGCATTCCGCCAAGGGCCTGGAATTCCCGATCGTGTTCCTGTGCGGCCTCGAGGATGGACTCTTTCCGCACCAGCGCTCGCTCAGCGACATCGGCGGTCTCGAAGAAGAGCGGCGGCTGTGCTACGTCGGCGCCACGCGCGCGATGCGCGAGCTGGTGCTCACGTATGCCGAACAGCGACGCCTGCATGGGATCGATGCGCTCGGCCAGGTCTCGCGCTTCGTCAACGAGATTCCGGACGAGCTGATCGAGGAAGTGAGACCGCGCATCCAGATCTCGCGCCCGGTGCACTTTCGCGGCGCCAGCCTGATGGACGAGCCCGACATCCCGGGCATGCGTCTCGGTCAGCGCGTGCGCCATGGCAAGTTCGGCGAGGGTGTGGTGCTCAACTTCGAAGGCCAGGGCTCGCACGCACGCGTACAGGTGAATTTCGAACGCCAGGGCACGAAGTGGCTGATGGTCAGCTACGCCAACCTGGAGCTCATGTGAAGATCATCGTGCTCGGGGCGGGCCAGGTCGGCCGCACCGCCGCGTATCACCTCTCCCGCGAGGAAGCCAACGAAGTCACCGTCGTAGATCTCAGGGAAGAGGTGCTGCGCGAGCTGCAGGATCGTCTCGACATCCGCACCGTGAACGGCAACGCGGCCAGTCCCGCGGTGCTGGAGGCCGCAGGGGCAGCGGATGCGGAAATCCTCGTGGCGCTGACTTCGAGCGACGAGGTCAACATGCTCGCCTGCCAGGTCGCATTCACGCTCTATCGCACGCCGACCAAGATCGCTCGCATCCGCGCACCCGAATATTTTCAGCGCAAGGGACTGTTTTCCGAGGGCGGCATCGCCGTCGACACCTGGATCAGCCCCGAGCAGCTCGTGACCGAGTACATCGAGCAGCTGATCCGCTATCCCGGAGCCTTGCAGGTGCTCGATTTCGCCGACGGCAAAGTACGCCTGGTCGGAGTGCGCGCGTTGCGCGGCGGGTTGCTCGTCGGCCAGCGCCTGCGTGCCTTGCGCGAACACATCCCGGGCACCGACGCGCGCGTGGCGGCGATCTACCGCAACGGCCAAAGCGTCGTACCGCAGGGCGACACCGTGATCGAGAACGGCGACGAAGTGTTCTTCCTGGCCGCGCGCAAGGACATCCGCCTGGTGATGAGCGAGATGCGCAAGGCCGAGGATCCCGCCAAGCGCGTCGTGATCGCGGGTGGCGGCAACATCGGCTTCCGGCTCGCCAAAGCGCTCGAGGGCCACAACCAGGTGAAGCTCATCGAGCGCGACACCCGCCGCGCGCGCCGCGTTTCGGAGCTGCTCACCAATACCATCGTGCTGAACGGCGATGCCGCCGACGAGGAGCTGCTGGTGGAGGAGAACATCGACAGCGCCGACGTCTTCGCGGCACTCACGAATTCCGAGGAAGCGAACATCCTGTCGGCAATGCTGGCGAAACGCCTCGGCGCTCACAAGGTGATGGCGTTGATCAACAAGCCTTCGTACGCGGAGCTCATGGAAAGCGGGCCGATCGACATCGCCATTTCCCCGCAGACGGTCACCATCGGTTCACTGCTCGCGCATGTGCGCCGAGGCGATGTCGTGCGGGTCCACAGCCTGCGGCGCGGCGCGGCGGAGGCCATCGAGGCGATCGCGCACGGCGAGCCCGGCACTTCGCGCGTCGTCGGACGCCGCATCGAAGACATCGACCTTCCGGAAGGCACGACCATCGGCGCCATCGTGCGGGGCGACAAAGTGATCATCGCGCACCACGACACGGTCATCCAGGCGGACGATCACGTGATCCTGTTCCTCACCGACCGCAGGCACATCGAGGCTGTCGAACGGCTGTTCCAGACCGGCACGTCCTTCACCTGAGGCCAGCGCGTGCTCGCGGTCGTCCATGTTCTCGGCCAGCTGCTGTCGATCTTCGGTGCGACGTTCCTGCTGCCGGTGCTCGCCTCGTTCATCTATCGCGATGACACCTGGCTCGATTTCGTGCTGGCCGCGCTGATCAGCACCGGCGCGGGACTCATCATCTGGATCGGTACGCGACGTTACAAGCGCGAGCTCAAGTCGCGCGACGGCTTTCTGCTCGTGACGCTGGCCTGGGTCCTGATGGCGGGCGCGGCGACGATTCCGCTCCTGCTCGCGATCCCGGGCCTCAGCTTCACGGACGCATACTTCGAGACGACGTCGGGACTCACGACGACCGGATCGACCGTACTGTCGGGCATCGACTACCTTCCGCCCGCAATCAACCTGTGGCGCTGCGCCCTGCACTGGTTCGGTGGCATGGGCATCATCGTGCTCGCGCTCGCGGTCCTGCCCTTGCTGGGTGTCGGCGGGATGCAGCTCTACAAGGCCGAATCGCCTGCGTCCGTGAAGGACGCGAAGCTCACTCCGCGCATCACTGAGACCGCAAAAGCCCTGTGGCTGACGTACGCGGGTCTCACAGCGGCTTGCGTCATTTCGCTCAAGCTCTGCGGGATCAGCTGGCTGGACGCCATCTGCCACGCGTTCTCGGCGATGGGACTCGGCGGGTTCTCGACCTATGACGCGTCGGTCGCACATTTCAATTCGCCGGCGGTCGAGCTGGTGCTGATCGCCTTCATGTTGATTGCGGCGATGAATTTCGCACGCCACTTCCTGGCCTTCCGGCGCTTGTCGCTGGCGCCCTATGCCGCAGACCCGGAGATCGGTCCGATGCTGCGCATCATCGTGGCGAGCATCGTCTTGCTGACCTCGGTGGTATACGCGAGTCATGCGTACCCAAGCGTCTGGATCACGCTGCGCCATACGGCGTTCGCGGTCGTCTCGATGGCATCGACCACGGGATTCGTCACGGAAAACTGGGAGAAGTGGCCGCCCTTCGCCGGTTACTGGCTGCTGCTGCTCACTTGCATCGTGTGCAGCACGGGCTCGACCGGTGGCGGCATCAAGATGTTCCGCACGTTGCTGCTGTGGCGACAGGCGCTGCGCGAAATGCGCCTGATGGTGCACCCGCAGGCGGTGGAGCCGATCCGCATCGGCGGCCAGGTGGTGCCGAATCGCATCGTGTACGCGGTGCTGGCGTTCATCTTTCTGTACTTCATCACCGTCGTGACACTGACGCTGACGCTGCTGCTGTCGGGTCTGGACTTCAGCTCATCGATGTCCGCGGTGATCTCATCGATCAATAACACCGGTCCCGGGTTGAACCGCGTCAGCCCTGCCACGAACTACGCTTCGCTCAGCGATTTCCAGACCTGGATCTGCACCCTCGCGATGCTCCTCGGGCGATTGGAAATCTTCAGCGTCCTGGTGCTGTTAACCCCGGCCTTCTGGCGCAAATAGCGCCGCCCGGCGCCTTTGCTACGAATTTGGTCGTAGAAATGGCCGGGTTCGTCCCCAGCCATGAGCGGGCCGTCCCAAAACTCCCCGGGCGCCGAAAAGTCTGGCAAAACTTTGCTGAATTTTTCACTTCCTGTGTTGCTTGGATCAGACACTAGTGGCATCATCTCTACGGCAAGCTTCGTACTTTATGGCAATCACCGCAGCCGCCAGATCGCTCGCTTCACCGCTCGTGCCACCGATGACAGTGGCCGCGAGTTGGCGCCTTATTCTCGAAGTCACCCTGCCTTTCTGGCTCTTCATGACCTGCGAGCGGGTGATCACCTACCTGCTCGCCAGCACCAGCAACCCGATGGTCATCATTGCCCCGCCGGATGTGCGAATCGGGCAGCACCTGTTGCTCCTGCCCGTGTTGCTCGTTTGCTACAGAGGCGCGCTGACAGTCGGCTGGCCGCAGGTGGGACGAACGGCCGCACTTTTCAAGCACATCGGCCTGGCGGCGCTGTTCGCTTTCGCTGCGCGCCCCGCGCTGGTGGTCCTGACCGCCTATTCGCGCGATGAGTGGAGCCTCCTGCACGAGCTGGTCCAGTCCGAACTCGGCCAATACGCCTGGGCGATGATGTGGTTGTCGTCGGTCGGGGACTTCATGCTGTCGTACTGGTTCGGCCTCGCCCTGGTCGCGGGCGTGCATACCTACCGGGAGCTGAAAGACGAGAAGGTCCGGGCATCGCTGTTGCGTGACGAATGGACGCACTCGCGCCTGCAGGCGCTGCGCATGCAGCTCAATCCGCATTTCCTGTTCAACACCCTGAATGCGGCCGTGGCGCTGGTGCGCAGCGACGCTTCGGCCGCCGAGCAGATCCTGGTGCGACTCGGCGATCTGCTGCGCCGGACTTTCCGCGACGGCGAGTTGGACCAGGTGCCGCTCGCGCGCGAGGCGGAATTCGTCCGCCAATACCTCGAGATCCAGTCGCTCCGTTTTGCCGAGCGGCTGGTCTTCGAAGTGCAGGTGCCCGAGGAGCTGGAACGCGCATTGGTGCCGGGCCTGCTGCTGCAGCCACTGGCCGAGAACGCTGTCGTACACGGCTTGAAGAATGAGACCGATGTCGTGCACGTGCGCGTGTGCGCGCGCCGTGAAGGTAATGAGCTCGTGATGGAAGTCGCCAACACCGCCTCGGCACATGCGCTCCTCAGGTCGAAGCGAGAGGGCGTGGGCCTGGGAGCAACCCGCGAACGGCTGCGGACGTTGTTCGGCGAAGCCCAGGAGTTGTCGCTGAACGCGCGCCCGGACGGCTCGGTGGTCGCCCGCGTCCGTATGCCCTACAGGCAAGCTGCCGTCGGCAGCTGATTGCGAGTCAGCCCGTGGATTCACAACTTGGCGCCGAAGTGAACCCCCGCTCGCGCCGAGTAGAGTCCGACAAGCGTCGCATCCGCACGCTCATCGTCGACGATGAGCTGCTTGCCCGGCAGCGCCTGCGCGAGCTGTGTCGCCAGGAGCCAGACGTCGAAGTGATTGGTGAATGCAGTCACGGCGGGGAAGCCGTGCAACTGATCGAGGCATTGCGGCCCGACCTGCTGCTGCTCGACGTCGAAATGCGCGAAACCAATGGTTTCGAAGTGTTGCGCTGCCTCGCGAATGGCACAGCACCCCTGGTGGTGTTCGTTTCCGCCTTCGAGCATTACGCCTTCGGCGCGTTCGACGTCCAGGCGGTCGACTACCTGCTCAAACCGTTCGATCGCAGCCGCTTCCAGCTGGCGCTCACGCGCGTGCGCCAACGCCTGGCGGCCGCGCAGGGCTCGCGCCTCAGCGGTGAAATCGTGGACGCGGTGCGCGGAGCACTCGCGACCGCGGCACCACAGGCTGCGCCCCCGAAGCGCATCGTGGCGGAGAAAGACGAACGGCTGACGTTCATCGACCCGCAGGACATCGACTGCGTGGAAGCGGATCGCAACTACATCGCGATCCGGGTCGGATCAGAGTCGTACCGGATGCGCTGCACGATGCAGCAGGCGCAGGAAATGCTGGACCCGGCGGTGTTCCTGCGCATCCATCGCTCGGTGATCGTCAACACGCTCAAGATCGGCGAGATGGAACGCTGGTTTCACGGCGAATTCCTGCTCACGCTCAAGAACGGGCAGCGCTTCACCTCGGGACGCAGCTACCGGCGTCTCATCCAGGCCTACTTGCACAGCGGGAAAGGTTGAGGTTCGCCCGCGGTCGGCGGCTCAGCTGCTGATGTAGCGCTCGAGCTGCTCGATCTGCTGCTGCTGCTCCTCGATCACCGCCTTCACCAGGTCGCCGATCGAGACGACGCCGACGACGCGGCCCTTCTCCACGACCGGCAAGTGACGGATGCGCTGCTCGGTCATCATCTGCATGCAGTCGTGGACGGAGTTGGTGAGCGTCACTGTCTTGACGGGGGAGCTCATGATCTGGCGCACCGGCGTGTCGGCCGAGGACCGACCCAGCAGGATCACCTTGCGCGCATAGTCGCGCTCCGAAACGATCCCCACGAGCTCCGCACCGCGCATGACCAGCAGCGCCCCGACGTGCTTCTCCGCCATGAGGCGAATGGCCTCGAGGACCGGAGCTTCGGGCTCGGTCGCGTGGACCTGTGAGTCCTTTTGTTCCAACAGATGCTTGACGGTGAGCATGCCTGCCTCCCGGTCGATTGGCCGCGATCGACACTTCGATTCTACGCCGACACTCGGTCGTGGGAAGTGCTGGCGCCGCAGGAAGTGCGGGTAAACTTTACCCATGCAACGCGGTGGACCCAGGAGCACCATTCCGCCGCCCTCACAGCGGCCGCGAGCCGGGCCGCGCTGGCCGTTGCAGGTCATCGTCGGCGCATGCGTTGTCGCGGCTGCGTTTTTCGGCATGCGAGCGTTGCGACACGAGGCCGACACGCCTCCGCCAGCGCGGTTCAGCGACAAGTCGGTAGCGCGCCCCGAGACGCCGCACACGGACATGTCCGACACGCGGACAGTCTCTCCGGTTGCGGCCCCGACGATTGACGTTGCCTCGTTCATCCGCCGCCTGCGGCAAGCGGACACCTATCGAGTCTTGGGCGATATCGAGGTGGCCGGAGACGTTCGCGACCTGATCGCACAAGAACACGTTGCCGAGGCAGCCAACAGGCTCGAGACGCTGTCGCGCGCGGACAATCGTGATGCCAACGTCGCACTTGCACGCCTTGCGCGCACCTGTGTCGCCGAAGATCCGGACACGCGACGCTCGGCTGAATCGGCGCATGCCGAAGCAAGCCGGCGTGCGAAGGACCTGTCACCGGAGACGCGTCAACGCCTGCAGGCAAGCCTTGCGCTCAGCCAGGAACGTCGGGCAACACTGACCAATGCCTGCAAACAAGCGCGTTTCGATTCACGGGCGATCGATCAGCGCTTGAGAGGCGCGGCGGCGGCGGGACACGAGGCGAGTCTCTGGCAGCTCGGCAATGAAGTCGAAGGCGACCTCGAGACCCGGCGCAAGCACTGGCTGTCGGCGGCGATGCTTGGCTACCTGCCCGCGCAGCTCGATCTGGCGGAGAGTCTCATGCAGGACGCGTTGCGCGGTGATCGTCGCGAGCGCGGCCGCATGAACTTCTGGCTGGAGACGGCGGCGAAACAATCACCGCAGGGCAAGGCGCTGCTGGCCGAATGCCTGCTCGACAGCTGTAACGCGCAGCCTCCCGACACAGCCACCGCCGCATCGCTACTCCAGGAAGCAACCTTGTCAGGTGCGGCCGAATCACTGGGAACATTGGCGTCGCTCTCCAGTGACGACCCCGCCGCGCCAACCGATGAGCGAATGTACAGCCTCAACGCGTTCCTGCAGCGACTGAATGACCTGGGCTGCTACGGCGACGATCTTTATCCGGGCACCGCGCTGCGCACCGGCGAGCACCTGCAACAGCTGGCGCTGCGGCTCTCGCCTTCAGGCCTTCAGCAGGCGCAGCGCATGGCCGATGAGGACTGGCGCGCCCATGGCGCCGAAGCGCGCGCGGCGATTCACTGCGATTGATCCCGTGCGGTTGACGCGTCTTGCGCGTCCGACGTCCACGAATACAACGCGTGCCGTCCGGCCCCATTGACCTCGAGCTTGGCGCTCATCGGAAAGGTGACGTCGTAGCGCGTCGAACAGAAGGTGCGGATCTCCTCTTCGGAACCGGGTTCCTGTGCGCCGAACTGGTTGCAAGGAAATCCGACCACGCTGAAATCCTGGCCCGCGAGCTCACGCTGCAAGCGCTCGAGCCCCGCGTACTGCGGCGTCAGGCCGCATTGACTCGCGACGTTGACGGCCAGCACGACCTGCCCACGCAGGCCGCCGAGCAGATCGGCGGACCCATCGATTCCCTGGATCTCGAAGTCGAAGAAATCATCCATCATTGCTCCTCAGCCGGGCCTCGAGCCACGACCTTCAGACCCACTGTCAGTGCTTTCGCAGCACCAGGTTCTTGCTGTACTGCACGTTCATGACATTGTTGTGCCAACCCTCGACGTAGGGCTTCACCAGGTGCTTGTTGACGTAGTAGTAGATCGGGATCACGGGCTGGTCGACGAGCATCAGGCGTTCGGCCTCTTCGAGTGCAGCGCGGCGCTGCGCATGATCGACCTCGCTCGCGGCTCGCGCCAGTAGTGCGTCGTATTGCGGGTTCCGATAGCCTGGCAGGTTGATGCCGAAATCGCTCTTCAGGTACTGCGCGAACGTGTACGCATCGTTGTAGTCACCGATCCAGCTCGAGCGGAATACCTGGGTCACATCGTGCCGATCGATGTTCTGCAACAACACCTTGAATTCTTCGCCCAGGAGTTCCGTCTCCACACCGAGGTACTCCTTCCACATCGAGGCGATCGCGACCGCGATGCGCGTATGGCTTTCATCGATGTTGTAACGAATCTGGGTGTGCAACGGATGCGCCGCGGAATAGCCCGCCGCGGCATAGAGTTCCCTGGCGCGCGCGAGGCGCTGCTCGAATGGGAGCGAGGCCCAATCAGGTTTTTGTGATTCGTAGTCGGCGACACCGATTGGCACCCAGCCGTAGGCGGGAAGCTCCCCACGACCCGTGACCGACTCGGTCAATCGCTCGCGGTCGATCACCATGGACAACGCGAGGCGCAGCTTCGTGTTGTCCTTGAAGGGCGCGCGGTAGAGGTTATAGCCGTAGTAGTAAGTACTGAGCTGCGGCGAGATACGCAGATCCGCTCCCAGGTTGGCGCGAATCCACTTGAACTGCGCTGGCGCTACCGTGTACGTCACATCGAGCTCGCCCGCGCGATAGCGCAGGAGCTCAGCGCCCTGATCGGGGATCTGCAGGTAGTTGATGGTGTCGATCTGGTTGGCCGCGTTGTTCCAGTAGTGCGGATTGCGATTCGCGACGATATGCGAGCCGACAATCCACTCCTTGAGCACGAACGCGCCGTTCGACACCGCATTGCCGGGACGCGCGAACTCACGCCCCAGGCGTTCGAGCGTCGGCCGATGCACGGGGTAAGTACTCGGGTGCGCGAGCACGCCAGGAACGTACGGCGCAGGCGCGCTGAGACGCATTACGACCGTGCGATCGTCCGGAGCAGTGACACCGAGCGCATCCGGTGGCTTGCGACCCGCCGCAATGTCCGGCGCGTTCTCGATCACGTCCAGGATCTGCCCGTAGGGCGAGGCGGTGGCTGGATCCACGAGGCGGCGCAGCGCATGGACGAAGTCGGCGGCGACCACCGGGTCGCCGTTCGACCAGCGCAGGTCATCGCGTAATTGAAAGGTGTATTGCCGCCCGTCCGGGCTCACCGACCATTCGCGCGCGGCCCCGGGCGCTGGCTTGGCATCCGCATCGAGCGCGGTCAATCCTTCGTACACATCGCGCAGGATGGTGAGTTCGGCGTCGGTGCGCGCGCGTTGCGGATCCAGTGATTCCGGCTCATGACCGTTGCCGCGATTGAACACCACCGGTTCATGGCCCGAGCTGTTCGATTCCGAAGTCGATTGCTTGCGCTGGCACGCGCCCGTGAGCGTGACGGCGACCGTGATCGCCGCGAGCACGAGGACTCGGAAGCGCTGCTTCACGCCGCGCGGCTGCGCTTTTTGAGATGAATCAGGAGCAGCGAGATGGCTGCCGGCGTAACGCCGGGAACTCGCGCCGCCTGGCCGAGACTCGCGGGACGGGCTTCTCCGAGACGCTGGCACACTTCGTTCGAAAGCCCCCGGACCGACGCGTAGTCGAGATCTGCGGGCAAAGCGGTTTCCTCGTTGCGTCGCTGGCGGTCGATTTCCTGCGCCTGCCGCTCGATGTAGCCGCTGTACTTGGCCTGGACGTCGATCTGGAGCCTGATCTGCTCCGGAAGCCTATCGTCATTCGCCCAGTCCGCGGGCATTGCGCCGACACCGGGCAATGCCGCCAGCGCTCCCAGCCTGACGTCGGGCCGCCGCAGCAGCTCGAACGCCGACTGTTCCCGGGTGAGTGGACCGCCGAATACGGCTTGCGCCTCTTCGTCCGAGAGATCGGCGGGGGCCAGCACGATTTCATCCAGCCGCAACCGCTCACGGACAATCAAGTCGCGCTTTTGCTCGAAAAACGCCCAGCGCTCCTCATCGACGAGACCGAGCTCGCGTCCCTTCGGCGTGAGCCGCAGATCCGCATTGTCCTCGCGCAGCAGCAGCCGATATTCGGCCCGGCTGGTGAACATGCGGTAGGGCTCCGGTGCACCGCGCGTAACGAGATCGTCGACCAGCACGCCGATGTAGGCTTCGCCGCGCTGTGGGCACCAGGGCTCGCGCTCCTGCGCACGCAGCGCCGCGTTGATTCCAGCAAGAAGGCCCTGTGCCGCTGCTTCCTCGTAACCCGTCGTGCCGTTGATCTGACCCGCGAAATAGAGATTCGGGATGAAGCGGGTTTCCAGGCTCATCTTCAGGTCGCGCGGATCGAAAAAGTCGTATTCGATCGCGTAGCCGGGGCGCGTCAGGTGTGCGTTCTCGAAACCGCGAATGCTGCGCACGAGCTCGTACTGCACATCGAAGGGCAGGCTGGTGGAGATTCCGTTCGGATACACCTCACGCGTCGTCAGGCCCTCGGGCTCCACAAAAATCTGGTGCGAAGTGCGACTCGCGAAGCGGAACACTTTGTCCTCGATCGAAGGGCAGTAGCGCGGCCCAACACCTTCGATGCGGCCCGTGAACATCGGCGAGCGATCGCTCGCGCGGCGAATGATCTCGTGTGTGCGCTCGTTGGTCGCCGTGATGTGGCAGGGCGCTTGCTGCGGATGTTCGCTGCGCCGGCCGAGGAACGAGAACACCGGCCGCGGCTCGTCGCTGTGCTGCTCGGACATCACACTGAAGTCGACGCTCCGTGCATCGATGCGTGGTGGCGTGCCGGTCTTGAGCCGGCCGACACGAATCGGGAGCTCACGCAGCCGCGCCGCAAGCCGCAGGGAGGGCGGATCGCCCGCGCGTCCGGCGGCGTAGTTCTCCAGGCCGATATGGATGCGGCCCGACAGGAAAGTACCGACTGTGAGCACGACAGTGCGCGCCTCGAACTCGATGCCCGACTGCGTGACAACGCCGCAGACGCGCCCGCCATCGAGCTTGAGGTCTGCGACTTCCTGCTGAAAGAGTGTCAGGTTCGGCTGCGATTCGAGCACCGAGCGAATCGCCTGCCGATAGAGTGCGCGATCGGCTTGCGCGCGAGTCGCACGCACGGCCGGTCCCTTGCTGAGATTGAGGGTGCGGAACTGGATACCCGCGCGATCGGTCGCGCGCGCCATGGCGCCGCCGAGCGCATCGATTTCGCGGACCAGGTGGCCCTTGCCAATGCCCCCAATCGCCGGATTGCAGCTCATCGCACCCAGCGTCTCGATGCTTTGCGTGAGCAGCAGCGTGCTCGCGCCCATGCGCGCGGCGGCAAGCGCGGCCTCGGTGCCGGCATGGCCGCCACCGACCACGATGACGTCGAAACTACGCGCGAACCGCATGGCTAAAGACTCAATGCTGTCAGGGACTTGAAAAAGGGCGCCTAGTGTAAGCAGCCTGTCGTCCCGTTGCCAGAATCGACACTGGAAATGGGCTCTCGTGTAAGGTGCGCCCCTGAAATGGCTGTCCATGTGCGTCCTGGAACCCGGGAGTCCGAATTGAGGTTTCGCCTCGGCGTCTTGGTTCTCGGCGCGTGCATCGCTCCGGCGTTCGCTGCACCGCCGCCTGCCACGCTCCCCCTGAGCGCGTGCCGGTTGCAGCACCCTGATCATCTGCAATCGATCGAGGCGCGCTGTGGCACGCTCGCGGTGCCCGAGGATCGCAGCAATCCGCGCTCCCCCAGGATCCATCTCAAGGTGGCAGTCATCGCGGCTCTCGACCGGCGGGCAGCTGCGGATCCGCTCTTCATCCTCGCGGGCGGCCCCGGCCAGGCCGCCACCGGCTTTTACGCGCTCGTGGCGCCGGCGTTCGCGCGCGTGCAGCGCGAGCGCGACATCGTACTCGTGGATCAGCGCGGCACCGGCGATTCCAACGCGCTGAACTGCCCGTTCCCGGACGAGGACGAGACGGTCGAACTGACGCCTGCGCAACTTCGCGCTCATGCGAGCGCCTGTCTTGCGTCACTGCAGGCCGACCCGCGCTTCTACACGACCAGCGTTGCCGTCCAGGATCTCGATGCGGTCCGCGCGGCGCTCGGTTACGCGCAGATCAACCTGTACGGCGTGTCGTACGGAACACGCGTCGCTCAGCACTACCTGCGCCGCTTCCCCGACAACGCCCGCGCGCTCATCCTGGATGGCGTCGTGCCGCCGGACGCGGTGCTCGCGGTCGACGGATCCGTCAACGCCCAACGTGCGCTCGAGCTGATCTTCGCTCGCTGCCGTGCCGATGCCGCCTGCCATGAAGTATTCGCCGATCCGCAGACGCAGTTCGACACGTTACGCACCCGCCTGTCGGCGACTCCGACTCGCGTCTCGCTTCCGGATCCGGACACCGGCGTGATCACGCCCATCGACCTGCGACTCACCCACCTGCAGATCGCAACTCGCCTGCTGAGCTACGCGCCCGAGCGCGCGGCGCTCATGCCGCTGATCCTCGATCAAGCGGTGGCGCATTCGAACTACGTGCCGCTCGCCGCGCAGGCCGTGATCATGTCCAAGCGCTACGTCGATGTGATCGCATATGGGATGCACAACGCGGTCGTATGCACCGAGGACATGCCGTTCATCAATTCGGCCAGGATCGATCGCGCGGCGCTGGCGCGCAGCTACCTGGGCACGGCGCAACTCGACGGACTGGTGGACGTCTGCCGGGAATGGCCGCGTGGTGTGCTCGATCCGGACTTTCATGCCGAGCTCAAGTCCGACCGGCCCGTGCTCTTGCTCTCGGGCTCTGCGGATCCGGTGACACCGCCGCTCTATGCGGAACGCGCGGCGCATGGGCTCAGCCATGCCTCGCAGATCGTTCTCGAGGGACAGGGCCACGGACAGCTCGCCACCGGCTGCATGCCACGCGTGATGGCGCGGTTCCTCGACGCTGGCAAGACAACGGGCCTCGACGCTGCCTGCACACACAGCATCGTGCCGGATCCGTTCTTCACTTCGTTCTCGGGCCCGCCGCCATGATCGAAGTGCAAGGCCTGCGCAAGTATTTCGGCACCGTAGCTGCGGTTCGCGATGTGTCGTTCGCCGCACTCGACGGACGTATCACCGGACTGCTGGGCCCCAATGGCGCGGGCAAATCGACCACGCTCCGGATTCTGAGCACCTTGCTGCAGCCGGACGATGGCAGCGGGCGTGTCGACGATCTCGACCTGCGCCGCGACCCTCTCGGCGTACGCCGCCGGCTCGGCGTGCTGCCGCACGCGAGTGGTGTGTATCCCAACCTCACGGGACGAGAGAACATCCAGTATTTCGGCCGGCTGCAGGGCCTCGACTCGGCGACGATCGACAGGCGCACGCGCGAACTCGTCGAGTTGTTGGAGATGGCGGACTTCGTCGACCGGCGTGCCAAGGGCTACTCGCAGGGCCAGCGACTCAAGGTCGCGATCGCACGGGCGCTGGTGCATTCACCGCGCAACGTGGTGCTGGATGAGCCGACCAATGGCCTCGACGTGATGGCGACGCGCGCGTTACGTGGCCTGTTGCGGCGGTTACGCGATGAGGGTCACTGCGTGCTGTTTTCGAGCCACGTAATGCAGGAGGTGGCGACTCTCTGCGATGAAGTCGTGATCATTGCGCGCGGCGTGGTGGTGGCGCGTGGTACGCCTGATCAGATCCGTTCGCGCAGCGGCACCGACAGCCTGGAAGACGCGTTCGTCGCGGCGATCGGCAGTGCCGAGGGCTTGCAGTAGTGCGCCCAACCATCGTCGTCTGGCTCAAGGAGATGAAGGAAAACCTGCGCGACCGGCGCACGCTCCTGTCGGCGCTGCTGTTCGGCCCGCTGTTCGGCCCATTCATGTTCGCGCTGATGATCGGACTGTTGCTCGAAAAGACCGCGAATGAGTTCGACGAGAAGGTGGCGCTCGCCGTCAATGGCAGCGAGCACGCACTGAACCTGATGCAGTTTCTCGAGGAGCATGACGTCGCGATTCACCGGGTGAAGCTCGATCTCACCAGCGCTCGGGCCGCGATTCGCAACGGACGCCAGGAGGCGATTCTCCTGATCCCACCGGAATATCCGCTGCGCCTCCGAGAAGGCCTGCCGGCGCCGGTGACGTTGGTTTCCGACAGCGCCGACAATCGCACCGGCAAGTACGTGGCGCGGGTGCGTGCGCTTCTCAACGCCTATGGTTCGCAGCTCGCGGCTTCGCGTCTCCTCGCGCGAGGCGTGAACGCTGACGTCGTCCGCCCGATCGCGATCGATGAAGTCGACGTCTCGACCCCTGCCGGCCGAGCGCTCCTGGTGCTCGGCATGATGACCTACTTCATCCTGTTCGCGATGCTGATGGGAGGCCTGTACCTCGCGATCGACGCCACTGCGGGCGAGCGTGAGCGCGGCTCACTCGAACCGCTGCTCACAGTGCCGGCGGAACGAGCCTCCTTGATCTATGGAAAGATTCTTGCGACCTGCTGCTTCATGCTGCTGTCGCTCGCAATCACGCTGAGCGCGTTCTGCGTCGGCCTGAAGCTGGTGCCACTCGAGGCACTGGGGATGAGCGCAAATTTCGGCCCGGGCGTAGCCTTGCGCGTCTTCCTGGTAGTAATGCCGTTCGTTTTGCTGGGCGCCTCGCTCATGACCGTGGTCGCATCATTCACACGCACCTACAAGGAAGCGCAGAGCTACCTGACTCTGGTGCTGCTGATCCCGACGCTCCCGATCGTGTTCGCGGGACTCTATTCGCTGCGACCGAGCAACTGGCTGATGGCGGTGCCGAGCTTGAGCCAACACCTCCTGATGACTGGGTTGATTCGCGATGAGCCGCTTCCGACCCTGCACGTCGCGATTTCTGGACTGACGACCCTCGCGGCGGGATTCGCGCTGGCTTGGCTCGCGGGACGCCTCTATCGGCGCGAGGCGATCCTCGGTTAACTCGGTCGCAGCGACTGGGAACCGTGCGCAGTTCCGGCCTCCGCGCGTGCCATGAGCAAGCGGAAACGGCGCTGATTCGCCGCTTCGAACTCGCGCGCTTCGATCTCGAAGCGGTTCTCGAAGTAGCCGCGCCTCAGCCACGCCAGGACGTAACGCCAGCGCGTCAGGCGCCGTGGCGCCCACTGGTTGAGTACATGGAAATACTCGTGCAACACGAGCGCGGGATCACGCGCGAATTCGCCGACCGTGCCGCGCAGGTAGATCCGATGCGGTCGCGTCGTGGCTAGCGCGCGTGCGTGCCAGCGCACGCGCCACGAGTGCTCGATGAGCTCGACACTGGCGGCGGCAGCGCCAAACATTTCATGTAACGCCGCGCGCACAACCGGTGGCAGGTGCTCGAAACCCAGGACACGCCGCGCCACGTCCGCCTACTTGCCGATGCAGAACGTGGAAAAGATTCGTCCCAGCAGATCTTCGCTGCTGAACTCGCCCGTGATTTCTCCGAGCGCGGTCGACGCGGCCCGCAACTCTTCGGCCAGCAGTTCGCCGGCGCGGCGCGTCCGCAGCTGCTCAGCCCCGGTCTCGACGTGGCGGCGAGCTCGGGCGAGCGCTTCGATATGACGCCGGCGCGCGGAAATACTCCCTGCCTCCACGGGCGTGAATCCGATGCAGTGCTTGAGGTGCTCACGGAGCAGATCGAGGCCCGCGCCGGTTGTCGCTGAGAGTCGCAGCACGGGGGGTGAGCTGGACACGGCCATTTGCGGCACGTGCTTCACCAGGTCTGTCTTGTTCATCACGATCGTCACCGGCAGGTCGGTGGGCAACCTTCCGCGCTCGCGTGCGAAGCTCGACGCGCCAGGATCGGTCGCGCTGTCGACGACGAAGAGCACATGCTCGGCGCGACTCATCTCAGCGCGTGCTCGTCGCACACCTTCTGCTTCGACGACGTCGCCCACTTCACGCAGACCGGCGGTGTCGATGAGATGCAACGGCATGCCATCGATATCGACGCGCTCGCGCAATACATCTCGCGTGGTACCCGGAACATCGGTAACGATCGCGGCGTCATAGCCCGCGAGGCGATTCATCAGGCTTGACTTGCCGGCGTTCGGGGCGCCGGCGATCACGACCGTCATGCCGTCGCGCAGCAAGCGGCCCTGGCGCGTCAGCTGCGCGACCGAATCGAAATACCTGAGTACGGATTCGAGTCGCTCACCGAGCTCCGTATCCGCCCGGATATCGAGTTCCTCCTCCGGAAAATCGATAGCCGCTTCGACGCGCACGCGCAGGTCGAGCACCGCCTCGGTGAGGCCCTGCACGATCGCTGAAAATTCTCCCTGCAGTGAGCGTAGCGCGGCGCGCGCTGCCGCCTGCGAGCCGCTATCGATGAGATCCGCGACTGCTTCCGCTTGCGCCAGGTCGAGCTTGTCGTTGAGAAAAGCGCGCTGCGTGAATTCGCCCGGTCGCGCCAGGCGCGCACCCAGTTCGACCGCGCGGCGCACGAGCAGATCCATCACGACCGGACCGCCGTGGCCGTGCAGCTCGAGCACGTGCTCGCCGGTGTAGGACTGCGGTGTTGGGAAATACAGAGCGAGCCCGGTATCGAGCACTGAACCATCTGCTGCCTGGAACGGAACCAAGCTCGCGACTCGCGGCTCCGGCAGTTCGCGCAGGATCCCTCGAGCAATCTCCGGGACCGCGGCACCGGAAATGCGCACGATGCCGATGCCTCCCCGCCCGGGAGGCGTCGCCGCGGCGACAATGGTGTCAGGTGCTGGCATCGAGCAAGCCCGGTGGCGGTTGGATACGTGGGCGTAGGCGGCAGCCTAGCGCCGCTTGGCTGACAATGTCAGCTGGACGTTGGTGCAAGCCGTCTACTGACGGCGCCCGTCACTCAGGAGCAGGCGGCTGGCAAGTCTCAGCTCTTCTTTTCCTGTCCCATGACCAGGCGATTGATGTTCCACTGCTGGGCGATCGACAGCCCCGTGTTGGTGATCCAGTAAAGCACCAGCCCGGCCGGGAACCATGCAAACATGAAGGTCATGATCAATGGCATGAACATGAACACCTTCGCCTGGATCGGATCGGGCGGCGTCGGGTTGAGCTTGTACTGACCGAACATCGCCGCGCCCATGATGAGCGGCAGGATGAAGAATGGATCGCGTGTCGACAGGTCGTTGATCCACAGCATGAACGGCGCCTGCCGCATCTCGACGCTCTCGAGCAGCACCCAGTAGAACGCGAGGAACACCGGGATCTGGATCACGATCGGCATGCAGCCGGCGAGCGGGTTGACCTTCTCGCGCTTGTAGAGCTCCATCATCGCCCGCCCGAGCTGCTCGCGGTCGTCCTTGTAGCGTTCCTGGATGTTCTTGATGCGCGGAGTGAGCGCGCGCATCTTCGCCATCGACTTGCCGCTGACCTGGCTCGGCCAATAGAAGAGCAGCTTGATGAGCGCCGTGACGATGATGATGGCCCAGCCCCAGTTCTTGACGATGCCGTGTACCCAGCTGAGCAAGGAGAACAGCGGCTTGGCGATGAAGGTCAGCTTGCCGTAGTCGGCGACCAGCTCGAGACGCGGTCCGGTCTTTTCAAGTTGTGCCTGGAGTTTCGGGCCAACGAAGATCGTCTCGTTGAATGAGCCATGCCCGCCCGCGGGCACGCTCTGCTTGGGTCCAACCGCACCGAGCAGATATTCGTCACCGTTCACCTGCAAGCGGAATTGGTACGGCTGCTTGAGTGCAGGCACCGCTGCGGCGACGAAGTGGTGCTGCATCGCTGCGAGCCAACCGTCAGTGACGGTAACGTTGAGATTGCGATCTTCGTCGTTGTCGACCTTTAGCTTTCGGTAGCGCGCACCGTCATAAACTGCCGGGCCTGCAAAGGCGTAACTCTCGACGTTGAACATCGAGCGCTCGACCTTGTGCTGCTGGCGCATGAACCGCACGTATGACGATGCACTCCACGGTGCCGCGCCATGGTTGTCGACGGCATAGTCGATACGAATGCCGTAGTAGCCGCGCTGAAACGTGAAGGTCTTGGTGACCGTGAGACCGGCGTCGTTGCTCCAGGTAAGCGGGATCTGCAGCTCGCCCTGGCCATCTGCAAGCGCGTATTCGGCGGCCGGTGCCGTGAAGGCTGCGCGATGATCCGGTTGAGCGCCGCCACTATCCGCTGTGAGGCCGGACTGAAACACGAATGCCGGTTCCGACGTCGATTCATTGAAAAGGCGGACCTTGATGTCCGGCTGGTCCTTGTGAAGCGGATATTGGAGCAGGTCGGCGCGCGTGAGCCGGCCACCTTGCAGGCTGATATCCATATCGAGCACATCGGTGCGCACGTGGATCTTGCCAGCACCGATATTGGGAACCTCTGAGGGCGGCGCTTCCGCGGTGGCGCCGACGCCTGTTGCGGCGGCGACCGGATTCGGCGTGGCTTGAGAGGTCGGTGCGCTCTGCGGAGCCGGAACGCTCTCATCGAAGCCTGGCGTGCCGCCCATCGGCGTCGTGCCCGACGGCGCTGTCGTTGTCTGCGGCGGGGAGACGGGCCGCTGGTAGTCGTGCATCCAGGCCTGGTAGTTGAGCCACAGAACCAGCGCGAGTGCCGACCACAGAAAAATGCGCTGGCTAGCCATGCCGGACACCATTCACGTGCGTGCGCGCATCAAGTTCCGGCACCGGGTCATAGCCGCCGGCATGCAATGGATGGCAGCGCAACAGGCGTCGCACCGCCAGCCAGGAGCCGTGCAGGGCGCCATGCTTATCGACGGCTTCGAGGGCGTAAGCCGAACACGACGGATAGAAACGGCAGCTTGGTCCGAGCAGCGGACCGATCAGCCAGCGGTAGGCTTGGATGATTGCTTTGATCAGCGAGCGCATCGTTCCCTTATCTTGGTCAGCAATTGCGACAGATCTGCGCGCAACTCGGCCCGCGTCGCACCGCGGGCCTGGCTGCGTGCACTGACGACGAAGTCGAGCGCCGGCAGATTCTGCTGTGCCAGCCGAAACTCTTCACGCAGAACTCGCCGAATGCGATTGCGTGCCACGGCGTTGCCCACCGCGCGCGCCGCGATCGACAGCCCGAGGCGCGGGAACCCACACGCGTTGCCGGACACGGTGATCTGAAACAGCTTCTCGCTGAACCGCTGCCCGCTCTTGTACACATGCTCGAACTGCGCCGCGGTGCGGAGGCGCTGACGGGCGCTGAAAGTGAAGGACCCGATCGGATCTCCGCCCGTGTCTTACGGAATGAGGCGCTTGCGACCCTTTGCTCGCCGGCGCGCCAGAACCTGCCGGCCTTTCTTGGTGGCCATGCGGGCCCTGAAGCCATGCGTGCGTGCGCGGCGCACCTTGCTTGGCTGATAAGTGCGTTTCATCTTGTCGCGTCCGGGTTCGTTTGATCGGTCGGGCTCTGGCTGAGCGCGAAAAGGCGGCAAGCGTACGCAGCGCTCCCGGGGCTGTCAACACGACTTCTTCGTCGCGCGTGCGCTCGCGGCCTAGCGATAACGAGGTCGTCGTTATAGACTTCGACCCCCTTTCGTTCGAACCCGTTTTCCATCGCCTGGTCGCGCGGAGTTGCGCTCGTGGAAGCGTCGCTGTGGAGCCGTTGTCTGCGGCTGCTGGAGTCGGAAATTCCCGAGCAGCAGTTCAATACATGGGTGCGCCCGTTGCAGGCCGTTGAGGAAGACGGCGTGCTGCGCCTGCTGGCGCCCAACCGTTTCGTGGTCGACTGGCTGACGCAAAACCTGCGCGGGCGCATCGAAGAACTGATCGGCGCGGTAGCGGATTCGCAGGCCCCGCAAATCCAGCTCGAAGTCGGCTCGCGCGCGCTGCCGCCAACGCCTATCACCGTCACTGGTGTGCGCCCGAAGCGCGTAGAGGCGGTCGTTGTCGGCGGGCGGCTTAACCCGGATTTCACATTTACGAATTTCGTCGAGGGCAAGAGCAACCAGCTCGCCAAGGCCGCAGCCCAGCAGGTGGCTGAAAATCCAGGCCGCGCTTACAACCCGCTTTTCATCTACGGCGGTGTCGGTCTCGGCAAGACGCACCTGATGCAGGCGGTCGCCAACACGATGCGCGTGCGCAATCCCGAAGCGCGCATTGCCTACGTGCATTCTGAGCGCTTCGTCAGTGACATGGTCAAGGCGCTGCAGCACAACACCATCAACGAATTCAAAACTGCCTATCGCACTCTCGATGCGCTGCTGATCGATGACATCCAGTTTTTCGCCGGCAAGGAACGCTCCCAGGAAGAGTTCTTCCACACCTTCAATGCGCTGCTTGAAGGCCAGCAACAGGTGATCCTGACCTGCGATCGTTATCCGAAAGAAGTCGACGGGCTCGAGGAACGGCTGAAGTCACGCTTTGGTTGGGGCCTGACGGTTGCGATCGAACCCCCGGAGCTCGAGACTTGCGTCGCGATCCTGATGAGCAAGGCCAGCGCGGCGCGCGTGGAATTGCCGGAGGAAGTCGCGTTCTTCATCGCCAAGCGCATTCGTTCCAACGTGCGCGAGCTCGAAGGCGCGCTGCGCAGAGTGGTTGCGAATTCGCAGTTCACCGGTCGGCCGATCACGCTCGATTTCGCGAAGGAAGCGTTGCGCGATCTGCTGGCGCTGCAGGACAAGCTGGTTACGGTGGAAAATATCCAAAAGACCGTGGCCGAGTACTACAAGATCCGCGTCGGCGATTTGCTGTCGAAGCGCCGCAGTCGCTCGATCGCCCGACCGCGCCAGGTCGCGATGGCACTCGCGAAAGAATTGACTACACACAGCCTTCCGGAAATTGGCGATGCATTTGGCGGGCGCGATCACACGACGGTGCTGCATGCCTGCAAACGCATCAAGGGCCTGCGTGAGTCCGAGACTCGGATGGGAGAGGACTACTCAAACCTGTTGAGGACACTGACTGGTTGAATGTGGATTCCCTGTGGACTCAACTGTGGATAAAGTTACCCACAGTCGGACCACAGTTTGCTGGCGGGGTTGAACCCCTTGGCTCAACAGTTTCAGATTAATACAACTGATTGATATTCTTGTTGAATATCGAGTTACCCACGTCAAACGCGGCACTCAGTAATAACAATAACTGATTTAAAAAGAAGGTTTGTTTCAGGAGTAAAGATGAAGCTCAGCGCGAATCGCGAAACGATTCTCCAACCTCTGCAGGCAGTCATCGGTGTTGTTGAGCGTCGTCAGACGATGCCGATCCTGGCAAACGTCTTACTCTCGGCTCGCAACAATCGTCTGTCGGTTACCGCGACGGATCTCGAGGTCGAGTTGCTTGCGAGTACGGAGGTCTCGGTACAGAACGCCGGGGACATCACTGTGCCTGGTCGTAAGTTGCTCGACATCTGTCGCGCGCTGCCGGAAGGAGTTCTGGTTTCTTTCGTAGTCGACGGTGAGAAGGCGGTTATTCGTGCCGGCCGCAGTCGCTTCACTTTGTCGAGCTTGCCGGCGAGCGAGTTTCCGACGATTGAAGAAATCAGCGCGCAGCAAACGCTGGAGTTACCGCAAGCTGAGTTACGAACACTCCTCGACCAGACGCATTTCTCGATGGCGCAGCAGGATGTTCGTTACTACCTCAACGGCATGCTGCTGGAGACCGATGGCAGCGTGCTGCGCACCGTGGCAACGGATGGGCATCGACTCGCACTTTGCGAGATGACGATGGCCTCGAAGGTGAAAGCCAATCAGCAGGTAATCGTGCCGCGCAAGGGAGTGCTCGAATTGCAGCGGTTGCTTGGTACCGATGGCAGTGTCAATGTGTCTATCGGGACGAATCACATTCGCGCCCAGATCGGCGATATTCGCTTCACTTCGAAGCTAATTGACGGCCGTTTCCCGGAATATAGCCGCGTTATACCCGCCTCTCCGACCAAGATTGTGAAGGCAGACCGGGAAACGCTGCGGCACGCTCTTCAGCGCGCCGCCATCCTCTCGAATGAAAAATATCGAGGCATCAGGCTCACAATTCGGCCAAATACCCTGACCGTCCAAGCTCACAACCCGGAGCAGGAAGAAGCTGAAGAGGAAATCGAAGTGACTTACCAAGGCGACGATCTGGAGGTCGGCTTCAACGTGAACTACCTGCTCGATGCCTTGGCAGCCATCGAGAGCGCGACCGTGGACATTGGCCTCAGCGACTCCAACAGCAGCTGCCTGATCCGCAACCCGGACAAGACTGCCTCGAAGTACGTCGTGATGCCGATGCGTCTGTGAGCCGTGGATGGCGCTCCGATCCGTCCGACTTCAGCAGTTCCGCTGTTTTGATTCTGTAGATCTCGAGCTCGATCGAAGACTCACCCGGATCCAGGGCGCAAACGGCTCCGGCAAGACCAGCCTGCTCGAGGCAATTTTTCTGCTCGGCCGCGGCCGCTCGTTCCGCTCATCCAGGCTCGACCTCGTTGTCAGGCACGGTCAACCAGGCCTTGCCGTTGCCGGTCTTGTTGAGCGTGCGACCGTTACTGTCCCGGTGCAGGTGGAGCATGCCGCTGGTGAGACGGTGGCTCGCATCCGCGGACAGCGCGTCGCCTCGCTTTCAGAGCTCAGCATGTCTTTCCCTGTGCAGATCATCGAGCCCGGCGTCCATAAGTTGATCGAGGAAGGCCCGGTCCGTCGGCGTCGGTTTCTCGATTGGGGCACGTTCCACGTGGAACCTGCGTACTTGAGCGAATGGCAGCGCTTTCACCGTGCGCTGAGGCAGAGGAATGCGGCGCTCCGGGCGCGGGTCAGCCTCGAGGACCTCGAGCCCTGGAATGACGCGTTGTCGATCGCTGGTGAGCGCGTAGATGAGGCTCGCGCGCGATACCTGGGCTTGACCCAGTCATACCTTGTCGCTGCATGCGCGGACCTCCTGGGACGCGATGTTTCGTTTGCGTACGTACGGGGTTGGCCGGAGGAATTGCTCCGGGATGCGCTCGAACGCGCGCAAGCCTTCGACTACCTGAGGCGCGTAACTTCGGTAGGCCCACATCGAGCGGATCTGCGGATCGAGGTCGACGGAAGGCCTGCAAAGGATGTGGTTTCGCGCGGTCAGCAAAAGCTGCTGGCCGCTGGACTCTTGCTGGGTCAGCTGGAATTCCATATTGCGCAGCAGGGATTGCAGCCCACCGTCCTGTTGGATGATCCGGCGGCGGAGCTTGATGAGGCGACCGTACGGCGATTCACGGATCGCATCTTTCGCCTCGACACACAAATCGTTTTGACCTCACTTGCGGTGCAATCGCCGGGCACCCCGGAGCCCGGTCGAGTGTTTCACGTGGAACAAGGAGAGGTGCGCCAGATGCTATAATTCGCGCCCCCAAATTGAGGCCCATCATGTCGGACAAAGACGTCTACGATTCAAGCAAAATCAAAGTCTTGAAAGGCCTTGATGCGGTGCGCAAACGCCCTGGAATGTACATCGGAGACACCGATGACGGCACGGGGCTTCACCACATGGTCTTCGAAGTCGTAGACAACTCCATCGATGAGGCGCTAGCCGGTTTCTGCGATCGCATCGTGGTGACCATTCACGCAGACGAATCCGTCACGGTCGCCGACAATGGGCGCGGGATCCCCGCAGATATCCACCCAGAAGAAGGAAGATCGGCCGCCGAGGTCATCATGACCGTCCTGCACTCGGGCGGTAAGTTCGACGACAGCTCCTACAAGGTTTCCGGCGGTCTACATGGCGTGGGCGTCTCGGTCGTCAACGCGCTGTCGGAGTATCTGGTCCTCACGATCTGCCGCGACGGCCGAATCCATCAGCAGGAATACCGCCTGGGCGTGCCGGTCGCGCCCATGCAGGCAGTCGGGCAGACGACCGAGCGCGGCACGACAATTCGCTTCAAGCCCAGCGCGACGATTTTTACCAACATCGAGTTCAACTACGAACTCCTCGCCAAACGATTGCGCGAGCTTTCATTCCTCAACTCCGGTGTGCGGATCGAGCTCATCGATGAGCGTGAAGAGAAGAGCGACGTATTCAAATACGAGGGTGGCATCCAGGCTTTCGTGAAGTACCTGAGTCGCAGTCGTACGCCGATCCACGAAACTATTTTCGCGTTCCGCACGGAACAGGCCGGCACCGTGGTCGAAGTGGCGATGCAGTGGAACGACTCCTACCAGGAGAGCATGTTCTGCTACACCAACAACATTCCGCAGAAGGACGGCGGCACGCATTTGGCGGGTTTTCGCAGTGCTTTGACGCGCACGCTCAACAACTACATCGAGAAGGAGGCGTACGCGAAAAAAGAGAAAATGATCACGACGGGCGATGACGCGCGCGAAGGTCTCACAGCGATTCTCTCGGTCAAGCTGTCGGATCCGAAGTTTTCCTCGCAAACGAAGGACAAGCTCGTGTCCTCCGAGGTGAAGGCGATTGTCGAATCGGCGGTTGCCGCGCGCCTGGAAGAATTCCTGCTCGAGCGCCCGCAGGACGCGCGCGCGATCGTGGCCAAGATCATGGAAGCCGCGCGTGCCAGAGAAGCTGCACGCAAGGCGCGCGATATGACTCGGCGCAAAGGCGCCCTCGATTTCGCGGGCCTGCCCGGAAAGCTCGCTGACTGCCAAGAGAAGGATCCAGCGCTCTCGGAGTTGTTTCTCGTAGAGGGCGACTCGGCCGGTGGCTCAGCCAAGCAAGGGCGCGACCGACGCACTCAGGCGATCCTGCCTCTCAAGGGGAAGATCCTGAATGTCGAAAAGGCGCGGTTCGACAAGATGATCTCGTCCGCGGAAGTTGGCACCCTGATCACAGCACTTGGCTGCGGGATCGGGCGAGATGACTTCCAGATCGCGAATCTTCGCTACCATCGAATCATCATCATGACCGATGCGGACGTAGACGGTTCCCACATTCGCACGCTCCTGCTGACCTTCTTCTACCGCCAGATGCCCGAGCTGATCGAACGCAGCCACATCTACATCGCTCAGCCCCCACTTTATAAGGTCCGCAAAGGCAAGCAGGAGCACTACGTCAAGGACGACGGCGAGTTGAATGCGCTGCTGCTGAACTCCGCGCTGGATACCGCAGCGTTGCACGTCAATTCGGAAGCGCCGCCGCTGTCGGGGGCCGGACTCGAATCGCTGGCGCGGCGCTACGAGGAAGTGCAGGCGATCATCAAGCGGTGGTCGCGCAGGTATGACGAGCGCGTCCTGGAGCAAATGATCTACTTGCCCGAGCTCGCTGCCGCCGCGTTCGATGACGTCGAGCTTCTCAGCGACTGGTGCCGCCAGCTCGATCGGCGCCTGAATGCGCTGAATGACGCCACACGGACTTTCCGCGTGGCATTGCATTCCGGCAGCGACGGCACGACTCAGCGCATCGACGTGCAGCGCACCGAACACGGCGTGAGCGCCACCAAGCATATTCAGCGTGAGTTCTTCGACTCCGCGGAATATCGGCGCATTGCTGAACTCGGCCGCACGCTCGCGGACCTGATCGGCGAGGGCGCGTATGTCACCAAGGGTGATGAGCGCCACGAAGTCGCGAGTCTCAAGGAGGCCATGCATTGGCTGCTCGGCCAGGCGAAGAAGGGCCAGACCATCCAGCGCTACAAGGGCCTTGGCGAAATGAATCCGGAGCAGCTCTGGGACACGACGATCAACCCTGAGTCCCGTCGTCTCATGCTGGTGAAGATCGAGGACGCCGTCGCGGCGGACGATATCTTCACGACATTGATGGGCGATCAGGTTGAGCCGCGCCGCGAGTTCATCGAGAAGAACGCGCTAGCGGTTGCCAACCTGGATATCTAACGCACAACGTCGGGGGTCGGCGCGGCGGGCAGTGCTGCATGCAACTGCCGAACGGCTGCATGCGCCACGACTCAGGGCGGCTGCAGTCGCGCCACGGTGCTTTCAATCCAGTTCTGGATGCGTTCGTTCAACTCGCGCGGCTCCATGCCGCGCGGGTCGATGGGCGGACCGATGACGACCCGAATCGTGCCGGCCCTCTTCAACAGGCCGCGGCGCGGCCAGTACGAGCCCGCATTGTGCGCGACCGGAATCACCAGCCGTCCGGTCTGCGTCGCCAGCAGAGCGCCGCTGACGCCGTACCTGCGAGTCTGACCTGCGGGCATGCGAGTGCCTTCCGGGAAGATCAGGATCCACATGCCGCTGGCGAGCCTGCGCTTGCCTTCTTCCACGACCCGATTCACCGCGACGTGACCGCTACCGCGATCGATCGCTATGGGGCGCATCGCCCGAATCGCCCAACCGACCACCGGGATCCACATCAACTCGTGTTTGAGAACCCAAGCCTGGGGTGGAAACACCAGCACCTGCGCGAACGTTTCCCAGGACGAGGAGTGCTTCCACATCGAGATGTGGTTATCCGGAGGAATGTTTTCGCGGCCTTCCACGACGTAGTCGAGACGGCAGCTGAGCTTGAGCAACCACATCAAGCTTTGTGCCCAGGTTCGCGTCACCAGGTAGCGCGCTCGATAGGGAAAGATCGCAGCGAGCACGACGCCGATCGAAAAGATCAACGTCGACACGAACAGATAGAGCGTGAAAAACAATGAGCCGAGCAGCTGCATGTCAGCCCGGCAGGCGTGACAGATCGGCGGTGTGCAGGAACAGATCGCGTAGCTGCGCGAGCAGGGTGAGGCGGTTGTTGCGCAGTTGCGCGTCGCTGTCCATGACCATCACAGAGTCGAAAAAAGCGTCGACCGGTTCGCGCAGCTGCGCCAGCTGCTGCAGCGCCTCGGTGTAGTTGCGTTGCGCGAGCAACGGCTCGATCTGCGGGCGAAGCCGCTCGAGTTCCCCGTGCAGGCGTTGCTCGGCCGGCGCGCGCAGCAGCTCAATGTTCACGGCGGGCGTCTGTGGCAGCTGCGATTTGCGCAGGATATTGGCGATGCGCTTGTTGGCGGCGGCGAGACTGGCGGCGGCATCGAGCTTCAGGAATCGCTCCACGGCTCTTAGACGTGCATCGAAGTCGAGCGGCGAGGCCGGCCGATTGCTCAACACTGAATCGAACATCTCGGTACTGATTTCCAGGCCCGAGGCGTTGTCCAGGTAGTACGCGCGGAGCCGTTCCATCATGTAGTCGTATACCTGGTCGCGCACTCCGTCCCCGACGCTGCCGACGCCGGCCGACTGGGCGGCGAGCAATTGCGCCGCCATCGCAATGAGCTCGCGCAGATCCAGCTCCAGCTGTTTCTCGATGATGATGCGGACAACGCCAAGCGATGCGCGCCGGACGCCGAACGGATCGCGCGTGCCCGTGGGCTTCTGGTCGATAGCGAAAATGCCGGTAATTGTGTCGAGCTTGTCGGCCAGCGCCAGGGCCATGCCGACGCGGGTAGCCGGTAGATCATCGCCCGCGAAGCGCGGCAAATAATGCTCGGCGATGGCGGCCGCGACGTCTCCGGGTTCGCCATCGTGCTGCGCGTAGTAGCGCCCCATGGTTCCCTGCAATTCCGGAAACTCGCCCACCATCGCGGTCAGCAAGTCGCACTTGCATAGCTCCGCCGCGCGCTCCGTCAAGCGAGCATCCGCGTTGATGTGTCCCGCGATGTGCGCACCTAGTGTTCGAATCCGAGCCACTTTGTCTTGCAAGGTGCCGAGACGCGTCTGGAAGGTCACTTGCGCCAGAGCGGGGCAGCGCGCTGCCAACGGAAGCTTGCGATCGGTCTCATAGAAAAAAGCTGCATCGGCGAGCCGCGGTCCGACCACTCGCTCATTCCCCGCCCTTACTTGATCCGGATCACTGCTCTCTATGTTGCTCACGGCGATGAACCGCGGCATCAAGACGTCGTTCGCCGCACTCAGAGGAAAGTAGCGCTGGTGATCCTGCAGCGTGGCGATGAGCACTTCGCGCGGCAGGTGCAGGAAACGCTCCTCGAAGCGACCGGCGAGCGCCACCGGCCATTCGACCAGGGAGGTCACTTCATCGAGCAGCGCTTCATCCATCACTGGCTGGCCACCGAGCGCGCGCGCGAGTTCCTGGCTTGCGACCTGAATCCGTTCGCGCCGCTCCTCGAAGTCGGCCAATACGTACGCGCGCTTGCGCAACGCATTCAGATACGCGCCGGGCGTTGAGATACGGAACGGCTTGGGCGCGTGAAACCGGTGCCCGCGCGTGAATCGATCGCTCTGCACGCCCAGGATGGATGCCGGCACGACGTCCTTGCCGAAGAGTAGTACGACCCAATGCACCGGGCGAACAAACTGCGCCTCACCACTTCCCCAGCGCATGCGCTTGGGAATCGGCAACGCGTCGAGCGATCCCTGTACGACGCCCGGCAAGAGCTCGCCCGTAAATGCACCTGGGCGCCGCGCGCTGAAGAGCAGGAACTCGCCTTTCGCATCCTGCACACGCTGCAGGGCCGCCACTTGAACACCGCACGACTCGGCAAAGGCTAATGCGGCGCGCGTCGGTTGCCCGTTGGCATCGAATGCCGCCGAAACCGGCGGTCCGCGGCGATTGATTTGCTGCTCGGGCTGCTGCTCCAGGACTCCCTTGACCAAGACCGCCAGCCGGCGCGGACTTGCGAAACGCTGTGCACGTCCATGCTTGACGTGCGCATCGTCGAGCCTTTGAACGATGCCCGCGAGCAGGGCGTCTGCGAGCCCTTTCAGGGCGAGTGGCGGCAGCTCTTCGGTACCGATCTCGACCAGGAGGTCGCGCTTGCTCACGCCGCCACTCCGGACTGCGTATTCGACTTGAGGAGCGGGAAGCCCAGAGCCGCGCGACTTTGCAAATAGGCTTCTGCCACGCCGTGCGCGAGCTTGCGCACGCGCAGAATGTATCGCTGCCGCTCGGTCACCGAGATCGCACGCCGCGCATCGAGGAGATTGAACGTGTGCGAAGCCTTCAGAACCTGCTCGTACGCGGGAAGCGGCAGCTTCGATCCGAGCAGCGCCTGGCAGCTGCGTTCGTGCGCATCGAATTCCTGCAGGAGCCACGCGACATCGGCGTGCTCGAAGTTGTATGCGGACTGCTCGGCCTCGTTCTGGTGGAACACGTCCCGGTACGTGACGCGTCCCAACGGCCCATCCGCCCAGAGGATGTCGAAGAAATTCTCCACCCGCTGCAGGTTCATCGCGACCCGTTCCAGCCCGTAAGTAATTTCCGCCGTCACCGGCTTGCAGTCGAAGCCGCCCGCCTGCTGGAAGTAGGTGAACTGCGTGATCTCCATTCCGTTGAGCCACACTTCCCAGCCCAGGCCCCACGCGCCGAGCGTCGGCGATTCCCAGTTGTCCTCGACGAACCGGATGTCGTGCATGAGCGGATCGATACCGAGTGTGCGCAACGAACCGAGGTACAGATCCAGGATCTCGAGCGGAGAAGGCTTGATCACGACCTGGAACTGGTAGTAGTGCTGCAGGCGAAACGGATTCTCGCCGTACCGACCGTCGGTAGGACGACGACTCGGTTGGACGTACGCCGCGCTCCACGGCTCTGGACCCAACGCCCGCAGAAACGTCCCGGTGTGAAAAGTGCCCGCACCCATCTCCATGTCGTACGGCTGGAGAATCACGCAACCCTGGTCTGACCAGTACCGCTGCAGTGCAAAAATCAGTTCCTGAAACGTGCGGGGCGGTTGTGTCTTGGTACGCGACGGCATGGTTGTCGATCAGCGGCAGGTCATTGATCGAAAAGGCCGCGAGTATAGCGGCTCATCATCCGCGTGGCATTCACAACTCCGCGGCGCCCTGCAATAGTGCAGCGAGTGCGCGCAAGAGCCTCCAAACCGAATACGGCTGGAACTGGCACAAAAACAGTGCACTGATCGCTTCAGGATGCCCTATGATGGCGCGCGCCGAGCCCGGCGCGGCCGCCTTTGACTACGTAAGCACCTGAATTTAGGCCCTCTGCGTGAGTGGCATGGCAGGTGCAAACGCCGGGGACCCAGCACAAATGGACCTCCGTCCGCACGGCGAAGTGGACGGCAGGACACCCAGTTTCGCCCCATTCCGAGGAGCTCGAGCCCATGACCCCCGCCGAAGTTCTGAGCCTGATGAAAGAGAAGGAAGTGAAGTTCGTGGATCTGCGCTTCACCGATACGCGCGGCAAGGAACAGCACGTGAGTGTGCCCACGCGCGTCGTCGATGAGGACTTCTTCACCGACGGCAAGATGTTCGACGGTTCTTCGATTGCCGGTTGGAAGGGCATCAACGAGTCCGACATGATCCTGATGCCGGACGCCGCGAGTGCGGTGATCGATCCATTCTTCGAAGAGAGCACGCTGCTGCTGCGTTGTGATGTGGTCGAGCCGACGACGATGCAGGGCTACGACCGCTGCCCACGATCTCTCGCCAAGCGCGCCGAGGCTTATCTCAAGTCGACCGGCATTGCCGATGGAGCGCTGTTCGGTCCGGAGAACGAATTCTTCATTTTCGATGCCGTACGCATGGGCTCAGGCATGAGCGGCTGCTTCTACGAGATCGACTCGATCGAGGCCGCGTGGAGCTCGGGCAAGACCTACGACGAAGGCAACAAGGGTCATCGCCCCGGTGTTAAGGGCGGCTACTTTCCGGTTCCACCTGTCGACTCGCAGCAGGACATCCGGTCGGCCATGTGCCTGGCACTCGAAGAGCTCGGCCTGCTGGTAGAGGTGCACCACCACGAAGTTGCTACGGCCGGCCAGGGTGAAATCAACGTCTCCGCCAACACGCTCACACGCAAGGCGGACGAAGTGCAGATTCTCAAGTACGCGCTGCAGAACGTCGCGGCGGGCTACGGCAAGACGCTTACTTTCATGCCCAAGCCCATCGTTGGTGACAACGGCAATGGGATGCACGTGCACCAGTCGTTGCAGAAGGCGGGCAAGGCGCTCTTTGCGGGCGACAAGTACGGCGGGCTTTCGGACATCGCCCTCTACTACATCGGCGGCATCATCAAGCACGCCAAGGCGCTCAACGCGTTCACCAACTCGAGCACCAACAGCTACAAGCGACTCGTGCCTGGTTTCGAGGCACCCGTCATGCTCGCGTACTCGGCGCGCAACCGCTCCGCCTCGATCCGTATTCCCTGGGTTGCCAACCCGAAAGGACGGCGCATCGAAGTGCGCTTCCCCGATTCGACCGCCAATCCGTATCTCGCCTTCGCCTCGATGCTGATGGCGGGCATCGACGGTATCCAGAACCGCATTCATCCGGGCGAGGCGGCAGACAAGGACCTGTACGACCTGGAGCCGGAGGAGGCGAAGCACATTCCGGAAGTGTGCTACTCGCTGGAGCAGGCGCTCGAGGCGCTCGACCAGGATCGCACGTTCCTCAAGGCCGGCGGTGTGTTCACCGACGATGTCATCGACGCGTACATCGGGCTGAAGATGCAGGAAGTCACGCGCGTGCGCATGACGACCCACCCTGTGGAACTGGAGCTCTATTACAGCGTTTGAGCGCGTTTTTTCGCCTGGGGATCGCTCGGGCAAGGCGGTGGCGGTGAGCAATGTGATCACCGTCACCGAGTTCCCAGGTAGGTTTTTGTCTGCACTGGAAGTTAGGGCTATGCTCTGGCCCCATGCGTATCAGCCTCATCGCGATCGGTGTGTTGCTCGCCGCGAGCGCTTTCGCCACGACCTACAAGTGGGTGGACAAGAACGGCGTCACGCACTATTCGGACACACCCGCGCCGGGAGCGGTCGTGGTCGATCTGCAATCGGCTCAGACATTCGAGGCGACGACGCCTGCTGCGACGACGGGCGGCCGTACGGCGACGGGGCCGGCTGCAGAACAGGCGGCGTACACGAAGCTCGACCTGTGGCGGCCGGAGAACGAAGAGACCTTCCAGAACACCGGCGGCGAGGTCACTGCGCGTCTGCGCATCGAGCCGGACCTGCGGCGGGCCCATACGATCTGGCTGTACCTCGACGGCAAGCGTGTCGATGGGCTGGCGGGTGCCGGGGACAGCTTCACGCTGCGCGACGTGGTGCGTGGCACGCACACCCTGGTGGCCGTGGTGACCGACCCGAGCGGCAAGCAGCTCATCAGCAGCCAGACCGTGACGTTCTACATGCACCAGGCTTCCGTGCAGTCGCCGATCCGTCCTCGACCCACACCGCACTGATCTTTCCATCCGTTGCTCTCCAGGTCGCAGCGCGGTGACGGGCGTGGCGACCGAGACTCATCTGTTTCCGCCCCGTGCCGCGCCCGATGCGCAGGAAATCCTCGATGCGCTGAGCACCGGGGTGCTGCTGCTCGATGGCGATCTGCGACTGCTGGAGGCGAACTCTGCGGCGGAAAACTTCCTCGGCGTGAGCTCTCAGCATGGGCGCGGACGACTGCTGAAGGAGCTGCTGCGTGCTCCCGAGGAGCTCTGGCAGGTCCTGCACCGCGCGGCGGCCAACGTTGAGACTTGTGCCCAGCGCGAAGTGACTCTGCACGCGGTCGCCGCCGCAGAAGAGCGCGTCGCCGATGTGAGTGTTTCGCCGCTCGCTGCCGGGCGCCTGCTGGTCGAGCTGAGCGATGCGACTCAGCGCCAGCGCATCAGCCGGGAGACGGCACTCCTCGCTCAGTTGGGGGGCAGCCGGCTGATGGTTCGCCAGCTCGCTCACGAGATCAAGAATCCGCTCGGTGGTTTGCGCGGCGCGGCGCAGTTGCTGGAGCGCCAGCTGCGCGATGAGACCATGCGCGAATATACCGAGGTCATCATCTCCGAAGCGGACCGCCTCGCGGCGCTGGTCGACTCGATGCTCGGTCCCGGCCGCGCGCCGCGGCGCGAGAGTCTCAACATTCACGAGCTCTGCGAGCACGTCTACCACCTGATGCGCAGCGAAGCGCACAGCAGCGTGCTGATCGAACGTGATTACGATCCAAGTCTGCCAGGCATGGATCTCGATCGGCATCTCATCATCCAGGCCATGCTCAATCTCGGGCGCAATGCCCTGCAGGCGGTCGGGTCGCGCGGCCGAATCCTGTTGCGCACGCGGGCGCTCACCAACCAGAGCATCGGTTCGGCGCGCCACCGCCTGGTCGCGAGCGTCCAGTTCGAGGACGACGGGCCCGGCGTGCCAGCGGATATTCGCGACACGTTGTTCTATCCGCTCGTCACCGGACGCCAGGACGGAACTGGGCTGGGATTGGCGGTAGCGCAGGATCTCGTAATCCGGCACGGCGGCCTCATCGAGTTCGAAAGCGTGCCGGGGCGCACGCTGTTCACGATCCTGATTCCAATCGGAAACGAGAATGGCCACTAGACCACTGCATGTCTGGCTCATCGACGATGACGCTTCCATCCGCTGGGTGCTGGAGCGCGCGCTCAAGCAGAGCGGCATGCTTGCCAAGACCTTCGAGCAGGCCAACGCGGCACTGGAAGCGCTGCGCCTGGAATCGCCGGACGTCCTGATCACAGATATCCGCATGCCTGGCAGCAGCGGCCTCGAGCTCCTGCACGAAATCCACGAGTCGCGTCCGAAGTTGCCGGTGATCGTGATGACTGCGCATTCGGACCTCGACAGCGCGGTGGCGGCATATCGAGGCGGGGCCTTCGAGTATCTGCCCAAGCCATTCGATATCGATCACGCGCTCGACCTCGTGCGACGCGCGGCGCACCAGGGCTCGTCGCACGCCGATGCCGATCCGGAGCCGCAGACAATTCCGGAGATCCTCGGCCAGGCGCCCGCCATGCAGCAGGTTTTTCGCGCCATCGGGCGCCTGTCGCGTTCCAGCATGACGGTGCTGATCACGGGCGAATCGGGCACCGGCAAGGAACTCGTCGCACGTGCCCTGCACCGGCACAGTCCACGCGCCGACAAACCCTTCATCGCGCTCAACACCTCGGCCTTCACGGCGGACCTGCTCGAATCGGAATTGTTCGGACACGAACGCGGCGCGTTTACGGGCGCGGACAGCCAACGCCGCGGCCGCTTCGAGCAGGCCGACGGGGGCACGTTGTTTCTCGACGAAATCGGCGACATGTCGCCGGCGCTGCAGACGCGCTTGCTGCGAGTGCTGGCGGAGGGCGAGTTCTATCGCGTCGGCGGCCAGACTGCCATCAAGGTGGACGTGCGCGTGATCGCAGCCACGCACCAGAATCTCGAGGCGCGCGTCGCGAGCGGCGCTTTCCGCGAGGATCTCCTGCATCGCCTGAACGTCATCCGCGTGGAGATTCCACCGCTGCGTGCGCGACGCGAGGACATTGCGGATCTGCTGCGCCACTACCTGGCGCAGGCCGCGCGGGAACTCGGCGTCGAGTCCAAGACGCTGACACCAGCGGCCGAACAACTGCTGCTCGCGAGTGAATGGCCGGGCAATGTGCGACAACTCGTCAATGCCTGTCGCCGGCTCACCGTGCTCGCGGCCGGACGCGAGATCAAGGCGAGCGACATTCCTGCCGACCTCGGCGGCAACACACACCAGGCGGGTGCCGCCAGCGACTGGACCGAACAGCTCGCCGGCTGGGCGCAGCGGCAACTTGATGGCGGGTCGCGGCGCTTGCTCGATGCTGCTTTGCCGGAGTTCGAGCGCGTACTGATTCGAACCGCGCTGGCGCGCGCTGGCGGCCGCCGTCAGGACGCGGCGAAGCTCCTCGGCTGGGGTCGCAACACGCTCACGCGCAAGATGCGTGAGCTCAGCATGGATGAATGACCCGGCAGGAATCACTGTCGAGCCGGCCTCGCCCCGCCTTCCGGAAGCGCGCGAGCTGATCGCGCAGCTCGATACGTATCTCAACTCGCTGTATCCGCCGGAGCGGAACTATCTACTCGACATCGAGTCGCTTTGCTCTGCCGAGGTGACGTTCTTTCTTGCGCGATGCGACGGCGCCGCAGCTGGTTGTGGGGCGGTGCGCCGACTGGACGCCTCGACCGCGGAAGTGAAACGGATGTACGTGAGGCCGCAATTCCGTGGACGTGGAATCGGCCTCGCAATATTGCAGGCACTCGAAGCGCGCGTACGACAGATCGGCCTGCGGCGTCTGTTGCTGGAGACGGGCAGCGGCCAGCCTGAGGCGCTGGCGCTCTATGAGCGCCAGGGCTACCAGCGTCGCGCACCTTACGGAGAATATCGCGATGAGCCCAGCAGCGTGTTCATGGAGAAACTCATGTAGTGACCGGGCGACCGCTGCCTCTCGCTATAATTGGTTCATCCCCAATCGCGCGGCTGCGGTCCATGACTGAGCTCGAGCAATTCCTGCAGGTGCAGTTCCTGGGCAACTCGATCCTGCGATGGGGCCTCGCGCTCCTCGCGCTGCTCCTGACCTTCACGGTCCTTCCAATCCTGCGGCGTTACATCAGCGCCCTGCGCAAGCGGCGACCTGCGAGCGAGACCCACACGGTTCTCGATGTCGTTTCACTGCTGGCGCAGAAGACGACCAGCGTTCTCCTGTGGAGCATCGTGGTCTGGTCCGCGCACCTGCTGCTCATCCTGCCACCCCGTGTAGACCAGGCCATCAAGTACGTGATCACGGTGGTGGTCTGGGTCCAGATCGGCATCTGGATCGGCACTGTCGCCGCGTACTTCATCGATCGCACCCGCACGACTTCCAGGGATCCAAGTCACAACGCCTCGCTCACGATCGTGCAATTCGTCGCGCGGCTGGCAATTTGGAGCATCGTGCTCCTGGTGGCGCTCGACAACCTCGGCGTCAACATCACCGCCCTGGTGACCGGGCTCGGCATCGGCGGCATCGCGGTGGCACTGGCAGTGCAGACGGTGCTCGGCGATCTGCTGGCGTCCATTTCCATCGCTTTCGACAAGCCGTTCGCAGTCGGTGATGCGCTCACCATTGGCCAGGACAGTGGCACCGTCGAGCAGATTGGAGTGAGCTCCACGCGCTTGCGCAGCGTCGGCGGCGAGCAGCTCATCATCTCCAACGCCGATCTGCTCAAGTCACGCGTGCGCAACTTCGGGCGCATGTACGAGCGGCGCGTCCTGTTCACTATCGGGGTCGCGTACGAGACGCCACGCGACAAGCTCACGCGCATTCCGGGAATCATCGAGGCCGCGATTCGCGCCCAGGAAAAGACCCGCTTTGAGCGCAGTCATTTCACGGCGTTCGGCAGCTCGGCGCTGACGTTCGAGTCGGTGTATTTCGTGCTCGACCCGGATTACATCCGCTACGCCAACATCCAGCAGGCGATCAACTTCCGCATTCACGAGGAACTGGGGAACCTGGGGGTTCAGTTCGCCTATCCCACGCAGCGATTGCTGGTGGAGGGTCTGGCCTCCGCAGCACCCCAGACCCGTCCCGGGTGAAGTGCGGGCCCGCTCCAGCGAGCGCGCCCGCATGCGGATCACTTTTCGGCCTTCACGGCCTCCTGCACCTTCGGACGCGCTGCGATGCCGGCGTGGTAGGCCGCTACTGCCGGCCAGCGTGACAGGTCGATTCCCATTGGCTTGGCCCAGTTGAGCACCGTGTACAGATACCCGTCGGCGACTGTAAAGCGCTCCCCCATGAGGAACTGCCGCCCTTCGAGGAGCTTGTTGAGGTATTCGAAGCGCTTCGCGAGATTGGCGCGCGAATAGTCTTTGGCGTCGGTCGACAGGGTCGGGTTGAACAGCGGTGAGAACTGCTTGTGGATCTCGGTGCTGATGAAATTGAGCCATTCCTGCAGCTGGTAGCGCTCGAAGGTGCCCGCCGCTGGCGCGAGTCCTGACTCGGGCTTGCGGTCGGCGATGTATTGCACGATGGCGGGGCCCTCGGTGAGCACCTTCCCGTCGTCGGTCTTGAGGGCCGGGACGTAACCCTTGGGATTGATCTGCAGGTAGTCGCCGCCGTCGGCGAGCTTCTTGGCCTTGATGTCGACTTTCTCCAGGTCGAATTTGAGCCCCGCTTCGAGTAGCGCGATATGGGGCGAGAGCGCGCAGGTGCCTGTGGCGTAATACAGTTTCATGGGGTCCTCCTTGGACACTGAGGTGGGGCTAACGGCGAAACGGTGGTGGCGGCTCACCTTGACTCAGGAAATGGATTGATTGCCGCCGATGCGCAATGTTCCGCAGAGAACTACGGTCAGCCGGCGAGCGGGACGTCCTGAGTGTCCTTGTCGGTGCGCAGCGCACCAACCAGGTCTTTTACCTGGCGCAGGCCGTGTTCCCTGAGATAGGCGTGGATGCCGGCGTTGATCTTCGTGCACACCAGGGGATCGTAGAACAACGCGGTGCCGACTCCGACAGCGGTGGCGCCCGCGATCATGAACTCGATGGCATCCTGCGCACTGGTGATGCCGCCCTGCCCGATGATCGGGATGCGCAGCGGCCCGGCGACGTCATAGACCTGGTGCACCTTGAGCAACGCGATCGGCTTGATCGCGGGTCCGGACAGTCCGCCCTGGATATTGCCGATGATCGGCCGGCGCGTGCGCACATCGATGGCCATTCCCATGATCGTGTTGATCACGGCGAGCGCGTCGCTCCCGGCTTCGATGCATCGGCGCGCGTTCTCGCGGATGTCGGTTTGGTTCGGCGACAGCTTGGTGATGAGCGGCTTGCGCGTGACCTTGCGGCACGCCTCGACGACACGCGCCGACATGTCCGGATAGTTGCCGAACGCGACACCACCCTCTTTGACGTTGGGACAGGAAATGTTGATCTCGATCGCGTCGATGCGCGAATCGTCGAAGCGGCGCGTGACCTCGACGTATTCCTCGATGGTCGAGCCGCAGGCGTTGGCGATGAAGCGCGTCTCCGCGAAATCGAGCTGCGGCAGGATGCGTCGCACGACCTGGTCGACGCCCGGATTCTGCAGGCCGATCGCGTTGAGCATGCCCATCGGCGTCTCGTAGACGCGATGCGGCGGGTTGCCGAGCCGCGGGTTGAGCGTCGTGCCCTTGAGCACGATCGCGCCCACGTCGCGATTGGAGAAGCCCTCCACGCGTGTGTACTCTTCGCCGAATCCGACGCACCCCGACAGCAGCACGAGCGGTGAGTTGAACTTCAGGCCCACGAAGTCCAGCGCGAGCGCTGCAGAAGGGGTTTCAGGCGCAGTCGACATGTTCCACATCATTCTATTCGAGCCGGAGATTCCCCCCAACACCGGCAACATCATCCGGCTGTGCGCCAACACCGGCGCGGTGCTGCATTTGGTCAAGCCGCTGGGGTTCCGGCTGGACGCGCGGGCGCTGAAGCGTGCCGGGCTCGACTACGCGGAGCTCGCGACCGTGCAGGTCCATGCCTCGCTGGATACCTGTCTAGCCGCACTTGGTGGGCGCGTATTCGCGGTCGAGACTGGGGGTGAGCGCAACTACACGGAAGCGCGCTTCGAGTCCGGAGATGCGCTGCTCTTCGGTTCGGAAACCCGCGGCCTGCCGGCGCCCGTGCTCGAGCGCTTCGCGCGCTCGCAGCTGCTGCATATCCCGATGCGGGCAGGCAACCGGAGTCTCAACCTTTCCAATGCCGTGGCACTCGTGCTCTACGAGGCCTGGCGACAGGTGGGATTCGAGATGCCCGCGCCGGAGCCTGAGCGCGTCTAGTCGTGCTCCGGACGAATCTCGCGAGCCATGAGCGCTTGTACCGCTTGTTTGACCGGCAATCCTTCGTACAGCACTCGATAAGTCGCCTCGCAGATCGGCATCTCGATGCCGAGACGGGCGGCAACTCCGTGGACTGCCTTGGCCGCACTGTAGCCTTCCACGACCTGGCTGATCTCCGCGAGCGCCTCCTCGGCCGACTGTCCTTTGGCGAGCGCCATGCCGAAGCGTCGATTGCGCGACTGGTTGTCGGTGCAGGTGAGTACGAGGTCGCCAAGGCCAGCGAGACCCATGAAGGTGTCGCGCCGCGCGCCGAGGGCTTCGCCGAGCCGCGTCATCTCGGCGAGTCCGCGTGTGATCAATGCGATGCGCGTGTTCGCGCCGTAGCCCATGCCGTCGGCAATGCCCGCGCCGATGGCCAGCACGTTCTTGACCGCGCCGCCGACCTCGACGCCGATGACGTCGTTGGAGGTATAGGCGCGAAAATTGAGGCCCGAGATGTTGCGGGCAATCGCAGCCGCGAACGTCTCGTCCGGTGAGGCGACCGTCATGGCGGTGGGCAGGCCGGCTCCCACTTCACGCGCGAAGGTGGGACCGGACAGCACCGCAATCGGCCAGCGCTCGCCGAGCACTTCGGCCGCAATCTCATGCGGCAACTTGCCCGTGGCTTGTTCGAACCCTTTGGTGGCCCAGGCGAGCCGCATGCCGCCCTGCAGGTGCGGCTTAAGCTGCTGCAGGAGTTGCCGAAAACCGTGACTGGGAACGGCGATCAGGACATCGGCTGCATCGCCCAGCGCGTGCTTGAGATCCGCCTCGATCCTCAGTGTCGGTGGGAAGGGCGCGTCCGGAAGGTAGCGCCGATTGCGGCGATCTCGCTCGAGCGCCTCCAGCTCGCGAGGCTCCCGCCCCCACAGTCGCACCACGTGTCCCGCGCGAGCGAACTGGATTGCCAGGGCAGTACCCCAAGAACCGGCCCCGAGAATCGCGATCGGCGCCTGATCCTGCGGATTGGTCTCGGGCAGCGCCATGCAATGCTCCTTGGCGTTTGCGGGCTGGCGCGATGCGCCGCCTTCAGTTCACCGCGATCCGGGTCGACTCGGCCATCGAGCGTTCGAACAAGCTGTCGAAATTCACCGGCGGCAGCAGGAACTGCGGGAAGCCGCCCTGCGTGATGAGATCCGAACAGGTCGCGCGTGCGTAGGGAAACAGCACGCTGGGGCAGACGCTGCCAATGACTTTCTTGAGCTCGTCTTCGGAGCAGTTGCGTACCACGAACACGCCGGCCTGCTTGAGCTCGACCAGGTAGGCGACGTTGTCGCCGATTTTCGCCTCCACGGTGATCGTCAGTACGACCTCGCGCAACTCAGTACCGATTTCGGTGCTCGCCGTGTTGAGGTTCAGCGAGAATTTCGGGTTCCACTGCGAAGCGGGAATTCGCGGCCCGTTCGGGGCCTCGTAGGAACAATCCTTGAGATAGATCTGCTGCAGTACGATTTCCGGCCCGACGGGCTGCTGCGGCATGGGTTCGGTCTCGGTCATGTTTTCTCCGTTTGCAAAATGGATGCGAGTTCGCCACTGCGCTCGAGCTCGTACAACTCCTCGAACCCGCCGACGTGGCGCTCGCCGATGAAGACCTGCGGCACCGAGCGCCGGCCGCTGCGCGTGATCATCTCGGCCCGCAGCTCCGCGTCTGTCTCGATATCGATCTCGCGAAAGGCGATGCCCTTGCGTTCCAGCAGCGCCCGGGCGCGCGCGCAATACGGGCACCAGCCAGCCGAGTACATGACGACGTCCGGCATGCAGCCTCAGCTGCGAGCCGCGGATTTTCCGGCGGCGGAGCCGCGCACCAGGGGCAGGTTTTCCTGCCGCCAGGCGGCGAGCCCGCCACGCAGATTGAACACCTTGCTGAAGCCGAGCTTGCCCAGCTCGCGCGCCGCCGCGCCGCCGTCCATGCCGGATTCGCAGCAGGTGATCACCGGTTTCTCCTTGTGCCGCTTCAGCGTATCGGCGCTTGCCGCCAAGTCCTTGAGCGGTACGTGCCGCGCATCGACGATGTGCCCGGTTTCGAACGCCGCCGCCTCGCGTACATCGACCACCAGCGCGCCATGGTTCATCATGCGCACGGCATCGCTCGGGGCGAGCGCCGCGAATTCCTGAATCCGGGCGCGCATCTCGGACACGATCACGACGACGAGCAGCAGCACGGCGGCTGATACCAGGTAGGGATGGTTGCCGGCAAACTCGATCAGTCGATTCATCTTGGCTTGTGGAGTTGCTATCTGGAATACAGGGCGTGAGCCGAAAAAGGCCGGGAAGTATAGCAAGGTGGCTCCCGCTTCTGCTCCTGTGGGCGATCGCGCTACCTGCGGCGGACGAGAAGGAGACGGAGGCCGACCTGAAAAAGGTCCGGCGCGCGATCACCGAGCTGCAGCAGGCGATTCGCAGCGGTACGACGCAGCGTGATCAGCTGGCCGGTCGGCTGCGCGACGCAGAACTCACCTTTGCCGGCCAGCGGCGCAAGCTGGACGAAGTGAAGGCGCAACGCGTGGAGAGCGCCAAGCGGCGGGCCGCGCTCCAGGCCGAGCACGAGCAAACCGAGCAGCGCCTCACCGGGGAACGAGACTCGCTCGCGGGCGAGCTGCGTGCCGCGTACACCATCGGACGCGAAGAGCAGCTGAAACTCCTGCTCAACCAGCAGGAGCCGGCGCAGCTGGGACGCATGTTCGTCTACTACGGCTACTTTGGCCGCGCCCGCGCCGACCGGATCCAGACGATCCGAACGCAACTGGACCGACTGGGCGAGCTCGATGCTGCGCTCGCCGCCGAAGACGCGCGCCTCGCTGACCTCCAGGACCAGGCGCAGAGCGAGCTCGACGGCCTGCAGCGCGCGCGCCGCGAGCGCGGAGACGTGCTCAAGGACATCGATCAGCAGATCAAGACCCGGCAGGCAACGCTCACCAAGTTGAAGCGCGAGGAAGACGGTCTCGAGAAACTGCTCGCCGACCTGCGGCGCGTGTTGAGTGATTTCCCCGTGAATTCGGGGGAGCCATTCGAGAAGCTCAAGGGCCGCCTGAGCTGGCCGGCCCAGGGGAAGTTGCTCGCCGACTTCGGGCAGCGGCGTGCGTCCGGACTCACCTGGAACGGCGTATTGCTGGCGACCGACCGCGGCAGCCAGGTGCGCGCCGTACACTCAGGACGCGTTGTCTACGCGGACTGGCTCCCCGGCATGGGGCTGCTCACGATCGTCGAGCACAGCGGCGGCTATCTCAGCCTGTACGGCCACAACGAGCAGCTGTTCCGCGCCGTCGGGGACTGGGTGAGCTCCGGCGATGTAATCGCGAGCAGCGGCGATTCGGGTGGGCGCAGCCAGTCGGAGCTCTACTTCGAGATCCGCAAAGGAGCGACGCCCCTGAACCCTCATCAGTGGATTCGCAAGCCCCTGCCCCGCAACTGAAGGCGCAGCGTGATGCAGGTCGCGCTGCGGCGCTGGTGGCACCCGCTTAAGTTCAATCTCGAATGGCACTGAAAGCGCCGGCCGAGACCGGATCCAGTCACCTCAGAGTGCGGATTACCTCGCACTCTCCGTAGGTTACGCACCGAAATCTGTCGAATCGCCAACCTCGTCAAGGACTGAGCACCCCCAATCAGTGATCGTTCACCCCTGCTCGCTGTGCAGACGGTGGCAGGTTGCGCGTATGGCGGATGCGGGCGTGCCGGTGGAAAACTCGAACCAGACCAACACGACTCTGAACAAGTCTCTTGAGCCCTACGGACAGCTCATCAAGATGCTGTTGCCGCGCGCGCTCAGCATCGACATCTTCGGACCCCACGGCGAAAAGCACTGGTCGAGCAGCGACGTCGTCAGCCCCGATGTTGCACCTCTCATTGCCGAGGCGCGCTACGCGGCCGCCGGCGCCGAGGAAGGCCTCTTCCGCCTGCTCGATGATGGAACGCCCGTCTACCTCTTCCGCCTCTGCGAGGAATCCGGCGAGCTCATCGCACTGCTGAGCGTCACCTGCCGCTCGGAGAACGGCGAATCGCGCCCCTGGTCCTTCGTGCACAGCCTCCTGCGTCCCGCGCTCGAATGCCTGCAGCGTGAGCTGCTCGCCCAGGAGAACATCGGTTCACTCAGTCGCAGCCTCGAAGTGCGCGACAAGGACCTCGACCTGCTGCTCTCGATCACCTCGGATGTACGCCCCGAGGGGGAAGCAGTCGAAGATGACACTGACGAACTGCGCTGGATCGTGCAGCGGAGTATCGAGCATCTCGGGTGCCTGTTCGGCGCGCTCGTCATTCCGGAAAAGGGCATCGCCATTTGCCGCGCCGGCCACGGTGCACCGGCCTCGCAGAGCTCCGAAGTTCTCACCCGCACTCATCGCCACCTGCTCACCTGGGCCCAGCTGCAAGGCAAGACGCTGGTCGTGAACAAGGTCGTTGCCAGCAACTCGCCCGCAGCGCTCCCGTACAAGATCCTGTCCTGCCCCGTGCGCCAGAGCTCGAACCGCGTGGTGGGCTTCTTCGCGCTGTTCCGCACCGAGGACATGGAAGATTTTGATCACCGCCACACCCGCATCGCGCGCTTGCTCGCGCGCAAGACTGCCGCTGTCCTGCAGGCAAACTACGATGCCGTCACCGGCCTCCTGACGCGTCCCGCGTTCGAGCGGCACACGACTGCGAACCTGGCGCGCGCCCGCACCGAATCGCATTGTCTGGTCTACATCGACATCGATCAAATGCATCTGATCAACGAGAATTTCGGCATGCACATCGGTGATGCGGTGATCGCACGCATCGCGGAGCTGGTGCGTCGCCGGCCGCATCCCGGCGCGGTCAGCGCGCGCCTCGCGGGCGATCGCTTCGCGCTGCTGCTGCCAGATACGGATCTCGAAACTGGCAGTGCCGCCGCCCGCAAGCTTTGCGATGGCGCCCGGCTGGTGCAGGCCGAGCCGGGCAAGGACGGCTCGCCTGACGTGTCGCTGAGCATCGGGGTTGCCGCCCTCAACGGCTCACAGAAGCTGGCGCACGCGATGGCCGCTGCTGAAGTCGCCTGCAAAGCCGCCAAGGACCGGGGACGTAATCGCGTTGAAATCTTCGAAGATGCCGATGTCAGCATCATCCGGCGCCACACGGATATCAGCGTTGCCGCGCAGCTGCGCGATGCCCTGCGGACCAGCCGGTTCCGCCTCGACCTGCAACCGATCCTGCCGCTCCAGGGCACTTGCAAGGCGCCACATTTCGAGCTGCTGCTGCGCATGATCGCCGATGACGGCGCGAGCATTCCGCCGGAGAAATTCCTTTCAGCCGCCGCCCGCTACCAGCTCATGCCGGCGATCGACCGCTGGGTTGTCGAGCACGCAGTGCAGACGCTCTCCGAGCACGCATCGCTCCTGCGCGAGCATGCCGCCTGTTTCGCCATCAACCTGTCGGGACAGTCGATCGCGCAACCCGATTTCGCCGATTTCGTCGAAAGCGCCATCCGCTCGTGCGGCCTGCCGATCGAATCGTTCTGTTTCGAGCTGACCGAAACCGCAGCGGTGGCCAACATGGGTCGCGCGGAAGCATTCATGCAGCGCCTGCGCGAGATTGGTTGCCAATTCGCGCTCGATGACTTCGGCACCGGCTTCAGCTCGCTCGCTTACCTCAAGGCACTGCCGGTGACGATACTCAAGATCGATGGCAGCTTCGTGCGCGATGTGATCGTCGATCCGCGCTCGCAGTCGATGGTGCGCGCCATCGCCCAGCTCGCCAAGACGATGTGCATGGAGACCGTGGCGGAGTACGTGGAAACGGACGAAATCCGCCGTCGCGTGACCGCGCTGGGCGTGGACTACGGGCAGGGCTTCTGCCTCGGCAAGCCGCAACCGCTGCCACAAATGCTCAAGGAATTGCCGCTGTTCGAAGCCTTCGCACAGTCGCCACGCCGCGGCTCGACATCGAACCCGGGCACGGACGCAATCATCGCGGTCTCCGCCAACTAGCTGCGACGCAGCATAGGCCCATTTTTCGAGGCGGCCCCCTGATCTTTCGCGGCTTTTGTTGGTCGCAATGGCTTCGGGCTGTAGTATTCGCTGACTTCCTGACCCCGACCCCTTCAGGTTCCTCGAATGTCGATGAAATTGCGCACGCTGGTAGTCCTCACGGCAGGAATCGCGATCGGCGTGTCCCTGTCCCTGTCTCGCGGAGTATTGGCCGACAAGGACTCGCCGACGGCCGCGCCGGAGACCCTCCCCTGGGAGGACGCACGCTTGCTCGCGGAAGTACTCGAGCGCGTGAAGCAGGACTATGTCGACAAGGTCGACGATCACGAACTGATGGAGAACGCGGTTCGGGGCATGGTCGCCTCGCTCGACCCGCATTCGGCATTCCTCGACAGTGACGAATACGACGAGATCCGGATCAGCACCACCGGCAACTATTCCGGGGTCGGCATCGAAGTCACGATGGAAGACGATGGCGTCAAAGTCGTTGCCCCGATCGATGGCACTTCAGCAGCCAAGGCCGGTATCCGTCCCGGCGACATGATCGTCGCCATCGATGGAGTTCCCGTTGATACGACGGGACTGAATGACGCCATCAATCGGATGCGTGGCAAAGCTGGGACGAGCGTGAAGGTGAGCGTGAAACGGGAAGGTACCGAGGCGCCGCTCGATTTCGTGCTCGAGCGTTCCAACGTTCAGGTTCACAGCGTGAAATCAGAGCTGCTCGAGCCGGGCTACGGCTACGTGCGGATCACGCATTTCAGCGAAACGACCGGCAGTGATCTCAACAAGGCAGTGGCGGCGCTCAAGAGCGCCAGTCCGCACGGCAAGCTCAACGGCCTGGTTCTCGACCTGCGTAACAACCCGGGTGGCGTGCTGGAGGCAGCGGTCGCCGTGTCGGATGCGTTCATCGACGATGGCACGATCGTGACCGCGAACGGACGCGCGCCCGATTCCAAGTTCGAAATGGACGCCACGCCCGGCGACGTGCTGGACGGCGGCGACCTGGCCGTGCTGGTCAACGCCGGGTCTGCCTCGGCTTCCGAGATCGTCGCCGGTGCGCTCAAGGACCACGGGCGTGCGACTCTTATCGGGCGCACCACGTTTGGCAAAGGCTCGGTGCAGACCGTCATGCCGCTCTCCGACGGGCGCGCGATCAAGCTGACCACATCCCGCTACTACACGCCCTCAGGCGCCTCGATCCAACAGAAAGGCATCACGCCCGATATCGTCGTCGAGCGCGATCAAAACCCGATCGATGGAGCGTCAGGACCGGCGCTGGTCCAGCGCGACTCGGAGGTCAGCATCGCCCTCGCCAAGCTGAAGGACGATGGGGTCATCCGCCAGAGCAAGGCGGAACAACAGCCTCATTGACCGATGCAGAAGCGCAAGGAAGATCCGGCCGGGCACGTCCACGGCCCGAACTGCGATCACGACCACGACCATGACCACAGCGCTGCGGCGCCCTACTGCCGCGAGTTGCCGAAGCCCGGCCGCAACGATCCCTGTTTCTGCGGCAGTGGCCGCAAGTACAAGAAGTGCCACGGAGCGGCCAACGCGAGCTGAGCTGGAAGGGCCATGACCGGTTTCATTCTGCGTGCACTGATCGCCGCACTCGGTTTATGGCTTGCCACCGAGTGGGTGAACGGCGTGCATATCGACAGCCCGGGAACCCTCGTGATCGCCGGCCTGCTGCTCGGCATCGTAAATGCCATCGTGCGTCCGCTCGCCATCATCCTGACGCTGCCATTCACCATCCTGACCCTCGGTCTGTTTCTGCTCGTGGTGAATGCGGCGATGGTCGGGCTCGTCGCGTGGCTCCTGTCAGGATTCAATCTCGATGGCTTCGGGCCCGCATTCTGGTGCGCCCTGATCGTCAGCCTCACCTCGTGGGTCGGGTCCTGGTTCATCGGCCCGAAGGGCCGGATCGAAGTCGTCAAGCGCTAACCGGCGATCCGATCGGAGCGCTCGGCAAGCCGTCTTTTGATGACGCTCTGCTCAACAATCGCGACTCACGTGGAGCAGATTGTCGATCTATCCAGCGCCAGAGCCGCGATTTTTCGCGTCCTCGACCTGGCCCTTGGCGGCGGCCCGAAACAACAGCCAGGCGATCAGCGCCAGGATCACGAGGCCGAGCAGTTCGCCCCATTGCGTGGGCTGGAACTTCTCCGGGAGTGCCAGGACATCGGCACGCTGCGAGAGGACGATCGCAACCGCGATGACGATTCCCATCAACGCCTCGCCGGTGATGAGGCCCGCGGAAAACAGCACGCCGCGCCGGTGCAGACGCTCCTTGGCATCGGCATCGTCAGGCACGCGCGTGATGCGTTCGACAATGTAGGTCAGCAGTCCACCCAGGAAGATGGGCACCGTGTATTCGAGCGGCAGATAGATTCCCACCGCCGCGCCGAGGACCGGTACGCGAAACCTGGCTCCGCGCGCCTTGGCAATTTCATCGATGACGATGATGACCGCGCCGATCGCGCTACCGGTCCAGACCATTCCCCACGGCAGCACGCCGCCGAACATGCCCTTCGAAACGGATGCCATCAGCGTGGCCTGCGGAGCGAGTAACGGCCGAGGGTGAGCCACTGAGGGAACTCCGATCCCGTAGGCGTGCTCGAGGAGATTCAGGACCGGCGCCATGATCAATGCGCAGGAGACCGCTCCCACAGCGAGCATCACCTGCTGACGCCAGGGGGTCGCGCCGACGAGATACCCGGCCTTAAGATCCTGCAGATTGTCGCCCGCGACCGAGGCCGCGCAGCAGACGACGGCACCGATCATGATCGCGGCGATCGGGCCCAGGGGCGAATCCCGTCCCATGAGGAAGATCAGGATCACGGCCGCGAACAGGATGGTCGAGATCGTGATCCCCGAAACCGGGTTATTGGACGAGCCCACGAGTCCGGCCATATAGGCCGACACGGAGCAGAACAGGAATCCCGCCACGATCATGATGATCGTCATCGGGATGCTCACCGCCAGCGAACCCACGATCGCCTGATACAAGCCGAACAGTGGCAAGGTGAAGAGCACGATGCCGATGAGCACCGCCTTCATGGGTATGTCCTGCTCGGTGTGCGCAATCGTGCGCGAGGCCCCTGCGCGAGCGGCGTCCAGGCCGCTGCGAATACCCGAGAGGAGCGACTTACGCAGGGAAATCAGCGTCCAGACGCCTCCGATCAGCATCGCCCCGACGCCGAGGTAGCGAATCTGCGCCGACCAGATGGCGTAGGCGGCATCCTCCGCAGCCATTCCCGCGACGCGAACCGCCAGCTCCGGATTGCCGGCGAGGAAGTTCGTGATGTAGATCGGGATCGCGATGTTCCACGAGATAACGCCGCCCGCCATGATCACGATGCCGATGTTGAGGCCGACGATGTAGCCCACGCCGAACAGCGCGGGCGACAGATTGGTCGCGAAATAGGCGATGCCCTTGCCGACATACGATGCGGTAGCGGCGGTGTCCGGAATCAATCTCAAGCCGCTTGAGGCGGAGAGCTTCACCAGGCCGCCGAGCAGCGCTGAACCGGCCAGCAGCTTCACCCCCTGCTCCGGATTCTCGCCCGCTCGCAGCACCTCTGCGGCCGCCTTGCCTTCGGGAAATGCGAGCTTCTGCTCCAGGATCAGCGCCCGGCGCAGCGGCACCGAGAACAGCACGCCGAGGATTCCGCCGAGGCCCGCGATCGCGAACACCCACATGTACTTGAAGTCGCTCCAGTAGCCGAGGATCACGAGCGCCGGGAGGGTGAAGATCACGCCGGCGGCGATCGAGGCCGCAGCGGATGCGCCGGTCTGCACGATGTTGTTTTCGAGAATGTGACCACCGCCAAGGGCACGCAGCACACCCATCGAGACCACGGCGGCCGGGATGGCGGATGCGATCGTCAGGCCCGCGAACAGTCCCAGGTACGTGTTCGCGGCCGCGAGCAGCATCGCCAGGATGATGGCGAGCAGGATCGCGCGAAATGTCAGTTGCGGTAGGGGTGCAGCGGTATTCATTCGCGTTGCTCCTGATCAGCCCTCAGGTGTCCATCCACACTTTTGTCCCTGGTTCTTCTCTTTCAGCCACTCCTGGAGCGGCGCGAAGTAATTGACGATGGCGCTCGCATCCATGTCGCGCGTACCGGTGAGTTTCTCGAGCGTCTCCTGCCAGGGGCGGCTCTGGCCGAGTGCCAGCATCGCCGCAAAGCGCTTGCCCGCTTCGGCATTGCCGTAGATCGAGCATTCGTGCAGCGGGCCGTTGAATCCGGCGGCGTGGCATAGCGCGCGATGGAACTGGAACTGCAGAATGAACGACAGGAAATAGCGCGTGTACGGTGTGTTACCCGGGATGTGCGACTTCGCGCCCGGATCGAAGTCGGCCTCTGAGCGCGGCAGTGGCGGCGCGACACCCTGGTACTTCTCGCGCAGCTGCCACCAGGCCTGGTTGTAGTTCGCGGGCGTGATCTCGCCAGAGAACACCTTCCAGCGCCATTGGTCGATGAGCTTGCCGAACGGCAGGAAGGCGACGCGCTCGAGCGCGAGCTTCATCTGCTGGTTGATGAGTGCGTCGTGGCCCGGCTTGATGTCGCCGACGAGCTTGATCGTGTGCAGATACTGCGGAGTCATCGACAGGACCACGGTGTCGCCGATGGCCTCGTGGAAGCCGTCGTTCGCGCCGTTCTGGAACAGGAACGGCTGGTCGCGGTAGGACAGGAAGTAATAGACGTGTCCGAGCTCGTGATAGATCGTGCGCAGGTCCTCGTCCGTCGGTGTAATGCACGTCTTGATGCGCACGTCGTCCTTGCCGTCCATGGTCCAAGCGTTCGCGTGGCACAGGACTTCACGATCGCGCGGGCGGGTCAGCATCGACCGCGTCCAGAAGGTCTCGGGTAGTTTCGGGAAGCCGAGCGACACATAGAACGTCTCGGCCGATTGCGTCATCCGCTTGGCGTCGTACTTCTGTGCCTGCAACGCCTTGTCGACATCGAGGTCGGCGACACCCGGATACGGCTCCATCAGGTCGTAGACCTTGTCCCACTGTTGCGCCCAGAGGTTGCCGAGGAGCTGCGCGGGAATCGGCTTGCCGGCGGGCACACGCGCTTCGCCGTACTTCCTGGCGAGCCGGGCTCGCGCGTAGCAGTGCAGGTCCTCGTAGAGCGGCTTTACCTGGCTCCACAGGCGCTCCGTCTCTGCCTCGAAGGCTTCCGGCGTCATGTCATAGCCGGAGCGCCACATCGCGCCGAGATCCTTGAAGCCGAGCTCATGCGCGCCTTCATTTCCCAGCTCGACGAAGCGCTCGTAGTCCTTGCGCATCGGCGGAGAAATGCTGTGCCAGCCTTTCCAAGCCTCGGTCAGCTCATCGTAGTTGCGACTCTTCGCGATCGTCTTCGAGAGCTCGTCGATGTGCAGGCACGAATCCGGGCCTTTCGGGCAGTACTTGCCCTCGCCATACATGGCGTCGAGTCGCGCGAGGATGGCAGCGAGCTCGGCCCGCTTGGCGGCATCCGCCGGCGCGGGCGCATAGACGCTTGCCGCAACGCCGAGTTTCAGCAGCTCCAGCGCGCGTGCCGTGTCGGGATTTGAGACTTGCTTGATGTCGAAGCGCTTGGCTTCTTCGACGACGCGACCGAAGTATTCGAGGTAGCGCTCATTGGCTTTCGCGTTCAGCGCCTGGGTGTCCTCGGTGATGTAGGTCTGCTGCACCCACCCGGCCTGGTTGAGCTCCTTGCCGATCTCGAGCATTTCGCGATTGACGCGCCCGACGAATTCGTCGGCTGTTTCCGGCTTGGCGGCTGGAGTGCCCGTGGATTGCGGCTGACAGGCGGCGAGGCCGAGTGCTGCAAGCACGGCCGCTGCCGCCCAAGGTGCGAATCTCGAAGTCAAGCGCTGCATGAAGTTCTCCATCAGCGGTGTGGCGGCACCGAATGCCGGAAGCAGTTACGGGGAGCTGAATGCGCGGCTGCGAAGCGTTACTTCACGCCGGACATCAGGCGCTTGATGTAGGGCGTGAGGATCAACATGACCGCCCCTGCGATACCGCCCCACCAGAACAGGTACAGGAACTGGCCTGGCATACCCGGAAGGTTGCTGGGGTCGATCTCGCCCGCGAACTGACCGGCGAGATTGTTGCCGATCGCAGTGGCCAGGAACCACACACCCATGACCTGGCCGACGAAGCGCGCCGGTGCGAGCTTGGTCATCGAGCTCAGGCCGACGGGACTCAGGCACAGCTCGCCGAAGGTGTGCAGCAGGTAAGTCAGGATGAGCCAGGTCGGCAGTACCTTCTGGCCCTGCACTACGTATCCGGCGGCGGCGAACATCACCAGGAATCCGAGGCCCATGAAGATCAGGCCGACGCCGAACTTCGCCGGCGAGGAAAGATCCATGTTGCGCCTGCCGAGGTTCACCCAGATCGCAGCGAACACCGGCGCGAAGATGATGATGAACAGCGGATTGACCGCCTGCAGCACGCCCGCCGGCATATCCCAGCCGAACACCAGACGCTCGGTGTGACGCTCGGCGAACAGATTGAACGAAGCGCCCGCCTGCTCGTATCCGGCCCAGAACATGGCGCAGCCGACGAACAGGGCGATCATCACCCAGACGCGGTTGCGTTCCGTGCGGTCCAGTCCCGCAAACCCCAGCATGTAGGCGAAATAGCCGGCAGCGAGGGCAACCATGGCCCAGTTCGCACCGCGCGAGACCGCCACGGGATCGAAACCGATGCGGCCGCTGAATACGAGCGCTCCGACCACCGCGAGGATCGCCATGAAAATGATGACCGGCCACCACGTGGCGCGCTTGCCCGGCGGCGCGATTCCGGCCTGGCCGAGGTACTTGCGCGTGTAGTGAAACTGGATCAGGCCCAGCAGCATGCCGATGGCCGGCAGCGCGAACCCGATATTCCAGCCGAATTTCTTGGCGACGATGGGTACGAACAGCGAACCGAGGAAAGCACCGAGATTGATGCCCATGTAGAAAATCGAGAAGCCGGCGTCGCGTCGCGAACCACCTTCCGGATAGAGCTGCGCGACGACCGCGCTGATGTTGGGCTTCAGCAGCCCGACGCCGAGGACGATCACGACCAGCCCGACGAAGAACAGGCGTGGATCGCCGATCGCCAGGCTCGCATTGCCCAGCATGATGAGAATGCCGCCAAAGAACACCGCTTTCTGCTGGCCGATCAGTCGATCCGCAATCCAGCCGCCGAGCAGGCACAGCAGATACGTGCCCGAGATATACATGCCGTAGATCGCGTTGGCGGTGCGATCGTCGAGTCCCAGCCCGCCCTTGACGACTGCCGCGGTCATGAACAGCACCAGCAGCGCGCGCATCCCGTAGTACGTGAAGCGCTCCCACATCTCCGTGAAGAAGAGCGTGGCCAGTCCGCGGGGCTGGCCGAGAATCTGGGGGCCGTCAGTTGAAAGGGGTTGCGGGGTACTGGATGCCGAGGCGGTGGCTGTCATGATTTGTTGTTTGCCCGTCACGCAAAAAGTACGCGGCATGCCGCGCTGCAGGGCGCCGAGTGTGCTTGATGTTGCTTTGCATCAGCAACACGACCCGTCCCGTTTTGAGGCGCACGAAGCGGTTCGTGCTCCCTATCTTCTTCTCAGCGCGGTGAAGCGTCCGCATTGTTCTCGGCGGCTTCCTGTGCAACTTGCCGCTTGAGTTTGGCCTTGAGCATCACGCGCGACATGACGATGCCGATCTCGTAGAGCAGGTACATCGGCACGGCCATGATGCACTGTGAGATCGCATCGGGTGGCGTGAGGAACGCCGCGATCACGAAGATGCCGATGAGAACGTAACCGCGGTTACCGATCAGGGTCTCTACTTTGACCATTCCCGTGAGGACCAGGAGCACCGTCGCCACCGGCACTTCGAAGGCGACGCCAAAGGCGAAGAACAGCATCAGCACGAAGTCGAGGTAGCTGTTGATGTCGGTCATCATCAACACGCCGTGCGGCCCCGTGGTCGAGAAGAACGCGAAGATCGCCGGGAATACCGCGTAGTAAGCGAAGGCCACGCCGCCATAGAAGAGCATGATGCTCGAGAGCAGAAGCGGGAGCGCGAAACGTTTCTCGTGTCGATACAGGCCGGGAGCGACGAACGCCCACACCTGATAGAGCACGTAGGGCATCGCAAAGAAGATGGCCGTGATCACCGCCAGCTTGAACGGCGCCATGAAGGGCGCGATCACATTGGTAGCGATCATCGAGCCGCCGGCGGGCAGCTTTTGCATCAGCGGTTGTGCGATGAACTCGAACAGCTCGTCGGCGTAGATCACACAGGGGATCGACAGGACTACGACCGCAACGGTCGCGCGCAGCAGCCGGTCGCGCAGCTCCAGCAGGTGGGAGATCAGCGTGCCTTCGGCCAGCGTCTCCGGATCACGGCCCGGTTCGCTCATGCGGGCTCTGTGGTGCAGGTGGCGGTTCAGTGGGAGTGACTGCCGGCGGCGCGGGTGGCGTCACGGGAGTCTGCTTGTGGACGGTGGACTCTTCTAGATTCACTTCCTGGTCGAGTTGCTCGCGGAATTGGCGCGCCATGGCGCGTGCACGACCGACCCAGCGTCCGATCTGGGCGGCGAGCTTGGGCAGTCGCTGCGGCCCGAGCACGATCAGTGCCAGGCCGAAGATCAACACCAGCTCCGAAAAGCCGACCTCGAACATCCGTCACTCAGGCGTTGCGATTGCCCGGGCTCTTGGCATCTGCATTGCTCTTGGTGTCCGAGCCGGATTCGAAATCGGCGTCGCCCTCCTCGTGCTTGATCTGCTTCATCGTCTCGTCGGTGTCGCCGTCGTTGACGGCTTTCTTGAAGCCACGAACGGCAGCACCGAGATCGGAGCCGATATTGCGCAGCTTCTTGGCGCCGAACACGAGCAACGCGATCAGCAGGATGATGATCAATTCGCGCCAGCCTATGCCCATGCCAATTCTCCAGAGGTTTCTGACGAGGCCGGGATGATACGCCAATCGGCACACCCCAATTGTTGACTACACCGCGGTTTCCGCAGGCAATTCATTCGACTGCATGCCGTGCGGGGGATTCCAGCCAGAATGTCACGGGACCGTCATTCACGAGGCTCACCTGCATGTGCGCGCCGAACCGTCCGGTGGCGACACGAATGCTCGTCGCTTGCGCCTTGTTCACCAAGTATTCGAACAGGCGCGCGCCGGTAGCTGGATCTGCCGCGGTGCTGAATCCGGCGCGCATTCCCTTGCGCGTGTCCGCGGCCAGCGTGAACTGCGAGACCAGCAGTAACTCGCCGCCGACATCGGTGAGCGCCCGATTCATCCTGCCCTCGTCATCGTCGAATACGCGATATCCCACGACGCGCTCGAGCAGTCGTTCCGCAACTGATTCATCGTCACTCGGTTGAACTGCGATCAGCGCCACGAGGCCCCGCCCGATCGAACCGACTGTCTCTCCATCCACGGAAACACGCGCCTCGGTGACACGTTGGATCAATGCAATCATGGTCCAGAGCCCCCTGACGCGCGAGTTAATGATCTTTGAGGCACATTCCGGATCGTGAGATCCACTTCCTACTTCAAAAAGCGCTCACTCTGTGCAATTCAGAGCCACACTAGCCCGATGTACTAGCAAGTGGGCTGCAAGCACGCAAATGGACCGCATTCTTGGCTAACTCACTGATCCTTATGTCCAGCAGGGCTCAATTGCCTGAAAACGTGGAGATAGCGGTTGCTCCGGATGTGATTGGGTCGCCAGGAACCTGCTCCGTTTCCCCCAGATCGAGCCGGAGCTGTGCTTCTTCCTCAGCTGCGTGCTGCCGGGCGGCAAATGATTCACTTGAATTCACGCTCTCATTTACCATGGCGCGCCTTTCGCCACGAAACCAACCAAGGATCGCTGCACATGCCATCGCGGATTTCGCAAGCGGCTCTGCTCTCCCTCGCTGCTATCGCTCTCGTTCTGCCGGCGTTGACCCGCGCGGATGGCGATCCGGAGCGCGGCCGCAAGCTGGCTTATACCTGCTATGGCTGCCACGGAATTCCGAACTACAAGAACGTGTATCCGACCTACAGCGTCCCAAAGCTCGAGGGACAACACCCGGAGTACCTGGCGACGGCATTGCAGGCTTACCGCGGCGGCGAGCGCGCGCACGGCACGATGCATTCGCAAGCCGCCACCATGACCGATCAGGACATGCAGGACATCGCTGCATTCATCGCCGGAAAGCCGCTCGCGACCGGAGCAACTCCGGTCGGCAAAGCGCCCCAGAAGGCGCAAGAGCTCTGCGTCGCCTGCCATGGACCTGATGGCGTCGGCATCACGCCACTTTATCCATCGTTGGCGGGCCAGCATGAGGACTACCTCGAGCGCGCGCTGCTGGACTATCGCGACGGCGGGCGCAAAAACCCGGTGATGGGTGGCTTCGTCGCGCAACTCTCGGATGACGAAATCAAGGAACTGGCCGAGTACTACTCCAAGCAGCGCCCGAGTCTGTCGACCGCGAAACACGCGGCGTGGTTTGCCCAAGAGAAGCACGAATCAAGCACCAAGTAGCGCCGGCGGCGGCTTGGTGACACAGCCGAGACCATGTCCGCAGATGGAATTTACGCGGTCGATACGCACTACATTCGCCCGGGGCATGACGCGAGTCACCTGATCATCGAGCGCGGACGCGCCGCGTTTGTCGACACCGGACCTTCGAGTGGCGTGCCTCACCTGCTGAATGCGTTGAGGCAGCTCGACGTTGCTCCCGAGCAGGTCGACTACGTCCTCCTGACCCACGTTCATCTCGATCACGCCGGCGGCGCCGGCGAGCTGATGCAAGCGCTGCCGCACGCGCGTGCGGTGATCCATCCGCGCGGCGCGCGTCACCTGATCGACCCCACCAAGCTGATAGAAGGCAGCATCGCCGTGTACGGTGCCGAGCGCTTCCGCGCCCTTTACGGCGCGATCGTTCCGATCGCGCGCGAGCGCGTCACCCAGAGCGAGGACGGCATGCGCATCGAGCTGGGCGGTCGCGGGCTCGAGCTGATTCATACGCCGGGGCACGCGTTGCATCACTACTGCGTCATCGACCGCGAGGCCGAAGCGATTTTCTCGGGCGATACCTTTGGCATTTCGTATCGTCAATTCGACACGGCTGCGGGAGAGTTCATCTTCCCGACGACGACGCCTGTTCACTTTGATCCCGAAGCTCTGCACGCCTCGATCGATCGGCTCATGACCTTTCGTCCCAGGGCCATCTACCTGACCCATTTCAGCCGCGTCAGCGATCTGCCGCGCCTCGCAGCCGACATGCACGAGTGCATCGACGGTTTCGTCGCGATCGCGCGCCAGCACGCCGGCCGGCAGGATCGCGGCGCGCGCATTCGCGCTGATCTGTTTGACTATCTGAGTCGGCGGCTCGAGCGTCACGGCTACGGCGCTGGCGAGGCAACCAAGCGGGAGCTGCTCGCGACGGACGTGGAGCTGAACTCGCAAGGGCTGGAAGTGTGGCTCGACCGCGGATCGCCGCCATGACTGCGATGCAGCCGCAAAAGCCATTTCGTGCCTTCCGCATCCACAAGGAAGGCGCGGGCGTTGCGGCGCGCTTCGAGCAAATCACGCTGGACGACCTCGGTGCGGGCGACGTGGTGATCAAAGTCCGCTACTCGACGATCAACTACAAAGACGCCCTGGCCGCGACTGGCGCGGGGAAGATCCTGCGCAAGTTTCCGCTCGTGGGCGGCATCGATCTGGCGGGCGAAGTGGTTTCTTGCAGCGATGCGCGTTACCGGGTCGGCGACAAGGTCCTCGTCACCGGTTGCGAACTCAGTGAAACGCACGATGGGGGATATGCCGAGTACGCCCGTGTGAAAGGCGACTGGGTCGTGCCCATTCCGCCAACGCTCGATGAGTTCAAAGCGATGTGCCTTGGCACCGCGGGCTTTACTGCAGCCCTCGCGATTCACCGCATGGAGCAGAACGGCCAAAAGCCCGCGAACGGTCCAATTGTCGTGACCGGCGCGAGTGGCGGTGTCGGCAGCATCGCCATCGACATGCTCGTGGCGCGCGGCTATGACACCGTCGCGATAAGTGGCAAACCGGAGGCCGCGACGTTCCTGCGCGCGCTGGGTGCCGGGCAGATCATGTTGCGTCAGGATATCGTCATGGGCTCGCGACCGCTGGAAGCGGCGAAATGGGCCGGTGCCATCGACAGCGTGGGTGGAGAGATGCTGGCGTGGCTCACGCGCACCGTGAACTTCTGGGGAAATATCGCCAGCATCGGGTTGGCAGGGGGCGCCGAGCTCAAGACCACAGTGATGCCTTTCATCCTGCGCGGCGTGAATCTGCTCGGGATCAACTCGTCGGCAACACCACGCGATCTGCGGCTCGAGGTCTGGCGGCGAATCGGCACCGACCTGATGCCGCCACATCTCGAGCGCATTGCGACGCGTACCATCGAGTTCGCGGAGCTGCCCGCCGCATTCGAGGACTATCTCAAGGGCGGAATCATCGGGCGGACAGTGGTTGCGATCGGATAACCGGCTACAATGAGCGCCTTTCTCCCGCGGTACCGGCGCAGTGCCTGGGAACCCCAGGCCGCCGCGGCAACGAGGCAATGTCAAAGCTTGAATTCTCGGCGGGCGCGCGCCTGCGGGCCGCACTCGACGCCGAACGGCCGCTGCAGGTCGTCGGCGCAATCAATGCGTACAGCGCGCTGCTCGCGCAGCGTTGCGGATTTCGCGCTCTCTATCTCTCCGGGGCCGGTGTCGCCAATGCTTCTTATGGCTGGCCGGACCTGGGCATCACCAGCATCAACGATGTGGCTGAAGACTGCCGCCGCATTACCGGAGCGAGCGCACTTCCACTGCTGGTCGACGCAGATACGGGTTGGGGCAGCGCGTTCAACATCGCTCGCACCGTGCGCGAGCTGACGCGCGCCGGCGCGGGCGGCATGCATATCGAGGATCAGGTGCAGGCCAAGCGTTGCGGCCACCGACCCGGCAAGGCACTCGTGTCCGCCGATGAAATGGTCGATCGCATCAAGGCTGCGGTTGATGCTCGCGTCGATGATCAGTTCGTCATCATGGCGCGCACTGACGCGCATGCGGTGGAAGGACAGGCTGCCGCAGTCGCGCGCGCGGCGCGTTACATCGAGGCTGGCGCGGACATGATTTTCGCCGAAGCGCTGACGGCGCTGGACGAGTACCGCGAGTTCACGCGCGCCGTACAGGTGCCGGTGCTGGCGAACATCACGGAGTTCGGCAAGACGCCTCTGTTCACTACGCGCGAGCTCGGCGACGCGGGCGTGCGACTCGCCCTCTATCCGCTCTCGGCATTTCGCGCCAGCGCGCGTGCGGCCCTGAATGTCTACCAGACGCTGCGTGCGCGCGGCACGCAGAAGGACGTGATCGACACGATGCAGACGCGCGCCGAGCTCTACGACGTGCTCGATTATCACGAATATGAGCGCAAGCTCGATGAGTTGTTCGGTCGCAGCGCGACCGACGACTAAGACGGCCCAACGAGGGAGACAGTTCATGAACGAATCCGCCCCGGCGGTGGCGCCAAAGGCAAAAAAATCGGTGGCGCTGTCGGGCGTACCCGCCGGCAACACCGCGCTCTGCACGGTCGGTCGTACCGGCAATGATCTGCACTATCGCGGCTACGACATCCTCGAGATCGCCGAGGCCGCCGAGTTCGAAGAGATCGCCTTCCTGCTGGTGCACGGCAAGCTGCCGAATCGGGCCGAGCTCACCGGGTATCGCGCCAAGCTCAAGTCGCTGCGCGGCATTCCGCACACGGTGCGGGCAGTGCTCGAGCAGCTGCCCGCCGCCAGCCATCCGATGGACGTCATGCGGACTGGGGTCTCGGCGCTCGGCGCCGCGCTCCCCGAGAAGGACGATCACAACCTCGCCGGCGCCCGCGAGATCGTCGATCGCCTGGTCGCCTCACTCGGTTCGATGCTCTGTTACTGGTATCACTTCAGCCATTCCGGGCGGCGCATCGAAGTCGAGACCGACGATGATTCGGTCGGCGGCCATTTCCTGCACCTGCTGCATGGCACCGCTCCCAAGAGCTCGTGGGTGCGCGCCATGCATACCTCGCTCATCCTGTATGCCGAGCACGAGTTCAATGCCTCGACATTCGCGGCACGGGTCATTGCGGGAACCGGCTCGGACTTGTATTCGTGCATCACGGGCGCGATCGGTGCCCTGCGCGGACCGAAGCACGGTGGCGCCAACGAAGTGGCTCTCGAGATTCAGGAGCGTTACGACACGCCAGACCAGGCGGACGCCGATATCCGCAAGCGCGTAGCCAGCAAGGAAGTGATCATTGGCTTCGGTCACCCGGTGTACACGGTCTCCGATCCGCGCAACCAGGTGATCAAGGAAGTGGCGCGTCGGCTCTCTGCCGAGGCGGGCGACATGAAGCTCTTCATGATTGCCGAGCGCCTCGAGGCCGTGATGGCCGAGATCAAGCACATGTTCCCCAATCTCGATTGGTTCTCCGCGGTCTCGTACCACATGATGGGGGCGCCCACGGAGATGTTCACGCCATTGTTCGTGGTCGCACGCACCACGGGATGGGGCGCGCATGTGATCGAGCAGCGCGTCGATGGCAAGATCATCAGGCCCGCCGCCAACTATGTCGGGCCGGAGAATCGCAAGTTCGTTCCGCTCGCCGAGAGGCAATAGCCTCGATGTCGACTCACGAAATCAAGTCGGCACAGCGCCCGGCTCCCGACCAGGCGCTCATCGATATCGCGGACTACGTCACCGGGTATGAAGTGAGCAGCGAAGCGGCCTACGAGACCGCGCGCTACTGCCTCATGGACACGCTCGCCTGCGGTTTCATGGCGCTCAAGTACCCGGCCTGTACGCGCATGCTCGGACCGGTGGTTCCAGGCGCAACGATGCCCGGTGGCTCGCGAGTTCCAGGCACTTCTTACGAGCTCGATCCTGTGATGGGCGCCTTCAACATCGGTGCCATGGTCCGCTGGCTCGATTTCAACGACACCTGGCTCGCAGCCGAATGGGGCCACCCGTCCGACAATCTCGGTGCGTTACTTGCGGTCGCCGATTACCTGGGCCGCAAGGCCGCGGCCCAGGGGCGCAGCTCACTCGCGGTACGCGATCTGCTCACGGCGATGATCAAGGCGCATGAGATCCAGGGTGTCATCGCACTGGAAAACAGTTTCAACCGCGTCGGGCTCGACCACGTGCTGCTGGTGCGCGTCGCTTCCACGGCGGTCGTTACGCACATGCTCGGTGGCACGCGGGACCAGGTGATCAATGCAGTCTCGAACGCCTGGATCGACGGCGGCGCACTGCGAACCTACCGGCACGCGCCCAACACCGGATCACGCAAGAGTTGGGCAGCAGGAGATGCGACGAGCCGCGCGGTTCGTCACGCGCTGATCGCGCTCACGGGCGAGATGGGGTATCCGTCGGCGCTGTCGGCGAAGACCTGGGGGTTCTGGGACGTGTTGTTCAAGGGCAAGCCCTTCTCCTTCCCGCAGGGCTACGGCAGCTACGTGATGGAGAACGTGCTGTTCAAGATTTCCTATCCGGCTGAGTTTCACGCCCAGACGGCGGTTGAATGCGCGATGCAGCAGCATCCAGCGGTGAAGGATCGCATCGACCAGGTCGACAAGATCATGATCGAGACGCAGGAAGCGGGCGTGCGCATCATCGACAAGACCGGGCCGCTCGCGAATCCCGCCGATCGCGATCACTGCATCCAGTACATGGTCGCGATTCCGCTCATTTTTGGCCGGCTGACTGCGGAGGACTACGAGGACCGGGTTGCCGCGGATCCGCGCATCGATGCGCTGCGCGCACGCATGATCGTGCAGGAAAACCCGAGCTTCACCCGCGACTACTACGCGCCCGACAAGCGCTACATCGGCAATGCTCTGCAGGTGTTCTTCAAGGACCGCACGTGGACAGAGCGGGTCCAGGTCGATTACCCGATCGGGCACCGCAAGCGCCGCGCCGAGGGCATGCCGAACCTGGTCAAGAAATTCGAAGCGAGCATCGATGCCCACTTCGGCGCCAGGCAGGCCGAGGCGATCAAGCGGATGTTTGCCGAACCGCGCAAGCTCGACACTCTGCCGGTCAACGAATTCATGGCGGGCCTGGTGAAGAATTGAGTGATCTGGACGGCCTGCTCGCTGCCGGCGCCCAGGAGCTCGGCATCAGCCTCGCAGCGCATCAGCGTCAGCAGCTGCTCGACTTGTTGGCGGAGCTCGCCGATTGGAACACGCGGTTCAACCTGACCGCGATCGACGATCCGGCGGAAGCCGTACGCAAGCACCTGCTCGACTCACTCAGCATTCACGCCCATGTTCGCGGCCGTACCGTCGCGGATGTTGGGAGTGGCGCGGGTTTCCCGGGCCTGCCCCTGGCAGTGGCCGATCCGGCGCGCGAGATCACCCTCATCGAGGCGACGGGCAAGAAAGCACAGTTCCTCGAGCACGCGCGCACCAGGCTTGGGCTCGACAATGTGCGTGTCGTCAATTCGCGCGCGGAACAGTTCAAGCCCCAAGCGCGGTTCGATTCCGTAACCGCGCGCGCCCTCGGCAAGCTCGCTGAATTCATCCGCGTGGCCGGCCACCTCGCCGCTCCGCGTGGACGCCTGCTCGCGATGAAGGGTCAGTTTCCGCACGCCGAATTGCAGGAATTGCCAAGAACGTGGCAGTCCACGGCAGTTCACCGCCTTGCCGTTCCAGGGCTTGATGCGCAGCGTCACCTGGTCGAACTGCAGCGCAAGCCAGCCGAGAAACACACCCGTCGACCGCATTAGCAATCGGTCCGGTCGGCCTGTTAGGCTGCCCACTCCCTCCATGAAACGCGTCATCGCAATCGCCAACCAGAAGGGCGGCGTCGGCAAGACGACGACTGCAGTAAATCTGGCTGCATCCCTGGCCGCGACCAAGCGGCGCGTCCTGCTGGTCGATCTGGATCCGCAGGGAAACGCGACGATGGGCGCCGGTGTGGACAAGCGCAGCGTGCAACACACATCTGCGGGGGTGCTGCTCGGCGAGTACGAAGCGGCCTCGACTCTGGTTCCGGTGGATCCGGGCGATTTCACGCTGATGCCGGGCAACGACTCGCTGACCGCAGCCGAGGTTCGGCTCCTGACCGTGCTTGCCGGACGCGAAATGCGCCTGCGCAATGCGTTGCGTGCCGTCCGCAACCTCTACGATGTCATCCTGATCGACTGTCCGCCGGCGCTGAACATGCTCACCGTGAATGCCCTGGTTGCAGCCGACGGCGTTCTCGTGCCGATGCAGTGCGAGTACTACGCGCTCGAAGGCTTGTCCTCACTCGTGGAGACCATCGGGCAGATTCGCGACAGTATCAACCCGGAACTGGAGATCGAGGGGATCCTGCGCACCATGTACGATCCGCGCAATAACCTCTCGACCGAAGTTGCCGCGCAACTCATCCAGCATTTCGGCGACAAGGTGTTCCGCACCATCATCCCGCGCAACGTGCGCCTTGCCGAGGCGCCGAGCTTTGGCAAGCCGGCGCTGTTTCACGACAAGGATTCGCGCGGCGCGCTCGCCTACCTGGCACTTGCCGGTGAGATGCTGCGCCGTCAGGACGAGCAGCAGCTGGGAGCGGCTCAAGTAGCGCAGGACCCGGCCCGCTCCGGCACCTGAAGCGCCGAGACTCAGGCCCCCTTGTCGCCTGGCGGCGGTGCGCCCGGACCCGGTAGTCGCCCCGCTTTACGCAGGGCTTCGCGCAGCGCGAACTCGATCTGCGCGTTGACGCTGCGCAGTTCGTCCGCCGCCCAGCGCTGCATGGCTTCCAGCACGTCTGCGCCAATGCGCAGCGGATAAGCCTTCCGTTCGTTCACGAATGCGCTGTATTCACGTGTACAGGGTTCCCGTGTTTACGATCGGCTGCGTGGCGCGATCGCTGCACAGGACCACGAGCAGGTTTGAGACCATCGCGGCGCGGCGTTCATCGTCCAGTTGCACGACGCCCTTCTCCGCCAACTCCTTCAGCGCCATTTGCACCATGCCGACCGCACCTTCGACGATCCGCGTGCGCGCGGCGATGATCGCGCTTGCCTGTTGACGTTGCAGCATCGCCTGCGCGATCTCGGGCGCGTACGCGAGATGGCTCACACGCGCTTCGAGCACCGTGACCCCGGCGCTCTCGAGTCGATCCTGGACCTCTCGTTGCAGGTGATCATTGATCTCCTTGGAATGACTGCGCAGCGAGATGCGATGCTGATCGTGCAGGTCATAGGGGTAGCTCGTCGCCAGCTGGCGCAAGGCCGCCTCGCTCTGCACATGCACGAAATTCTCGTAGTCATCCACGTTGAAACAGGCTTCGGCGGTGTCCTGCACCTGCCACACGACAACCGCGGCAATCTCGATCGGACTGCCGTCGAGGTCGTTGACCTTGAGCTTGCCCGACTCGAAGTTGCGCACGCGCAGGCTGACAGCCCGCTTGCTGTAGAAGGGATTGGTCCAGCGCAGTCCGGCCTCGCGACACGTGCCGACGTAGTGGCCGAACAATTGCAGGACCACGCCGTTATTGGGCTGAACCATGAAGAACCCGACCCAGCACATCGCGACGACCGCACTGATTAGGCCAAGCACAATCGCTGCAACGGGTTCCGCATGGATGACGGCACTGACCAGCGCCCACAGGTCGACGACAGTTGCCAGGAGCAGTACCAGGATCATCGGTATCCCCGAGAGCGCGGAAACGGTTCGTTCTTCCATATGGCCTCCCTATTTCTATCTGTGGGCGTCATGATATCTAAAAGATATGCAAATGACTTCACAGTTCCAGGACTAAGCGCGCATTGAGCAACAAATGGCCATCAAAATTATCTATTGACGACAAAAATAGACCTAAAGACCCGCGATGAAGGCACCCAAGGCACCGGGACTCCTGCCGCAGAGGAGACGCGAATCGAGCCTTTCGACGCTTTCTCAGTCGGCTACACTGCGCGCCCATGGCGTTGAAGAAGACGGGCTTGGGTCGAGGTCTTGAGGCACTGCTGAGTCCATCGCCCGCGCGCCAACCGGCCGAACGTGCCGCCTTAGCCACCGACGACCTCGCGAAGATCCCGCTCGACCTGCTGCAGCGTGGCCGCTACCAGCCGCGCATCGACATGCGCACCGACAGCCTGCAGGAACTGGCGGACTCGATCCGCGCCCAGGGAGTTGTTCAGCCCATCGTGGTTCGTCCGGTTGACGCCCCCGGTATCGGCGGCTCGCAGCGCTACGAAATCATCGCCGGGGAGCGCCGCTGGCGGGCCGCACAGATGGCCGGCCTCGAAACGATCCCGGCAATAGTGCGGCGAGTTGCGGACGATGCGGCCGTCGCGATGTCACTCATCGAGAATATTCAGCGCGAGAACCTCAATCCGCTCGAGGAGGCGCGTGCGCTCGACCGGCTGATCAGCGAATTCAGCATGACGCACCAGGAAGCGGCCGATGCAGTGGGTCGCTCCCGCGTCACTGTCAGCAATCTGCTGCGGCTCCTCGAACTCGGTGACGAAGTGAAGACCTTGGTGGAGAAGCGCGAGCTGGAAATGGGTCATGCGCGTGCGCTGCTGGGCCTGGAGGCACGCAAACAGCAGGCGGAAGTGGCCCTGCTGGTGGCGAAGAAGGGGCTGTCCGTGCGCGAGACCGAAGCACTGGTCCGCCGCATGCTCGAACACGCGACGCAGGGAAAGGACCGTGCCGAGCGCGCGGAGGACCCCAATGTTCGCAAGCTCCAGCAGGAACTGACCGACCGCCTGGGCGCCAAGGTTGCTGTCCAGCACAGCGTCAGCGGCAAGGGCAAGGTCGTGATCAGCTACAACAGCCTCGACGAGTTGGACGGCATCCTGACGCACATATCCTGAGGGATGCTGTTGACGACTCCGGGCCCCCCGGATGGGCGTCCAAGCCCGGAAAGCGGGCCAGTTCTCAGTTTCCGCACCTCCGTTGAAGCACTGCAAAATCCCCCCTATAATGCGCCGCCTTTGCGAACGGGGAGTACTCCTCGCCGCTTGAATAAACGCCACTTGCTCGCCGCGAAAATCGCTCCGCGCAGTGGCTTTTTTGTTGCCAGCTCTCCTCAAGAAGGCTTGACGGATTTGAGCACGCCCGACGGGAGAAGCGCCCGGCGCGCCGCGATGCGGCTCGTGCTTGGGCAGGCGGCGACAACCGTCGTCCTCGCGACGATTTGTCTGATTGGATTCGACGCTCGCGCCGCCATATCAGCACTGCTGGGCGGCGGTATCAGCGTCGCGGCGAGTCTCGCGATGGTGCTGTTCATGTTCCGCGGGGCGCCGGGTACGGATGCGAAGCGCATCGTACGCGGGGCCTACCGCGGTGAAGGCGTGAAGCTCGCGCTGACGGTGGTGCTGTTCGTCGCGGTGCTGAAGTCTTACGAAATCGCGGCGCTGCCGTTTTTCATCGCGTATATCGCGACGCTGCTCGTGTACCGGATTGCTTTGGCGACCTCGGAAGCTCCCTGACACAAACGAAGATCATGGCTGCCGAACAACCCTCAAACGCCAACGAATATATCGTCCATCATCTGACGAACCTTTCCCACCGTACGGGCGAAGGCGCTTTCTACTCCGTCAATCTCGACAGCCTGTTTTTCTCGGTGCTCCTGGCGCTCGTGTTCGGCGTCAGTTTCTGGCTGGCCGCGCGCAAGGCGACTGCCGGTGCGCCCCGCAATTTTCAGAATTTCGTCGAGCTGGTGGTGGAGTTCGTCGATACCCAGGTCAAGGACACCTTCCACGGCACCAGCCGCCTGATCGCGCCGCTCGCGCTGACGATTTTCTGTCTCGTCTTCCTCTTCAACTTCATGGATCTGGTGCCGGTCGACCTGCTGCCCTGGGTTGCGCATCACGCCGGCATCGATCACCTGAAGGTAGTGCCGAGCACCGATCTCAACATCACCTTCGGCATGTCGATCACGGTGTTCCTGCTGGTGATGTATTACAGCGTCCGCATCAAGGGCCCGGTCGGTTTCGCCAAGGAGCTGCTGTTGCACCCGTTCGGCAAGTGGGGCCTGCCGGCCAATCTGGTGCTCAACCTGATCGAGCACATCGCGCGCCCGGTGTCCCTTGGGCTGCGACTGTTCGGCAACATGTACGCCGGAGAAATGATCTTTCTGCTGCTGGCACTGTTCACGATCGGCAAGGGTGCCGACGGCCTGCTGACGCTCGGCGGCATCGCCGGCTTCATCGGGCAGACGATCCTGGGTCTCGCCTGGGCGATCTTTCACATCCTGATCATCACGCTGCAGGCCTTCATCTTCATGATGCTGACGATCGTGTACCTGTCGATGGCGCATGAAGAGCATCACTGATCACAGCCACCAATTCTTGAAGAGGTAGAGGAGGAATCATGGAAATCGCGAGTCTGATTGCAAACGTACAGGGCTTCACGGCGCTCGCCGTAGGCATCGTCTTCGGCATGGGCGCGCTTGGAACCGCGATCGGTTTCGGTCTGCTCGGCGGCAAGTTCCTTGAGGGCGCCGCGCGCCAGCCCGAGATGGTGCCGATGCTGCAGGTGAAGATGTTCATCGTCGCGGGCCTGCTCGACGCGGTGGCGATGATCGGTATCGGCTTCGCGCTCTTTTTCACCTTCGCGAATCCGTTTCTCGCGGCGGTTCAGCAGGCGGCCGGCGGCGGTTGAACGCCGTCCGTTTCGCTAGGCGGAGGATCCGGAAGTGAGCATCAATCTCACGCTGATCACGCAGATGTTCGTGTTCCTGCTGCTAGCGCTGTTCACGATGAAATTCGTGTGGCCCATGATTCGCGGCGCCATGGACGAACGCGCCAAGCGCATCGCCGACGGGCTGGCCGCGGCCGAGCAGGGTCAGAAAGACCTCGGCCAGGCCAAATCCAAGGCAGACGAGGTCATCCGCGAGGCACGTGCGCGCGCAGTGCAGATAGAGAACCAGGCCCAGCACCGCGCCAACGAGCTCATCGATCAGGCGAAGAAGGCCGCGATCGGCGAGGGCGAGCGCTTGCTGGCGGCTGCGCAACAGCAGATACAGCTCGAAGGCACTCGAGCGCGCGAATCGTTGCGCAAGGAAGTCGCTGCCCTGGCTGTGACCGGCGCATCGCAGCTACTCGAGCGCGAGATCGATCCAAAGGCGCACGCAGCGCTGTTGGACAAGCTGGCCGCACAACTCTAGCCATGGCCGAAAAGAGCACCATCGCGCGACCCTACGCCAAGGCGTTGTTCGAGCTTGCGCTCGGGCAGAAGAAACTCGATGTCTGGTCGCGGGCCCTGGCGTTGTCCGCCGCGGTCGTTGCCGATCCGCGCGTCAAGAAATTGCTGACCAGCCCGCATGTCACGACCGATCAGCTCGCTGATCTGCTGATCGACATCGGCGGCAAGTCGCTCGATGCCGAGGGGCAGAATTTCCTCCGCGTGCTGGCCTCGAATCGGCGGCTCGCGCTCCTCCCCGAGATCGCCGCGATTTTCGAGAAGCTCAAGGCGGAGTCGGAAAAGGTCGTGGACGTCACGGTGACCTCTGCTGCGCCGCTGAGTGCGGAGCAGCAGCGCAACTACTCCAGTGCGTTGCGCCAGCGGCTCAAGAGCGACGTGCGTTTGCACTGCGAAGTCGATCCGAAATTGCTGGGCGGCGCCATCCTGCGCGCCAACGACCTCGTGATCGATGGTTCTCTGCGCGGCCGGCTAGACCGGCTGGCGACCGAACTTTTGAATTAGGAAGGGACGAACAATGTCCATCAAGGCATCTGAAATCAGCGACCTGATCAAGGCGCGCATCGAGAAATTCCAGTCGGCGACCGACGCCCGCAACGTCGGGACTGTCATCACGGTCACGGACGGCATCTGCCGGGTGCATGGTCTTGCCGACGCACGCTATGGCGAGATGCTCGAATTTCCGGGCAACACCTTCGGCCTGGCGCTGAACCTCGAGCAGGATTCGGTCGGCGCGGTCGTACTCGGCGAGTACAAGCACATCAGCGAGGGTGGGACGGTCAAGACTACCGGCCGCATTCTTGAAGTTCCGATCGGCGCGGAGCTGCTGGGACGCGTCGTGGACTCGCTCGGCATTCCGCTCGATGGCAAAGGCCCGGTGAAGACCAGCCGTACCGCTCCGATCGAGCGCATAGCTCCGGGCGTCACTTTGCGCAAATCCGTCTCCCAGCCGGTGCAGACTGGATACAAGGCGATCGATTCGATGGTGCCGATCGGTCGCGGCCAGCGTGAGCTCATCATCGGCGACCGCCAGACCGGCAAGACCGCGCTCGCGATCGACACGATCATCAATCAGAAGGGCTCCGGCATTAAGTGCATCTACGTCGCAATCGGGCAGAAGCAGTCCTCGATTGCGAACGTCGTACGCAAGCTCGAGGAACACGATGCGATGGGGCATACGATCATCGTGGCCGCGTCTGCCTCGACGCCGGCGGCGATGCAATACCTCGCGCCCTATTCGGGTTGCACGATGGGCGAGTTCTTCATGGACAACGGCGAAGACGCGCTCATCATCTATGACGATCTCACCAAGCAAGCGTGGGCGTACCGTCAGATCTCTCTGTTGCTGCGTCGTCCGCCGGGTCGCGAAGCCTATCCCGGAGACGTCTTCTACCTGCACTCGCGTCTGCTGGAGCGCTCGGCGCGGGTCAACGAGGACTACATCGCGAAGGTGACTGATGGTCGCGTCAAGGGCCGCACCGGATCGCTGACCGGCTTGCCGATTATCGAGACACAGGCCGGTGACGTGACCGCGTTCGTCCCGACCAACGTCATCTCGATCACGGACGGGCAGATCTTCCTCGAGACCGATCTGTTCAATTCAGGCATCCGCCCGGCGATGAACGCGGGCATCTCGGTATCGCGCGTCGGCGGTGCGGCTCAGACCGACATCATCAAGAAGCTCGGCGGCGGCATTCGTCTCGCGCTCGCGCAGTATCGCGAGCTCGCGGCGTTCTCGCAGTTCGCATCCGATCTCGACGAGGCCACGCGGCGCCAGCTGGAGCGTGGCGTGCGCGTCACCGAAGTCATGAAGCAGAAGCAGTACGCGCCGATGTCCGTCGCGGAAATGGCCGTCTCAATCTATGCAGTCAACAACGGCTACATGGACAAGGTGGAGCGCAGCAAGATCGTCGACTACGAGACCGCACTGCAATCCTTCGCGCGCTCCAACCACGGCGCGGCGCTCAAGGCAATCAACGATAAGCCGGTACTGAAAGAGCACGAAGCGACGCTCAAGAAGATCGTCGAGGATTTCGTCTCCACAGGCGCGTATTGAGCCGAGCTGGGTAATGGCGAACGCAAAAGAAATCCGGGTCAAGATCGCGAGTATCAAGAATACTCAGAAGATCACCAAGGCCATGGAGATGGTAGCGGCGAGCAAGATGCGCCGAGCGCAGGAGCGCATGCGCGCTTCACGCCCGTATGCGCAGAAGATGCGCGTGGTGATCGGTCACCTCAATGAGGCCAACCCGGATTATCGGCACCCGTTTCTGATCGAGCGGCCAGTCAAGGCGGTTGGGTTCATCATCGTGAGCACCGACCGTGGCTTGTGCGGCTCGCTCAACGTCAATCTCTTCAAGAGCGTGCTGGCCGCAGTGCGCGAGTGGCAGCAGAAGGGCGCGAGCGTGAGCCTGTGCATCATAGGCGCCAAAGCGATGCAATTTTTCCGACGGCTCAACGTGCCCACCTTGGCGCACGTGACCCATCTGGGCGATCGCCCGCATGTGAAAGATCTCATCGGCACCGTCAAGGTCATGCTCGATGCGTACAGCGAAGGCAAGATCGATCGCCTGTTCCTGATGCACAACAATTTCGTCAACACGATGAGCCAGAAGGCGGCGGCGACGCAGCTGTTGCCGGTCGTAACTCTCGACAAGGACCAGCTGCAGGAACACTGGGACTACATCTATGAGCCCGGCGCGGCGGAGATTCTGCCGGATGTGCTGATGCGCTACATCGAGTCGCAGGTATACCAGGGCGCGGTCGAGAATGTGGCTTGCGAAATGGCGGCGCGCATGGTCGCGATGAAGAGCGCCTCCGACAACGCGGGCAAGCTGATCGAGGAACTCCAACTCATCTATAACAAGGCGCGCCAGGCAGCCATCACCAAGGAGCTGTCGGAAATCGTGGGCGGCGCGGCGGCAGTTTGAAGTACGAGGAACAGCGAATGAGCAGCGGCAAGATCGTTCAAATCATCGGCGCGGTCATCGATGTGGAGTTCCCACGCGAACAGATCCCCCGGATCTACCACGCGCTGAAGCTCGATGACGTCGACCTGACGCTCGAGGTGCAGCAGCAGCTCGGCGACGGCGTGGTCCGCACGATCGCGATGGGGTCCTCGGAAGGTCTGAAGCGCGGCATGAGCGTTTCCAATACAGCGGCGCCCATTTCGGTACCGGTGGGGACGGCCACGTTGGGCCGCATCATGGATGTCCTCGGTCGGCCGATCGACGAAGCAGGGCCCGTCAAGAGCCAGGAGCAATGGCCTATTCATCGGCCCGCACCGAGCTACGAAGAACAAGCCGGTAGCCAGGACCTGCTCGAGACCGGTATCAAGGTCATCGACCTCCTCATCCCGTTCGCGAAGGGTGGCAAGATCGGGCTGTTCGGCGGCGCGGGCGTCGGCAAGACCGTCAATATGCTGGAACTCATCAATAACATCGCCAAGGCGCACTCCGGTCTGTCGGTGTTCGCGGGCGTGGGTGAGCGCACGCGTGAAGGCAACGACTTCTATCACGAGATGAAGGACTCGGGCGTTCTCGACAAGGTGGCGATGGTATTCGGCCAGATGAATGAACCGCCTGGCAATCGCCTGCGTGTCGCGCTGACGGGACTCACGATGGCCGAGTATTTCCGCGACGAGAAACAGTCAGGCGGGAAGGGCCGCGACGTATTGCTCTTCATCGACAACATCTACCGTTACACGCTCGCGGGCACCGAAGTATCGGCGCTCCTCGGGCGCATGCCATCCGCGGTGGGCTACCAGCCCACGCTCGCCGAAGAAATGGGCCTGCTCCAGGAACGCATTACCTCGACGAAGACCGGCTCCATCACGTCGATCCAGGCCGTGTACGTTCCGGCGGACGACCTCACTGATCCTTCGCCGGCGACCACGTTCGCGCACCTCGACGCGACTGTGGTGTTGTCACGCCAGATCGCGGCGCTCGGCATCTATCCGGCGGTCGACCCGCTCGACTCCACGAGCCGGCAGCTCGATCCGCTGGTCGTGGGTGACGAGCACTACAACACCGCCCGCAGCGTGCAGGCCGTGCTGCAGCGGTACAAGGAGCTGCAGGACATCATTGCGATTCTCGGCATGGATGAGCTGTCGGAAGAAGACAAGCTCACCGTCGGCCGCGCGCGCAAGATCCAGCGCTTCCTGTCACAACCGTTCCACGTGGCCGAAGTGTTCACCGGCTCCAAGGGCAAGTACGTGTCGCTCAAGGACACGATCCGTGGCTTCAAGGGCATTCTCGTCGGCGAATTCGACGCGTTGCCGGAGCAGGCGTTTTACATGGTGGGACCGATCGAAGAAGCGGTCGAGCAGGCGAAGAAGCTGCAGTAAGTCATGGCGAATACGATTCAAGTCGACATCGTCAGCGCGGAAGGAGAGATCTTCTCCGGTGCCGCGACGATGGTGTTTGCGCCTGCCTCACAAGGCGAGATCGGCATCGCGCCCCGGCACGCGCCGCTCCTTACGACGTTGAAGCCGGGCGAGGTGCGCGTCCAGACGCCAGACGGTGAAGAGCAATATTTTTATGTCGGCGGCGGAGCCATCGAAGTGCAACCGCACCTCGTGACCGTTCTCGCGGATACCGCCTTGCGCGCCAAAGACATCGACGAAGCTGCGGCTCTCGCAGCGAAGCAGCGTGCTGAAGAGGCCCTCAAGGACAAGGCGGGTAGTCTCGAGGTCGCGGAAGCCCAGGCCGAGCTGGCGCGTGCCGCCGCCCAGCTGAAGGCCATCAAGCGCCTGAGAGATTCGCGCAAATAGCCGCCGCTTCTGCGGCCGCACAAAGCGCGGGAGGGACCCCATGCAGGGCCCCTCCCGCATTCGCCCTACTTCAGGTTCAATTTCTGGATGTACTCGACACCGAGCTGTTCGCGCATCTTGCCGCGATCAACCGACGCCTTGTCGGCTCCGGAGCGCGAGCCCCAGACCTTGCTGGAGATCGGGTCCATTCGATCCTGCAGACCGTCCAACGCCGCCCAATTCTTGTACGTGATCGTCAGATAGAGATCCGGCTCACTGGGGTTGCGAGCGTTGGTCGCATAGACCCCGTAATCCACGATCAGGCCGGACTTCTTGTATTCCTCCATGAGTCCCTTGTAGGTCGTCGCGAGGTACTTCATGTACGTATCGAACATTCCCGGCAGGATCTTGAGGGACGAGACCTGTGTGACGGGCCCTTCCGTGTAGGAACGCTCTTCCTGAGCAAGTGCGCTTGTTGCTGCTGCAAGAAGCAGCGAGACCGCGAGCAGCGGCCCAATGATGCGTTTGATCATGTGAATCCTCGGGGTTACTTGAGTTTCAGTTCTTGAATGTGTTGCACGCCCAGGACTTCGCGGATCTTCTCGCGGTCGACGAATCCCTGGTTGGCCTGCGCCGTAGAGCCATAGATCTTCTTGTCGATCGGATCCGTCTTGTCCTGCAGGTTATCGAGCGCAGCCCAGTTCTTGTAGACAACCGTCAGGTACAAGTCGGGCTCGCTGGGATTACGAGCATTGGTTGCATAAACCCCATAGTCGACAATCAGACCGGCTTTCTTGTATTCCTCGTTGGCCGTTTTCCAGGTTTTCTGCAGCCACGCCATGTAGGCGTCAAAACCGCCCGGCTTGATCTTGATGGCCGAAATTTCCAGTACCGTTCCCTCGGTATAAGAACGCTCTTCCTGAGCGAGTGCGCTCACTGACGCGAGCATCAACGGGGCTGCGAGCAGCAGCCCGCCGAATCGTTTCAACATCTGAGGTCTCCTAGCTATTTATCGTTATGCGATCGCAGGAGGGCGATCGTTGGACGCGGCGCACTCTACGCCTGCTGGTCTCGGCGCTGCAAATGGCCTTCCCACCCGTGGACGCGGCGGTCCGTTACAATCTCCACCCATTCCAAGGCTTAGACTGGGAAAGCGACCCCTTTGAAGCTCAGTGTTGTGATCCTCGCCGCCGGCCAGGGCAAGCGGATGAACTCCGATCTGCCGAAAGTACTGCAGCCGCTCGCCGGCCGTCCGCTCCTCACACACGTGATCGAATGTGCCGGCAGCCTCGCGCCGGATTCGATTCACGTCGTGTATGGACATGGAGGTGAGCAGGTGCGGCAGTCGCTGGGCACGACAGCCGTGCAGTGGGTCTTGCAGGCGGAGCAACTGGGCACGGGACATGCGCTGATGCAGGCGATGCCTGCCACTGCCGACGAGGACACGGTTCTTGTCCTCTACGGTGATGTGCCGCTGGTCCGCCGCGAGACGCTCACGCAACTTCTGGCGCAAGCGGGCGAGCGCTCGGTGGCCGTACTGAGTGTGCTTCTCGACGATCCGGCGGGCTACGGCAGGGTCCTGCGCGATGCTTCGGGCAACGTGGTGCGGATCGTGGAGGAGAAGGATGCGACCACCAAAGAGCGCGCGATCCACGAGGTAAATACGGGCTTGCTTGCCGCGCAGGCCAGGCATCTGCGGCGTTGGCTCGGCGCGCTGCGCAATGACAACGCGCAGTCCGAGTACTACCTTACCGATGTCATCGTCGCAGCCGTGAAGGAAGGATTCAGGATCAATGGAGTCATCGTGACTGACGCAACTGAAGTGCTGGGGGTCAACGACAAAGTGCAGCTGGCCGAAGTGGAAGCCGCGCATCGTTGTCGCAGGGCGCATGAACTCATGCTCGCGGGCGTGACTCTGGCGGATCCCGCGCGCTTTGACGTTCGCGGTACAGTCAACGTGGGACGCGACGTATACATCGACGTGAACGTCGTGCTGGTCGGCAACGTAAAACTCGGCGATCGCGTCCGGATCGGACCGAACTGCTACCTGCGCGATTGCGAGATCGGCGCCGATACGGAGCTGTTTGCGAACTGCGTGATGGATCGCGCGGTGATCGGCACCGGTTGCCAGGTCGGTCCGTTTGCGCGCCTGCGTCCCGGAACGGTGCTGCACCGGGACGTGCACATCGGGAATTTTGTCGAAGTGAAGAAGAGCGAGATCGGCGCGGGCAGCAAGGCGAACCATCTGACGTATCTCGGCGATGCGGTCGTAGGTTCCAAGGTCAATGTGGGCGCCGGAACGATCACCTGCAATTACGACGGTGCCAACAAGTGGCGCACCGATATCGGCGACGGCGCATTCATCGGCTCTGGCACCATGCTGATCGCGCCGGTACAGATCGGCAGCAATGCCACGATTGGTGCGGGCTCGGTGATCACGCGACCCGCACCCCCGGACAAACTCACGCTGGAGCGCGGCAAGCAGGTGACGGTAGACGCTTGGAAGCCGCCGACCAAGAAAAAGCCTGAGACCTGATTCACACGCCGCAGCCCCGCCTCATGCACGCGGGGCACGGCTGTAGCAAACTTCGCTTCTTCGTTTACGGACCCCCGCGGCAGCGCCGAAAGCACCTCGAGTAACAAAACAATGTGCGGCATCGTCGGAGCAATTGCAGAGCGAAACGTCGTCCCGATCCTGGTCGAGGGACTGAAGCGTCTCGAGTACCGTGGTTACGATTCCGCCGGCATCGCGGTGCTGAACGGCGGCGGCAAGCTGAAGTGCCAGAAGACTGTCGGCAAGGTCGCGCAGCTCGAGGAGAGACTGTCCGCACACCCGCAATCCGGAAAGCTGGGCTTTGCTCACACGCGCTGGGCAACGCATGGCGGCGTGACCGAAGCGAATGCCCACCCGCATCTTTCCGGTGATCGCGTCGCCGTCATTCACAACGGGATCATCGAGAACTTCGAGCCGCTCAAGGCGGAGCTCATCGCCAGGGGCTACAAGTTCGTATCGGAGACCGACACGGAAGTCATCGCTCACCTGGTGCACGAGCAGCTCAAGCAGGGGCACGATCTTCCCGAGGCCGTGCGTCTGTCAGTACAGCGCTTCACAGGCGCTTATGCGCTGCTGGTATTTGACGCCAAGGATCCCGATCGCATCGTGGTGGCGCGCATCGCCAGTCCCCTGGTAATCGGTCTTGGCATCGGCGAGAACTTCATCGCCAGCGGGGTGCCAGCGTTGTTGCCGGTGACGCAGCGCTTCATCTATCTCGAGCAAGGCGACCTTGCGGAGATTACGCGCGACGACGTGCGCGTCTTCCGGCCGGATGGGAGCACGGTGACACGTCCGGTGCACGAGACGCGCTGGAGTCCGGAGGCCGCGGAAAAGGGCCCATACCGGCACTACATGCAGAAGGAGATCTTCGAGCAGCCGGCCGCCCTCGCCAACACGCTGTACGGCCGCGTTGCGGACCAGCGCGTTCTCGCAGACTCGCTCGGCCCGCGTGCCGCTGAGTTGCTCCCCAGCGTGGAACAGATGCACATCGTGGCCTGCGGGACGAGCTATCACGCCGGCTGTGTCGGAAAGTACTGGATCGAATCGCTCGCCGGCGTTCCCTGCCAGGTGGAGATCGCGAGCGAGTATCGCTACCGCCAGGTCGTCGTGCCGCGTGGGACGCTTTTCGTCACACTGTCACAGTCCGGAGAGACGGCCGACACGCTCGAAGCGCTGCGCATGGCGAAGCGCGCTCGTTACCTCGGCTCGCTGACTGTTTGCAACAGTCCGCACAGCTCAATGGTGCGCGAGTCGGACCTGGTGATGATGACCCAGGCGGGGCCTGAGATCGGAGTCGCGAGCACCAAGGCCTTTACGACGCAGCTGCTGTCATTGTTGCTCGTGGCTCTCATGCTCGGGCGACAGCGCGGGCTCACGCCGGCGCGCGAGGCGGAATTCGTCGGCCATCTGTTTCATGCCGCGGTCGCCGTCGAACAGGTGCTGGAAATGGACGGCAAGTTGCGCCTGCTCGCGGAAGACTTCGCGGAGAAGAATCACACGCTGTTCCTTGGCCGTGGTCCCATGTGGCCGATCGCCATGGAAGGCGCGCTCAAGCTCAAGGAAATTTCCTATATCCATGCGGAGGCGTATGCCGCTGGTGAACTCAAGCACGGGCCGCTCGCCCTGATAGACGAGGAAATGCCGGTAGTCGTAGTCGCGCCGAACAATGACCTGCTGGACAAGCTCAAGGCGAACATGCAGGTCGTGCGTGCCAGGGGCGGACAGCTCTACGTGTTCGCCGATCGGGAGACCGGGTTGAAATCGGAGCCAGGGACGACGGTAATCGAAATGCCCCATATCGATCGCCTCATCGCGCCCATCGTCTACACGGTGCCGCTGCAGCTTCTGGCCTACCACGTCGCCGTCCTCAAGGGCACCGATGTCGATCAGCCGCGCAATCTGGCCAAGTCCGTAACCGTCGAATAGTTCGCCGGCACGCTCGCAGCGCTCTTGCGCCGGTGCTATTCTCCGCGCCCCATTTGCGAGCTGTTGAAGGCATTGCGACATGACTACGACCGGTTCTCGGCGCCACTGGATTGCACTGTTGCTGTTGAGCACGGTGCTGGGCGCCTGTGGAGGCCAGAAGGAGCCGGCGCAGAAAGCTGTCGCGGATGCTGAGGCGGCAGTTACTGCCGTGCGTGACGATGCGGGCAGCCTTGCGCCCGATGATCTCAAGTCACTCGACGAATCGGTCGCGGCTCTCAAGGCGGACTTCGCGCGCAAGGACTTCAAGGCCGTGCTGGCCGCTGCGCCGCTGCTGATGACTCGCATCGGCGCGATACAGGAAACCGTTAGCGCCAAGAAGGCCGAACAGGCGGTGCACGTCGGGCAGCTGACCGCGAGCTGGCATGCCCTGAGCACCGAAGTCCCCGAAATCGTGGAAGCGGTGAATGCGCGCGTGGATTCGCTCGCACGCACCAAGAAGTTTCCCGCAGGCATGAGCGTCAGCAGCTTCGAGAACACGCGTGCGGCTGCAACCGAAATGACGCAGAGCTGGCAGAAGGCGCTGGGTGCATTCGCCAACAGCAACATGGAAGAAGCTGTGGGCAGTGCTCAGGCGGCCAAACAGAAAGGGGCTGACGTGATGAACACGTTGGGAATGAAACCGAGCAGCTGAAACCTCAGCGCGCAAGGTAGATCACCGAATGCCCCGGCCTGAAGACCGGGGCATTTTTTTTTGGAGCCCGGAATGAACGCGGCGCATGCATTTCTGTTCGGCATCACGCTCGCGATTGCGATCGGGCCTGTTGCACTGCTCATCCTCAATAACGGCTTGAATCACGGGCTGGCGGTGGCGGTGCGAAGCGGGTTGGGTGCGGCGACGGCTGACTTGCTCTACAGCATGGTTGCCTTTCTTGTCGGCGCACGGGTGATCGCTGCTCTCAGCGGCCACGAACGCGCGATTCACGTCGTGAGTGGAGCCGCCCTGTTGGCCGTCGGAGTCTGGCTCGGCTCGAAAGCACTGCGTGGCGGAGGTGCCGCTGGCGGGCAAGACTCAGCGAACGTCGGGAGCGAGCCCAGGGGGTTCTGGGTTACGTTCCTTCTCACGATTGCGAATCCTCTCACCCTTGCGATCTTTCTCGGTTTCGCCGGGCAACTGTCGCTCGATGGAGACAATCGTGCGGCGATTTTGCTTTCGCTATGCGTCTTTCTCGGCAGCTTGGTAATTCAAATGGCTCTCGCATTGCTGGGCGCTTCTCTCGGCAAGCGGATCACGGATCGCCGCTCGATCCGCGTGCTAAATTTCATCAGCGCCATGGCGATAGCGGCGTTTGGCTTGAATGGCATCCTGACCTGAAACCAGGCCGCGATTGACGCGGCGATGTATGGAGGCCTGCATGATCAGAGTGAGCGGCGGCACCTTTATCGCGGGCCTGTGCCTGATGCTGGTCGCGCGCGTGGGCGTCGCCCAGGATGCTCTTGGCTCACCATTCGACGATCACTTTCGCTTGACCGCCGGTCTGTTATCAGCCAGCGCCGACACGCAACTCCGGCTTGATGCAGATGACGGCACCCCCGGCACGTCGCTAAGCGCGGAGGACGATCTCGGGCTTGCTGATCACAACGAGTCAGGCGACATCGAGGCGGAGGTTCGCATTCGCGAACGGCACGTCGTGCGGTTCAACTATTTTCGCCTCGACCGCTCCGCGACGACCGTCCTCACGGAGCAGATCCAGTTCGGCAACGACACATTTGATCCGGGCGATACAGTCGAGACGACACTCGATTTGCACGAGTTCGTCGCGACCTACGCTTATCGATTTCTCCGCAAACCGCGCTTCGAGATGTATGGCAGCTTCGGAATACACATCACTGAGCTCGTCGCGCGAGGCGAGGTCCAGGCGCGCGACCTGCGCGAGGACCAGCGCGAAGTCGCTCCCCTGCCGACGCTCGGGCTGGGCGCGGAGGTGGCTTTCACCGATCGAATCTTCATGAGCGTGTTCGTCGACTATCTGCAAGCCAACGTCAACGATTTCCACGGCAGGGTGCTCGATGCAAGAATTACCGCGCTTTATCGCTTTACTCGCAATCTCAGCGCCGGCCTCGGGTACTTTTTACTGGAGCGCAACGTAGATTCTCACGATCCCGACGATTCGGGACGCTTCAGGCTCAGTGATGGCGGCGCCGAACTCTTCCTGCGGATGAGTTTCTAAAAGCAAGGCGTTGTCGGCGCGAACCCGACAAGCGAAAGCAAACGTTACATGGAGTAGCAGCTCTTGCTGCGTAGTGGTTTGTCCGACTCTGCGTCGGCGCCACCAACAGGAGGTGGACATGGTTCGCCAACAGACCCTGGAACCGCGTCAATTCGTCGCGATCATCGCTGTGATCGTGATTCACGCGGGCTTGCTGCTCGCGCTGAAAAACGGGCTGACGACCCACGTCATCCCGGAAATCATTCACGAGACGCAAGCCATCATCATCGAAACGATCAAGCCGTCGGAGCTTGAGCCAAAACCTGTCGAGCCAGAGATCAACAAGCCGTTGCTTCAGCCTCCTCCGTTGCCAGAGCCTGTCATCGAACCTGTCGAGCAGGCACTGCCGGATGTCATCGCGGTACAGCCCACGCCAGCTCCGAGCCAGACGGCTAGCAGCGACGGCGGCTCGACCGCAATCACAGCATTGCAAGTAGATCCGCGCTACCCGATTACGCGCCCCGAGTATCCGGCGGCGTCGGTTCGCAAAGCGGAAGAGGGAACTGTGCAGCTCCTGCTATACGTGCTGACAAGCGGTCGCGTCGCGGATGCCAAGGTCACGCGCAGCAGCGGGTTCCCGCGGCTGGACGAGGCGGCAATGCGTGAGGCCAAGCGCTCCTGGCGATTCGTTCCTGCCACCAGCGGTGGGCAAGCTGTCGCCTCGTGGGGAACGTTCGCAGTCACCTTTACGCTGCAGCAGGGCTAGCGGGTCAGCTCATCTGGTCAGGCGGCGCACAGCGGAAACAACCAGGAGCCCGCGGGTGGCCCAACGAATGAGACTCGTCGGCCCGAAGAGGGCAAGCAGCCCGAGCCCGACTGCGATCAGCAGTGGTGTCGAAGTAAGACGCTTCGCGACTTCCAGGGCACCATCGACATGTCGCAGTCGATGCTGGAGGTCGCCCGAAATCTGATCGAATGCCGCACGCTGGGCAGCGCATTTCAATTGCAGCTGCTGACGACGCTCGCTCAACTCCTGTACGTGGTCGCTCACAGGCGCGCGGAAAATTGCTGTCGATCTTTCTCGAGCTCAGTGCGTGTCGCGTCCATGAGGCGGCGTCGACTGCGGACCTGTGTCCGCAACATGAGCACCGCGACAATTGCTATCCCGATCACCACAGCGGTTACCGCAATCGAGGCGGCCAGACGATGCGTATCCCAGAACGCGACAATGATCGTGATGCCGACGAAGAACACGCCAATTCCCGCTGCCAGCAGGGCGATCGACCCCCAGATCAGCAGCGTTGCGGCCCGCTGGATTTCCTCTTGCACCTCGGTCGTCAGCAACTCGAAGCGCGTTTGTGCCAGGGCGATGACTGTCGCCAGCAGATTGCTCAACGAACGAAATAGTCCGCTCGCAGGCGCGCTCGACGCCGAGGTGTCTTGCTCGGACATCTAGGGTTAGCGACGCCCTGCCAGCAAACCGATCACCAGCCCCGCGAGGGCGGCAACACCAATCGCTTGCCAGGGGTTCTTGCGAACGTAGGCATCGGCGCGCTCCGCCGCTTCACGAGTCTGAGCGACCACATCTTCCTGCGCGGTTGAGATGCGCTCGCGGGCGCTGCGTACCGAAGCTTCGGCGCGCTCGCGTGCCGCACTGACTTTCTCGCCCGCGAGTCCCGCAGTGGCTTTCAACAGCTCCTCGGCGTCTTTCACAACGGAGATCAGATCATCAAAGAGGGTATCGGTGCTTGCCTGTGCCATGTGCGGCGTCTCCCGGCTGGCCTGGTCTTTGGTGGGGCGCGCGCGGATCCTGCGCGCGAACGCGATTGAGTATCGCGCAGGCCCTGCGAATCGTCTAACACGTCGAATCGAAGTGGCTACCGCAAGGGGGCAACTTGCGGAAACAGTTCTTCGCGGCGCGCAGTCAGGGTTTTTCCAACTCGATAACAAGTGCGAGCTCGTCGAACTCGCGCTCGAACTATCGAAGATGCGCAACGGAATTGTTTGGTCCTGGATCGAATCAATCGGAAAAACAGGGCTGCCCCTTCATCGTCATGTAGGGATATGCCTGAAAACAAACTACGTTTGCAGCGCAAGAATTTTCGCATTTGGGCTGGAAATCAGCCTGAGATCAGCCATCGGCGCGAGACCGTCTACCCGAACCACGGGACTCGCGGGGAATCTCCAACCCGTTGAATAAGAACGACGTGCAGGCGATCCGCTGGTGCTTCGCGCGCACCATCTCGCGGAGGGCACGGGGGCATTTACATATTATTTACTGAAAGTCAATCCCCATATGCAGGATTTTTGGGACGTAGGTCTCAATTACCGTACTATCGGATGTGACGCGGCTCACACTCCGTGTGGATTAAGTCATGTCGGGTCCGTACAATGTAAAGCAAGCGTTATTAGCGGCTTATCGTCACTTGTTGACGCCGCTAGTGCGGGTCCTGCTGCGAAATGGGATCTCTTATTTGGAATTCGCAGAGATAGCCCGCGAAGTGTTCGTAAGTGTGGCGGGGCGGGATTTCAGTTTACCTAAACGAAAAATTTCGCTGTCGCGCATGGCAATCATGACGGGCCTGTCACGCAAAGAGGTGTCCAGGCTCGCGAGAGAGGGAGGAAGCAATAAAGCACTTGCAAGCAGCATTTTCAGCCGCGTCGCTCGCGTGCTCCAAGGCTGGTACACCGACGCCGACTTTACAGGTCCGTACGGAGTGCCTCTCGATCTCAAGTTCGACGAGTTCGGCAGAAAGATCAGCTTCACGGAGCTTGTAAGACGCTACAGCGGTGATATGCCGGCCCGCGCGATGCTCGATGAATTGATTCGTGTAGGCGCTTGCAGGATCGAGAGTGAGTCCGGGCTTATCAGAGTTCTTAGTCGCTCATACATTCCGGAGAAACTCGATACCGAGAGCATTCGGCACTTTGGATCTCAGACGCGCTGCTTCGTCGACACGCTTGACTACAACATGACGAAGTCAGCGCCGGGTAGAGGGAGATTTGAACGAATAGTGTTCCCAACTGAGGGACTGCGACCGGACGATGTGGAGCAATTTGACAGCTTTCTTCGTGAGCGGGCGCATCAACTGCTTGTAGAACTTGATGATTGGCTTTCTGCACGAGAAAAACCCAAGAGCGGAGAAGCTGCAGTCCACACAGGTGTTGGTATCTACCACTACTTGAGAAGCGAAGAAGCCGAGAAATTGCTCGAGAAGATGATTGACGAAGGGGAAGTTGGTGAAAACGAAATTGCGTCCTAAGACACTGCGGCGAATTACAGCAGCGGCTGTGTTCGTGACATCGGTGTTTTCGTCGGGCTTGAGCTGGTCTGGAATTGGCGGTTCTGATATCGCCTCTTTGAGTTCCGGCTATGACGTCAGCAAAGTTTTGAATTCCGACTTGATGTTGGTCGGGCCCGTAGACGCGGTTGACTACAACACGAGATCACTGCAGGCGCTTGGTCAAGTAGTTCGCTTTCCAGTGTCCAAGGGAGCGCTTCTCCGCATTCGCCTTGGCTCAGTTATTGAAGTTAGAGGTAGTCTCTCGGGGAATGGCGAGATTCAGGCAACTTCACTGGTGTCGGTATCGAGTACCTATGTCGCTGGTGCGCAGAATATCCTCGTCCGGGGGCTTGTATCGTCGGTAAAGCCAGCAATCGGCCAGCTCACGATCGGACGTTTGATTGTCGATTACACCGGGGCGCTTCATAGCCTAGATCCAACATCAATTGCGGTTGGATCACCGCTTTTGGTTGGTGGGATTCAACCGCTGGCTCAGGGTGCGTTCGTTGCCTTCTCCGCCATTGGTGGCAGCGACCTCAACGCGATCGGTGGCTCTGACCTCAAGGCCATTGGTGGCTCTGACCTCAAGGCGATCGGTGGCTCTGACCTCAAGGCCATTGGTGGCTCTGACCTCAAGGCGATCGGTGGCTCTGACCTCAAGGCGATCGGTGGCTCTGACCTCAAGGCCATTGGCGGCTCTGACCTCAAGGCGATCGGTGGCTCTGACCTCAAGGCCATTGGCGGCTCTGACCTCAAGGCGATCGGTGGCTCTGACCTCAAGGCCATTGGTGGCAGCGACGTAAACGCGATCGGTGGCTCTGACCTCAACGCGATCGGTGGCTCAGACCTCAAGGCCATTGGCGGCAGCGACGCAGGCTAGATCGAACTCGAGTCAGTAAACTTTCTGATCTCGAATACCCTCCGTTCAGTTTCCTAGCAATCGGGCCTCCCCGGTATCGGGAAGGGCACCTTAGCTCTCTTCATCTCCGCCTCCGGCTACAACAACATCTGGGTCATCGTGCAAGGTGGATCCTGCATTCTTGCGGTTTCGCACGTCATTTGCCTCAACGTTGCGCGCAGGTTGTGAGTACCGTCCTGCCGTGGAGGTGTGCGCTAACCCCCTTGTACCCAACTTCGTAATGCACTGAAGTCGAGATCGTACCGAGGGGGACGGTTGATGGACCATAGGAAATCTGAGTCCCAACAGACGTCTGCTGTACGCTCAGCCCGACTAGCCTCGCGGGGAGCTCGTCGCTGCGCGCGAAAAATCCTTGAGCCGCTGCTTCATGTTCTTACCGCCGCAGGTTTATCGGAAGACGAATTGGCGGCCATTTGCAAACAGGTCATTCGTCGGCTGCCGATCCAGCCAGGAGCCAGGCAGCTCGTGGCTCTTCCTGCCCACCGGCATCTAGAACACGTGATTGCTAGATGGAACAACGATCCGAATTATCTTGAGGCTGGCCAGCCAATGGCTCTAAGGCTGCAAGGAAGACGGCCTAGCTTTGCGAGCCTCGTTCGCGTGATTTCCTCGAAAGCATCACCCAAGGAGACTCTCAGATCGCTCCACGAGCGAGGCCTCGTGCAATTTAGCCGGGCCGGGCAAGTTCGCCTGCTCGCGCGGTTCTATCCGGTGCGAGGTCGTGATGCCGTCGATCTTGACCTGTTTACTACGATGACGATCGATTTCTTGAGAGCGCATGAGTTCAATTTCTTGAAGAATCCTCGCCACGGATTTGGACTGTTTCAACGCGTAGCGCACAAGCGCAATTCGGACGCACGCTTGGCACCTGAATTCAATCGCTTTGTTCGTGATCAGGGTCAGCTATTCCTCGAGAGGATTGACGAGTGGCTCTCTCGACACCAGCCCACGACTTCGCGGAGATCCCGCGCAAAGGTCCGTCTGGGCGTCGGAATGTACGTCATCAACGAATCGCTACGTTGACTCCACTCTCTTGACTGCGTCGCGAAACAATGCATTGGCGGCATGCGAAAGGCTCTTGCCGCCCCTTGTGACGGTCCTCCTTCGACTTGGCGTTACTGCCGCAGACTTCAACGAACTCACTCGAGAGGTTTTCGTAACGACGGCGGCACGAAAAATGGTGCATCGAGCCCATCGCATCAGTCGCTCTCGAATAGCGATTGTCACAGGACTTACGAGATCGGAAGTCGGGCGCGTGCTGAAAAGAGTCCGGAGCGCAAGGCTACGCAAGAGGCACGTACATAGGGCAGATCGCGTACTCAGAGGTTGGTTTGACGACCCGGATTTCCTAACTAGGAAGGGTAAACCGCGCCCACTACCGCTGAGGGGCCGTCGTGGCTCCTTTCAGGACCTCGTTAGGCGATACAGCGGTGATATCCCAGCCCGCGCCATGCTAGACGAGTTGGTCGCGAGCTCTGCCGTTCGCCTTCTCGCGAATGGCACCGTCCGAGCGGTCGTGCGAGCTGTGGCAATTCCAAAAATAGAAACGCGCGACATTGATGACTTAGGAACCACGGTAAGCGCACTACTGAACACCATCTGCAACAACATTGAATCGCGGGCAGAACGATTGTTCGTCTCTTCAACCGTGAGCCGGAGAATCGACAAACGTATGGCCGCTCTGTTGCTGCGTCGTATCCAACAACAAGGGACGGCCCTACTGCAAAGCATCGATGATCAACTCACGCACCCGCCACGCGGTTTTACGGGTAAGAGGAGAAATCGCGGGCCCAAACTCGGCGTCACCCTATTTATCCACAAAGAGAGCCGGCCGGATTGGCTCATCGCAACATAGGCGCGCTTCCACAACTATTACGTTCGGTTGAGTTCATCCCGGAGAGTGCGACGCATGATTTTCCCGACGTTGGTCTTTGGCAGCTCGGTTCGAAAGTAGATGTGGCGTGGCACTTTGTATCCCGTGAGCGACGCGCGGCAATGCTCGATGAGCGCTTCTGCGGTGAGAGTTGCATCCCGTTTGACCACGAACAGCGCTACGACTTCGCCGGCGCGCGCGTCGGGTTGTGCGACGGCAGCTGCTTCCAGGACGCCCGGGTGTGTCACGACGACGCTTTCCACTTCGTTCGGGTAAACGTTGAAGCCCGAGACGAGAATCATGTCCTTCTTGCGATCCTCGATGTACACGAATCCGCGTTCGTCCATGCGGCCGACATCCCCGGTTCGCAGCCAACCGCCGGGGATCATCACCTTGGCGGTCTCGTCGGCTCGATTCCAGTAGCCGCGCATCACCTGCGGTCCGCGCACACAGATCTCGCCAACCTCATTCAGTCCGAGCTCGTGTCCCTCGTCGTCCCGAATCGAAACCTCGGTGGAGGAGATCGGCAGTCCGATGGAGCCGTTGAACTCCTGGATGTCGAATGGATTGATGCATGCGGCCGGCGATGTCTCCGTGAGACCCCAGGCTTGGGTCAATACGTGGCCCGTCACTTTCTTCCATCGTTCGGCGACGGCCTTCTGAACCGCCATGCCACCGCCGAGCGTTACACGCAGAGAACTGAAATCGACCGAATCGAATCCCGGCGTATTCAGGAGGGCATTGAACAGCGTATTCACGCCGCTGATGTAGGTGAACGGATACTTCTTGAGTTCGGCCACGAACGCCCGAAAGTCCCGTGGGTTGGTGATCAGCACGTTCTTGGCGCCCGATTGCATGAACACCAGGCAGTTCGCTGTCAGCGAAAAGATGTGGTACAGCGGCAAAGCCGTGATCACGACGTTCTTCTCCTTCGGCGTGCCAGTCGCCAGCCACGCATGCGCCTGCATGACGTTCGCAACCATGTTCCGGTGCGTCAGGACGGCGCCCTTCGAGATTCCCGTCGTGCCGCCGGTGTACTGCAGGAACGCGATGTCTTCGTGACCCACCTCGACGGGTGTCAGTTTGAGATTGCGCGCACCGCTCAACACGTCGTTGAATCGCACCACCCCGGGAATCGCAAACTTCGGCACCTGCTTGCGCACGTGGCGGACCACGAAATTCACGAGCAGTGACTTCGGCGCGCCAAGCAGGTCTCCAACCCCGGTGACGATCACGTGCTTCACGTCCGTTTGTGCGATCACGCCCTGCAGGACATGCACGAAGTTTTCGAGGACCACGATCGCGATTGCACCGGAGTCCGTGAGCTGGTGCTCGAGCTCGCGCGCGGTATACAGCGGATTGGTATTGACGATCGTGAGTCCGACACGCAGCGCAGCGACGATCGCGATCGGATACTGCAGCAGGTTTGGCATCATCAGGGCGACCCGGTCGCCTTTCTTGAGCCCCGCCTTCTGTTGCAGCCATGCGCCGAGCTGCGCGCTGAGGCGGTCGATATCGCCGTAGCTCAACGCCGTGCCCATATTGATGTACGCGGGCTGGTCACGGTACGTCTCGAAGCTGCGCTCGAAGATCTCCTTGAGAGACTTCGTTCCGCGCAAATCTATCTCGGCGGGGACGCCGGGCGGATAGCTTTTCAACCAGATCTTTTCCACGATGCGCTCCAGCAGGAGTGTTTCTGCGCCAACTGCCAGGTGGGGCGACCCGCTCGCTGGCTTATAGCACCGTATCGGGCACGCGCCAACGCTATGAGCGCGTCAGCAGCGATTGCAGTGTCGGCCAAATGGCGTCCAGGAGCCGCGGTTGCGCTTGGGCGTTGGGATGCAATCCATCCGCCTGGATCATGTCGGGGTTGAGTGCCACCTTGTCGAGCAGAAACGGCACAAAGGGCAGGCGGTACTTTCGCGCCAGCTCGCCATAGATGGCGTGAAACTTTTCAGTGTAGGCAGCGCCATAGTTCGGCGGAATACGCATACCGAGCAGAAGGACACCGGCGCCGCCTTTGGCACTCATGCCAATCATCGCCTCGAGATTCGATTTGGCTTCGTCGAGTGGCAGTCCGCGCAGACCGTCGTTCCCGCCGAGCTCGAGGATCACGATCGCCGGATGATGCACCTCGAGAGCCCGCGCGAGACGGGCACGACCGCCGTCGGTCGTCTCGCCGCTTACACTGGCATTCACGACATGGTATCCGTACCCTTGTGCGCTCAGTTTCTTCTGCAGCAGCGATACCCAGCCTTCTTCGACACGCATGCCATACGCGGCGCTGATGCTGTCCCCGAACACGAGAATGCTAGGGGTCGGCGCAGCGTAGGCTGCCGGAAGGATCAGCGCGAAGAACAGCAGGGCGAAATATAAGCGTCGAAGCATGAGCACACAGTCCGTACTTAGAGCCGAAAACATCGACAAGCAGGTTAGCAGCCCGGAAGGTCCACTGACCATTCTGAGCCAGATCAACTTGCACATCGTGGCGGGCGAATCGGTAGCGGTTGTCGGCGCCTCGGGAGCGGGGAAGTCCACGCTGCTTGCCCTGCTTGCCGGCCTCGATGAACCGAGCGGCGGCCGGATCTGGCTCAACGGCGCTGAGCTCACACAGCTCGATGAGGACGGACGCGCGGCACTGCGCGCCAAGCACGTGGGTTTCGTGTTCCAGTCCTTCCACCTCCTGCCGTCACTCACCGCCCTTGAAAATGTGATGCTGCCCCTCGAACTTGCTGGTCGCAAAGATGCACGTAGCGCGGCGCTCGAGGTGTTGGAAAAGGTGGGCCTCAGCGCACGCAAGGGCCACTACCCGAATCAGCTCTCCGGCGGGGAACAGCAGCGCGTCGCGATCGCGCGAGCGTTTGTTACCCGGCCCGCGGTGTTGTTTGCCGACGAGCCGACTGGAAACCTGGACACTGCAACGGGCGAACGCGTGATCGACCTGCTGTTCGACCTCAATGCCGGATCGGGCACGACCCTGGTACTTGTCACACACGACAAATCGCTTGCGGCGCGCTGTCAGCGCATCATTCAGCTGGACGCTGGCCGCATCGTCTGATCCATGGGTGCACTCCGTTTCGCCGTTCGAACGCTCGCGCGCGACTGGAAATCCGGCGAGCTCAACGTGCTGCTGCTGGCAGTGATCGTGGCCGTAGCGGCGCTCACGGCCGTAGGTTTCTTCACCAACCGCGTGAGCGTGGCCGTCGCCACTCAGGCGGCCGAGGTGTTGGCCGCAGATCTGCGATTGCAGTCAAGCCGGCCTATCTCCGAGCAGTATGCCTCCGAGGCGCACCGGCAAGGCTTGCGTACCGCCAATGTCCTGTCACTGGTCAGCGTCGTTTTCTTTGGCGAGAAAAGCCAGCTCACTTCACTGCGTGCCGTCGATGCCGCCTACCCGCTTCGGGGTGCGGTGCGGATTGCAGATCTGCCCTTCGAGCGTGCGTACACGACTCGTGCGATACCTGGCCGTGGGGAAATATGGGCCGACTCGCGGCTGCTGGCGACTCTCAACGCTTCGGTAGGCGGCCAGCTCAGCATTGGGGCGGCCAGCTTGCGCGTCAGTCATGTACTCGATTATCGGCCCGACCAGGGCTCCACGTTCGCCGAGCTCGCACCGAACGTCCTGATGAACATCGCCGACATCCCAGCGACCCAGCTCGTGCAGCCAGGAAGCCGAGTCACGTACGCGGTCCTGTTCGCGGGCAATCGCTCCCAGGTCACGACGTACAAGGCCTATCTCGAAGCCGCCCGCAAACCAGGTGAGCGTTTGCTCGACATCGCGGAGGCGAGTCCGCAGATCCGTTCCTCGATGGATCGGGCCGGGCGATTTCTGAATCTCGCCGGGTTGGTCAGCGTGCTGCTGGCAGCGGTCGCCGTCGCGATGGCAGCGCGGCGCTACGCGCGCCGTCATCTCGACAATGTCGCGCTGATGAAATGCCTCGGCGCGAGCCAGCGTTTCATACTCACGATCAGCGTGCTGGAGCTGGTGGCGCTCGCCGTCGTATGTACGGTGATTGGCACGCTCATCGGGTTTCTCGCGCAGCAGGGGCTCGCCTGGATTCTGCAGGATCTGATCGTTGGCGAACTGCCAGCGCCGGCAGTGCATTCCGCCTATCTCGGTCTTGTCACGGCGGTCGCCGTACTCACGGGGTTTGCACTGCCGCCGCTACTGCAGCTTCGAGTAGTGCCCCCGCTCCGCGTCCTGCGACACGACGTCGAACCCCCGCCCTTGACTTACGGGCTCACGTCAGGACTGGCGATTGCGGCGCTGCTCGCGATGCTGTTGTGGCTGATCCAGGATCTTGAACTCGTGCTGTGGGTGGCCCTCGGCACCGCCGCTACGCTCGCGCTCCTGCTGATCGCAGGCTGGCTTCTGGTCCGCGGCCTCACAAGACTGCGCGGCGCAGTCGGCGTTGCCTGGCGTTACGGGCTGGCCAATATTGCACGCCGCGGACGCGAGAGCATCGTGCAGGTAGTCGCCTTCGGTCTCGGCCTGATGGTGTTGCTGCTGCTCGCCGTGGTGCGCAATGACCTGCTCGCGGACTGGCGCGCGAGCCTCCCGCCGAACGCGCCCAATCATTTTCTCATCAACATCCGCCCGGACGATCGCGCCGCTGTGCAGGATTTCTTCGCCACGCAAGGTGCGGCACGGCCGCGGATGTTCCCGATGATTCGCGCGCGGCTCACGCAGATCAATGGCAAGGCAACCAGCGATCTCAAGTTCACCAGCGATCGTGCTCAGGGCTTTGCCGAACGGGAGCAGAACCTCACCTGGGCGGACGAGCCGCAGAACGACAACAGGATCGTCGCGGGTCGCTGGTGGACCAAGCGCGACGCCGGCAAGCCGCTGATCTCGATTGCGACCGAATACCAGGAAGAGCTCGGCCTCAAGCTCGGCGACCGGCTTACGTTCGACGTCGCAGGCGAGACGCTGCAAACGACGGTGTCGAGCGTGCGCAAGGTGCAGTGGGACAGCTTCCAGCCGAACTTCTTCCTGGTACTGCCGCCTGGAGTGCTCACCGGCGCCGCCGGGACATACATGACGAGCGTGTATCTCACCCCGGAGCAGCGGCGCTCGCTGGTGGACCTGGTGCGCCGGTTTCCCAGCGTGTCGATATTCGATATCGACGCGCTGCTGAAGCAGATCCGGGACGTGGGCGACAAGGCATCGCTGGCCGTGCAATACGTTTTTCTGTTTACGCTCATCGCTGGCATCAGCGTGCTGCTCGCCGCGATCCAGGCGACGCGCGATGAGCGACGCTACGAGAGTGCGATGCTGCGCACGCTGGGGGCGAGTCGGAGCACGGTGCTGATGGGGGTTGCTGCGGAATTCACCGCGCTCGGCTTGCTGGCGGGATTATTGGCCGCGCTGGGTGCGACGGTCGCAGGCTATTTCCTGGCGACGCGTCTGTTCAATCTGCAGTATTCGTTCGATCTCTGGGTATGGGTGCTGGGTATCGTGCTCGGCATCCTGCTGGTTGGCATCAGCGGAACCCTGGCGACGCGCTCTGTCGTCAACCATCCGCCCATCACAACGCTGCGTGACAACTAGCCACGCGACTCACTCGACCACGCGCATGGTCAACCAGCCCACGCCGATCCGGTTGCCCCGCGCTCCAATCCCTTCGATGGCAACTGCATAGTCGCCGGCCGTCAGCGCCGAGGTGTTGAAGGCGAAGCGCAGTTCGCCGTTGGAGTCCTTGACTGCATGGTAAATCGTGCCCGCGCGCGCCTGATTCTTCTTATCGATGGTGAGGCGAAACACATTGATGCGGGTGTAGGAAACGTCGATGTGCAGCTCTATGAGCTCCGGAAACTCCTTGAGCTGCAGCGTCAGCGCTGCTCGTCCCGTCGGCCCGGCGCGATCGGGCTGGACGGTGATGGCGCGGATCCTCCCGGGGGCGTGCAGGGGCCCTGCCTCCAGCTTCTCCTGCAGAGCGACGATCTGACGGCCGCGATCGACAAAGTAGGCGCCCAGTACCCATATCACGACGAGGAGGCAGGCGCTTAGCGCAAGCGCGGCGTAGAAAGACTCCCGTCGTTGCCACCAAACCGGCTTCGGCTCCTGCCAACCCGGAGCCTGCCCGCTTGCTTCCAACAGTCGCATGCCGGCGTGCAAATGCTCGGCAAGATGCAGCTGCTCGAGCGCATCAGGATTTTCCCGACAGTAGCGCTCGAATTCCTGGCGACCCTGGAACGGGAGCTTCCCGGTCAGATAGCGCTCGACGATCTGGTTCTTCTCGATGAACTCGGGGTTCATGCGTTTCTCCTCGAGGCGGCGGCATTTGCTCACACTTCCGCGTGCGATTCCAGTGGCCGGGCAGCGAGAACGTGGCCGGCTAACCCGAGTTGCAGGCGCGCGCGTTTACACTGCAGGACATTCCGGCACACAGGAGCCCGTAGATGTTGAGCCCTACTCAATCCGCGTTATGTCGATCCTCGCTGCTCGCCGCTTCGATCGCGGCTACCCTGCTCGGTTGCGCCGGAACCGGCGACGCGGCGGAACGCGAGGACACCGCGATCACGATCTACAGTTCTGCGCAGCCGGGTGCGATCCCACCTGAGTTGTACCGACCCATCCAGGGGATGGCGGGCCCGAGCGGAATCGGGGTTCCTGGTTACGCCGTGGTTCGTCACGAGCGGCCAGTCACGTTGAGCGCGGGCCGCAGCCAGGTGCGATTCGTCGACGTTGCTGCTCTCATCGATCCGACCACCGTGCAGTTCAGCTCGCTCACCGATCCGGACAACACGCGTGTCCTCGAGCAGAACTTCCAGTTCGATCTCGTCAGCACCCAGAAGCTGTTGTTGAAGTACATCGACAAGCCACTGACCCTGGAGCGCGTGGTCGGCGACCATCTCGATACATTGTCTGGAACACTGCTGAGTGCCGCCAACGGGCTGGTGTTGCGAGGGAACGATGGGCAGATCTACGCCGTTGGCAACTACAGCAACATCCGCTTTCCCGAACTGCCGGGCGGGCTGATCACACGGCCGACACTCGAATGGGACATCACGGCGAAGCGGGCCGGCGAGCATCGCGCCCGCGTTGCCTACCAGACCGGCGGCATCACCTGGTGGGCGGATTACAACCTCACCTTCAGCGAAGGCAGCGATGCCAACTCAGGGCTGCTGGACGTGGGGGCATGGGTGAGCATCCTGAATCAGTCGGGCGCGGGCTATACCGACGCGCGGCTCAAGTTGATCGCTGGCGACGTGCATCGCGCCGAACCGCAGGCGCTGCCGATGGCGAAGCGGGCCCGCGAAATGATGAGCGCGGTGGCGGACGAAAGCGCGGGCTTTAACGAGAAAGCGTTCTTCGAGTTTCACCTCTACACGCTCGGCCGGCGCGCCACGCTGCCTGACAACTCGACCAAGCAGATCGAACTGTTCGAGGTCGCACACCGTGTGCCCGCGCACAAGACGCTCGTGTACTACGGGCAGGGACCAATCGGTTACTGGTATGCCGATCCGGTCGTGGATCGCAATTTCGGCAATCAATCCAATCGCAAGGTCGACGTGTACCTGGAATTCAAGAACGAGCAGAAGGCCGGGCTCGGCATCCCGTTGCCCGCAGGTCGCATCCGCGTCTCGCAAGCCGACAAGGCGGATGGAACGCTTGAATTCATCGGCGAGGACATCATCGATCACACGCCGAAGGACGAGAAGGTACTGGTCAAGCTGGGATCAGCCTTCGATGTCGTGGGTGAGCGCAGGCAGGTGGACTTCAGCGTCAACACTTCCCAGAAATGGCTGGAGGAAGAGATCGAGATCAAGCTGCGCAATCACAAGACCGAACCGGTCGAGGTGATTGTGAAAGAGAATCTCTATCGCTGGAGCAACTGGCAGATCAAGACCAGCAGCCAGTCGTATGAAAAGGAAGACGCGCGCACGATTCATTTCCCCGTCAAGGTTGCCAATGACGGTGAGACGATCGTCCGCTACCGTGTGCGCTATACATGGTGAACCGGCACTGAATGGCGCCGTCCGTCACAGACGAGTGGTGAAGTGGGAACCGAAAGTCCCGGGATCCCTCCAACGCGGTGGAGGAATCCCAAATGAACCTGCGACCTGTCATCGTTCTGTCAGCGCTACTGTCCACGAGCACATTCGCCGGCACGGCCGAAAGCCAGGCGAATTCCAGTACGGCGGAGTCCAAGCCGCGCCATGGCGACTGCATCTTTTCACGCACCATCGATGGCTGGACGGTGCTCGACGATCAGACGCTCATCGTGTACGCGCCCACCCATAACAAGCCGTATCTCGTGAAGCTGTTCCGGCCCGAGTTCGCACTGAAGTCGGAATTCACGCTCGGGTTCCTGGATCGCGACAACGACGGAATGATCTGCGATAGAGGTCCCGATTCGATCGTGCTGCGGGAGTTCGGGCGCGGATTCTCGAACCGGATCCCGGTAGATTCCGTGCAGCGGATCGATCCGGCAGAAGCCAAGGAGCTGATTGCGAAGTCCAAGGTCAAGCCGGAGCGCAATCCAGCGGTGGTTACGCCAGAACAGTCGGACATGAAGTCCGACAAGGCGGGGGCGCAGAAGTCAGATCACGCGGCCGGCCAGCCGTCTGACGCAACGGAGCAGCCTAAAACCTGATCGCGACTCCCATCATCGCCTCCAGCTGCCACACGACGCTGCCGCTGACGCGAAACCGACAGACCGCGCCGCCGTTGCTCACGCAAAAGACGTCAGCGTCCGAATCGAAGATGCTGACGTATGCACGTCCCTCGAATTTCAGGGCGACATTCTTGTTCAAGTACCACTTCACCCCGCCTCCCAACGTAGCCGCAAATCGCGTCTCCTCATCGAGATCGCCGCTGGGACTGAAGCGCGCCACTCCGATCGTGCCCACGAGATAAGGCGTGTAATCGTCCTGCGTGTACTCAGCGACTCCTCCGACCTGGATGTACTCGATATCCAGATCCACCGTGGGGCTCGTATCCTTCAGCTCGGTCGGCTGGTGGCTGTAGAACACCTCAACCATGCGGTCGGGCGCATACTCGATGTCGAAGGCGAGGCCGAAGTCGATGGATTCCTTCGCGTCGACGCTGCGGCTTGACGTCGCGTCCTCGAAATTGCCCCCGAAGCGATAGCCGATGAAGGGCGCGACCTCGAAATCCACTGCGCCAGCCAGCGCCGGAAACAAGAATGTGGCGCCCAAGAGCAGCCGAATCAGCAAATTGCGCGACTTCGTTTCCATGGGTACTCCCTGCGATGCGCTGTTGAAGATTTTGCCATGTTTCGATGCGCAAGGGTGACACGCACGCCGCGACCACCTGCTTGTCGCGCGGCGGCGACGTGTAGACGCCTTCAGAGCACGTCGCTGGTTTGCTAGTGTTTCGTCATCGAGGGGAAGGAAGCCAATCGGCCAAGGAAGCGGATGATGAACAGGATGCTCACGATGGTCGTGCTGATGACTGTCGCCAGCGTGACGCTCGCCGACACGTCCGCCGGCAGCGGAGTGAAGCCGGTGACGAGCTTCGGCTATCTCGACATCAACAAGGACGCCCGCATCTCCGTTGGTGAGGCGAAGGTGGACTGGGCCGTAGCACAACAGTTCGCGCAGGCGGATAGCAATCGCGACGGTTTTCTCGACCGTGACGAGTTCCAGACGCTCGTGCGTTGAGCGCCCGGCTCAGTGAGTGAGCCGGAATGTCAGCGCGAACTCACCCCAGTAGTCGACCGCGCTGCCTCCTGACCGTGCCGCCACGAAGTGCCATGAGCGCTGCACGTGCGCGATTGCCGCCTGGTCGAGACGCTCGTATCCGCTGCTGCGTTCGAGCTTGATTTCTGCGGCGGTGCCGTTCGCAAGCACGTGCACCAGCAATAGCACACGCCCCTCTTCGCCGAGCCGCCTCGAAGTGGGCGGATACATTGGCATCATTTCGGAGCGCTTCTGATCGATCCGTGGCGGGATGATGTCGGTCGCTGTCGAACGCGCGGCAGGCGCGGGCGTCGGCGGCGCCGTGGAGAGCGTAATGCCCTGTCCGGAATCTGCTGGCAGGTCGATCGCAATCTCCGGCTCGAGCACCGTGTCCACGTGCACTGGCTGCAGAACGGGTGGCGGCGGTGGCGGCTCACGCGGCTCGAGTTGCGGTTCGTCGATGAGCTCCGCAAACACCGGGCCCGAAACGAAGGTCAGCGGAGAGTGTTCCAGTCCGTTGCACAGCACGTAGAGCATCACCCCGTGAACCAGGGCCACGAGCGCGATGCCGATAACCGACCGGGGTCCGAGCGCTGGTTGCGCGTAACTCATGGTCCTTTTCTCCCTGCGGGCATGCGCCGTGCTAACACGTTATGCTCCGGACAGCGCGCTACGCATTCAGACCTGCTGAGGCTGCGTTAACCATCGCTGATGGCGGGCGCACTCGAGCCCGGGTTGCATTCAATTCGATGCAACATCGCCCGGAAGCGTTTATGGGACTTGCGGCAGGTTCGTTGTAAGAATGGGTACGAAGTGGTGCCGATTTTTCACGGCCGCGATCTCGAGTTGAGCCTGGGATCGGGAACCCATCGCCGGCCACGGAGACAAACATGGACAGAGAGTTCAAGGCGTTCTTGATGCTTGCCTTGTTCGTCAGCTCGGCACCTGCCGGCGCTCAGGACGCAACGGCGTCATTTGCCGCCCTCGACAAGGACAAGGACGGGATGATCAGCGTGACCGAAGCGAGAGCGGACAAGCAGATCGCGGCGAAATTCGCCGCCGCCGACAAGGACCAGGACGGCTTCCTGAGCCGCGCCGAGTTCGACGCCATCAAGCGCTGAAAGCGCCCGCGGGCCGTGCAACCGGGTACGACACCACCGCTGCCCGATGGCGCAGCCGGATGGGCATTGTTCCTCGACATCGATGGAACGCTGCTTGAAATCGCTTCGACGCCGGCGGCGGTGATCGTGCCGGTCGGGCTGAAGGAGTTGCTCGAGCGCCTGTATGGACTGGCACACGGCGCCTTGGCGCTCGTCAGTGGGCGCTCACTGGCCCAGCTCGATCAGCTGATGGCGCCACTCAAGCTCCCCATGGCGGGTCAGCATGGCCTGGAACGCCGCAGCAGCGATGGGTCACAGCATCATGACATCGGCTCGCCTGCCATTCCTGCGGCCGCACGCGACGCTCTCACGCGGGTCATGCGACAGCATCCGCAATTGATGTTGGAGGACAAGGGCGCAACGCTGGCCCTGCACTACCGCATGGCCCCGGAACTGCAAAGGATTGCGCGGCAAGCGGCAGAGGAAGCGCGCCAGCTTGCAGGAACGGACCACGTACTCCTGGAAGGAAAGATGGTGATCGAGATCAAGCCTGCGACCACCTCCAAGTCGCGAGCCATCGCCGCGTTCCTGGAAGAGCAACCATTCCGGGGCCGCACGCCGGTGTTCATCGGCGATGACCTCACGGACGAGGCGGGTTTCGAGTACGTAAATCGGCACGGTGGATTGTCGATCCAGGTCGGCGCGACTCCGGCGCGCGGCGCGACGTATTCGCTGGCTGATGTGCATGCCGTGCATGCCTGGCTCGAAGCCCTGGCGCGTGCGGCGGAGCAGGTTACGCGGCCATGAGCCGGCAGACGCTGAATCTCGCAGTGATCGGCAACTGCCAGATCTCCGCGCTGATCGATGCGGGCGGACGCATGGTCTGGGCCTGCCTGCCACGCCACGATGGCGACCCAATGTTCTGCTCCTTGCTCGGCGGCGACATCGACGATGGCTACTTCGATGTCGAGCTGCTCCATCTCGCTTCCAGCGAGCAACGCTATCAGCGCAACACCGCGGTCGTGGAGACGCTGCTGCACGACGCGGTGGGCGGAGCGCTGCGCATTAGTGACTTCTGCCCGCGCCACCGCCGCTTCAATCGCATGTACCGGCCGATGATGATCGTCCGCATCATCGAGCCGATTGCCGGACGGCCGGTGATCCGGCTGCGCTTGCGACCACGCCAGGACTACGGTGCCTCGCGTCCGCCCGTCACCGTCGGCAGCAACCATGTGCGCTTCGAAGGCGACGAGCTCACACTGCGAGTCACGACCGACGCACCGATCACGAGCATGCTCGAGGAACGCCCGTTCGTCCTGGCCAACCGGATTGCACTGGTGCTGGGACCGGATGAAACCCTGGCGGAGGCTCCCGGCACGTTCGCGCTCACGATGCTCGATGCCACGCAGCGCTACTGGCTCGATTGGGTGCGCACGCTGGCGGTTCCGTTCGAGTGGCAGGAAGCGGTGATTCGCGCCGCCATCACCTTGAAGCTCTGCACCTTCGAGGATACGGGTGCGGTGATCGCAGCGGTAACCACTTCGATCCCGGAATCGGCCAGCAGCGGACGGAACTGGGATTACCGGTTCTGCTGGCTGCGGGACAGCTACTTCACTGTGCAGGCGCTCAATCGGCTGGGCGCGACGCGGACGATGGAAGCGTACCTGCACTACATCGTGAACATCATCGAATCGGCGCAGGGTGGGGTCTTGCAGCCGCTCTACGGAATCTCCGGAGAAGCGCAGCTCGACGAACGCGTCATTGAGACACTTCCGGGCTATCGCGCGATGGGTCCGGTGCGTGTCGGCAACCTCGCGTATCAGCAGGTGCAGCACGACGTCTATGGCGCGGTGATTCTCGCCGCCACCCAGGCCTTCTTCGATCAGCGGCTCGAGGTTCCAGGCGGGCGCCCGCTGTTCGAATGTCTCGAGCGTCTCGGCGAGCAGGCGATACTGCTGTACGACAAGCCCGACTCAGGGCTGTGGGAATACCGCGGCCGCACACGAATCCATACGTTCTCGAGCGCGATGTGCTGGGCCGCCGGTGATCGCCTGGCGCGCATCAGTACTTCGCTCGGGCTCAACGACCGGGCCGTCTACTGGCGTGAGCGCGCCAATGAAATGCACGCTCGCATCCTGCAGCTTGGCTGGGATACACGGCAGCAGAGTTTCACGGAAAGCTTCGGGCACCCCGCGCTCGACGCGAGTCTGTTGCTGCTGCACGAGCTCGGTTTTCTGTCGGCGAGCGATCCGCGGTTCCTGTCGACGATCAGCGCGATCGAGAAGGCCCTGCGGCGCGACTCCTACGTGATGCGCTACCACAGCGAGGACGATTTCGGTTTGCCGGAGAGCGCGTTCAACTTTTGCAGTTTCTGGTACATCAATGCGCTCGCGGTGAGCGGACGGCGCGAGGAAGCGCGCGATCTCTTCGAGCACATGCTCGCGCGCCGCACGCCGCAGGGCCTGTTGTCCGAAGACCTCGATCCGCGCACCGGCGAGCTATGGGGCAACTATCCGCAGACCTACAGCCTGGTGGGCATCGTCAATTCGGCGATGCGCCTCAGCCGCACCTGGGAGGACGCGTTATGACGCGCGTCGTCTGCGTTTCCAACCGGGTCGCAATACCTCGCCGCGGTACGGCGCCGGGCGGGCTCGCAGTCGGCGTGCTGGCGGCGCTGCGGCAGGCGGGCGGCGGCGTCTGGTTCGGCTGGGGTGGCGAGCTCACTGACGAGGAATCGGGCGAGCCCGAGATCCTGATTCGCGATGACATCACCTACGCCACGATCAGTCTGCGGCGCCGCGACTTCGAGGGCTACTACAACGGCTACGCGAACTCGACGCTGTGGCCTCTGTTCCACTACCTCATGCGCAGCTTCCGTTACAACGAGCGTCAGCACGAGGCGTATCGCGCAGTCAACCGTGTCTTTGCCGAACGCCTGGTGCCACTGCTGCAGCCTGATGACCTGATCTGGGTCCACGACTATCACCTCATTCCGATAGCCGAACGACTGCGAGAGCTGGGCGTCACGCAGCCGGTCGGGTTTTTCCTGCACATTCCCTTTCCACACGTGGAAATGCTGCGGGTCTTGCCCGCCTACGCGGAGCTGTTACGCGAGCTCGCGGCCTACGATGTTGTCGGCTTTCAGACCGACAACGACCTGCGCAGTTTTCTTGCCGGCATCGAGTATGTCTGGGGACGAGATGCGATCGGAGCCGATGGGCGCGTCACGATCGGGACCCGCAGCATCAGGACCGGTGTGTTTCCGATCGGCATCGATGTCGCCGCGGTCGAGGCGGCGGCGAGTGCCGCGGCCCAGAGTGATGCCGTCAAACGGTTGAGCGCGAGCCTGCTGGGCCGCAGGCTCATGGTGGGCGTGGACCGCCTGGACTACAGCAAGGGGTTGATCGAGCGCTTTGCCGCCTACCAGACTTTTCTCGAGTCGTATCCGGAAAATCTCGGCAAGATCACCTTCATGCAAATTGCGCCGCTCAGTCGCACGGACGTGCGTGCCTACGCGGAGATCCGCCAGACCCTCGAGCAGACCTCGGGCCGCATCAATGGACGTTTTGCCGATGCTGACTGGACGCCGATCCGTTATCTCAACCGAAACGTTCCCCATAGTGCTCTCATGGGCTTCCTGCGGGCGGCGCAAGTGGGACTTGTCACGCCGGCGCGCGACGGGATGAACCTGGTCGCCAAGGAATTCGTCGCGGCGCAGGATCCGGCGGATCCCGGGGTCTTGATCCTGTCAACACTGGCGGGCGCGGCGCGCGAGCTTGGCGGCGCCATCCAGGTCAACCCTTACGATGCCAGGGGGCTCGCGCACGCGATGCAAACGGCGCTTGCCATGCCGCTTTCGGAGCGACGCGATCGGCACGCTGGCATGATGGAGGTCTTGCGCCGCAATGATGTGTCGGCCTGGCACAAGCGTTTCCTGGGCGCGCTGAGGGGCAGCGTAACGATGTCAGCCGTCGGCAGCGGTACGCCCGGGGAACACAATCCCTTCCAGGAGCTCGCGCTGCGTCGTCGCATCTAGGGCGTCCCAATCGTGCGCCAGTGTTTCTGCCGAGCGCAGATCGCTCTCGCGAACCAGGCGCGGTGCCGCGCGGGATTGTCGCCAGCGCGGCGCAAGCCGATCGGTCTTCCCCTTCCTAAGCACATCGATGATGGCCGCGATCACGCGGCCGTTGCTGGGCAGTTCGGTATGTCCTTCAGCGATGTAGTAGGTCTGCGCTCCGTGCAGCAGCGCCAGCGATAGCGGGACGGTGCCGTCGCCATTGCGCGTGACCGCGAACAGAAACTCGCCGCGAGCGCGCTGCATGGCGCTGACAGTGGGCTGCCCGACGCCCGCGATCAGCGTGAAGCGATCATCGGCGGGAGCAAGCTGCTCGCGATAGGACGCGCTCTTCTTCAGTAGTGCCTGCGACAGCTTCGGCCCGAGCCGCGGCCAGTTCCGCGCGCGGCGCAGGTCCAGGCCATCCAGGCACTCTGGTTCGGGCAGCATCTGATAAAGACCAGGGAAAGTCGCAAACACCCGCTGCGCATGTGCATCGGGGTCGTGCTCATGGTCGAGGAGGGCGATCTTGTGCAGCGGGGGATATGCGCCGCGCAGCGCCAGCACTGCGGCGAAAGACCCGTAGTTCGGAGTGCCCAGCATGATGAGCCGCGCAATCGCGCCTCGACGGTCGCGTTGCATTGCCGCCCGTGCCACCAGCCCGCCCATGCTGTGCGCGACAACCGACACGGGTGCTTGGCGCTCGCTGCGCAGTCGCTCCATCAGCTCGCGCCCGAGCGCAAGAATGTCCCGTCGCCAGTCGTACGCGTGCACCTGGACATCGAACCCGGCCAGCTCGAGTGACAGCTTGAGCCTGAGATACATGAAGGTCTGTACGCCGAACGCGCGCACGCGCCGCCCGCGCGGCAGGGCGAGGTCCGTGAGTCGCCCTGCGGCGAGTGCCCGCGGGTCCACCCACAAAATTTCGCGGCGTGGGGAGCCAAGTTGCGAACCCATGATGCCGTGCAGGAGGTACACGCGCGGGCCGCGCCGACGAGGACGCCTCTGTCCCGCGATCGCAAGAGCACGCAATTCGCCATACAAGTCTCGACCCAGGTGCGTCTCGACCGTATTGCGCTCCGTGCCGGCGATCAGGATCCGGCGCAGCTCGACTTCGGGCAGGTTGAAGTAGGCGCCGTTATGAGTGCCGCGAAATACCACCGAGCACCGCTCCTTGTGGGCCGGGGGTACTGCGTTTTACGTATTTTTGACGTGTACCGGCATTCCCCCTGGACTTCTGCTGCCGATGTGACGCGCGTCTATTCATTGCGCCGCAGGATCAT
>Ga0137410_10000024_pt1 | contig 105774 bp, 81 predicted proteins | sample CZODoug1_16funga_FD_108878 | JGI IMG/M metagenome (GOLD analysis project Ga0137410, IMG submission 108878) | Vadose zone soil fungal communities from Angelo Coast Range Reserve, California, USA - CZODoug1_16fungal (Illumina Assembly) | ecosystem: Environmental > Terrestrial > Soil > Vadose... | reverse complement strand
GAACCCCTGGGGGTTCGACAAAATCGCCGGGAGCGATTTTGGTCGACGTGCGCAGCTGCGCATGTCGACCCCGAAGGGGCGCGAGCCATGGAGGGCGGAGCGCAATCCCCTTGGGGACGCCATTCCAATCAGCCGCTTAGCGCGCAGCCCCTCCGCAGAATTCAAACGTCGGAAGGTTTTCGGAATGTTTTAGCCAAATCCGCGCCCTCGGTTTGTCGCCTATTCAGCCTCGGATCGTCATGAAACAGCGCACATCGGCCGTCGTGGGCTTCGGCCGAGCTAGTGGCCACTGGCGGCCTCGAGCATAAGACCGCGCATCCAAGCGTGACCCGGATCGGCTTCGCTGCGTTCATGCCAGAGGAGATTCACCCGGCCGCGCAGCTCGAGTCCTGCCGGGAGCGCGAAAATCTTGATGGAGACGGATGGTTGCAGCAGGGCGGCCAGCGTTTCCGGAAGGATCGCAATCAGCGAAGTTCCGGCCAGCATGAACGGCACTTCGAGGACACTTTCTGTGGTCGCGCGAATGTCGAGCGCAAGGCCCAATTCCTTTTCGACGGCGTCATCGACCGACAGCAGTTCGCCCGGCGTGCGTACATAAACGTGCGGGAGGCTCAGGTACTGTTCGCGAGTCAGGTCATCATGAACGGTCGGGTGGTCGGTCGCGACGGCGCAAACCCAATGTAACCGTTGCAGCTCATGGCTACGCAGCGCCTTCGCATACGTCGCGCGCCGCTGTGTTCGCGAATTGCAGAGCGTGATGAAGAAATCAAGTTCGCAAAGGGCGAGCCGTGCGGCGCCGTTCTGTGACCAGTGTTCGAATTGGATGCGTACGCCAGGCGCTTTGGAGGTTATCCGCCGCAGGAGGCGTGGAGTGAGCCACGGGCTCACGAAATCCGGCACCATGGCGACAAATGAACGACGCAGAGTCGCGGGATCGAAGGTCGGCTGTGCTCGAAGCGTCGTCTCGATCCCGCAGAGCCACTCGCGCACCGGTTGGACCAGTGCGAGTCCGCGCGGTGTCAGTTCAAAATCGCGGCCCATCCGCACGAGCAGCGGGTCCTGGAAATAGTCCCTCAACCTGGCGAGTGCACTGCTCATCGAGGGCTGCGAAATGTAGACGCGCGCTGCGGCGCGTGTGACGTTCTTTTCGCGCAGCAGCGCATCGAGCGCGACCAGGAGATTCAGGTCAAAGCGGTTGAGCTCCAAGGGGGTTCCCGCAAGTTCAGGCCAGCGGCGAGCCCGGCTTCAGACCACAGCTTCGGAGCGCTCTTCGCGCACCCAGTGCATCACAATCAAACCGGCAATGAGCAGGATCAGCGTTGATGCGAATCCGGCCCGCTGGCTGTGGAATGTGCTGGTGAAGAACGCGACGCCGGCGTGACCGAGAAATCCCGTGGCGGTACCGGATAGCGCATACAGGCCGAAAAACTGGCTCATCATCGAAACAGGCGCGATACGCGCCATCATCGTGCGGCTGATGCAGAAAGCAGCCGTGATGGTGATCGCGAGGAGCATTGTGATCGCGACGTAGGTGATCTCGGGAAGCGTCCGAAAATAGGGGAATGACCAGAAGGGCCCCGCGGCGGCCACGTCATAGGGCATGAAGAAAATCTGATCGTGCGTTATCGAAACCGAGGCGACCATCCCGATGCAGGTGGCTCCGACGCTCAACTGAATGGACCGCCTGGAGCCCAGGTGGTCATCGAACCAGCCGCCGATCAGACCGCCCGCGATCGAAAACGGCGACAGCAGCACGGCGAAGACGAGGACCGTCGGCAGATCCCAATGAAAGACACCGGCGGCGTAAATTCCGGTGTAGGCGAGGATCGCGACCTTGCCGTCTGTGTAGAGCATGCGTGCCAGCAGGTAGCGGCCGACATTCGCAACCTGCCTCGCCCGTTTGATGGTGAACCACACCTGGTTCAGACCTTCGCGAATCGCCCTGCCCGCCGTGACTCCGGTTGAAGGCCGATCCGGTGTCCAGAGCCACAGTGGAACGCTGAATACGACGAGCCACAGGCCGGCCGCAGGCCCCGCGATGCGGTTGTGTTCCTGCGCTGCCGGATCGAGGCCAAACAGGGGATGCGCCGGCAGAAGCCCGCCAAGCGTGATTCCGGACGCCGGCATGGCGACGCCGAAGAGCATCACGATCAGTGCAATGAGGGTTCCCAGATTGCCGATCGAAATGCCAAGGCCGGAAAGGCCACCAATGCGTTGCGGAGTCGCAATCGATGCGAGGATGGAGTTGTAGAAAACCTCCGAGAACTGAAAGCAGGAGGCGAGGATGACGATCAGCAGGAGAATCGTGTTGACCGACAATCCACCTTGCGCGCCTGGCATCGCGTACCAGAGGACGCAGCAGCAGGGCGCCATGACGGCGACGATCAACGCAAGCCACGGCTTTCTCCGGCCCATCCGATCGGAGATGGCACCCAGGAGTGGCGCCAGCAGCGCCACCAGGACCCCCACCATGGTGTTTGCGAAGCTCCAGGCTTCCTGCCCGCGCACGGGGTCGCCAATGATCGTGTTGGCGAAATACGGCGGAAAGACAAAGATGTAGACGAGGCTCAGATACGGCGAGCGCGAAAAATCAAAGAGCGCCCAGCCGAGCTGTCCGCGCTTGCCGGCCGGCATTTCGCCGGTTACCGAATGATCGTCACCGGCCGCGTCGGAGGAAACGCCGCTCGACGCAGGAACTTTGGACATGACGCGCCTTTGCTGAGCGATCTCGTGGACGCGAAGAGGCATGCTGCCGTGGCCGGCAGCATGCCTCCGTTGCTGTGGCCAGCCTCAGAAGTTGTATTGCAGTCGGACCCCAAGCTGGCGCGGCGGGGCCGCATAGTAAAGCGTGGCGTTGTTCTGGATGCCCGCAATGTAGTGCTCGTCACCCGCATTGGTGATCCAGAACTGCCCCGACCACTTCTTCGACACTGGCTCCAGCGTCAGGAGGCCGTTGACCAGCGTGCGGGCTTCGAGCGTGACCATGGGTGTATCCCACAGCGCGGCCTGCGTTTCGCTGATGCTCGAAATGTCGATGCGCGGAGTCAGCAGGAATCCGCTGCCGATTGGGATGTCGTACGCAAGGCCCAGGTTGCCGGTGAACTCCGGCGAGAAGGGCGAATGAGCGCCCGACAGGTTCACGATCGCGCAAGCCGACGGCGGGGTCGGGCAGTCCGCGACGCGAAACGGATCGTAGACGTCACTGAAGGTGCCGAGCTTGCTGTCGAGGTACGCGGCGCCGATGTCCATCGAAAAGTGACCGAAGCGTGCCTGGCTGCTCAATTCGACGCCTGCGATGTGGCTCCGGGTCTCGGCATTTCTGTTGGTTGGATTGTTGATGCCAGCGATCGTCGACTCGCTGAAATTCGCCTGGTAGTTGTCGAAGGTCTCGTAATAAGCGGTGAACTGCGTACGCAGCCGGTCTTCGAGCCAGTTGGCCTTCCAGCCCGCCTCGTAGTTGATCACCTGCATTTCACGATACTGCGAGAACTGCGGAAAGAGATTGACGCCACCGGTGATATGGCCGCGGGACACGAGGCCATACAAGAAGTGATGGCTGTTGAGCGTCCAGTTCAAAGCGATGTGACCGTCGATCGTACCTTCGGCCAGGTGCTGTTTGTCGCCGCCGGGATTGCCGGACCAGGGGATCGAGTTCGGGTCATCAGGATCGGGCGGTGTGCCCCCGAAATTCAGGATCCAGTAAGTCGCCTGGTCCATCTCGTAGTGGCTGTAGCGCGCGCCGGCTTCCAGCTCGAGTGAGTCCGTGAACTTGAAACCACCATGCGCAAAGAACGCGTACTCGTCTTCGGACTTGTTCCAGGGGCTCGTGGCCCATGGATAGGTGGGGGGGAAGCCGTTACCGATGAAGTTGAAGCCGCCCTTGTCCCAGGTCGGAAATTCAGATTCCTGCTTTTCCCAGAAAGCGCCGAGCACCCAGCGCATGCGCTGATCATCCGGCGAGACCAGGTTGAATTCCTGCGAATAGATCTTGAACTTCACCTTGCTGTTGAATTCGTAGAATGCCGGCAAAGTGGCATTCACATCGAGATTATTGACGCTGTCGATGTCCTGGTAGGCGCTCAACGAGGAAAGCGTGAGCCCCCCATCGGATTTGTATTTGAGGTCGAGGACCGTACGGAGCGATTTGTCCGTGTAGGCGAAATTGGCATTCTGGTCGAGATTGCCGAGTGGGGCCTCGCCATAAACGCTCGTCGGATTGCCGCCGAAATCGAGATCCTCGTAGTCGACCTTGAGGACACCCGAGAAGTTGTCATTCGGTTTCCACAGCATTCCCAGTCGATAGCTGTTGTTGTCCACATCGCCGGGATGGCCGGTGAAATTCCCGGTGATCGATTCATAGAAATTGTCGCGTTCGTAGTGCTTGAAGCCGAACCGGAACGCGAACGTCTTCCCGGCGGGGACATTGAGGACACCGGTGAATTCCCTGGTATTGAAGTCACCCAGGTTCAACTCGACATTGCCGCTGACGCCGCCGAGTTCGGGATCCTTCGAATTGATGAAGACCGCGCCGCCGGCGGCACTCTTGCCGACAAAGGTTCCCTGCGGGCCGCGAAAGACCTGGATCGAATCCATGTCGTAGAAGGGCTCGTTCTGGAAGTAGCCGGCGAGCGTTGGCGCGCCGTCACGGTAGATGACGACACCCGAAGGCACATCGATGTCGACCTGGCTCCGGCCGATGCCGCGGATGTTGAAAACGTTGGCGGAACCAAAGCCCGAGATGGTCACGGCGGGCGCCGCGTACTGCAGGGCATACAGGTTCGTGACGGCCTTGTCCTCGATGGCTTCCGCGGTCAGAACCGAGGCGGAGATCGAGCTCGTTTGCAGGCTCTTGGTCCGCCGTGAAGCGGTGACGACGATTTCTTCCAGCTTCTCCGACGCTGCCGGGCTCGCGGCTGGCGACTGCGCTTGCGCGCCACCACTGAAAAGCGCGACCGGAGCTGCCGCGGATAAGCACAAGCGAAACCAGAGTGAATTGCGCAGTCTCATGGAAGGCACCCCCCGTGCTCATTTTTCGGAACGCAGCTTAGACTAACATGTTACTTTTGACGAGTTCAACTGACGAGCACAGGCATTGCCGGAGCCGCGGGAATCCGCACCGGCGCGTTTTCCAGCACAGTACGTCGTGCGCGCCTCTCGGGGCTGCCCGCGGCCTGGATCGTGACCCCAGGGTGAGGAGCAGGTCTGACATGTTAGTATTCAGCCACAGGCAAGGAGACGAGGCATGAGTGCAGCCCGCAATCCGCTCATCTTCCTGGCGCTTGCCGCGCTCCTCAGCGAGGCCGCGGCGGATCCGTCCGTCACGCGTTCGACGGTTTTGGGGCCATTCGCCGGTCACGACGCAAAGCTGCACCCGGCGAATCTCGCGCCGCAGCGCATCGAGTACTACGGGACGGACCTCGGCTTCAGCTACGAGCACCAGGGACAGCTGCAATTCCTCTTCGGCGACACCTGGGCCACGGAAGCCTACGCACCGATCCAGAAGTCGACGGGTTCCCGGTACGACGACAGCTTCGGCACGGTCGGTCTTGGCGTGTATTCCGATGCGGGCCGCATCGGCCCGGACAACATCCCGCTGATTCGGCTTGGCCAGAATCCCGGCACGTCCGAGGCGTCGGCCATCAATCCGGGGGCCACGATGGACCTCGGCAAGACGCCCATGGCCGGCTTCAGCAGTGGCACCCGCGAATTCGGCATCTTCAACCTGACCAAGCCGCGGGCTTGCCGCGCCGACGCGGAGTGCGGCAATGGCCTCACTTGCGACGCCGGACTGGGCTATCTCGGGAGCCCATCCTCCGAGGAGGCGGGCCTCACGTTGCCTTGCGTCGACGGCGACCCGTATTGCAACGCCGAGACGATGGTCGACGCCGCGAAGGCTCCGGTCGGCGGCAGCGGATTGTGCGTCGACCGTTCAAGTTCGATCGCCGCGAGCACGCCGGCAGGACGGATCAGCAGCGTCGCGCTCCAGCAGCGGATTGGATTGCGCAGTCTCGCTGACCCCCGTGACTACACGCAGAGCCGGCCCTGGTTGACAAACAAGTTCGCCAACATGACTGCGCGCAGCGTCAATGGGTTTGCGCCGGCGAACGCATTGGGCGGCGCGCGCGCCGACTACCGGCCCGTCACGGCCGCCGGTCGCGAGCAGCGCGTATTCCTCTGGGGCCGGCCGGGCTTCATCGGTGTAGGCGCGAACAAGCGCACGCTCGGTGTGTACTTCGCTTACGTCGATATGCCCGCGGGTGCGGGATTCTCCTGGCATCCACGCTTCTACACCGGTAGCACAGCGGCGGGTGTTGCGCAGTTCAGCGAGCATGAAGCGGATGCGGCCGCGCTCGACCTTGATTCGACGGTCGCGGGCGTCCAATCCGCCGAGCCGTACGACATCGACAACCAGATGAGCGTTGCGTGGATCGGTCAGCTGAAGAAATGGGTGATGTTCTATGGCGGGGGCCTGACGAAGTTGCCGTCCGCACCTTTGCCCCGTTGCGGAGTGCTCGAGCTCTTCACAGGCCGCGAATGCAAGGATGTGGTGATGGGTAATGGCGCGGTCCGCATGCGGACGGCCGATAACCCCTGGGGACCGTGGACGCCACCGCAGGATGTGATCGTGGGTGGAGACCCGGGCGTTCCCGGCTCCGGGCTTTACATTCCCGGCGGCATGCTGCGGCATCCCTCGTGCACGGCGGCCGGTTGTGCGACGCCAACCCGTTCTCCGGCCTATCACCCGGAGGAATACGGATTTCTTTACGCCGTCAACATCATCGATCCGTGGATCCGCCCGGTCGGCAAGGGCGTCGAAATAATCTGGAACGCGTCGACCTGGGATCCCTATCGGGTGATCCTCCTCAAGACGCGAGTCGATCCTTAAGGGGAGGAGAGTTGCGATGAAAAAGCCATTGCACACCGTTGTGACGCTGGTGGCGGTCTGCCTCGCACGTCACGCTGCCGCCGCACCGGCGCCGGCCGAGACCGAGATCCTCGGCCCTTTCACCGGGCACTACGCCAAGCTCCATCCGGACAACGTGAAGCCGTACCGGATCGCGTACTACGGCACGGACCTCGGCTGGACGTATGAACATGCCGGAAAACTGCAATTGCTGTTCGGCGACACGGCGGCCACGGAAAGCGGCGATCCGATCCAGCCCTCCACGAACCGCAGGTACGACGACAGCTTCGGCAGCATCGACCTCGCCGAGTGGACCGATCCATCGCGCATCACGAGCGGCAATATTCCGCTGATCAAGCTGGGGCAGAACCCGGGCACGACGGAGATGGCGGCGATCAACCCGGGCCACGCCATGGAATCCTTCAAGACGCCGCTCGGCGGTTTCAGCGACGGCATGCGGGAATTCGGCGTGTTCTATACATCGAAGCCTCAGGCCTGCCGCGCCGACGCCGATTGCGCCCACGGCCTGACCTGCGACACCGGCCTGGGTTTTGTCGGAGAACGACCCGACCAGCAAGAGGGTCTCACGCTCGCGTGCGCCGACGGACGACCGGGCTGCAACGCAGATACCTTGTTCGACCTGGCGGAACATCCCATCAAGAACAGCGGCATTTGCAGTGATCGGACGAGCAGTATCTGGGCGAGCACGGACATGGGTCGAGCCAATGCGGTTGGCGTCAAACAGCGCATCGGCATTCGCAGCACGGAGGACCCGCGGAGCTACACCGACATCCGTGAATGGCTGACGAGCAAATTTGCGAACGTCACCGTGCGTACCGTTGAGGACTTCGAGCCCAGCCGGGGGCGCGGCCATGCAAATCAGGACTACAAGCCTGCGAAGGGGCAGGGGACCCATCGACGCGTGCTTTTGTGGGGACGGCCCGGATTCATCGGCGTGAACGCGCGTGGACGAACACTCGGTTCGTACTTCGCCTATGTCGACATGCCTGCGGGGCCGGGTTTCTCCTGGGACATTCACTACTTCACCGGCACGGACGCGAGCGGGGCGCCGAAATTCAGTGCCAACGAGCGGGATGCCGTTGCGCTCGATCTCGATTCGACGCGCGACGGGACGCAAGCCGGCGAAGTGCACGACATCGTCAATCAGGTGAGCGTCGCCTGGGTCGATCCGCTCAAGAAGTGGGTCATGTTCTACGGCGGCGGTATCACTCGATTGCCGACGCCGCCGTATCTGCCTTTGTGCGGCGTGCTGGAGCTCTTCGTCGGATCCGAGTGCAAAGACGTGAGCATGGGCAACGGAGCCATTCGCATGCGCACCGCGGATGATCCGTGGGGTCCGTGGACGCCGCCGCAGGATGTCATCGTGGGCGGCGATCCGGAGGCAACGCCATTGCGAGATCAATATGCCGTCGGTGGCGTGCTGCGTCATCCCGCTTGCGTCGGCGCCCGGTGTGTGTCGAAGACGGATACCCCGCAGCTTCCCAAGGACGACTATGGATTTCTCTACGGCGCGAACATCATCGAGCAATGGCTGAAGCCGGCCGGACCCGCGGTCGATGTGATCTGGAATGCCTCGACCTGGGATCCCTACCGCATCATCCTCTTGAGAACGCGCATCAAGCCCTGAAGATCGGCGCGAGTGGCTCAGCGCATCGTGTACGCGACGGCCATCGCGGTGACGCCGACGGCATAGAGCGCCATCGCAGCCCACACGAGTACCTTGGCGGAGCGCTGGCCCTTCGAGAATTCGCCCCACACCAGAACGCCCCACAGCGCGCCGACCATCGGCGCGCCGCAGCCGACCCCCACGCTGATGGCAATGCCGACGAGGCCGGCGGAAATAAAGTTCAAGACCGTGCCGCTGCACCACACGGCGCCGGCGAGAATTCCCCAGAGATGCCACGAGGTCTTGCCGCGCAAGTACCCACCGAGCAGGCCGGGCTCGCCCACGAGGGGGCGACGGATGAGAATCGGCAGGGTCACCAGGGTCGCGGCGCAAGAGCCAAGCGCGAAAAAAGCGGACACCGTGTAGGCATCGAGCCCGGGACTCCCGCTGCTGCCACTGATGGCGGCGCTGACGAACGGCGGGAAGAAACCGATCAGGAGTCCCGAAATGAGCGCGACGGCGACGCCCTTCGCGCGGTGCCCGCTCGCGACGCTGCCAAGGCGCCTGTAGGCCGCGGCAGTGAGCTGCGCTGCGAGCAGAAAAAGTACGACGCTGCTGGTCAACACCATCGCGTTGCCGACCGGATTCAGCCAGTAGCTCGCGCCGATGCCAAGAACGATGGCGGGTATTGCCGCGATGGGGAAGGCGACCGCGAGGCCTGCGATCATGATGCCGTTCAACAGGAGGATGTTGCCGATATTCCAGATGAACCCCCCGACAACGGCCAGCATGACGACGCGCGATCCGGAGTGGGCGAGCCGGCCGAAGAAGTCGGGCGCGCCAGTATCACCCGAGCCGAGCACGGCGCCATAGATCAACGCTGTGATCAGGAGTCCGAGCGTGAAGTCGAGATAGAAATACTCGAGCCGCCAGGTGGGAAGCTTCTTGAGCAGGTTCGGCCAGGATCCCCAGCACACCATGGACGTGAGCATCAGGATGAGCGCGGCGCCCAATGTTGCGGGGACGTACATGAGGATCCTTTCAGGGCCTACCAGAGTTTGGCGGAGGCGATGCGTGCGCCTTCCACGAGGGAGCCGAGCTTTGCCCAGGCAATCTCGGGTTCAACCAGCGCGAGGCCCACAAATGTGCCGAAGCCGCAATCGCTCCCCGCGATCACGTTCTCACGCCCGACCAGATTCGCCATCCGGGTGATGCGCTGGGCAACGAGCTCCGGATGCTCGATGCGGTTCGACATCGATTCGATGACGCCGGGGATCAGCACCTTGTCGTCCGGAATCTTTGTGTTCTCGAAGACCGACCATTCGTGCTCGTGACGCGAGTTCGCCGCTTCGAACACAAGACCCCTTGCCCGCACGGTCACGATGAGATCGATGATTTCGGCGAGCGGCACGTCGCGGTGGTGCGGGCCGGGATAGTTGCCCCAACAGAGGTGCACCCGCATGCGCTCAGGCGGAATATCGCGGGTGGCGGCATTCAGCACTTCGATATGCAGCCGCACGTAGTCCCGGAAGGCTTCGACGGGCAGGGCGGCGAATTCCCGGTGGCGCGTCATGGCGAGATCGGGGCAATCGAGCTGCAACAGGAATCCCGCCCGCACAATCGCCTCGTATTCGGGCTTCATGGCATTCGCGACCGCCCAGAGAAACTCCTCCTCGGTCTTGTAGTAGGTGTTGCCGAGGAACATCGATACGAGGCCCGGCGATGCCGCCGTCATGAAGGCTTCCTCGACCTTCACCCGCCCGAGTGCGTCCTTGAAATTCGCGATGTCGGCTTCTGCGTCCGCCATGCCCTGTGCCGCGACCGGGCCGTTGCAGGCCGGGCGGTTCATGTTGAGTCGCAGGACGCCAGGATCGTTGAAATAAGCGCTGGCGACATTCGGATATTCGAGAAGGTCGCTCAGTTTCGGGCGGTCGGAGCGTCCGCCAAAACCGCTCAGGCGCTCGGTAACGTAGGTTGCGTAGCTCGGCTTGCTCATCTCGCCGTCGCTGACGACATCGATGCCGGTGCGCTGTTGTCGCTCGACAATCTCGCGCACCGCCTGGCTGACGCGTTCGCCGAGGATGCGCGCATCGATCGGCTTGCCTTCTTCCTTCGCATACATGATCTCGACAAGCTTGTCCGGACGCGGGAGGCTTCCGGTATGGGTCGTGAGGATTCGCCCGTCACTGCGCTTCATCGACATCTCCTTAGGAAGGGTCAGTAGGTTGCTCGCCCGCCGCTCACGTCGAAACACTGTGAGGTAATGAAACTCGCATCGTCCGACGACAGGAAGTGAACGACGGCGGCCACTTCGTCGGCGGTGCCGAAGCGCCCCATCGGCGACTTCAGGAGCATGGCCCGCGTGGCTTCGGCCGGCAGTTGATCAAGAAGCGGTGTATCGACGACTCCGGGCGCGACGCAGTTGACCCGGATGCCATCGGCCACGACTTCCTTGCCGAGGGCCTTGGTGAACGCAATGATCCCGGCCTTGGCGACGGAGTAGGGGATCAGTTGCGCTGTCCCTTCCTTGCCGGCGATCGATGCGACACTGACGATGCAACCGCTTTTGCGGGGGCGCATGTGCCGGATGACGGCACGAGTTACGAGAAAGACGCTCGTCAGGTCGATGCGCAGGACGTCATCCCAGTCCTTGTCCTGCAACTCCCAAAGCGGCGCGGCGCGCCCCATGATGCCGGCGTTGTTGACCAGGATGTCGATGCGGCCGAATTTCTCGAGCGCACCCGCGACGAGAGCTTCGGCGTCCGCAGGGTTGCTGACATCGCCTGTCAACCCGAAGGCCCTTGTTCCTTGTTGCTCGAGTGCTTTGGCAGCCTTGACAGATGCTTCCCCGCGCTGGTCGGCGAGAGCGACGTGAGCGCCCGCTGCCGTGAAGCGCCGCGCCACGGCAAGGCCAATGCCGCCCGCGCCTCCCGTGATGAGCGCCACGCGACCGTCCAATTTCATGTCAGCCATCGCAATGCTCGCCTGCTCTTCGCAGCCACCTCGCGACGCTTCCTAATATGTTAGTTAAGTGCAAAATGGCCCGAATTCGTTGACCGGGTACGGGATCTGGCCTAGACTAACATGTCACTTAAAAACGTGACAAGCACGCGAGTGCAGCCGCGTCCGGACCGAAAAAAACCGAGGATCACAACGGTGTACGACGCAAAACTCCCGCCCGAGCATGCAGCCGTGCCGCTCTGGGGTTGCGAAGACCTGTACTGGGAAGATTTCGAGATCGGTCATCGCATCCGGACCATTCGACGCACGCTTTCCGAAGGCGAGAGCATGGCGTTCAACACGCTCGTCGTCGACATTCACCCGTACGTCGCAGACGAAATTTTCGCCGTGGAAGAGGGTCTTTTCAAACGCCGGCTGGTCGCGGGCGCCTTCGTCTTCAGTGCGGGCATCGGCCTTGTCGCAACGAACTGGCTGCAGGCTTTTTCGTACGGCTACGACCGGCTGCGCTTCATCAAGCCGGTCTTCATCGGCGACACGATCTACACGATTCGCACGAACCTCGCCAAGGAACCGAAGTACCCCGAGCGCGGACTGACGCGCGCGAAGTACGAAGTATTCAAGGGTGAGGGCGAACTCGTGCTCTATGTTGAACATCTGCAGACCGTTCTGTATCGCGATGCCGCGACGGCACGGGCGGAGTCCGCCAAGCGATGAACGCGAGCGGTGGATTGCGCGGGATGGCGTGGGATCACCCGCGCGCCCGCAATCCGCTGGCCGCGATCTCCGCCGAGTGGTCGCGGGCGAGCGGTGTTGCCGTTGCATGGGACGCACGGCCGCTGAAGGACTTCGAAGACCAGCCGCTGGAAGAACTCGCCGCGGCCTACGACCTCGTTCTGATCGATCATCCCTTCGTCGGTGTTGCGGCAACCTCGGGACTGATCGTTCCGGTCGACGACTGGACCGACCCCGCATTTCTCGCGGATCAAGCGGCCCACAGCGTCGGCGCGAGTTTTCCGTCGTATACCTGGGCCGGCAAGCAATGGGCGCTTGCGATCGATGCCGCGTGCCAGGTGAGTGCGGTGCGTAGCGACCTGTGGGCCGCTCGCCAATTCGGCGCATTGCCGGACAGCTGGGTGGACGTGCTCGATCTGGCCAGGCGCACGCACGGCACGCACGGCCAGGTCGCGATCGCGCTGAATCCGAACCATGCCTACTGTGCTTTTCTTTCGATCGGGGTGAGTCTCGTCGGCGAGAGTTTCTGGCCGGCCGCGACGTGCGTCGATCGCCCGGCGGCGCGTGAGTCACTCGAGATGCTGCGCCAGCTCGCGGCACAAGTGCATCCGGGGTCGCGCACCGATGACCCTATCGGCATTTCGGATCGCATGGCAGGTACCGCGGAGATTCTCTACGTGCCGCTCATGTTCGGTTACTCGAGCTACGCGCGGGCCGGATTCCGATCGCACCCCTTGACGTTCGCCGACGCGCCGCGTGGCCGGGCCGGGCGTCACGGTTCTGTGCTCGGAGGCGTCGGGCTCGCATTGTCCGCACGTTCTTCCCAGCGTGCGGCGGCTGCGGATCTTGCCCGCAGCATCGGCGGTTCGCAGGCGCAATCGGGAATCTATGTGAACACGGGCGGCCAACCTGGGCACGCAGCTGCGTGGGACTCGCCTCGCGCGAATGCGCAGGTGGGCGGGTTCTTCCGCGCGACCCGGCGGACGATCGAGCAAGCGTTCATGCGACCGCGTGTTGCGGGCCATCGACAATTCCAGCCGCTTGCGGGCGAACTCATCCACCGCTTCATTTGGCTCGGCGAATCTTCGGCTGAGACGTGCTTGCAGGCGTTCGACCGCCTGGTGGATGCATTGCTGTGGAATACCGCGCACCGCGCCGTGGTGTAGGGGAGATTGCAGTGACCGATCACGCTGACGAGACGACCGGCCCGCTTGCCGGAATTCGAGTCCTCGACTTTACGGCGCTGCTGCAGGGTCCGCTCGCGACGCAGGTTCTCGCCGACTGCGGAGCGGACGTCGTCAAGCTCGAGAAACAGAACGGCGAGTGGATGCGGCAATACGGCATCTTCATGTCGCGCACGCATGGCGAGACCGATGCGTTTCTGGCATTCAATCGCAACAAGCGCAGCGTCGAGATCGATCTGCGCAGTCCCGAGGATCGCGAACGGATCCTGGAACTGGTGGAAAAGGCCGACGTCGTCGTCGAGAATTTCAGGCCGGGCGTGATGGACCGGGCGGAACTCGGGTACGAGGCATTGCGCAGGCGCAATCCGCGGCTGATCTACGCGGCGTCGTCCGGATACGGACGCACCGGCCCGTATGCGAAACGGCCCGGGCAGGACTATCTCGTTCAGGCACTCACGGGCGCGATGTGGCTCACCGGCCGACGCGACGATCCGCCCTTCGTGTTCGGCGCGGCGATTGCCGATCAGTTCACGGGGCTGCATCTCGTGGTCGGTATCCTCGCCGCGCTCGTGCAACGTAGCCGCACGGGCGAGGGTCAGCGCGTCGATGTGGATCTCCTTTCCTGCATGCTGGCGGTCCAGCAGCAGGAATTGACCGTGGTCCTCAATCACGGGTGGACGCTCGAGCGGCCCGTGGAAAACGTGGGCCATGCCGGCATTACCGCGCCTTGTGGAGTGTACGCAACTGCCGACGGCCACCTGATGCTCGCGATGTTTCCCTGTCCTCGGCTCGGCAAGATTCTGGGTGTTGACTGGCTTGACCCCTACGACACCAACGAGAAGATGTTCGAGGGGCGCGATTCCGTGCATCGCAAGCTCTCAGCGCATTTCGCGACGCGGACGACCGCTCACTGGATCGACTTGCTGTCGTCGCACGATGTCTGGTGCGCGCCCGTGCAGCGACATGCGGATGTTGAACACGACCCGCAGGTCAAGCACAAGCAACTGATTTGGGATGTGCCGTACGGTGATGCCGGCGCCACGTACCGCACCGTCGGATCACCATTCACGTTCTCCGCGAGCTCCATGAAGGTGAGGCGCGGCGCTCCACGGGCCGGCCAGCACACGGAAGCGTTCCGCCAGCGCACGATCTGGAAGGAGTGAGTCATGCCCGACGTTTTTGCCCCGATTCGAGAGGCGATTGCGATCACTGTCCCGCCGGAGCACAAGCTCCCGATCGCAATCGTCGGTGCCGGCGAGATCGTCGATCTCGCCCACTTGCCCGCATACAAAGCCCATGGACTGAAGATCGCCGGCATCACGGACGTGAACATCGACAGGGCAACGGACGTGGCGCGCCGTCACGGCATTCCCAGGGTCTATCGATCGCAGGACGAGATCGCGAAGGATCCCGAGGTCGCCGTCGTCGACATCGCGGTGTTTCCCTGGGTGCAGCCCGAAGTCGCCGTGCCGATGCTCGACGCCGGGAAGCACCTGCTGTGCCAGAAGCCGCTCTCGTATGACTTCGCTGAGGCGACGCGGCTCGTCAAGCATGCCGAGGAGCGCAAACGCCTGCTGGCAGTGAATCAGCAGCTGCGGTTCTCCGAAAGCGTCGCTGTGGCTACCGCAATGGTGGCGCGCGGGTGGATCGGCGATCCGTTCGAAATGAGCTGGGATTTTCACGTCTATACACCCTGGGAAGCGTGGCCGTGGGTCGCCTCCCAGCCGCGACTCGATCTCAATCAATTCACCATTCATTTCATCGATGCGGTACGCACCATCATGGGCGAACCGCTCTACGCCTACGGCACCCAGGCACGTGAGCCGGGACAGCCCGAAGCGGGCGAGACGCGCACCATCAGCGTCCTCGAGTTCAAGGGCGAGGCGCGCGCACGGCTTTGCAGCTTTCACAAGAACCGCACGAGTGATCCGCGAGCGGAATTTCGCATCGACGGCACCCAGGGCAGCATCCGGGGAACCATCGGCCTGATGTACGACTATCCGCGCGGCCGCGCCGACACGCTGGAGCTGTCCTCGCGTGTCTTGCCGACGGATGGCTGGCTGCCCTATCCCGTGACGACGCGGTGGATTCCGACGGCGTTCATCGGACCGATGGCCTCCCTTCTGCAAGCAGTCGTGAAGGGCGGTCAGCCGCAGACGAACGGCAGAGACAATCTCGCGACGCTTCGGATCGTGCACGCGCTCTACGAATCCGGGCGCGATCATATCGTCGTGAAGCTATAAGGAGACTCCGATGCCGGAACCACGAGCATTTCCGCCCGAGAAGGAATTGGAGGCGCTCTTCGATCGGCTCAACAATGCCGGCCGCTGGGGGCCCGATGATGAGCTCGGCACGCTCAACTACATCTCCGCGCGCAAGCGTGTCGCCGCTGCCGCCCTCGTGCGCACCGGCCGGGCGATGTCGATCGCGCGCGATCTCAACACCCAGCAGAGCGCCAACAATCCCTCGCCCGTGCGGCACACGATGTGTTACCAGGCGCACGAGCCGATCGGGGCGATCGACGAACTCGAGCTCGGCATGCATGGATTTTCACTCACCCATCTCGATGCCATTGCCCACGTCTATCGCGGGCAGGATGTCTACAACGGGAGGAAAGCCGGAGCGGTGGCAACGCCTGGGGGCTTGAGCTACTGCGACATCCTGGCGCAGAAGGACGGGATCTTCACGCGTGGCGTGCTCCTCAACGTTGCAGCCGCGCGCGGTGTCGCGTGGATGACTCCGGATCAGGGCGTCTTTGCAGCCGATCTCGATGCGGCCGAGAAACGCCAGGGCGTTCGGGTGGAATCGGGCGATGCCATCTTCGTCTACACGGGCCTGCAGAAGCGCGAAGCGGCAGAAGGTCCGGAAAATCTCGGCCAGCGCGTCGGCATCATGCCCGACGCCATCGAATGGATGCACGAGCGCGAGATCTCGGTTTATTCGGGTGACTGTGTCGATGCGTTTCCGAATCCTTACAGCATGCGCTACGTCATCTACTTCCATGCGATCGCGCTCGCAGCGATGGGGCTCATTCTTCTCGACATTCCGGCGCTCGAACCGCTGGTCGAGGCCTGCGGGGAAGTCGGGCGGAGCGATTTCCTGCTGACAATGGCGCCGCTCAGGATCAAGGGGGGTACGGGCTCGCCTGTCAATCCGATCGCGATTTTCTGACGCCGGTCGCTACTCTATCTGTGCGTGCGACAGGGGCGGGTGGCGTCACTTTCGACGGGAAGTGAGATGCCGCAGGAATGAGCCGAGCCAGCGCCAGAATCCCCATCGGCCGGCGGGCGATGCACTTGCCCCGGCCGCCGCAGACACCCGCGAATTCCGTTCCGCCAGCCGGGCGGCAAAGGCCTCGAAGAAGCGCTCGACCGTCGCGCCCGCGGCCGCATCCAACAGGCGCGCGCCAATCTGTGCAAGCTTGCCGCCGATCTGGGCTGCAGCGGTGTAGGCGAGGCGAGTCGATCCGGGAGATAACTCCGTGAGTTCAATTCGCGCTTCGCCGCGCGCAAAACCCGCCTGGCTGCTCTGTCCATCGAATGTCAGCGTGTAACGGGTTGGCGGCTCGATGCCGGTGAGCTGCATCCGCCCCTTAAACCGCGCCTTCACCGGACCGATCGCCGCATTCATCGCAACGTCGTAGGCATTCTCGCCGGTCGGCGTCATGCCTTCGCAACCCGGCACGCAGGACTTCAGGACCTCGGGGTCATTGAGCATCGCCCAGATCGTTGCGCGATCGCCGGGCAGCTGCCGTTCGCCCTTCATTTCCATGACGTGTGCTCAGCTTTGGCGCCGGAGCCGAGGACCTGTCCCAGTCGCTCGAGCGACTCCAGGTTATGGACGGGCAGGAAGCGGTGGACATGCGGCAGCATTGCCGCGATGCCAAGCGCTCGCGGTTCGAACTTTTCGTAGCGCAGGAGGGGATTCAACCAGACGAGCTCGCGGCAGGACCTCGCAAGCCGCGCAACTTCGAGGGCGAGCCGATCGGTATCGCCCCGTTCGAGGCCGTCCGTGACGAGCAGCACGGTCGAGCCGCTCGCGAGAACCCGCCGTGCCCACCGGCGGTTGAATTCGTGCAGGCATTCGCCGATGCGTGTGCCGCCCGACCAGTCCTCGACGGCGCTCGAGACTCGTGCGATGGCCTCATCCGGATCGCGCCACCGGACATCGCGCGTCACGGATGTGAGTCGCGTGCCAAAGACGAACGCATGCATCCGGATGTTCGCGGCGCGCGGCCCACTCGCCAGTGCGTGCATGAAATGCAGGAACATCCGTGAGTAGCGCGACATCGACCCCGAGATGTCGACGATCACAGTCAGGGGCGCCGTGCGCGTCGCTGGGCGCCGTCGTGGCAGCGGGCCGACGTGACCCTCCGGCCGCGCCGCATGGCGAAGCAGGCGGCGCAGATCGATGCGCGCACCCCGTTCGGCGGGCACATTGCGTCGCGTGACGATGCGGGCGAGAAATGGATCGATGGCCGTCACCAGGCGTTGCGCGGCTCGCCATTCGTCGGTCGTCATCGTATCGAAGTCGATCTTGCTGAGGCGCTCGCGCTCGGAAGCGCTTGGCCCCGCCGTGAGTTCGAGCACTTCGGGTGCGGCGAGCGCGCGTGGCGAGAGCGCCTCGGCGAGGCGTCGATTGCCGGCAGGTGGGACGCCGCCGCTATTCCTGCCGGGGGCGTTTGGCAGCAACATGCGCATGACCTGCGCCTGCAAGTCCGGATCCTTCCAGAAGATCTCGAACGCCTGCTCGAACAACGCGCGGTGCTCGCCGCGATCGATGAGGCAGGCGCAAAGCGTTGCGCGAAAATCCCTGCGTGAATCGATGCCCGCAACGCGCAGGGCGTTGAGAGCGAGCAGTGCGCGATCGGTCCCGACGGGCAATCCGGCCGCGCGTAACACGCGTACGAAATGCAGGACATTGTCCGCAAGGTGCCCGGCGGGTCGATTGAGGAGTGCTTGCGCCGGCAGCATCAGGCACCTGCCCGTGCGCTTGCGGTCTCGAGCAGACGCGCAGTTTCCGGGCCGCGCACTTTTGCGATGTCATCCTGGTACTTGAGCAGCACTCCGAGCGTATTGTCGATCGCCTCCGGATTGAGCTCCACCGTATCGAGCGCGAGCAGCGCGCGCGCCCACTCTATTGTTTCGGACAAGCCAGGAAGCTTGCAGAGATCGAGCTGACGCAGCGCCTGCACGAAGGCAACGATCTGCCTTGAAAGCGCTTCGGGGGCGGCGGGCACCTTGCGACGGACGATGGCGAATTCGCGCCTGGCGTCCGGGTAGTCGACCCAGTGATAGAGGCACCGCCGCTTGACGGCATCGTGAATCTCACGCGTGCGATTCGAGGTGATCACGACGATCGGGGGCCGGTCCGCCTTGACCGTCGTCCACTCTGGAATGGTGATCTGGAAGTCCGACAGCATCTCGAGGAGATACGCTTCGAACGGCTCGTCGGTGCGATCGAGTTCGTCGATCAGCAGCACCGGCGGCACAGCCTGCGGGGCGAGGGCCCGCAGCAGCGGGCGCGCGATCAGGAACTTTTCGGAGAAAAGCTCGCTGGAGATCTTCTCGCGAGACTCGCCCGCCATCTCCCCGAGACGGATCTCGAGCATCTGGCGCGCGTAGTTCCAGTCGTAGGCCGCCTGGCTGACGTCAAGGCCCTCGTAGCACTGCAGCCGAATGAGTTCCGCGCCGAGGGCGCTTGCCAGAACCTTGGCAATCTCGGTCTTGCCGGTGCCCGGTTCGCCTTCGACGAACAGGGGGCGGGCGAGTTTCAGAGCGAGATAGACGGCCGTGGCGAAGGCGCGATCCGCAACGTAGTCACGCGAGAGAAGCAACTCGACGGTCGCGTCGATCGAGGCCGGAAGCCGTGAATCCGGCGGCACTCAGGACTGGCCCAGCGCCTGCTGGACTGCGCGTCGCGCCAGGACCGCGATCAGGTGCGCGCGATACTGCGCGCTGCCGAACAAGTCAGTATTGAGCGAATCGGCCGGGATGACGAGGCCGTCGCAGGATTGCACGTCGAACTTCTTCGTCAGCGCCTCTTCCAGGGGCTTCGCCCGGAAGGCACAGGCGCCGGCACCCGTGACGGCGACGCGTACGGCCTTGCCGAATTGCGCGACAAACACCCCGACAAGGGCGAATCGCGAGGCGGGCTGCGGAAATTTCACGTAGGAGGCCCGGTCCGGCACTGGAAAGCTGACGGCCGTGATGATTTCGCCCGGTTCGAGCGCGGTCTCGAAAAAACCCTTGAAGAAGTCGTCGGCGGCGATAGTGCGTTTGGCTGTCCGCACAGTGGCGCCGAGTCCGAGCACTCCGGCGGGGTAGTCGGCGGCCGGATCGCTGTTGGCGATCGACCCGCCGAGGGTCCCGCGGTTACGCACCTGCCGATCGCCAATGCCGCCGGCGAGTGCGGCCAGCGCCGGGATCTTCGACTGCGCTTCCCGTGACTCCGCGACCATCGCGTGAGTCGTCATCGCACCGATGACGAGCGACTTGCCGTCGATCCGGTTGCCTTTGAGTTCGAGGACACCGGAAAGATCGATGAGCGCCGACGGCGCCAGCAGACCCAGGCGCATCGAGGGAAGAATGGACTGGCCACCGGCGAGCAGACGCGCGTCGTCATTTTCGGTGAGGAGCTTGCCCGCATCGGCGATCGACACTGGGCGATGATATGAGGCGGTTGCCATGATTCGCTCCGTCAGCGCTTCGCAGTCTGAATGGTTTGCCAGACCCGGTAGGGTGTTGCCGGCATTGCCACGTCACGCACGCCGTACGGCGCGAGCGCATCGACCAGCGCATTGATGACGGCGGGCGGTGAGCCGATGGCGCCCGCTTCACCGCAGCCTTTGACCCCGAGCGGGTTGTGCGTGCAGGGCGTGCCCTTGGCGGTTTCCACGACGAACGTCGGAAGATCATCGGCTCGCGGCAGCGCATAGTCCGAGAAGGATCCTGTGATGAGCTGGCCGTCTGCGTTGTAGACGCAGCCCTCAAGAAGTGCCTGCCCGATTCCCTGCGCGAGCCCGCCATGCACCTGGCCTTCCACGATCATCGGGTTCACCACATTGCCGAAGTCATCGCAGGCGGCGAAGCGATCGATACGGACGACGCCTGTCGCCGGATCGACCTCCACCTCGCAGATGTAGGAGCCTGCGGGGTAGGTGAAATTGGTCGGATCGTAGAACGCGTTTTCATTGAGACCCGGTTCCAGCCGATCGAGCGGATAGTTATGCGGCACATACGCGGCAAAGGCGACTTCGGCGAATGCTTTCTTGCGATCGGTTCCGGCCACGCGAAACTCGCCGTTGGCGAATTCGATGTCGGACTCGCCCGCTTCGAGCAGGTGCGCCGCGATCTTCTTGCCTTTGGCGATCACCTTGTCGACGGCTTTGATGATTGCCGTGCCGCCGACCGCGAGCGAGCGCGATCCGTAGGTTCCCATGCCGAACAGCACCTTGCCGGTATCGCCGTGCTGGATGTCGATGTCGTCCATGGCAATGCCGAGCTTGTCGGCGACCACCTGCGAGAACGTGGTCTCGTGCCCCTGGCCGTGGCTGTGCGAGCCGGTGAAAACGGTCACTTTGCCGGTGGGATGCACGCGCACTTCGCCAGCCTCGAAGAGGCCCGCGCGTGCGCCGAGCGCTCCGGCGATGTTCGAGGGCGCAATGCCGCAGGCTTCGATGTAGCAGGAGTAGCCGAGGCCCCGGAGCAACCCTTTCGCCGAGCTCGCGGCCTTGCGTGCGGCGTAGCCCTTGACGTCCGCAATCTCCTGCACGCGCTTCAACGTTGCCTCGTAGTCGCCGGTGTCATACGTCAGGCCGACCGGACTCGCGTAGGGAAAGCTGCGGATGAAATTGCGCCGGCGCAGCTCGGCCGGATCCATCTTGAGTTCGCGTGCCGCGAGCTCGACGATGCGCTCGACGACGTAGGTCGCTTCCGGCCGGCCGGCGCCGCGATACGCATCGACCGGCGCGGTATGGGTGAAAACCGCCCGCACGCGGCAGTGGATGGCCGGCGTCGCGTATTGGCCCGCGAGCAGCGTCGCATACAGGATCGTCGGAATGCAGGATGCAAACGTGGAGAGATACGCTCCCATGTTCGCCGTGGTGTCGACGCGCAGCGCGATGAACTTGCCGTCCTTGTCGAGTGCAAGCTCAGCCGTGGTGACGTGATCGCGCCCGTGGGCGTCGGTCAGGAATGACTCGCTGCGCTCGGCTGTCCACTTGATTGGCCGCCCGACGCGCTTGCTCGCCCAGACGAGCGCCGTTTCTTCCGCGTAGAGGTAAATCTTCGACCCGAATCCGCCGCCGACATCTGGCGCGACGACCCGCACCTTGTGTTCGGGCAGGCCGAGCACGAACGCCGTCATGAGCAGGCGCACGACGTGCGGATTCTGGCTCGTCACGTAGAGCGTGTAGGACTCGTCCGCCCGCGAATAGGCAGCATTCGCGGCACGCGGTTCGATCGCGTTTGGAATGAGGCGATTGTTGACGAACGACAGCTTGGTGACGTGCGCCGCCCGGGCGAACGCCGCATCCACGGCTGCGGCGTCCCCGATCGCCCAGTTGTAGCAGACATTGTCGGGAGCGATCGCGTGAACCGCCGTCTTGCTCTGGTTCGCGGTCGCCGTGTCGACGACGGCGGGCAACATCTCATAGTCGACCTCCACGAGCGCGGCGGCGGCTTTGGCTTCTGCGAGCGATTCCGCCACGATGAGCGCCACCTGATCACCGACGTGACGGACCGTGTCCTCGGCGATGATGGGATGTTTCGGCTCCTTCATCGGGCTGCCGTCGACCGAGTTGATCAACCATCCGCAGGGCAGTCCGCCAAGGCTTGCAACGTCTTTGCCCGTAAAGATTGCGAGCACGCCAGCGGCAGCGAGCGCCGCTTTGGCGTCAATGGCGCGAATCCTCGCGTGCGCATGCGGACTGCGCACGAAGTACGCATAGCTCTGGCGTTCGAGCTTGATGTCGTCGGTGTACTGACCGACGCCCGTGAGAAAACGGTAATCCTCGCGGCGCTCGACGGAGCGGCCGATTAGGGATTCGCGTGCGGCATTCATCGGTGTGCTCTCCTCAACGGCCCATGCCCTTGGCGCCGAGCGCAACGGCTTTGACGATATTCTGATAGCCCGTGCAGCGGCAGAAGTTGCCGTCGAGGCCCTCCCGAATTTCCGTCTCGGTCGCATGCGCGCCAAGCGTCACGAGATCGATCGCGCTCATGACCATGCCCGCCGTGCAGAAACCGCACTGCAGACCGTGGCAGGTCTTGAATGCCGCCTGCATGGGATGGAGCGATCCGTCGGCGGGCGTGATGCCTTCGATCGATGTGATTTCAGATCCCTGCAGCTGGCCGACGAGCACGTTGCAACTCTTTGCGGCGCGACCGTCGATATGCACGGTGCAGGCGCCACAACTTGCCGTGTCACAGCCAATGTGAGTGCCGGTGAGGCGCAGGTGCTCGCGCAGAAAAACGGCAAGCGAGGTGTCGGGTGCGACCGTGATGGTCACGGACTTGCCGTTGACCTTGAGGCGAATGGGCTCGGACATGATTGACTTCCCCCCTGGGAACGCGCCCAGCGTAACTCCGCGGGCGGCACATTCCAATACGGACGACGGCGGACCCAAGCTCTCAGGCGGTGCGTTGTTCGACGAGCGCCAGGCGCTCGATCATCGTCTCGCGGATCAGGTATTTCTGCACTTTTCCTGTGACTGTCATTGGAAAAGCATCGACGAAGCAGATATGCGCCGGGACCTTGTAGTGCGCGATCTGTTCGCGGCAGAACGCGAGAATCTCCTCTTCACTCGCGGTTTCGCCCCGCCGAATGCGAATCCAGGCGCAGACCTGCTCGCCGAAGCGTTCGCAGGGAATGCCGACGACGGCGACGTCTTCGATTTTCGGATGACGGAAGAGAAACTCCTCGACTTCGCGCGGATAGATGTTTTCGCCCCCACGGATGATCATGTCCTTGCTGCGCCCGACGATGTTGCAGTAACCCTCCGCGTCGATCACGCCAAGGTCGCCCGTGTGCATCCAGCCTTCGGAGTCGATCGCTTCGGCCGTGCGCACAGGATCGCCCCAGTACCCCAGCATGACAGCGTAGCCGCGCGAGCAGAGCTCGCCCGCTGCCCCGCGATTGAGCGTGCGGCCATCGGGATCGATGACTTTGGCCTCCATGTGCGGCTGAATGCGGCCGACGGTAGTGACGCGCCGTTCGATGGAATCGCCCGTGGAGCTTTGAAAGCTCACCGGACTCGTTTCGGTCATTCCATAGGCGATGGTCACGTCGCGCATTCCCATGCGGTCGATCACGCGGCGCATCACCTCGATCGGGCACGGCGCACCCGCCATGATGCCGGCACGCAGCGATGACAGATCGTACGATTCGAAATCGGGATGCTGCAGCTCGGCGATGAACATGGTCGGCACGCCGTGCAGTGCCGTACAGCGCTCCGCCTGGATGGTCTTCAGCACGGCGAGCGGGTCAAAGCCTGCGGAGGCGTAAACCATGGTTGCGCCGTGCACGACGCAGGCAAGATTGGCCATGACCATGCCGAAGCAGTGATAGAGCGGAACCGGGACGCACAGGCGATCGCCCGCGGTGAGCCCCATGCTGGTTCCGACGAAATAGGCGTTGTTCACGATATTGCGGTGACAGAGTGTCGCACCCTTGGGAAGCCCGGTGGTGCCGCTCGTGAACTGGATGTTGATTGCCTGGCGCGCATCAAGGCTCGGCGCGACCCGGCGCAGGGGTCCGAAATCGTCGGCAACGATTTCGGAAAAGTCGAGCCATCCGGGGCGTTGAGCGCCGCCGATCTTCGCGACGATTCTCAAGTCCGGTACGCGCGAAGCACGGAGGTCTCCGGGCACGCTCGCCGCAATTTCCGGGGCCAGCGATTCGACCATGCCGATGTAGTCGCTTGTCTTGAATGCCTGGGCTGAGATCAATGCCTTTATGCCAACCTTGTTGAGCGTGTACTCGAGTTCGGCAAGTCGATACGCCGGGTTGACGTTGACCTGGATCAGACCGGTGCGCGCCGTCGCAAATTGAGTGAGTGTCCATTCGACGCAATTCGGCGCCCAGATGCCAACTCGATCTCCGGGTGCGAGGCCAAGCGCCAGGAGCCCTGCAGCGAGTCGATCCACACGGCGGCCGAGCTCCGCATAGGTCCAGCGAATTCCCTGTTCGACGCTGACCAGCGCCTCCGTCTCGGGCCAGCGCGCGATCGCCTTGTCGAGCACAGCTCCAATCGTTTCTTCGATCAGCGGCGTTTTGGTGTCTCCGCGCACGTGACTCGTCGCCGCTGGATCCGACGCTTCAGGCGGCACGGTATTTCTCCATCGCCGCCCGCGTGAATTCCGATGAGGCGCCGGGTTCGGTGGGCAAGAGGCACGAGCCTCGTTCGATCCTGATCTGATTCCTGAACGGTCCGACGTCCCACAATGGGATCACTTCGAGATACCAGCTGTTGGGAATCGCGCGGATGAGGTGCTGATGCACCTGCATGAGATCACCGCAATGCGGGCTGACGCGCACGCCGTTCGTGTTGGCGAGGGCCGCCACTTCAAGCCACGGCGTGATGCCGCCCACTCGGCAGACATCGACCTGCACGACGTCGACGGCCCGCGCCGCCAGAAAATCCCTGAACGCATGCGTCGTGTAGAGATGCTCACCGAGTGCAATCGGAATCGTCGTCTCCTCTTTGAGCGCGCGGTGGGCTGGGACGTCGTCCGGATGCAGCGGCTCCTCGATCCAGGTCAGGCGCAGGCCTTGCAGAAGCTCGGCGGCGGCGCGGGCCTGCGCTGAATCCCATCGCTGATTCGCGTCGACCATCAACAGCTTGTCGTCGCCGATCGCGCGCCGTACCGCGCTGACGCGTCGAAAATCTTCGTTGCTGTCGGGCAGGCCCACTTTCATCTTGAGGGCGCTGTACCCATGATCGATGAGACGCAGCGCTTCATCTTTCAGCTGCTCGATCGAATAGTTGAGCCAACCCGCATGTGTGTTGTAAACAGGTACGGCAGTGGCTCGCGCGCCGCCCAGGAGTTGCCAGAGCGGCAGCTGCGCGGCCTTCGCCATGATGTCCCACAAGGCAATGTCGACGGCCGCCTGCGCCATGGTCGTGGCGCCCGCACGTCCGATCCAATGGGCCTTGCCGAAATAGAGCTTCTGCCAGATCTCACGCACATTGCGCGGGTCGCAGCCGATGAGATCTTCGCGAAAGAGTGAGTCGAGCACTTCCTTGATGACGCTGCCGCCAGCGCCAACCGTGATCGTGTAACCCGTGCCCGTGATGCCCGCGTCCGTGGATACCGTGATGCCAACGAACTCCAGGGCCGAAACCGACTGCATGCTGTCGGCGATCTCCGCGCCCGTGGGAACCCGGAGCAGAAAGCTCTCGCTGCCGACGATCTTCATCGACTGTTGCCCGGTCAGCGTTTCACGGCAGGGGGCTTGAGGGGGTAGCCGAGCTCGGCATAGCGAAAGTCCCCCAGCTCATGTGTCATGACAGGGTCGGGCGAAGTCGGGCATGCGTAGTATGCGCGTATCTCGCGAATGTGTCCGGCCGCGGAGAACACGTACCACTCATCGCCTCGCAGATACACGCCCTGTTTTGGCTTGAAGTGCGTCCATTCAATGACCGCTTCGAGCCGCGGTGCGTCGATGATGACGCGATCGATCGTCCAGATCGAACCGAGGTTGGCGACGGCGCGGCGCCAGCCCTCAGCGATGGCCTTCGCACCGACAAACGTCCCCTGGGGAGCGCCCGCGGGGAAATAATGCACCGCGTCGCTCTCCATGCACGCGATGATCTTTTCCCGGTTGGCTTCATTGCAGCCGTCGAAGTAGGTTCGGATGGTGGATTCGAGCCCGGCTGCGGTGGTGTCGCGCATGGTTTTGTCCTGAAAATGGATGGCAAGACTAACATGTCAGAAGAACGCTCATCAACGCAGCTCGCCGGTGTGCCCGGTACGGGTCGGCAATCCAGAACTTTGGCGGCAGCACTACAATTCCCAAGCATTGCACCCGCATGGCGCTGCCTGAGGCGCCAAGATTGCGTGTCCTCCAATCGGGGTGGTGGATTGTACTAACATGTCACGATAGCATGCGGCCACGACCGCACCGGGGGACTCTCATGCCAGCAAGCCATCAGGCGACGAAGTCGCGCAAGTTTGTCACGCGAGCGGGGCGCGAGCTCCAGTTCACCGCGCTCGGATTCGGGTCCGCGCCGCTCGGCAATTATCTGCGGCCATTGAGCGAGGAGGAGAGCGATACGATTCTGGCCGCCGCCTGGTCGAGTGGCCTCAGGTACTTCGACACCGCGCCGCTCTACGGTCTTGGGCTCTCGGAGATGAGGGTCGGACGACTCCTTAAGGGCAAGCAACGCAGCGACTACACGCTGTCGACGAAAGTCGGGAGACTCCTCGAGCCCTGCGCCGAGAATGAGGTGAATGGCGTCATCTTCGTCAACACGCCGCAGGTGCGATTCATCTACGACTATTCGTATGACGCGGTGATGCGCTCGTATGAAGAGAGCCGCAAGCGCCTCGGGATCGATCGCTTCGACATTCTTCTGGTGCACGACGTCGATGCTTTCTGCCACGGGAGCCGCGCAGCCTCCGAGGAGCGCATCCAGGAACTCATTTCGAAAGGCGGCTGGCGCGCGCTCGACGAATTGCGCTCGAGCGGCGCGGTCGCGGCGATCGGTGCCGGCGTCAACGAATGGGAGCCGTGTGCCCGCCTGCTGGAACTCGTCGACCCGGACCTGTTTCTCCTTGCCGGCCGCTACACGCTTCTCGAACAAGCGCCGCTCGACACCTTGCTTCCCCAATGCGCCAGGCGCGGAGTCGGCATTGTCATCGGAGGTCCCTATAACTCCGGGATTCTCGCCGGCAAGCCCACCTACAACTATTCGACCATTCCGCCCGAAATCGTCGAGCGCGTGCGCAAGCTCGATGCCGTCTGCCGCCGGCACCAGGTGCCGATGCCGGCTGCAGCCCTGCAATTCGTGCTGGCGAATCCCTTGATCGTAAGCGTGATCCCCGGGTCGCAATCCGTTGCCGAGCACGAGCAGAACTTCGCCATGCTCGACGTATCGATTGCCCCCGCATTCTGGAAGGATCTGAAGGGGCAGGGGCTGTTGCACCCGGACGCGCCTGTGCCCGCCTAGAGGTGGTATTTATCTGACAGCCTAACATATCAGGCTCATGTCATTGACCGGCAGCGCAATATCCCCCGTTTGTGGCACAAATGTTAGCGTGCCGAAAGCAATGTACAGGCATCTGGAAAACAGGCTTTAAATGCGCCAGACCCTTTGCCGGGCGACCCGCGCTGACATATCAGAACAGGACCCAGGCTCAAGGTCGCAGCGGAGACCGCTTGCAGCCCGGCGAGCTAACATGTTAGAAGGCTACTGCACTGAAAACCTAAGCAACGGACTCCGGGGGGCAAAATGCGACAGTTCTCTTCGGCGCGAGGCTCCGGCTGGGCCCTCGCTGCGGTGGCGAGTCCACTGATCATCGGCAGCACCTCCCTCGCGCAGGACAAGCCGGCCTCTGATGTGCTGGAAGAAGTGACCGTGACTGCGCAGCGACGCGTGCAGGATCTGCAGGATGTGCCGATCGCCGCGACCGTGCTCACGGGCGAGATGCTCGAGGCGAAAGGCGTCAACGGCATCTATCAACTGCAGTACGCAGCGCCGTCGCTCACGATGGCCGACTACGGATCGGCGAACGTCCTCAATATTCGCGGCATTGGCCGCAGCGCCGTTGACATCGAGCTGCCTTCGGGCGTCGTTCTCTATCGTGACGGTGTGCCGACGTTTCCCGGCTACTTCCAGAACGAGCCGTATTTCGACATCGGTTCGATTGAAGTCCTGAAGGGGCCGCAGGGCACGTTCGTCGGCAAGAGCGCGGCGGGTGGCGCCATCTTCATCAACACGGCTTCGCCGAAGCTCCATGAGCTGAGCGGCAATGTCGAGGCCGAAGTTGCCAATTTCAGCCAGCTCGCTGCCACCGGCATCGTCAACGTACCGATGGGCGATACGTTCGCCATGCGTTTCGGCTTCCGGCACCTGCAGCGCGACGACGTGATGGTCGATTCGCTGAGCGGGCCCTTCACAGGCCGGCCCGGCCGGCCGAACCTCAACAGCTTGCGCATGGGCGCGCTCTGGAAACCGAACGACAAGATCGACGAAAACTTCCGGCTCGACTTGAGTGACCTCGATTTCGGCGGCAACCTGACGACGAGCTACGGCTACCCGCTTTTCGATCTCGTGCAGAACTGCGACTACATGTATCGCGACCGGTCGGTGCGCGGGGTCAACAATTTCAAGTACGATTTCGAAGGCGGCCTCGTCCTGAGCTCGGTGACGGGGTACCAGCGCACGCACACCATCAACAACTTCGACCGCAACGGCAACCAGCCGCGCGTCAATATCTTCGACAGCGAAGGCACCTTCACCCTGTATTCGCAGGAGTTCAACCTGGTCTCGCCCGACAACGCGGGGCCCTTCTCGTACGTCGTCGGCGTGTTTGTGCAGCGGACCGACAGCGTGATCCTCGATTGGCGCCAGGCTGGATTCAACGTGACCGGTGAGGCAGGCGATCTCGGCGGATTCGTGCAGGGTTCGCTTTACCCGTACCTCGGCCTCGACAAGGACTACACGAAGCGCGAGGACGAGATCGCGGGGTTCGTCGACCTCAAGTACGACCTCTCGGAAAGCTGGGAGACCGAGGTCGGCCTGCGTTACAGCGATTACGACCTCGCGCAAGACACCGACATCGTGATCGGCGACGGTCTTACGCCGCCGACGATTCCGTTCTTCGTCGGCCAGCAGCACCTGAGCGAAGGCGATTTCGACGCCAAAGTGTCCGTCACCTACAAAGTCACGCAGGATCAGAACGTCTTTGCCCTCATTTCCAAGGCACACGTGACCGGCGGCTTCAACATCATCGGCGGCGATGAGTTCAAGCCGGAAGAGATCTGGGACTACGAAGCAGGCTGGAAGGGCACCTGGTCGGGCGGGCGGGTCCGCACGCAGATCGGCGCCTATTACCAGACCTTCTCGAACTATCAGGCGCAGTTCGCGAACGCGGACCTCGCCGGACAGAACGAGCTGCAGAACGCCGAAGGCACGAGCGAGGTCTACGGCTTCGAAGCGGCGCTGCAGGCGAAGTTCGGCGCGTTCAGCATCGACACATCGCTCGCGCTCCTCGACAGCAAGCTCGGCACGTTCCCGAACGTCATCAGCCCGTTCCTGCCGCCTCCCGACAATGTCATCACGATTACGGGCGGCGAAACGCCGTTCGCGCCGAAGGTGTCGTTCAATATCGGCGCATCGTACGAGTTCCAGACCGGCGGCGGCATGAAGATCACGCCGCGCATCGACCTCTCGAGCCAGTCGGAGCAGAGCGGCTCCCTGATCGTGAATCCGGCGACGCGGCTCAACGCGCGCACGTTGCTCAATGCGGGTCTGCGCTTCGAGATGGGCAACTGGTATGCGGATCTCGCGGGCACCAATCTCACCGACGAGCGCTACGTCGCAGGCATCCAGGATCTCGGCAACATCTGGTACCCGTGCGCACCGCGCCAATACGGTATCAAGGTCGGCATCAATTTCTAGGCCGATCCTCCGGCATGCAGCCGGGCCCGATCCCCAGGGCCCGGCATTGCGGGGTGCGCCCGCCGCCGCGTACCATTCGGTCATGATCAAGAAGCGCAAACAGGCCGAACTCGGCGACGACAAATCGAAGACCGACCGCGTTTACCGCGATCTGCGCCGCCGTATCCGGGAACTCGAACTGCCGCCCGGATTGCAGCTCGACAAGAATCAGATCGCAGACGAATACAAGGTGTCGCGGGCGCCCGTCAGCGATGCCATTGCACGCCTTGCAGCCGAGGGACTCGTCGACATCTTTCCGCAGAGTGGCAGCTTCGTCGCACCGATCCGGCTCGAGGAATTGCGCGAGAGCCTCCTCATCCGCACGGGGCTCGAAGTGGAAGTGGTTCGGCGAGTGACCGCACTTGCAACGGACGACCTGCTCGCAAGGCTCGACGCAAACCTGATCGACCAGGCGAACGCCGTGAAGCGCAATGACAATGCCCGGCTCGACGATCTCGATGAGGCATTCCACGTGATCATCATGAGCGCCGTGAAATCTCCGGCTGCGGAGCGGCTGCTCGATCGCACGCGCGCCATCCTTGATCGGCCGCGCTTCCATACGCTGCCCGAAGGCGGCCGTCCGATGGATACCTACACTGAGCATCGCCGCATTGTCGATGCCATTCGCACCCGGGACGCCGAACTTGCCGGCGCGGCCATGCGTGTGCACCTGACCATGGTCGCGCAGACGATCGAGCGCCACATCGCGCATGAACAGACGAACGCCAAGGCGAAGTCCCGCAAGCGCAAGTAGCTCGCGAAGGTCGGGCAAGACTCCCGGCGTTGAGTGCGCGTCCATATATATAAGAGAGGGGGCGAGTTGAAGATCACGGGCGTCCAAGCGACCTGGGTTCCCGACGCGACAGCGAATCGCAGCCTTGCCCGCGGAATCTGTGTCGTCGAAGTGGCGACGGACGCGGCACTCACCGGATTCGCGATCGGTTCAAGCGATGTGCGCGTGCAGCTTTCGGCCATCACCGATTCCCTGCTCGTTGACGAGGATCCGCGCGGCGTCACCGGATTGTGGGAGCGCATGTTTCGCGCGTCCCGGCAGGATGGGGACGACGCATTGTGCGACCGTGCGATGGCACTGCTCGACGTTGCACTCTGGGATCTCAAAGCCAAGGCCAATGGCGAACCGCTGTGGAAAGCGCTGGGCGGCACCCGACCGCGCATCAACGTGAACGCGAGTGCGGCAAGGGTTGGCGCAAGCGACGATGAGCTCGAACGCTGGTGCGGCTCCATGGTGCAGACCTTCGGTATTCGAAGTGCGAGCCTCGTTGTCGGGGTGGATTCTGAAAGCAATCTGCGGCGCCTCGAGCTCATGCGCAAGACGCTCGCGAGCCTGACACCCGAACCGGGACTGATGATTGACGCCCAGGGCAGCTGGGAGCCGAAGGAAGCGATTCGTCGCGTGCGCGAAATGGAGGAGCGTTTCGATCTGACCTGGGTCGGGACGCCGACGCGAGGCACGGATTTTCTCGGCCTCAAGCGCGTCTCGAACGCGATCCGCGCCGCCGTCTGCGCCGGTGGGTCGCTCGGTGCGCCACCCGCCTTCTTGCCGCACTTTCATCATCACGCGCTCGACATCGTGCAAGTGGGCGTCGCCAACGCCGGAATCACCGGGGCACTGCAGCTCGCGGACACCGCTTTCGGTTTCGAGCTCCCCGTGGCGCTCAGCGCCTCACCTGGCCATGTGAATGCGCATCTCGGCGCCGTGATGCCGAATTGCATGAGTCTCGAAGTGCTCGACATCGAGCCGCGCGCCGCAGGTTTCAAGTCGGATGTCCGAATCGAAAGCGGGTGGGCTATCGCGGGAGACCGCCCGGGTCATGGGCTCGTGATCGAGCGCAGCCTCTCATGAAGATCACGGGCTATCGGGTTGAAACCTACCTGATGAAGATGGATCGCGCGGTCGGTGACGCCAATCTTCCGGAGGGCGTCGATCTCATGCCGGGCTCCATCCTGTACCTCGAAACGGATGAAAATATCACCGGCATTTCGCTCGGATTCGTCGGCGGCGCGATCAAGATGCTGTTCCCGGCTGTCGAAGGCGCCGATCCGCGAGAGGTCGTGGGGCTGTGGACAAGGATGAATGACTGGGTTCACAAGACCGGAAATGAAGGGGAGGCCAACTACGCGCTCGGCGCCATCGACATGGCGCTCTGGGATCTGAAGGCAAAGATTGCCGATGAACCCCTGTGGCGCACGCTCGGCGCGCGGGAAGGCCGGGTCAAGGCCTACGCCAGCGGTCTCGACTATTGCTTGTCCGACGAGGAGTTGTTCGCTTTCTACCGGCGCATGGCTGAGCTCGGTATCGACGGCGGGAAGCTCAAGGTCGGACTCGACCTGCCAGCGGATCTGCGCCGGCTTGGCATCATGCGCGATGCCTTGAGCATCGCCTCCGATCGACCGCAGTTGATGATCGATTCGAACGAGTACTGGTCGCCGAAGCAGGCGGTGCGCTACATCCGCCAGATCGAGGAGAAATTCGACCTGACCTGGGTCGAAGAGCCGGCGCGGCGCTGGGATTACGACGGCCTCAAGCTCGTGTCGCAACAGGTGGCGGCTGCCGTGGCTACGGCGGAAAACATCAACAGCATCGCCGACGTCTATCCCCTCATCTCCAATCAGGCAGTCGACGTGCTGAATGTTTCCGGCCTGCATTCCGGCGTCACCGGCTGCCGGCAGATCGCGCGCATGGCGCAGACCTACGAGCTGCCCGTCTCGATGATGAACTGCCAGGCGAATTTCATGGCGCAGATCGCGGCTGCCCTGCCCAATCACAACATGATGGAAGTGGTCGATCCTGGCCGCGAGCACTGCCTGAAGTTTTCAAGTCGCATCGAGGACGGATATATCATCCTCGACGATTCGCCGGGATTCGGCGTTGAAATCGATGAAGCGAAGCTCGCTGAGCTCAAGGCGCACCCGCCAACGGGCAAGGGCCGCTTTCCCTTCCCGCGTCGCGAAGGGGCGGGGCGCTATACCGTGCCGCCGGCTCCGGGGGCCGTGCCTTGGCGGCGCGGCCGCTGACTCAGCGGTAGGGAAGGGGTGCCCGCATCTAGCCGTGTAACGGCAGTCCTTCCGACTCGACGTCAAATACCTGCACCGTGCTTGTCACCACTTCGGTGACATAGATTTTCTTCTGCCCCGGGCCGGCGAAAACGAGATTCGTCGGGCAGGCGCCTTCCGTCGGGATGCGCTGGACGACTTCGCCTTTCCTGCCGAGAACCGTAATGTTTCCCTGGCCGAAGACCGCAGCGTAGAGTTTGCCGTCTTTGCCGAATTTCATGCCGTCGGGTCCCTTGAGTTCGGCCGGATTGAAGTGTTCGATGACGTTGCCATGGAGCTCGCGCCGGCCGGCGACGCGGCCATTACGGCACGCGTAGCGATAGATGTTGCCGCTCAGTGTCTCGGCGATGAAGAGGTCACCCTCGGGATTGAAGGCGATCCCGTTCGTGAATTGCATGCCGCGATCGACAAATTCCACCGAGCCGCTCTTGACGTCGATGCGATAGACACGGCCGTCATACTTGAGGCTCCGGTAGTTCGGAGCGAGTTCGCCGCCGGGCGCGACTTCATCGAGGAGTATCCCGGAGTCGGTGACGTAGAGATCCCCATTCGGGGCAAACGCGAGGTCGTTCAGGAACAGAAACGGCTCGCCCTGGCATTGATTCGCGAAGACCTCGAATTTGCCATCGAGCGACATCCTGAGCACAGCCCGCTTCGCCGTCTCTGCAACCCAGACGAATCCGTTCCGATCCATCGCAAGCCCGTTTGGCCGGCCGGTCTTCGCGAGTACCGTGCGTTTCGAGCCATCCGCACTTACGCGAATGGTCCAGCCTCGGTCCGGGCTCATTTCGACGAATAGAAAATCTCCGTCGGGCAGACGTACCGGCGCCTCCGGAAATCCCACGTCACGGATAAATATGCTCATGCTGATCGCCTCAACCCGGACGGGACGGCTTTACAAAGGGTGCGTTGTCGAGCCGCAGCGTCACTTCACCGAGACTTGCAATGCGACCTGTAGCGCTGCGGTGGCCCGCGATGCGCCGCGATCGCATACAGGTGCCCGGCAGTACGATGTCACCGGGCTCGAGTGCTACGCCGAACTTCGACAGCGTGTTCGCGAGCCAGGCGACGCTTGTCGCCGGATGGCCGAGAATTGCCGACGTGTTGCCGTGTTCCATTGCAACGCCGTCGAGTTCGAGAATCGCTTCGAGATTATCGAGCGCGATGTCCGCGGGCTTGAATTTCTGTGCACCGAGCACGACACGCGCGGAGGAGCCGTTGTCGGCAACCGTATCCTGGATCCTGATGCGCCAGTCGATGATGCGCGAGTCGATGATCTCGAAGCACACCGAGACGAAGTCGATCGCGGCCAGCACCTGGTTGGCACGGACACCGGGACCCGACAGACGCCGGCCGAGCACAAAAGCGGGTTCCACCTCGATCTGTGGATCGATCAGTTCGCCGAGATCGAGCGCGTCGTCCGGATCATGAACCATGGAATGCAGCAGCTTGCCGTAGTCCGGCTCATGCACGCCGAACAGTTCCTGCATGGCTGTCGCAGTAAGCCCGACCTTGTGCCCCACAACGCGATCGCCGCGACCCGTGCGTAGCTGGATATTCGCGCGCTGGATGCTGTAGGCATCGTCGAGAGTCAATTGCGGAAAGCTGGTGGTGAGCGGCTCGATCGGCCGCCGCCGCTCCTCCGCCTGCGCCAGTTTCGCAGCGCAGGTCATGACCACATTCATCTCGGTGCGGGCTTCGCTCATTTCCAGTGCGTCGCCCGCTACTTCGGCCGCCGGCGTCCGCCAGCCTTGAAGCCTTGCCGCGCTGTCTCGACAACAATGCGCGCACCGCTCGACAGCATGCGGCCGTCAAAGCTCACGCATTGAAGCGCGAAGCCGCGTGCCGCCCAAGCGGCGCTTGCGGCGGGATCATCGACGTAGATCCCGAGCGTGACGTCATCGCGCACCTCGGCGGCCATGCGCTCTGCGGCGGCTATCACCGGAGCGCTGCCTGGCGGGACGGCAAGCGACAAGGCAAGGTCATAGGGGCCGATAAAGGTAGCGTCGATTCCCGGCACGGCCGCAATCTGACGGACAGCCCCAAGTGCTCCACGTCCCTCGATCTGGACTACCACGAAGGTCGATCGATTGAGTGCACGCAGCGGTTCGACGAGCGCGTCAAACTTGCTGAGCGGAGAGAAGCCCCGTTTTCCAAGGGGCGGAAAGCGGGCCTGATCGACGATCGCACGTGCGCGCTCGGCGCTATCGACATGCGGAACCATGATCCCGTGCGCGCCCATGTCGAGAATCTTGCCGATGAAGCCATCCTGATTGCCGCAAGTGCGCACCAGCGCCGGAAGGCCCGCCCCATGGGCGGCCAGTATCAGCGGCTCAAGCGTCGAGAAATCGATGGCGGAGTGCTCCATGTCGAGCACGACGAAATCGAATCCGGCAATCGCCAGCGTGGCAATCGTGGAAGCGGCGGGCTGCTCGATCAGGAACGTGCCGAGTGCGCATCCCGATGCGATCTTACGTCGTAGCGTGCGTCCGAGGAGCAGGGCGTCGGCAACCCTGGTTGCGGCCCGGCTGCGAACGGCTCGCGGATTCTTCCAACGTTTCATTCCCTTGCCTATTCCGCTCATCAGCCAGTCTGCTCGTCATCAAATGGGTCGTATACGGCGAGACTAACATGTTAGCTCCGGCGTGTTCAATAACTGTATCGACGAGCACGGTCAAAGTACTGGGGCTGCAAAGTGGCCGCGGCAGGCGTGCGGCGAGAGGGGAATTCACTGAAATGTTAGAACTTGGTCGCCGGCGTGCGGGATTCCAGGCGCCTGAAATGTTAGCGGGCCGTTTCCGGGCCACAAACCGTTGACCGGGGCGGCTCCGATACCTAGACTAACATGTCACAGCGCGGCCGTTCAATCGGCCGGATCATCGGCGGAGCGGGGGCAACAGCCATGAATTGGAGCCTGCGATCGGTACTTCTCGGCGCCGGGATAGTCGGTGCCACAGGCGCTGCCGCGTTTGCCGCAGGCGGCGCTGCGGCCGCGGTCGACGGCCGATTCATCGAGAACAATGCGCGCACCTCGCGGGACTGGCCGACGGTTGGTCTCGACTATGCGGAGACGCGTTTCAGCAAGCTCCACCGCATCAATGCAGGGAACGTCAAGGAGCTTGGCCTCGCCTGGTCCTACGACCTCGAGTCGAGCCGCGGCGTGGAAGCGACGCCACTCGTCGTCGACGGCGTCATGTACGTCTCGGCGTCCTGGAGCGTCGTGCACGCGATCGATGCCCGCACCGGCAAGAAGCTCTGGACCTACGACCCGGGTGTGGCGCGCGCGGGCGGCTACAAAGGATGCTGCGATGTCGTCAACCGCGGCGTCGCGCTCTATCAGGGCAAGGTGTTCGTCGGCGCCTTCGACGGCCGGCTCGTCGCGATCGACGCGAAGAGCGGCCGCAAAGTCTGGGAGCGCGACACCATCATCGATCACTCGCACTCGTACACGATCACGGGTGCGCCACGCGTCTTCAGGGGCAAGGTCGTCATCGGCAATGGCGGCGCGGAATACGGCGTCCGCGGCTATGTGACCGCCTACGATGCGGCGACCGGTGAACAGAAATGGCGCTGGTTCGTCGTTCCCGGCGACCCGTCGAAGCCCTTCGAAGACGAATCGATGGAGAAGGCCGCCAAGACCTGGGATCCGAGCGGGAAATACTGGGAGGCGGGCGGAGGTGGCGCGCCCTGGGACACGCTTGCATTCGATCCCCAATTGAATCTCATGTATGTCGGCACCGGCAATGGGTCGCCGTGGGCTCGCAGCAAACGCAGTCCTGCGGGTGGCGACAATCTCTACCTCGCCTCGATCGTCGCGCTCAATCCCGACACTGGCAAGTACGTCTGGCACTACCAGGAAACGCCGGGCGACAACTGGGACTACACGTCGACGCAGCCGATGATTCTTGCCGACCTCAAGATCGGCGATCGCATGCGCAAGGTCATCCTGCATGCGCCGAAGAACGGCTTTTTCTTCGTCATCGACCGCACGAACGGCGAATTCATATCGGCGCAGAACTTCGTCGACGTGAACTGGGCGACGGGCTACGACACGAATGGCCGGCCGATCGAAGTGCCCGAGGCGCGCTCGGACAAGCCGCATGACTCGATTCCGGGGCCGTTCGGCGCGCACAACTGGCACCCGATGTCCTTCAATCCTGAGACAGGCCTCGTCTATCTGCCGGTGCAGAACGTTCCGCTCAATCTCATGGACGACAAGAACTGGACCTTCAACGGCAATCAGACGGGCGAGCCGCACGGCGGGCTTGGCTGGAACCTCGCCACGTTCGCGAACGTCGAGGCGCCAAAGAGCAAGCCGTTCGGCCGGCTGATCGCATGGGATCCTGTTGCGCAGCGCGAAGTCTGGCGGCAGGAATACGTTGCGCCGTGGAATGGCGGCACGCTCTCGACGGCCGGCAACCTGGTCTTCGAAGGAACAGCCGACGGCCGCTTCCTCGTCTTCAATGCGAAAACCGGCGAAATGCTCTGGCAAACCGCCACGGGCACCGGTGTCATTGCCGCGCCGTCGACCTATCTCATCGATGGCAAGCAGTACGTCTCGATAGCCGTAGGCTGGGGCGGAGTGTTCGGTCTCTCGCAGCGTGCGGCGGACAGGCAGACGCCGGGAACGGTGTACACGTTCGCGCTCGGCGGCAAGGCCGCGATGCCGGAGTTCGTGAAGTACCAGCTCGGCTCCCTCGTCGCCGGCGTTAAGTACGACCCGGCGAACGTGCAGGCCGGCACCATGCTCTACGTGCAGAATTGCGTCTTCTGCCACGGCGTGCCGGGTGTTGATCGCGGCGGCAACATTCCGAACCTCGGCTACATGGATGCAGCGGTCATCGGAAATCTCGACAAGTTCGTATTTGGTGGGGCGGCAACCGAACGCGGCATGCCTGACTTCACCGGGAAGCTCGGCGCTGATGAGGTCGAGAAGATCAAGGCGTTCATCCAGGGTACGGCGGACGCGATTCGGCCGAAACCGTGACACTTTTCTTTGAGCTACCGGCCCCATGACTCCCGCCGTGATCCTGCTCCACCCAGCAGACAATGTGGTGGTGTGCTGTCGAACGGTCAGGATGGGGGAGCGCATTTTGCTTGAGGGTGGAGTCGAGCTCATCGCTCGAGGTGACATCGAGATTGGCCACAAAATGGCTCGAGTCGCGCTGGCAACATTCGCGAAAGTCATCAAGTACGGCGCACCGATCGGATCAATGACCCAGTCCGCGGACGCGGGCGAGTGGGTTCACTTGCACAATATGAAGAGCGACTACATCGGAGCCCATACACGCTCGACTTCCGGAGAAGGCGAATGATCGCGAACGGGTATTTGCGAGCGGACGGGCGAAAAGGCATCCGTGATGTACTCGCTGTTGGCTATCTAGTCGAGTGCGCGCACCACGTTGCCCGCCGGATCGTCGAAATGGCCGATGACACAGAAGTTCAATTGGTCGGCTTTCCGGGCTGCTACCCGAACGATTACGCACTGCGAATGATGAAGGCGTTGTCCACGCATCCCAATGTAGGTGGCGTCATTCTTCTTTCTCTGGGGTGCGAGGGATTCAACCGGGAGGAGCTGGCTCGGCACATCAGTCAAAGCGGACGCGCGGTCGAGACAGTAGTGATTCAACACGCGGGTGGCACGCGCAGTGCCATCAGCGAAGGTCTGGCGGCCGTCGGCCGGGTGAAGGCGCAAATGAAGCGCTCACTCGTCAAGGCGCCATTCGATTTCTCCGATTTGATCGTGGGCACGATTTGCGGTGGATCCGACGGAACCAGTGGTATTACCGCCAATCCTGCGGTTGGCCGCGCGTTTGATCGACTGGTTGACCTGGGAGCGACCTGTATCTTCGAAGAGACCGGTGAAATGATTGGCTGCGAAGGACCGATGGGCGATCGTGCGATCACCGCAGACGTGGCAGTGGCAATACGAGGCTCGATCGAGAAGGCCGACAAATACTATCGCGCGATGGGGTATGGAAGTTTCGCGCCGGGCAACGCAGAAGGTGGGCTGAGTTCCCAAGAAGAAAAATCGGCGGGCGCCTATATCAAGTCCGGCCATCGACCCATATCGGGTGTCATCAAGCCCGCCGAAGTACCGAGCGCTCACGGACTGTATCTGCTCGATGTCGTCCCGGATGGGGCGCCCAAATTCGGGTTTCCGAATATCTCTGACAACGCGGAAATCGTGGAGCTGATGGCGTGTGGTGCTCACTTGACGCTTTTCACGACCGGCCGTGGATCGGTTGTCGGTTCCGCCATCGCGCCAGTCATCAAGATCACAGGGAACCCCGAAACCTTCAGGAAAATGGCCGAGGATATGGACGTCAATGCGGGCCGAATTTTTGGCGGCGAGGCGGATCTTGACGAAGTAGCCGAGGAAATTGTGGCGCTGGTCAAAGCCACCGCGGCGGGTGCTCGGACCAAATCGGAGGAGTTGGGTCATCAGGAGTTTATCCTGACCTACAAGTCATTCGATCAAGCCGGTCCCGCGTGCTTGCCGCGTACGGCGGCTCATCGCTAGATGACATTCCGCGCCACGCAGGACGCCGCCGATACCTCAACGACACACGAACGGCTCGCCGGTAGATGCCGGCAAGAGAGCGCCTGCCGGGTCATGTATATGGAGAGAGTGACGGGTGCGCGGTCGTCACGGTCGATCAGACACTTTCGCAGGATCTCCGTGCCCATTGCGTGCCCGCGTCGAAATTGCGTTCACGGCGGCAACAGGGGTTCGACAAAATCGCGGGGAGCGATTTTGGTCGACATGCGCAGCTGCGCACGTCGACCCCGAAGGGGCGCGAGCCATGGAGGGCGGAGCGCAGTCCCCTTGGGGACGCCATCGCTCGCGTCAGCGAGCGATACGACACAATGGCTAAACGAGCTTCACCTCAACGCCACGCGCACGGATCGCCTCGATGCATTCCGCATCGGCCCGCTTGTCCGTGATCAGCAGGTCGACCTGATCCACCGCCGAGATCACCGAAAGGTTTCGCCGCAGGAGTTTGGAAGAATCAGTCACCGCGACGACCCGGCGCGCAATCCGGATCATCTGCGCGTTGAGCTGCGCCTCCAGCACGTACGGCGTCATGAGGCCGACTTCCGGATCGAGACTATCGACGCCGAGGAACAGGGTGTCGGCCTGAAGATTGCGGATGGCATTTTCCGCTTGCGGCCCTGATAGCGACCAGGATCGCCGGCGCAGCACGCCTCCGGGAATCACGAGGTTGACGAACGCCACGCTCGCGAGCAGTACGGCAATGTTGAGTGCGTTCGTGATGACATTGAGGGAGCCGAGCTTGAGGCCGCGCATCTGCTTCGCGATCTCGGCGGTCGTCGTGCCGGAATCGAGAATGACCGTCTCGCCGTCGCGGATCAGCTGGATCGCAGCGGTCGCGATGCGGATTTTTTCCGCGCGGTGCAGGCTCTGTTTGACATCGATCGGCAGCTCGTCGCTTTCGCGCCTTGGCAGGGCGCCGCCGTGGATGCGGACGAGGGCGCCGATCTCATCAAGCGCCGCCAGGTCGCTGCGGATCGTCACCGCCGAAACGGCAAATTGCCGCGCCAGCTCGGCAACGGTCACCTGGGCTCGCTCCTGCAAAAGGCCGCGAATCCGGCGGCGTCTTTCCTCGAGGATCGGCTCTTCCCCGCGCTCTCGTGGCCCGGTTTTCATGGAGTTGATTGGACTCATCCGTGATATGAAAGCAAATGAAAGTTACTTGTTCTTTCGAAATGGGTCAACTAGCATCCGGCCGCGTTTGGCTAACCGGGGACAGGCCGCCGTCATGAACAAGAAAGAGATCGCCTTCGCCATCGGACTCCTGTTGAGCTCACTGATTTCGGCCGCGGACGAGCAAGCCGCGACTGCGGACAGCGCCGCCGATTCGGACGAGCTCGAAACGGTCATCGTCACAGGCACGCGAGCCGCATTGGTCGCGTCGCGCGACCTCAAGAAAGACGCGGGAATCGTGCAGGACTCGATCGTTGCCGAGGACCTGGGCCGCTTTCCCGACGCCAACGTTGCGGACTCGCTCTCACACATCACGGGCATCACAATCTCGCGCACGCGCGGCGGCGAAGGCCAGTACGTGAACGTGCGTGGCCTCGGCCCCGCGTATTCCATCGTCACCTTGAATGGCCGCATCCTCGCGACCGACGGCGACGGACGCGAGTTCGCATTCGATGTGCTGCCCTCGGAAGTCATCTCCGGCGCCGACGTCTACAAGTCTGCGGATGCGAGCTATCTGGAAGGCAGCATCGGCGGCACCATCAACCTGAGCTCGGCGAAACCGCTCAATGCGCCGGGCCGGCAGATCCATTTCTCGATAGACGGCGACTACAACGACCTGTCCGAGGAGACTGGCTACAAGGCAAGCGGCGTCTACAGCGACACATTCCGCGACAACACGATGGGCCTGCTGCTGACCGCCACCTATGAAGACGTCACCGATCGTTCCGATGCGATCCACGAATTCGGCCTCAACCCGGATTCGCCCGGCGAATTCGACGCGAACGGCGACGGAACGATCTCCGCGGACGAGAGCGGCCTGCTGGGCCTGTGCTGCACGAGTTTCGGCACGCGCGTGCAGACGAAGAAGCGGACCGGCGTCACCGGCATGTGGCAGTGGAAGGTCAATGATGCGTTCCAGATGAGCGTCGACGCGCTCTTCACGCGCCTCGATGCGCCGACGGTCGGCTACATGGAGTCCTACTACGTCGAGGACTCGATTCTCGACGAAACGACGGGGCAGCACCGCTGGAGCAATGTCACCATCAACGACCACTGGGTCACGGGCATGACCGTCGCCGAGCTCGTGCCGGAAATCTCCACCATTACCGAGCATCGCGTTGTCGACACCACGCAGTTCGGCTGGAACGGCAACTGGCAGGTGAACGACCGGTTGGGATTCAACTTCGATGCCTACCGTTCCGAATCGACGCGCGATTCCGGCGGCAAGGACACGTGGGTCGTCTCCGGCATCGCCGGCGATCATACCGCCCGCGTCGACATGAACTCGCACGCGCTGCCCGACATCACCGTGACGCTCGACGACGGCCGCGATCTCGCGACCGCGCTCGCGAACCATGAACTCGGTGACGCGGACTACGGCCTGCACTACATCGGTCTCTCGGGCACCGACGTCGACGACACGGTCACGGGCTACACGATCGGCGGCTCACTGAAGTTCGATGCCGGCGCATTCAAAGCGCTCGACTTCGGCGCCGCGCGCACGGAGCGTGGCAAGGTTCGCAACACCATCGAGAACGATACGAACGGCGGCTCCTGCCAGTACTGCAACCTGTACGGTACGACGTTCGCGAGTCTCGGCGCCCAGGTCGTGAGTATCGTGTCGCCGCCGCACTTCATGCGAAACGCGGGTGGTCACTATCCGACATCGTTCGTACAGTTCGACGTGAAGCACTACCTGCAGGCGCTGCAAGCGCTCGATGGCCAGCCGATTCTCGATGAGAACGGCCAGCCGACGGGCGCTGTCTTCGACGCGGCCGCGACCTTGCCGGAACTCAATCCGGTGCAGTCCTACGACGTGCAGGAGGACACCAACGCGCTCTATGTGAAGGGGAACTGGGGCACGGACGACTGGTTCGCCAGCGCCGGCGTGCGGTGGATCAGCACCGACACGATCGCCCGCACGGCGATCGACAGCATCGTTTATGTGCTCGATCCGACGCCGAACATTCCGACCTCGAGCCCCGACGTGACCTACAGCGCGGCGGATCCGCTCACGCAGAAGGGCAGCTACAGCAAGTTCCTGCCCTCGATCAACGCGGGTTTCTGGATGAGGAAGGACCTGCTGCTGCGCGCCGCCGTTGCACGCGTGATGGCGCGGCCCTCGCTCAATCAGCTGGCGCCGACCCGCACGGACAACACGCTCGATCGCACGTTTGCGGTCTTCTACGACGGCAATGCGGACCTCGAGCCCGTGACGGCCGACCAGGCCGATCTCTCGCTCGAATGGTATTTCGATTCGAAGTCCGTGGTGAACGCGGCGCTCTTCTGGAAGAACATCAAGAACTTCATCACCACCGAACTTGACGAGAACGTCGATATCGGCGTGATCGGCAGCATCGGCGGTGCGCCGGATGCGCCGATCCTTTATGACGTCAGCCGCCCGATCAACGGCGACAAGGCCAAGGTGCTCGGCTTCGAACTCGGCGCGCAGCACTTCTTCGCGAACGGCTTCGGCTTCCGCGCGAGCTATACCTACACCGATACGAAGGCCTACATCGACGGCGTGCACGTGGGTCCGCTGGAAGGGGTGTCGAAGTCCGCTTTCTCTGCGGCGCTGATGTACGAAGACAATCGCTGGGACGCGCAGCTCGCCGCGGACTACAGCGGCGAGTACGTGCAGATCACCGACGCGGTGGGCGGGCTGTCGCAGATGGGCGCACCGATCACCTGGGTTACCGCGTCGGTCGCGTACAAGGTGTCCGACGGGTTCACCGTATCGCTCGAAGGCCGCAATCTCACCGACGACTTCTATTTCTCCGACCTGGGGCGCAGCGACATCCTCGGCGGCTTCGAAACCTGGGGCCGGACCGTCATCCTCGGCGTCAACGTCAAATTCTGAAATGAGCGCGTGGCTCCTGCATGCGCTGATCACGACGCTGCTGTGGGGTGTCTGGGGCGCATTCGCCGGCCTGCCCGGCGAACATGGCGTGCCGGAGACCCTGAACTACGTCGTCTGGTCGCTGACGATGATTCCGCCGGCGCTGGTCGTGCTGCGCTGGAGCGATCAGCCGCTGAAGCGCGATGGCCGTTCCGTCGCGCTGGGTTTTGCGATCGGCATCCTTGGCGCGGGCGGGCAGCTCCTCCTCTTTCACGCGGTGCGCATCGGCCCGCCGTACCTGATTTTTCCAATCATTTCGCTGTCGCCCGCACTCACCATCGCGCTCTCGTTCACGCTCCTCAAGGAGCGTACCGGCAAACTTGGTCTCGCCGGGATCGGGCTCGCGTTGCTGGCGCTGCCGCTCTTCGACTATCGCGCTGACGGTGAGCTCGCGGGCTACGGGCTCTGGTTCGTGCTCGCACTGGCGATCCTGGCCGCCTGGGGCATCCAGGCGTATTTCATCAAGCTCGCGAACGCGACCATGGACGCCGCGAGCATCTTCTTCTACATGACTCTGAGCGGTTTGCTGTTCGCACCGGTTGCACTGGCGATGACCGACTTCTCGCAACCCATCAACTACGGAATTGACGGTCCGGGTCTTGCAGCCGCCATCCAGGTGCTGAACGCCATCGGTGCGCTCACGCTGGTGTTCGCCTTCCGGTACGGCAAGGCCATCATTGTGTCACCGCTCGTCAACGCCGGGGCGCCGCTCCTGACCGCGATCATTTCGCTCGCGCTCGTTGGCGTCATGCCCGGCCCGTTCAAGCTGGCGGGCATCGTGCTCGCCCTCCTTGCCGCGCTGATGCTTGCGCTGCAACCGGAGGAATCGGCATGAAGCCGTTGCTCGACATCATTGCGCGCCACAAGCGGGGGCAGGCGGTTGGAATCTATTCGCTCTGCTCCGCGCATCCCTGGGTCATCGAGGCCGCGATGCACGTCGCGAAGGCCAGCGGCTCACCGCTCCTGATCGAAGCCACGTGCAACCAGGTGAACCAGTTTGGTGGGTACACGGGCCTTACGCCGGCGGACTTCCGTCGTTTCGTCGAGACCATCGCGCTGCGCGCGGCATTTCCACTCGAGCGTCTGTGGCTCGGGGGCGATCATCTCGGCCCCAACGTCTGGCAGAAGGAAAAGGCCGCCGCCGCGATGGCGCACTCCGATGAACTCGTGAGTCAGTACGTCGCTGCGGGTTTTCGCAAGATCCATCTCGATTGTTCGATGGCCTGTGCTGACGACCCGTCGACGCTTCCGGAGCGGGTTGTCGCAACGCGTGCGGCACGGCTCTGCGCCATTGCGGAGCGGACGTGGCAACAGCAGGGTGGCGAGCCGCCGGCCTATGTGATCGGCACCGAGGTGCCGACGCCGGGTGGCGCGGCCGAAGAGCTCGAACAGCTCGCGGTGACCACGCCGGAGTCCGCGCAGGCGACAATCGCGGCACACCGCATGGCGTTCACCGAGGCGGGCCTCGACGCAGTGTGGCCACGCATCATCGCGCTCGTCGTGCAGCCTGGCGTTGAATTCGATCATCACAAGGTCGTCGACTACCGCCCCGAGAACGCCCGCGTCCTCAGTGCCTTCATTGCGCGTGACGCGCAGTTCGTCTTCGAGGCACATTCCACCGATTACCAGACGCCGGAAAACCTGCGGGCGCTCGTGCGCGATCACTTTGCGATACTTAAAGTGGGACCGGGCGCGACGTTCGCGCTGCGCGAGACGCTCTGGGCCCTGGCTGCGATCGAACATGAACTGCCCGGCATCGACCAGCGCTCGGATCTGCGCGAAACGGTCTTGCGGGTGATGCGCGCGGATCCGCGCCACTGGCGCAGCCACTATCGCGATGCCGCCACGGAGCCGCTCGATCTCGCCTACAGCTTGAGCGATCGCATCCGTTACTATTGGCCGCATCCGGACGTTCAGCAGGCCAGCACGGCTTTGCTCAGTAACTTGCGAAACCACCCCTTGCCTCTGACGCTGGTGAGCCAGTATCTCCCGCGTCAGTACGCTGCCATCCGCGCAGGCCAGCTCGAAGCCTCCGTCGACGCGCTGCTCGGCGATGGCATCGCCTCCGCGTTGCGTCCCTATGAGCGTGCGTGTACTTCGTGACTGCCATCGCACCATCCGCGACCGCCCGTGAAATCGCTCAGCAGCCTGAGGTGTGGCCGCGCATTGCGGCGCTGGTCGCACGCGAACGGGCACGGCTCGATGGATTTCTCGCGCCGCTCCTCAAGAATCCGGAGCTGCGCATTGTGCTGACGGGAGCGGGTACGTCCGCTTTTATCGGTACGTGCCTGGCACCGGCACTCGTCCGGCATTTGCAACGCCGCGTCGACGCGGTCGCGACTACTGATCTGGTGTCGGGGCCCCAACTTCACCTGCAGCGCACTGTACCGACATTGCTGGTGTCGTTCGCGCGCTCCGGCAACAGTCCGGAGAGCGTCGCTGCCATCGATCTCGCCGAACAGATGCTGAGCGCGGCGCATCACTTGATCATCACCTGCAATCCGGACGGCGCGCTGGCGAAGCGGGCGGCGACTTTGCCGAGCGCAGTGACACTGCTGCTGCCGGATGAGACGAACGATCGTGGCTTTGCGATGACCTCGAGTTTTACGTCCATGGTGCTCACGGCGGCATTGGCGCTCGGCGCGCTCGCGCCCGATCGCGTGCCGCGCATCGCCAGCGCTGCGGCCGCCGCAATGACCGGGGCGCACGCCTTGGCGCAGCAGCTCGCATTGCGACGATTCGAGCGTGTCGTCTACCTCGGCAGTAACGAATTGCGTGGGCTGGCTGCGGAGGCGGCGCTCAAGATGCTCGAGCTCACCGATGGCCGGACGGCTGCGATGTCGGAATCGGTCCTGGGCTTTCGTCACGGCCCCAAAACGGTCGTCAACGATCGCACCCTGATTGTTCTGTTCCTGTCGAACGACGGCTACACGCGGGCTTACGACTGCGATCTGCTTCACGAGCTGCGCCGCGACGACCGCGCGGGTGCCATTGTTGCGCTGGGCACGGGCGGCCGAGACCTGGACAACGTGGAGGGACTCGAATTCGAGGGTCTCAACAGCGCAAGCGATCTCGAGATGGCGCTGCTCGATGTCGTGTTCGCGCAGATCCTGGCGCTCCGACAATCGCTGGAGTTTGGCTTGGCTCCCGACCGTCCGAACGTGGCTGGCGTCGTCAATCGCGTCGTGCAGGGCGTCAGCATCCACCGCTGGCCGGAGGACGCGTAGCATGTTTCTGGGCGTCGACGGCGGGGGCACCAAGACCGCGTACGCGCTGATCGACAGCCGGGGCGCGATACGTGCAAGCCACGTGACCGGCAGCGTGAGCTATCTGTCTGAAGGCGTTGCGCGGGCCACCACTCTGCTTGTCGAAGGTATCGGCGCGGTCCTCGCCAAAGCCGCAACCGATGCAGCGCACGTTTCCTGGGCCTTTTTCGGGCTACCGTCCCATGGCGAAGACAGCGCGATGACCGCGCAGCTCGATGCCATGCCGTCGTCGCTGTTCGACGGCTCGAAGTATCGCTGCGGCAACGACATGATCTGCAGCTGGGCGGGGTCGCTTGGCTGTCGCGACGGCATCAGCGTCGTCGCCGGAACGGGTTCGATCGCCTACGGAGAATTCGCGGGCCGCAACGCGCGGGCAGGCGGGTGGGGCGAGCTCATCGGCGATGAAGGCTCCGCGTACTGGATCGCGCGCGAAGGCATGAATCTTTTTTCCCGCATGAGCGATGGCCGCGCGGGGCGCGGCCCACTGCATGCGCTCGTGCGCGAGAGGCTGGGGATCGACATCGACCTCGACGTGTGCGCCCGCATCTACGGGGACAGTTCGATGGCCCGGGGCGCGTTTGCGCAATTCGCACGGCTCGTGCACGACGCGGCCAATGCCGGCGACGTGGAGGCGCGCGCGATCTTCGTGCGAGCGGCGAGTGAGCTGGTGGGAACCGTCCTCGCGGTTCGCCGCTCGCTCGCGGTGCCAGACACGGTTGCACTGCCCGTCTCGCATTCCGGTGGTGCGTTCGCAGGGTCGCCGGCCCTGGTCGGCGACTTCCGTACTGCACTCGCGGCGAGTCGATTGCCTTTCGACTGGCAGTCGCCGCTGTTTCCGCCGGTCATCGGCGCGGCACTTAATGCTGCGCGGCTGGCAGGCCAACCGCTGAATGGCGCCGCGCTCGCGCAGCTGCGCCAAGCGTGTGTGACCGCGGGGCCCGCGCAATGAGCGGACCGATTGTGCCGCGAAGCCAAAGAAAACGAAGGAAGTCTGCACGATGAAGCGTATTGGACTTGCCTTGGCCGCACTCTTTGTCTCCATGCTTTCCAGGGTCGCGTTCGCGGCGAGTCCGCCCGAGGTCGGCCCGGCGGATGTTCCGCCCAACAACCAGTTCGATACAGCGCCGATGGTCTCGACGCTCGTCGTGCCGCGCACGGAGTTGAGCCGATTTCGCCTGCCGGTGATCGACGCGCACAGCCACGACTATACAGCGACGCCCGAGCAAATCGCCGCGTGGGTTCAGCTGCAGCAGCAACTCAATGTCGAGCAGACGTTCATCTTCACCGGCGAGAGTGGCTCAGCGTTTCGTACCCTAGTCGCGCGCTATGCCGGTGCGTATCCGGGCCGGTTCGTCATGTTCGCGGGGTTTTTGAAGGATGACATCGAGCGACCGGGCTATGGCCGCCGGCTGCGCGCGCGACTTCACGAAGACGTGCGCGCGGGCGCACGCGGTCTCGGTGAACTGACGGACAAGGGCATGGGTCTGGTGCGAGTCGGGGACAAAGCTTATTTCATCGACGACGCGCGCTTCGATCCGCTTTGGGATGAGGCCGGCCAATTGCACCTTCCCGTGTTCGTGCACATCGCCGAACCGGCTGCGTTCTACCAGCCTCCGGATGAGAAGAACGAGCTGCGTCGGTCGTCGAACTGGTCGCTCTATGGCAACGGCACGCCGGGGTTTGAGGCGATGCTCGCGAAGTTCGAGACCGTAGTTGCCCGGCATCCGAATACCCAGTTCATCGCCGTGCATGCATTCAATCTGGCGAACGATCTGGGACGCGTGGAAGCGTTGCTCGCGAAGTACCCCAATGTGCAGATCGATTTCGCGGCGCGCATGTGGGAACTCGCTCGCCAGCCGTTCACGGCGCGGCGCTTCATGATGCAGCATGCGGACCGCATTTTGTTCGGGACGGACAACGATCCGGATCCCGCGATGTATCTCGCGCACGTCCGGCAGATGGAGACGGAGGACGAATGGTTCTGGCCTGCCGACGCCGAATGGTGGCGGGGCTACGGGATGAATCTGCCGGACGAGATACTGCGCAAGGTCTATCGCGAAAATGCACTCGCGATTCTCGCGCCCACCACCCGCTAGCGCGGTCTTGCCTCGATCAGCAACGAGTGATCGAAGCTTGCACGCAGTGTTGCCGCCGGTCCTTCAATGGTTCCGAGGTCGCGGCCATTCACATAGTCGCTGAGCTGGTAGCGGCCCGGTTCGAGCCCGCGCAGCTGCAGGGTACCGGCGAAGTGCTGGGCGAAGAAACCGTAGTAGAGCGTGCCGTTCTTGCGCACGACGTGCGTTTCCGGCCGATCGAACCCGATGTCGTAGAGCGACCCGAGATACTCACCGTCCGACAAGCGCTTCGCGGCGTAGAGGTCCGTCCACTTTTTCCAGACGGTTTCGCGATGCGGTGTCAGGAGGAGCGTCGGATCCTTCTTGCCGGGCGCGCCGGGCCAGGCGAAGTTCGTTCCGATGACGCCGCCCACGGCAAACGTCGAGGCGAAGTCTTCGCCGCCTTCACTCATTTCGACGTGATCGCCGAAATAGGCCAGGCGATCGCCGGCGAGCGCCTTCAAGGTCTTGCCCTTGAGCCGGACCTGCCAGGAACTCTCCGGGTCCGAGGCCACCGCCATGTTCATGAAGGGCAGCGTGAAGAAGGAATAGCCGGTACCGCAGGGGCAGATTTCGACGACCGAGCCGGGTGCGCTCGATTGCGCCGAGTCCCAGATCGCCTTGAAGAAGCCCGGTATGCCTTCCGACGCTTCCTCCGGCGAGGCATGGTGATGATCGGGGTTGTAGCAGGACGGTGCGGCGTTCAAGTGCTGGCCGTCAATCTTCAAGCCGTCAAAGCCCCAGTCGACCAGCGCTTTGCGCACGAACGCCGCGGCGTCCGCGCGCACCGGGCCGATCGCCGGGCATAGATAATGAGAGTCCCACCACGTGATATTGCGAAAGGAGCCATCGGCATTCTTGAGCAGCCAGTCGCTGTGCGTCCGGTGCATCATCGACGCGGGCGCGGCGGCGAGCGGCGACCACCAGAGTTGAGCTTTGAGTCCGGCGGCGTGAATGCGATCGACGAGCGCCTTCATGTCGGCGTCGCCGCGCGGAAATTTCTCGACATTCGGTGTCCAGTCGCCAATGGCCGTCTGCCAGCCGTCGTCCAGCGTTGCCCAGCGAAAGCCCAGTCGCTTGGCGACCGGCAGCGTTTCAAAGACCTGTTCGGGCGTGAACTCGCGCCCATAGCCCCACGCGCACCAGATGGGCTCGAACGCATCGGCTGGCGAATCCGCCAACTTCACGCCTTGTGCCAGCATCAGCTCACGATAGGCACGCAGGACACCGAAGTAATCGCCACGATGCACGGCGACGAAGCTGCGAACGGTGTCGAAGCTCGCGCCGGGGCCGAGCGATTTCTCGCGGGATGCCGTCAGGGCGAGATGCACGGTGCCGTCTCGTTGACGGGAAAGCGGCAGCGAAATTTGCTTGGGCACGAGCTCGAGATGGCCGATGGCAAGCCCGACGTCGCGCCGCCACACGTCAAGCACCGGTGTGCCGCCGCCGTAATCCGCGTCGTTCATGCCGAGGAAATTTTTGCGCTGGTAGTCGCGCTTGACCGGGAGCACCCAATCGGGGCGGCTCTCGTACGAAGCGCTCTGGTACGACCAGAACGCCGGCTCCTGAGCCCGCGGCGTCGAATCGAACTGGTAGCGCGAATTGACGTAGCCCGTCACCGCGACTGGAGCGTCCCCGTCGTTGCGATAGCGCACCTGAACGGTCAGCCATTGCGGCCGATTGCCGTAGCGGGTGACCTTGACGATCTTGGCAATGCTCCCCGCGTGGCCCGTCAGCGTCACCAGCCGACCGGCACCGAGTGCATCCTGGACGTCGGTTTCCTCGTGATTCTCGAGCGCAAAATCCCCGATCTCGCCGCCGGTGGTGACTAAAGCTTCGGAGACGGAAAAATCGCCGAGAGCTTGTTCGCCGTCAAGCGTTGCGACCACGCGACTGTGCATCTGGGCGTCGATTTCGAGTCGCAATCCGTCGCCGGGGACGGCAATCACCGAGGACAGGGCGAGCGCGGCAACAGGCAGCATTTGCGGATCATCGCATAGAAAGTTTGCGCAGCGACAACCTGGCCGGCTCGATCGCGGCACCGCCAGGTCCTGCACCGCAGTTGGTCTTTCGGTGCGCGCTGGTACACCGGGTACCGTCCCCTGTGGAGTTGGCGGCTACTGGTCTGGTTATCCTTGAATTGGCGCGCCCAAGGCAGAACGACCCATGGAACGCTTAGAATCGAGGCCAGCTCTTGCACATGCCGAGCAACGCAATTCGGGGCACTGCAAATCGGACTCCTCGCCAAGCTCCTGCCGATGACCGAGGCGCGCTTCGCGCGTCACGCTGGGCGCGGCGTGCTCAAAGTATATTGGCAGGTTCGTGCTTCGTGCCCTGAGCTCACCGGACACGCGCTCTACGCGCAGGTGGTGGCCAAGCGCTCCGGGATTGCACCCGAGGCTGCGCGCGCAATCGTGCTGAAGGCCGAACAGAGCTTCGCCGAATGGCCCAAAGAGCGGGAGCTTTCCTTTCGCGACGTCGTCGCCTACCTGGTCTTCGCGGAGTTCGTCCGGGCGCACCCCGAACGCAAAGGCGTGCAAGCGGACATGAGACGCGTCGTGGCGAAAATCATTCCCGGGAACCTGTGAGGTCGAGTCAGTCGCGCGGCGCGCCAATTGCCATTGCCGATCGTCACTCATCCTTGCCGGGCAGGTAGACGATGTGGTCGATGGCCCAGCTGTAGACGTCCGGCTCGTCGGGAACCATCTTGAAGTCGATGATCTCGCTCGCGCGCCCGCGCAGCCTGATCTCCATGGGCGCATAGCGCACATGGCCGAGCTGGTTGGAGCCCTTCACGGTTATCTGCAGCAGGCCCGGGACCGTCGTGAACTGGACGCGCCCCCGCAGCCACAGCAGCCGGCTGTTGACGTCATAGCCGAGCGTCCCGGCGACGCAGACGATTTTCTTGACGTCGCAGATGGGCTTGTTGACGGAAAGGTACACGGTATCGCCCGCCAGCAAGGCGGCTGAGGCGAGTGCCGCCAGCAGGGCGAGGGCGCCGGCGACAACACCTGCAGGTCGGTTCCCCGCAGGACGTCCTGACCGGTCGTGAGCCTGGCTACCCATGAGCGTGCCACTATGCGCTCAGTCGCGCGTCATCGCGACCAGATAAACCATCAATGGCCGGTCGCCGCGAGCGTGTGTGTGCACGCCCTCGCTGGCTCCCGGCGGAATGTCGTACGTGTAGAGCTGCGCGGGGCGGGCGTAGCCCTGGCGGCCGAAAATCCATTTGACGCCCACGGTTCCCTTGCCACCGTGCAGCCTTTTGTCGGCGACGACCCGCTCGTTGTCCCGCGCGCGGCGATAGGCGAGGCGAGGTGTGCGTGATTTTCTGCGAGACTTGCGGCGGACGGGCCTGGTGGTGTCATCTTGACGAGGTGTCGATCGCAATGAAAGCCGCTGGCTGGATCGCGGCAGGAGAGTGACCGCCATGAGCCTCGCTTCAAGACGGTGCGCGTTGTATTCGCTGGCCGGTGCGCTTGGCCTCGCTGGATCGGCATTCGCGAGCGACTCCGGGAAGGAACCCTTTCGCGCGGAGCAACCGCCCGAAGGCGCGATCTGGCTCGAGTCGCTCGACCTCAGCAAGATGACGCAGCGCCGGGGCCTCCCCAAGGCAGGCAAATCGATACGCGACTTGCCGATCACGCTGCATGGCATCGTCTACCCGCACGGCATCGGTACGCGTTCGATCAGCGAGTTCGTGATCGACCTCAAGGGCGTTGCGACGCGCTTCGAATCGATGGTCGGTCTCGACGATGTGGTGAAACAAGGAGTGGGGAGCGTCACGTACGAGGTCTGGGCGGACGATCGCCTGGTTGCCGACAGTGGCCTCATGCGCGCCGGCGATCGACCGAAGCGCCTGGTCGCGGATCTCTCGGGCGCGCGCGTGCTGACGCTGCTGCTCGACGATGGCTTTGATACGAGCAATGACGACGAAGGCGCCTGGGCGGGGGCGATGCTGTTTCTGCAACCGGGTGCGACAGCTCGTCCCGAACCGTTCATTGCGCCTTCAGAAGCGCCACCGGCCATCGCGCCGGCCATGGAAACCGTGCAGCCGGCGATTCACGGACCGCAGGTCGTCGGTGGTACACCGGGCCGTGACTTTCTGTATCGCGTGCCCGCTACGGGAGGCAAGCCGCTGCGATTCAGCGCCGCCGGGCTGCCGGCCGGACTCGCCATCGACAGCAAGACCGGAATCATCAGTGGCCAGATGCATCGGGCCGGCCGCTCGCAAGTCACAGTCACGGCAAGTGGAGATCGCGGCAGCACGACGCGCTCACTGGAAGTCATCGCAGGCGCTGATGCGCTCGCAAGCACCCCGCCCATGGGCTGGAACTCGTGGAATGTCTGGGGACCGGCCGTCGATCAGCAGAAAGTGCTCGCGGCGGCGGACTGGCTCGAAAAGAGCGGACTTGCCGCGCACGGCTACCAATACGTCGTCATCGATGACACCTGGGAAGGCAAGCGCGACGCGAACGGCGAGATCCGGCCAAACGAGAAATTTCCGGACATGCAGGCACTCGCCGATTCCCTGCACGCGCGCGGGTTCAAGCTCGGTATCTATTCATCGCCCGGCCCGCGCACCTGCGAAGAATACGAAGGCAGCTGGCAGCACGAAGCACGGGATGCGGCGACCTACGCACGCTGGGGCGTCGACCTCTTGAAGTACGACTGGTGTTCCTACGACGAGGTCGCGAAGGGGCGCTCGCTGGCGCAATTCAAGAAGCCCTACGTCGTGATGCGGGACGCGCTCGCGCGAGTCGACCGCGACATCGTGTATTCGCTCTGCCAATACGGGTACGGCGACGTGTGGAACTGGGGTGCGCAGGTCGGCGGCAATCTCTGGCGGACGAGCGGCGATCTCCTCGACAACTGGTCGAACCTGCAGAGCGTCGGCTTTCGCCAGGCGGGCCGTGAAAAGGGCACGCGGCCCGGTCATTGGAACGACACGGACATGCTGGTCGTGGGCACCGTCGGTTGGGGCCCGAATCTTCATCCGACGCGACTGACGCCGAACGAACAGGTCCTGCACCTTTCGCTCTGGGCGCTCGAGGCCGCGCCGCTTTTCATCGGCGCCGATCTGTCGCGTCTCGATCCGTTCACGCTCGCGCTCTTGACGAACGACGAAGTGCTCGACGTCGATCAGGATCCGCTGGGACACGCGGCGTCGCGTGTGTGGAAGGACGCGCGCACGGAAGTATGGGCGCGGCCATTGTCTGACGGCACGACGGCCGTGGGACTTTTCAATCGGGGATTGGGTGCAGCCAGGGTCACCGTGCGCTGGTCCGATATCGATCTGAAGGGCATGCAGTCCGTGCGCGATCTTTGGCTGCACCAGGACCTGGGACCATTCAAGGATGCATTCACGGCGACCGTGCCGCGCCACGGCGTCGTGTTCGTGAAGATCGGCCGTCCGCGCGGCAGCTAGCCGAAGCGACGCAGATCGAACGGCGCCACGTCGTACTTCGTTGGGCGCCCCGCGACGAGATCCGCGACGAGCTCGCCCGTGACTGGCGCGAGCGTCAATCCAATGTGCTGGTGGCCGATCGCGTAGAAGAGATTCCGTGGGCCGGGCGCGCGGCCGATGCCCGGCAAGTAGTCGGGCAACACGGGTCGCGGTCCCACCCAGCTCGGCCCTTCGTTGTCACAGCGATAACCGAGCGCTTGCAGTTTCCGGCGCAAGCGTGCCGGCTTGCGCGCGTCCGGCGGCGCGTCGATGCGTTCGAATTCCATGTACGTCGATGCCCTGAGTCGCGAGGCCATCGGCGTGACGAGCACGCTCTCATCCATGTAGACGATCGGCGCATCGAGAAGGGGCGCATGACCCGCAAGCTCGACGTGATAGCCGCGCGCCGCCTCGAGCGGAACCTTGAGCCCGAACGGCGTCAGGAGCGACTTCGACCAGGCGCCGGCACAGACGATCGCCGTGGAAACGACCCGACGATCGGTTGGAGTGAGGATCTCGATGCGCTGCCCTCGCGGTTGCAGGGCGCGCACATCGTTGCGCTCGAAGCTGGCACCGAGCGAGATTGCAGCGTCGGAAAAGGCCTGGCAGACGCCTTGTGGATCAATAACATGGCCACTCTTATTAAACCAAAGTCCAGCGATGCCTGCGCGCTTTGCGGCGCCTGAGACCGCGGCGAGTACTTCCGCGCTCGCGGGTTCGGTCGGCACACCGAGCTCGTTCATATGGCGCGCTTGCGCATCCGCCTTTTGCGCGGCGCCTGATGAAAACCAGAATTGATAGTGGCCGTTCCTGCGCATGAGATCCGGGCGGCCGATCTCAATGAGCCAGCGTTCGAAGTCCGCCGTCGCCGGCCTGACGAGCGGCGCGAGGTGTTGCGTGTTCTCGTGCTGGCGGAATGCCGCAGCCGTGAAGCGCAGTGCCCAGGGCGCGAACCGCAACCAGCGTCGCATGGGAATCTCGAGCGGTCCGTCGAACGCCGTCAGCATGCGCCAGAAGCTGAACAGCAGCTGGCGCGAGGGCAGGGGCTCGACGAGTTCCGCGGCGAGATGGCCCACGTTCCCGAAGCTCGCGCCGGCTACCCCCGGATCGGCGCGATCGATCACCATGACGCGCCGTCCCTCGCGCGCGAGCGCGTACGCGACGGCGCAGCCGATCACGCCCGCGCCGACGATCGCGATGGTTTCATCGCCGGGATTCGGTGCCGGCATGGCTACGCCTGGAGACCTTCGAGAAGCCGCTTCACCGCGCGATGATAAAGCGCCCGGAATTCCTTTTCGCCAAGATCGAAGCGGCCCGCACGGTAGAGCGAGACATAGCCGTGCACCTGCGCCCAGAGCTGCAAGGCGATCTCCCACTGGTCCGCGCGCTTGAGCCTGCCGGCGCGCATTTCGGCGGCGATGTCATCGGCAACCGGATTGAGCGAGGGCGAGCGTCGCGCGCGAAAGTCCTGCGGGTAGCGCCGGGCGCCCGGCCTTCGCGTATTGAAAACATAGTCGAAGACGCGCGGTCGTTCGAGAGCGTAGTCGAGATACCCATCGACGACACGCGTCAGTTGAACGCGCTTGCCGCCCGTGCCGCGAAGGCGATCCGCCATTGCGGCGAAACGCTCGATTTCCGCATCCACCACCGCGTTCAGCAGGGATTGGCGGTTACGGAAATGGTGATAAAGCGCCATCGGCGTCATGTCGAGCTCGCGGGCGATGCGCCGCATCGACACGGCCTCGGGGCCTTCGCGTTCGAGGATCGTGGAGGCGCGCGCGGCGATCCGCCCGGCCGTTGATTGCAGGCGCGCTATGGAAGCCTCGTCGCGTGAAAGCTCGTGCCGTTGTAGTCGAGCGCGAAGGCGGTGACCTTGCCGCTCGCGTCGCGCTCGAAGTTCAGCGGATCGACGGTACCGGGCGTTGCGAAATCGGTTTCGCTCTCCGCCACGAGCGAAATCGGCGGCGCACCGGGCGCAATCAACGTCAGGCCTTCGCCTGTGTGCGTGATGACAGCAATGACGCCGGGGAAAATCTGATAGTTGCCGGCATAAGCATCCAGCATCGCGGCGGGAACGGCGAGGCTCTCCGCTGGCGCATGCCGCAAGGGACTCTGCAGGCGCAAGCCGTCGTCGCCCGTGAAAACCGAGCGGTCATCGAGCCGCCAGCTGCGATCGAAGACGCCCGCTGCGATCCAGGCGCTATCGCGGCCAAGACCACGCTCGAGAGTCACGCGCCGGCCGTCGACGATGTTCCAGTCGATCCAGGTGGTCGGGTAGCCGAACACCTGGTCCCAGTAGGCGGCGGGATTCCAGAAGTACATGCCGTTGGTCGACGTCGCCGCGACCACGAGGACGTAGCGCCCCGGCGCGGATGGGCTCGGATAGATCATCTGCACGAAGGCGTCGGACGCGGCGAAGCGGCGGCCGTCGATCGTCACGGCATCGTGCGCGACTGCAAGCGGCAGTCGGCCGATCAGGCCTGCGGTCACGAGATTCTCGTCGGGACCGCCCACCAGGAAGAGCGAATACTGTTTCTCGATCTCCGGCGTCACCTCGCTGTCCTGAAACACCCGCGGCATCTCGTGTTGCCACGCTTTCCAGAGCTGCGCCAGCACGGCTCCTTTCTCCTGGCAGTAGCGCTGCATGCGCGGATCGTGAGAACGGCTGCCGATGACAATGGCGAAGGGCGTCCTGAAGAGGTCGGAGAGGCGACCCTCCAGACCGCGTTGCTTGCCCCTCGCTACGGGCCGCGCGCTCATGCTGGCAATGGTGATGCGACCCTCGGCGGTGAGGCTCCCCCCGGTTTCGAACCCATTCCACACGATCTGCTGCGTCGGGCCGGGGCCGCGAAGTTCTGGTGGCAGCGTGAGCGTGGCGCCGGCCACATTCTCCGAATCGATGCGGATGAGACCGGGCTCAACGACTTCGGCATCGACGCGCATGACCTGCAACGGCTCGATCGCGGAGTCGACCTGTAACCAGTAGGCCGACGCGCCGCCGAGATCGATGGCGCGAATGCGGACATGGCGCGGCGCAGGCGCCCGCGTGTGCGTGAGAAGCCAGGCGATGTTGTCCTCGCGATAGCCGAGGTCTTCATGGCCGCGCCCGGGCACTTCGTCGTAGCGCACGTCGTAGCCCCAGCGGCTCAGCAGGCGCACCGCATGTCGCGAGAACTCGGTACTGACGCCGGCATCCTGATCGCCATGGCGCACGAGGAGCGGCACGTTCAGGAGCGATTCCGCGCCGACAAACGAGCTCTGGGCTTCGGCCGTCCACAACTCGAGCGGCCGCGTCGCGCGCGGATTATCGAAGCCGGCGCCCGGCACGATGCGGTAGTCCCAGCCGCCATGCGTGATCGCGACCGCGACGAAAAGCTCCGGATGCCGGGAGGCGATCAGCCAGGCGCCGGAGCCGCCCATCGATTCGCCGCCGAGGTAAACGCGATCGTCGTCGATCCGGAGCCGCTTCTTGACTTCGGCGAGACAATGCAGGACATCCTGTTCGCCCATGCCGATGTACTGGGTATTGCCGCGGCCGTGCGGCTCCACGTAGACGATGTTCTGCCGGTCGGCGTAGTCGTTGTGCCGTTCCGCGACGCTCCACCACCCGACGTAGCGTGGGTTCGGTGGATTGTAGCCATGCAGGAACAGCACGAGCGGCGAGGGCTTCGCCGCCGAATAGTCGGGCGGCAGGTAGGTGCGGCAGTACTGCGTCGAGCCGTCCGTTTCGTCCGTGTAGGCGATACGCGTGAATCCCCACGGGCGGACCGAGCCGGTCTTGCCGGCCTGGTCGAGCAGGAATTCTTCGTACTCCATGAGGGGCGATGCGATGCGCGACCAGCCATCGTCCGCCGCTTTCTCCAGCGGCCCGCCAAGGCGCTCGAGTGTCATGTCCGCGAGCATTCGCACAGTGGCACCGGCCGTGTCATTCGCCGCCCCCTTCGCCGCATCGAGCAAGCGCTGCGCCGCCGCCCGCGCATCGCCGTTGTAGGCATCGAGATGGACGACTTCGCGCTCGTTCCAGGCATTGCGGGTCTCCAGCCGGATTTCATAGGCGCCCTGCGGCCATTGAGTTTTCCGGAAGGCAGCATCCCGCCCGCGCGGCATCGTGGCCTTCGCGATGAGCCGACCGCCACCGCCGATGATGCTGACTGTCACCGGTGCCGAACTCGCGCGCGCGGGGATGTCCGTGCTGACCGCAAGTTCGGTGTCGGTGTCGCGGACGACCGCGGGCGAGACGCGCGGCGGAGGCAGGACGGTGCCGGGCTCGAGGACCCGGAGCGCGAGCATCCACGGCCCGCTCGTATGCTCCGTCGCGATGAGTATCGAATTCTCGCCGTGCTTCAGTTGCACGCGCAGGCGATCCTCGTCCGGCGTGAAACGGCGCTTCGCGGACAGCTCGCGAACGAGCGCGCCGTTGACCCAGATGCGGGCGGGAACCGAACTGCCGAACGACAGCAGGGCATCGCCATCGCGAGCGCGCGTGACGGTCGTGTGGGCGTACGCGGTTTCGACGGACGCACTGGCGCCGCGGTACTGCGGGGCGCCGAGCATGTCCGCGAGATAGATGACATCGCCCCAGGAGGTGAGGGGACGCCAAGCTGACGGGCCCGCGGGCGGCCGCAGATTCGCCTCGTCGGCCAGCGGCTGTGCAAGGGGCCCAAGCCCGGTCCAGTGCCGAAGGAAGCGCACATCGCTGCGCGACCAGAGTGCGCGCATCGGCGGATCCGGGATGGCCCTGGCCTCGGCGGGCGTTGCTGCGGCCGTATCGACGGCGGTCGCCGGCAGGCCCGAGGCGAGGAGCGAAAAGATGAGGACAGCGTGCAGCGAACGAGACGACATCGTGTGGATCCCCCGGGTGGTCCCGCGTACCTATACACCGTATAGGTAACCCGCCGCAAGGGGTACGGCGCCAAAGAAAACGCCCCGGCACGGGGGCGTGCCAGGGCGTGGTGTCGCTGGATCGGAAGGCTGACTTATTGCGCGGGCGTGAAGCCCCTAGCCTTGAGGAGCGCCTCGACCTTCGGATCGCGCCCGCGGAAATTCCGGTAAGCCACGGCCGGGTCGATGGTATTGCCGACCGACACGATGTCGTCGTGATAGCGCTTGGCCACCGCCTTGTCGTAAGGGCCGCCAGCCTCCTCGAAGGCCTGGTACGCGTCTTCGTCGAGGACCGCGGACCAGAGGTAGCTGTAGTAGCCGGCGGAATACCCGTCGCCCGCGAAAATGTGCTGGAACTGCGGCGGGCGGTGGCGCATGACGATCTCGGCGGGCATGCCGATCTCGGCGAGCGTCTTCTTCTCGAAGGCGGCCGGATCGATCGGCTCGGCACCCGCGAGATGCAGTTTCATGTCGACGATGGCGGCGGACAGGTATTCAACCGTCATGAAGCCCTGGTTGAAGGTTTTCGCCTTCTGGATCTTGTCGATGAGATCCTGGGGCAGGGGCTTGCCCGTCTGGTAGTTGAGGCAGAAGCGCGACAGCACTTCCGGCGTCATCAGCCAGTGCTCGTTCAGCTGCGACGGGAATTCGACGAAGTCGCGCGGCACGTTGGTGCCGGCGAGGGCCGGATAGGTCACGTTCGAGTTGAGCCCGTGCAGCGCGTGGCCGAATTCGTGAAAGAGCGTCACGGCGTCGTCCCAGCTCACGAGGATCGGCTCGCCCGGCTTGCCCTTCACGAAATTGGTGTTGTTCGAGACGATCGGCGCGATCGTGGCGTCGAGCCGCTGCTGCGCGCGGTACTCGTTCATCCAGGCGCCCGAGCCCTTGCCGGCACGCGCATAGGGATCGAGGTACCAGAGCCCGACATGCTTGCCGTCCGCGGCCTTCACTTCCCATACGCGGATGTCCGGCGTGATCGTCGGCACGTTGTGCACTTCGATGAACTGGAAGCCGTAGAGCTGCCCGGCGACCCAGAACATGCCTTCGCGCAGCTTGTCGAGCTGCAGGTAGGGCTTCACGTCATTGAGGTCGAGGTCGTACTTCGCCTTGCGGACCTTCTCGGCGTAGTAGCGGTAGTCCCAGGGCGCGATCTTGATGCCGGCGTTTTGCTTGTCGGCCCCTTCCTTGTCAGCAATAGCCTGCATGTCCGCCACTTCCTCATGCACGCGTTCCACTGCAGCCGGCCAGACCAGCATCATGACCTTCAGCGCGTTCTCCGGCGTCTTCGCCATTTCCTCGTCGAGCTGGTAGTGCGCGTGGGTCGGGAAGCCGAGGAGCTTGGCGCGCTCGGCGCGCAGCGCCAGGATCTCGGTGATGAGCTTCTTGTTGTCGTGCGCGTCGTTGTTGTCGCCGCGGCTCACGAACGTGCGCCAGACCTGTTCGCGCAGGTCGCGCCGCGTCGAATAGGTCAGGAACGGCTCCACCGACGAACGCGTATTCGATATCGCCCATTCGCCCTTGTGTCCCTTGTCCTCGGCGGCGGCCGATGCGCCCGCGCGAATCGAGTCGGGCAGTCCCGCGAGGTCGGCGTCGTTCTTGAGATAGAGAACGTAGTTCTCTTCGTCGGCGAGCAGGTTCTGGCTGAAGTTCGTGTAGAGCGTCGCGAGCCGCTCGTTGATCGCGGCGACCCGCGCCTTGGGCTCCGGGTCGAGCTTCGCGCCGGCGTGCACGAAGTCGCTGTAGTCCTTCCACGCGAGCCGTTGCTGCTCGGCGTTGAGCTTCGCCTTGGCCGGGGAGTTGTAGACCGCCTCGATTCGCTTGAAGAGCGCTTCGTTCTGGTAAATCCTGTCGTTGAACGCGGCGAGCTTCGGCGCCATCTCCTGCTCGACGGCCTGGAAGGCCTCGAGGTCCATGGTCGATGACCAGACGTAGTAATAGGTGCTGACGCGCATCAGCGCTTCGCCGGAGCGCTCCAGGGCGACGATCGTGTTGTCGAAGGTCGCGGCCTTCGGGTTCATCACGATCCGCTCGACTTCGGCGAGGTTCCCGGCCATCGACGCTTCGAGCGCGGGCTTGAAGTCCTCGACCCGCACCTTGTCGAACGCCGGCACGCCGCCATACGGGCCCGTCCAGCGAGCGAGCAGCGGATTGTCCATGGGCTTGTCGGTATTCGTTGCTTGGGTGGAATCGGGCAGCGATGCGACGCCGATCAGGAAGGCGGCACCGAGGACGGCAAGTTTTCGCATTGTACAGGGCTCCATGGAATCTCGAGTGCCGGGCAGCAAGCAGGTACGGCACGGTGGCCGGCCAGCCACAAAGGTCGCGTAGGCTGTCATCGCGCGCCTTAACCTTCAAGTTCGGCGTGCGGCGGCCCGAAGCCGATACGACGACCCGATCGGTACTCACGATGACCCGAAGGCGCCGTTGCAGGCGCCCGGCCGGAGGCGTCGGCAGCGTCATATCCCCGGGCAATAGGACGGATATGGAATCCCAATTGCGGTGCCCGCCCGATTGCCGGACGATGGGGATCATGCCCGGAAACCCATCCACGCTGCGGTCCACGATCGACAAGGTGCTGGCGCAACATGCCGGGCGGCCCGGGCCGCTCCTCGAGATCCTGCACCAGGTACAGCACGAGCTCGGCCATGTCCCGGGCGACGCCGTGCCGATGATCGCGAATGGCCTCAACCTGTCGATCGCGGAAGTCCACGGCGTCGTCACCTTCTACCACCACTTCCGTGATCATCCGGCCGGCCGCCACGTCGTGCAGATCTGCCGGGCGGAGGCGTGTCAATCGATGCAGGGCGTGGCGCTGGCGGAACACGCCGGGCGGCGCCTCGGTGTCGGGTTCAACGGGACCACGCGGGACGGCCGGGTGACGCTCGAGCCCATCTATTGTTTCGGCAATTGCGCGTGCGCGCCCGCGGTCATGATCGACGGCGAGCTGCATGGCCGGGTGACGCCGGAAAAATTCGATGCGCTGATTGCGACCCTGGGGCAGGGGAAATGACAGTCACGGTCTACGTCCCGCGCGATGCGTCGGCGCTCTCGCTCGGCGCGCAAGCCGTGGCGCGTGCGATCGCGTCGCAGGCGCAGGCACGCAAGCTCGACGTGCGCGTGGTACGGAACGGTTCCCGCGGACTCTATTGGCTCGAGCCGATGATCGAGGTCGCAACCGCTGCGGGGCGCATTGCCTATGGGCCGGTCACGGTGAACGACGTGCCGAGTTTATTCCTGGCGGACTTCCTGGGGGGCGGCGCACACGCCCTGTGCCTCGGGCCGACCGAGGGCATTTCGTACCTGAAGAAGCAGGACCGGCTGACCTTCGCCCGGGTGGGCGTGACGGATCCGGTGAGCATTGCCGATTACCTGCAGCACGGCGGGTATCGCGGATTGCAGCGCGCACTGACACTCGCGCCGGAGGCCATCGTCCAGGAAGTGACGGACTCGGGCCTGCGCGGCCGGGGCGGCGCGGCATTCCCGACGGGCATCAAGTGGAAGACGGTTCTCGACCAGAAAGCCCCGCAGAAATATGTCACCTGCAATGCGGATGAGGGCGACTCGGGGACCTTCGCTGACCGCATGCTCATGGAGGGCGACCCACTCCTTCTTATAGAGGGGATGACGATCGCCGGGATCGCCGTCGGGGCCACCCAGGGCTACATCTATATAAGAGTGGAGTATCCGCACGCCCTGGTGGTGCTCAGGGAAGCCATTGCTGCGGCGTATCGCGAACACTACCTGGGATGGAACATTCTCGGCAGCGGCAAGCGGTTCGAGCTCGAGGTGCGCGTCGGTGCGGGCGCCTACATCTGCGGCGAGGAGACCTCGATGCTCGAGAGTCTCGAGGGCAAGCGGGGCGAAATCCGCGTGCGTCCGCCGTTGCCGGCGATCAAGGGCCTGTTCGGCCAGCCGACGATCGTCAACAACGTGATCTCGCTCGCGAGCGTGCCGACGATCCTCGATCGGGGCGCGACGTTCTACCAGGGCTTCGGCGCGGGGAAGTCCCGCGGCACGCTGCCGATCCAGCTTGCCGGCAACATCAAGCACGGCGGTCTCATCGAGAAGGCATTCGGCGTGAGCCTGCGCGAGATTCTCTATGACTACGGCGGCGGCTCCGCGACCGGCCGTCCGATCCGCGCCGTGCAGGTCGGCGGCCCGCTCGGTGCTTACATGCCGGCATCGCAGTTCGACACCGCCATCGACTACGAGGCATTCAGCGCCGTCGGCGCGCTGCTCGGCCACGGCGGCATCGTCGTGTTCGACGATACGGTCGACATGGCGCACATGGCGCGCTATGCGATGGAGTTCTGCGCTATTGAATCCTGCGGCAAGTGCACGCCGTGCCGCATCGGCTCGACGCGCGGCGTCGAGGTGATCGATCGCATCGTGCGTGGCGAGAACCGCGACCGGAACATTGAATTGCTGGAAGAGCTTTGCGATACGATGCTGCAGGGGTCGCTGTGCGGACTCGGCGGCATGACTCCCTTTCCCGTGCAGAGTGCGCTCAAGCACTTCCCGGAGGATTTCCGTGTACTCCATCGACCATCATGATCGCGGCACGCCCGCCGCTCAGGGCGCGACGCAGGTAACGCTCGAGATCGACGGCGCGCAGGTGACCGTGCCGGAAGGCACGTCGATCATGCGCGCCGCGGCGATCGCCGGCGGCTCGATCCCGAAACTCTGTGCGACCGACACGCTGAAGGCCTTCGGCTCCTGCCGGCTGTGCCTTGTCGAGATCGACGGGCGCAAGGGCTACCCGGCATCGTGCACCACGACGGTCAGCGCGGGCATGAAGGTCCGCACGGAGAGCCCGAAGCTCACGCAGCTGCGCAGGAATGTCATCGAGCTCTATGTTTCCGACCACCCGCTCGACTGTGTGAGCTGCCCTGCGAACGGTCACTGCGAGCTGCAGGACATGGCGGAGCGGGTCGGCGTCACCGAGACGCGCTACGGCCTTGCGGGCGCGAATCACCAGCAAGCCAAGACCGACAGCAGCAACCCGTATTTCTCGTTCGATCCGACGCTCTGCATCGTGTGCTCGCGTTGCGTGCGTGCGTGCGATGAAACGCAGGGCACGTTCGCGCTCACGGTCGAAGGTCGCGGTTTCGGCTCCGCGATCTCGGCGAGCGCCCATTCGAGCTTTCTCGATTCCGAATGCGTTTCCTGCGGAGCCTGCGTCGAGGCTTGTCCGACGGCGGCGCTCAGCGAAAAACCGCTGGTCGCCATCGGGCAGCCAAGGCGCGTTGTCACGACGACCTGCGCTTATTGCGGGGTCGGTTGTTCCTTCAAGGCCGAGGTGAAAGGCGACCAGGTCGTGCGCATGGCGCCGAACCGCGACGGTCACGCGAACCAGGGCCACGCCTGCGTCAAGGGCCGGTTCGCGTTCGGTTACGCGACGCACCCGGACCGCGTCCTGAAACCGATGCTCCGCGCGAAGATCACCGACCCCTGGCGCGAAGTGAGCTGGGACGAGGCGATCAACCACGCCGCGAGCGAGTTCAAGCGCATCCAGGCGAAGTACGGCCGCTATTCGGTCGGCGGCATCACCTCCTCGCGCTGCACGAACGAGGAGACTTTCATCGTGCAGAAGCTCGTGCGGGCGGCCTTCGGCAACAACAACGTCGATACCTGCGCGCGCGTCTGCCATTCGCCGACGGGCTACGGGCTGAAGCACACGCTCGGCGAATCCGCCGGCACGCAGGCCTTCACGTCCGTGATGAAAGCGGACGTCGTGATGATCATCGGTGCGAATCCGACCGAAGGTCATCCGGTGTTCGCTTCGCAATTGAAGCGGCGCCTGCGGCAGGGCGCGAGGCTGATCATTTGCGACCCGCGCGCCATCGCGCTCGTGCGCACGCCGCACGTCGAGGCCGACTATCACCTGCAGCTGCTGCCGGGCACGAATGTCGCGCTGATCAATTCGATCGCGCACGTCATCGTCACGGAAGGCTTGACGAAGGAAGACTACATCGCGGCGCGCTGCGAACCGGGCCCGTACGCGAAGTGGCGGCAGTTCATCGCCGACCCGAAGAATTCGCCCGAGTCGATGGAAGAGGTGACCGGCGTCCCCGCGGAGCTCGTGCGCGGTGCGGCGCGCCTCTTCGCCAAGGCGGGCAACGGCGCCATCTATTACGGACTCGGCGTCACGGAGCACAGCCAGGGCTCGACCATGGTGATGGGGATCGCGAACCTCGCGATGGCCACCGGCAATCTCGGGCGCGAGGGCGTCGGCGTCAATCCGCTCCGTGGCCAGAACAATGTGCAGGGCGCCTGCGACATGGGCTCGTTCCCGCACGAATTCAGCGGCTATCGTCATGTGTCCGACGGCGCAACGCGCGCGATGTTCGAGAATGCCTGGGGCGTGAAGCTCGAGGTCGAGCCGGGGCTGCGCATTCCCAACATGTTCGAAGCGGCGCTCGATGGCAGCTTCAAGGCGATGTACATCCAGGGCGAGGATCTCGCGCAGTCGGATCCGAACACGGGCCACGTCGAGGCGGCCCTGAGCTCGCTCGAATGCCTCGTGATCCAGGACCTGTTCCTCAACGAGACGGCGCGCTTCGCGCATGTGTTCCTGCCGGGTTCCTCGTTCCTCGAGAAAGACGGCACGTTCACCAACGCGGAACGGCGCATTTCGCGCGTGCGCAAGGTCCTCGAACCGATGAATGGGCTCGCGGACTGGGAAGTGACGGTGCGTCTCTCGAATGCGCTCGGCTATCCGATGAATTACCGGCACCCCTCCGAGATCATGGCGGAGATCGCGGCGCTGACGCCGACCTTCACCGGCGTGACCTACGAGAAGATCGATCGGCTGGGCAGCATCCAGTGGCCGTGCAACGACGCGGCGCCGGATGGCACGCTCACGATGCATGTCGGCGAGTTCGTGCGCGGCAAGGGCCGCTTCTACACGACCGAATATGTGCCGACGCGGGAGCGTTCGACGAGCCGCTATCCGTTGATCTTGACGACCGGCCGCGTGCTGACGCAATACAACGTCGGTGCGCAGACGCGCCGCACGCAGAACGTCGTCTGGCACAACGAGGATCGGCTCGAGATCCATCCGGACGACGCCGAATTCCGTGGCATCCGGGAAGGCGACTGGATCGGTCTTGCGAGTCGCGCCGGGGAAACCGTGCTGCGCGCCACCGTGACCGAACGGGTGCAGCCGGGCGTCGTCTACTCGACGTTCCACTTCCCGGAGCTCGGCGTCAACGTCGTCACCACGGAAAACTCCGACTGGGCGACGAATTGTCCCGAGTACAAGGTGACGGCCGTGCAGGCGGTCAAGGTCAACCAGCCGGCCGACTGGCAGCAGCGCCAGACCGAGCTCTCCGCGCGACCCTGGAAGTCGAAGACGACCTCCGGCGCCGACCATGTCTGAACCGGCGGGCGCCCCGGCGGCGGCGCAACGCGTCGTGTTGCTCGATGCAACGACGCGGCAGGTGACGGTGCGCCGCTGGCGGGACGGAGCCGACCAGACGACGGTTGATGAAGTCGCCGAGGAAGCGCCCATTGCGCTCACCTACCACAGCATTCCCCACGTCGTGATGCTCGCGACGCCGGCGGACCTCGAGGATCTCGCCGTCGGCTTCACCGTAACCGAGGCCCTGGTCGCGACGGTCAAGGAAATCTCCTCGGTCGACGTGATCCACTCGCCGGACGCCATCGAGGTTCGGATCGGGGTCGCGTCGGCGCGCTTTGCCGCGATCCTCAAGCGCCAGCGCAATCTCACGGGCCGCACCGGCTGCGGGCTCTGCGGTGTCGAGACCGTGGAGGAGGCGATCCGCCGGCCCGAGCCGCTCGCGAATGGCCTGCGGGTGACGAGCCAGGAGCTGCACGCGGCGCTCAAGGATCTCGAGTCGCGCCAGCGTCTGAACTCGCGAACCGGCAGCGTGCACGCCGCGGCATGGGCGCGTCCGGGCAAAGGAATCGAAGTCGTGCGCGAAGACGTCGGCCGGCACAATGCGCTCGACAAGATGATCGGCGCGCTCCTGCGGGGCGGCGTCGACCCGTCCGAAGGCTACGCGATCGTGACGAGCCGCGCGAGCTACGAGATGGCGCAGAAGGCTGCGACCGCCGGCATCGCTTTTCTCACCGCCGTATCGGCGCCGACGGGACTCGCGATCCGGCTTGCCGAGGCGAGCGGGCTCACGCTCGTCGGCTTTGCGCGGCCGAACCAGCACGTCGTCTACGCCGGCGCGGAGCGGCTCGTCGCGTGAACACCGAGTACCTCGTCAGCATGGCCAACGATATCGGCGCCTTCTTCGCCAGCGAGGCGGGCGCTGCCGAAGCCCCGAAAAGCGTCGCGAGCCACATCACCCGTTTCTGGGATCCGCGCATGCGGCGCGAAATCATTGCGCACTTCACGGCGCACGGCGGCGAGGGTCTCTCCGAAATCGCGCACAAGGCGATCGCGCTCCTTGCCGAAAGGGCCGCCGAGGCTCCCACGGCTTCCCACTGATCGAGCGACCCCAACACCATGACCCAGACGGCGAAGATCCTGGACGGCAAGGCCGTGGCCGCCCGCGTGCGCCAGCAAGTCGCCGCGGCTGTCAGCGAATTCCTGAAGCGCCACGGCCGGCCGCCCGGGCTTGCGGTGGTGCAAGTTGGCGCCGATCCCGCATCGAGCGTCTATGTGCGGCACAAGCGCAAGGCCTGCGCCGAGACCGGCATCGAATCGTTCGCGTACGATCTGCCGGCATCGACATCGGAAGCGGAACTGCTCGCGCTCGTCGCGAAGCTCAACGCCCACGAGCGCGTCGACGGCATTCTCGTGCAGCTGCCGCTGCCGAAGGGGCTCGACTCGACGCACATCATGGACACGATCGATCCCGCGAAGGACGTCGACGGATTTCATCCGACCAACACGGGGCTGCTTGCACAGAAGCGGCCGGGCCTTCGTCCCTGCACGCCCTACGGCGTGATCCGGCTGGCCGAGGAGTACGGCCTCAAGTTCGAGGGCCTCAGGGCGACGGTGGTCGGCGCATCCAACATCGTCGGGCGACCGATGGCGCTCGAACTGCTGCTCGCGCGGGCGACAGTCACCGTGTGCCATACGGGCACCCGGGACCTGGCTGCGGAAGTGTCGCGGGCCGACGTGGTCGTGGCCGCAGTCGGGAAGGCCGGCTTCGTGAAGGGCGCATGGATTCGCGAGGGCGCGATCGTCATGGACGTCGGTGTGAATCGCCTGGCGACCGGCCAGCTCGTCGGTGACGTCGAGTACGCCCCGGCGGCGCAGCGGGCCGCCTGGATCACGCCGGTGCCCGGCGGCGTCGGGCCGATGACCATCGCCATGCTGCTCGGGAATACCCTGCACGCGGCGTCCCGCAGGCTCGGACGCTAGCGCCGGGTCGCGGCTCCCGCCGCGTCATCCCATGCAGGAAAGGGCTTGTCCCGCAGGCGGAAGATCCGTCGGCCCTCGAACCGCCGGTCCGGCCCGACCTCCGGGAAGTTGTCGATAAACTTGCCAAGTGCGTTCATTCTATTTGACATATTGACGTGACTTCCGTCACACAGGTGGGAGTGGGGCTTCCTTAGACTTCCCCGCGCCCGCCTTCTGGCCCGATCGACGTATTCGCAAGAGCGCACTGGACCCGATGCCCGTTCGGATATTTCGCCACTACGTGAATCTGCCGATCATGCTGCTGGCGGTTGTCGAGGCCGTCGGTCTGACGGCTATTCCCTATCTGGCAGCCCTGCTGCGCTTCGATGCGGACATCCAGTCCGCCGAACAATCCGTGGGCTGGCTGGCGCCGCGCGCCGTCCTGTTCGCGGCAGTCGCGATGACCTGCATGGTGGCGATGGGCCTTTACAGCGCCCGCCAGCGCGCGAAGACGACGGGTCTCGTCGTCCGCATCTCGGCGAGTCTCGTGCTTGCAACGGCCGCAATGGCGCTGCTCAGCTATCTCGTGCCCCAGGTGCACATCGGGCGCGGCGTGCTCGGTATCGCAGCCGTCGGCGCGCTCATCTTCATCGGTCTGTCGCGGGTCGTCTTCGGCCGCCTCGTCAACGACGAGGTGTTCAAGCGCCGCGTGCTGATTTACGGGGTCGGCAGGCAGGCGCAAAGCGTCTCGATGCTGAGGCGGCGTGCCGATCAACGCGGGTTCGTGGTGGTTGGCTATGTGCCGAGCGGCAGCGACCGGCAGGTCGTGCCCCCCGAGCGGATCGCGAACATCGAGTCATCCCTCCTCGACTACGCGCGGCGCATGGAGGTCGACGAGATCATCGTCGCGATGGACGATCGCCGCCGCGAATTCCCGGTGCACCAGCTGCTCGAGTGCCGTCTCGCGGGCATCGAGGTGATCGATGTCGTGACGTTCCTCGAGCGCGAAACCGGCAAGGTGCGCCTCGACGTGCTGAATCCGAGCTGGATCATCTTCTCCGAAGGCTTCCGCCGCGATTCGGTGCGACGGGTCAGCGAGCGGGCATTCGATCTGCTCGCCGCCTCGGTCCTCGTCGTGCTCACCTGGTGGATCATGCTGCTCACGGCGCTTGCCATCCTGATCGAGGACGGGCCGCGCGCCAGCATTCTTTACCGCCAGATTCGGGTCGGCCTCGACGGCCGCAATTTCCAGGTCCTCAAGTTCCGCAGCATGCGCACCGACGCCGAGCAGGAAGGCCAGGCGCGCTGGGCGCAATCGAGCGACAGTCGCGTCACGCGGGTGGGCGCCTGCATTCGAAAACTCCGGATCGACGAGCTGCCGCAGATCCTCAACGTCCTCAGGGGCGACATGAGCTTCGTGGGCCCGCGGCCGGAGCGGCCCGAGTTCGTCAATCGGCTGAGCGAAAGCATTCCGTACTATCGCGAGCGCCACTGCGTGAAGCCCGGAATCACGGGCTGGGCCCAGCTCTGCTATCCGTACGGATCCTCGGAGCACGATGCAACCGAGAAGCTCCAGTACGACCTTTACTACGTGAAGAATCACAGCCTGCTGTTCGATCTGATGATCCTGCTGCAGACGGCGGAAGTGGTGCTCCTCGGCAAGGGTGCGCGCTGAGCATGGATATCATTCCGCGCCAGCCCTTCGCGATCATCGCCGTGAGTTACGGCGCCGCCGCCGCTGCCTACGGGGCGCTCGCCGTGCTGCTGCTCACACGCTGGCGTGGCCGGCTTGCCGGCTCGCTGCTCGTGCCCGCGGTGCTCGTAAGCTCGATCTGGCTTGCCGTGATCGTGACCTACAGCCTCGGGGTCGATGTGCCGCCGTCGGTGGTGCTCGGGCTCGAGGTGGCGCGCGACAGCGCCTGGCTGATGTTCCTCCTCAGGATGTTCTCCGTCGGTGGCAGCTCGCTGTCCCGATGGCCGCGCTACGCGGTCTATGCGGCCTGCGCGCTCGCATTCATCGCCGTAGGCGTCGGCGGCGTGCTGCATGACTTTGCCAACATCGAGGGCACGGCGCTCGAGTTCTACGTGCCGGCGGTGCTCGCGCTGTCGATCGGCGCCTTCGTCCTGGTCGATCATGGTTACCGCAATACGCGGGCCGGCGACGAATGGGCCGCGAAGTTCCTGTGGCTCGCGCTCGGCGCGCAGTTCGTTTACGACATGTTCCTGTACGCCGCCGCGCTCATGTTCGCGGGGCTGCCGGACGTGCTCTGGGAAGCGCGTGGCGCCGCGCTCGCGCTGCTCGTTCCCGTGCTTGCCGTCGGCGTGGCCCGGATCGGTGCGCAATCCCCCGGACAGTTCCTGTCGTTGCGGCTGGTCTTCTATTCGACCGGAGTGATGGCGGCAGGCGCCTATCTGCTGGCGGTTGCGCTCGGCGGCTACTACCTGCGCGTCGTCGGCGGAACCTGGGGCGGCTTCGCTCAAACGGTCTTTCTCTTCGGCGCAATGCTGCTGCTCGCGGTGCTGCTCGCGTCGGGCCGGGCGCGCGCCTGGCTGCGCGTCTTCGTCGCGAAGCACATGTCTGCGTACAAGCACGACTACCGCGCGGAATGGCTGCGGCTCGTGCGCACGATGGTGGCGCCGGGCGATGAGCGCAGTCTCGCGGACCGGGCGATCGAGGCGATGACCCGGCTCGTGAACGCCGATGCCGGCGGACTCTGGGTGCTGCGCGACGGGGTCTATGCGCCGTGCGGCGGCGACCTCGGCGGGCCGGACAAGTCGACCGAACCTGCGACCAGCAGCTTCGTGCGCGAACTCATCGATCGGGAGTGGATCGTCGACCTGCATCCGGCGGACGCCGGGGAGCTGCAGCCGGTTCCCGTTCCGCCCTGGCTCGCGGCACTGCCCCGCGCGCGCTACATCGTGCCGCTCCTGCAGGAGCAGCAACTGGTCGGCTTCCTGGTGATCGGCCAGCCGCTCGCCCGCCATTCGCTCAACTGGGAGGAGATCGACCTGCTGCGCACCGCCGGGCGGCAGATCGCGAGCTACATCGCGCTCGATCACGCGGCGCAGATGCTCGCGCGGGCGCATCAGTTCGAGGCCTACAACCGCTTCGTCGCCTTCATCATGCATGATCTCAAGAATCTCATCGCGCAACAGCGCCTGGTCGTCGAGAATGCCGCGCGCCACAAGGGCAACCCGCAGTTCATCGACGACATGGTCGCGACCATCGAAAACTCCGTGCGGCGCATGAGCCGGCTGCTCGATCAATTGCGCCGGGGCGAGAGCGGCACGCATGCGCGCCGGGTGAAGCTCGCGGACATCTGCACGGACGTCGCCGAGCGCTGTCGCGGGCGCGATCCCGCCCCGCGACTGACGGTGAGCGATTCGCATCTCGAAGTCATGCTTGCGCCCGAGCGCCTCGCGAATGTGCTCGAGAACATCGTCCGCAACGCGCAGGAGGCGACGCCATCCGAAGGTTCGGTCTCGATCGCGGTGTCGCGTGAGCGGCGCGGCGCGCAGATCGAGGTGTCCGACGATGGCAAGGGGATGGACGCCGCATTCGTCCGCGATCGACTGTTCCGGCCGTTCGATTCGACCAAGGGCAGCCAGGGCATGGGCATCGGGGCTTACCAGGCGCGGGAATTCGTGCGCTCGCTCGGCGGGGACATCGAGGTGCACAGCGAACCCGGCAAGGGCACGCGATTCGTGATCCAGCTGCCGGCGGCCGAAGGGAGCAGCGCATGAAAACGGCGACGGGCGAGCGCAGCCGACTGCTGATCGTCGAAGATGACGTCGGTCTGCAGAAGCAGCTGCGCTGGTGTTTCGAGCAGTACGAGGTCATCATCGCCGCGGACCGGGAGAGCGCGCTGAGCGAGCTGCGCCGCTACGAGCCGCCGGTCGTGCTGCAGGATCTCGGCTTGCCGCCGGACGCGGAGGGCGTGCGCGAGGGTCTCGCGACGCTCGAGGAAATACTGGCGCTCGCGCCTCACACGAAGGTGATCGTGGTCACCGGCAACGACGAACGCGAACACGCCGTGCGCGCGGTTGCCAAGGGCGCCCACGATTTCTACCAGAAACCACTCGACACCGAAGTGCTGTCGCTCATCGTGCAGCGCGCGTTCCGGATGTACGAACTCGAAGCCGAAAACAGGATATTGCGCGAGCAGCGCGGCGTGTCGCCGCTCGACGGCGTCATCGCGGTCAGCGATGCGATGGTGCGCGTCTGCCGCGTCATAGAGAAGATCGCGCCGACCAATGCGACCGCGCTGCTGCTCGGCGAGAGCGGCACCGGCAAGGAGGTCCTGGCGCGGGCGCTGCATCGCCTGTCCGGACGCGCGAGCGGTCCGTTCGTCGCCATCAACTGCGCGGCAATTCCGGAAACGCTGCTCGAGAGCGAGCTCTTCGGCTACGAAAAGGGCGCATTCACGGGCGCGCACAAGCAGACGCAGGGCAAGATCGAGTACGCGGCGGGCGGCACGCTCTTCCTCGACGAGATCGGCGACATGCCGTATGCGCTGCAGTCGAAGCTGCTGCGCTTCCTGCAGGAGCGCACGCTCGAGCGGGTAGGCGGGCGGGAATCGATCGCGGTCGACGTGCGCGTGATCTGCGCGACCAACCGCGACCTCAACGCGGGCATCGCGGCGAACACTTTCCGGCAGGACCTGTACTATCGCGTCAACGAAGTGACGATCTGCATTCCGCCGCTGCGCGTGCGCGACGGCGATGCGGTCATCATCGCGCAGCGCGTGCTCGAGGACCGGGCGCGCCGCCACGACCGTCCGGTGCGCGGACTGACGGCCGATGCCGTGCGTGCGATACAGGACTACGCCTGGCCCGGCAACATCCGCGAGCTCGAGAACAAGGTCAATGCAGCCGTGATCATGGCCGAAGGCAAGCAGATCACCGCGACGGATCTCGGACTTGCGGACAGTGCGCGCGAAATGGAATTCCTCAATCTGCGAACGGCGCGTCAGCGGGCGGAATCCCAGGCGATCCGGCGCGCGCTCGCCGTCTCGGCCGGCAATATTTCCCGTGCCGCGGAGATCCTCGGCGTGACGCGGCCGACCCTGTACGACCTGCTCGGCAAGCATAACCTCGCCGATTGGCAGGATCGTGCGGCTCAACGACCACCGGAATAGGAGTCTTATTGTGAACAGAATCATCCGCTCACCCGGCTTGCTGCGCATCCTGATCGTCGCGCAGGCGCTGGTCGCGCTGTCAGGGTGTGGCGGAAGCAAGCGCGTGATCGACGCGAATGAAAAGGCGGGTCCCGCCGCCGAATATCGCATCGGGCCCGGCGATCAGCTCAACGTCTTCGTCTTCAACCACACCGAGCTTAGCGGCCCCGTGCCGGTGCGGCCGGACGGCATGATCTCGACGCCGCTCGTGGAAAACCTGCAGGCGGCGGGCAGGACTCCGAGCCAGCTCGCTCGCGCCCTCGAAACGGCGCTGGCCGAGTACGTGCGCTCGCCCAAGGTCAACGTGATGGTCACGAGTTTCGTCGGCGGCGATCAGGTGCAGGTCGTCGGCCAGGCGGCGCGGCCGCAGGCGTTGCCGTACCGCGCGAACATGACCGTACTCGACGTCATGATCCAGGTGGGCGGGCTTGGGCCGTTCGCGGCGGGCAACCGGGCGCGCGTCGTGCGCAAGGTCAACGGCGAGACCGTCGAGATACCGGTGAAGCTCAAAGCGCTGCTGAACGACGGCGACATGAGCGCCAATCTTCCGATGCAGCCGGGCGACGTCCTGGTCATTCCGGAAACCCGTTTTTAGGACCCCCATGAGCCGCATCGCAGCAGCTATTTTGTTAACCAAATCACGCATCTACGCGCGTAGTTCGGTAGACTGCGGGCCGCGGGCAGTGCGGACAATAAAACGAATGAGTCAACCATGTTCGATCTAATCTCGCAGGTGGTCGTGCTGATTCGCGGCGCCGCGCGTTTTCGCTGGCACGCGCTCGCGGCCGCCTGGGCGCTCGCGCTCATCGGCTGGGGCATCGTTTTCGCGATGCCGGATACCTATCGTGCACGCGCCAAGGTCTACGTCGACACGGAATCGGTCCTGAAGCCGCTATTGCAGGGTCTGGCCGTCGGTTCGGACGTGAGCACGCAGGTCAACATGATGTCGACCGTGATGATGAGCCGGCCGCATCTGGAGAAGGTCGCGCATGACACCGATCTGTACACGCGGGCGAGCACGCGCAAGGAATTCGACTCGCTGATCGACGATCTCGCGCGCCGCATCGAACTGGAAGCGGGAACTCCGAAGAACACTTATACGATCGCGTTCGCCGACTCCGATCCCGCGATGGCGGCACGGGTGGTGCAGACGCTCCTCAAGACCTTCGTCGAGGACTCGCTCGGCATCAAGCGTGCGGACTCGAACAGCGCGCAGCAGTTCCTCGAGCAGCAGATCAAGGAATACGAAGGGCGCCTGCGCGCAGCCGAAGAGCGGCTCGCGGATTTCAAGAAGCAGAACGTCGGCCTCATCCCCGGCCAGACGGGCGATTACTACACGCGCATGCAGACCGAGATGACCAACCTCGCGACCCTGCGCAGCAGCTTCCAGGTCGCGAGCGAGAAGCGCACCGAGCTCGTGCGCCAGCTCGCCGGCGAGGAGCCGACCTTCGGTCTGGTGACGGCGCCCCAGCGCGGCACGGCAAGCGCCCTCGACGTGCGCATCGCGGAACTCAACCAGAAGCTCGACAGCCTGCTCGTGCAGTACACGGACAAGCATCCGGACGTGATCGCCATCCGCGAATCGATCGCGCAGCTGCAGGAAGAGAAGAAGCGCAGCGCGGACAAGCAAGCCGCGGCGCTGACGGGTTCCACCGTCGTCGACCCGAACCGCATCGCGCTGAGCGCGCTCGACGTCAATCCCGTGTACCAGGCAACCAAGATCTCGCTCGGCCAGACGGAAGTGGAGCTCGTCGAGCTGCGCAGCCAGATCGGTGCCGCCGAAGCGCGCGTCAGCGACCTGAGGGCGCGCGTCAATACGATCCCGGAAGTGGAAGCGCAGCTCTCGCGGCTCAACCGCGACTACGAAGTCAACCGGGCCGAGCATACGGCGCTGCTGCAGCGCCTTGAGTCGGCCCGCCTCTCGGGTGAGGCCGAACAGAGCAGCACCAACGTGCGTTTCCGGGTGATCGAACCGCCGTTCAAGCCCCTCACCCCGATCGCGCCGAATCGGCCGGTGCTCCTGTCGCTCGTGCTCGTGCTTGCACTCGGAGCGGGCCTTGCGATCGCGATTGCAATGAGTCTCGCGCAGCCGGTGTTCGGCAGCCGGGCATTCCTGCGCAGCGCCACGGGCTTGCCCGTGATCGGCTCGATCTCGCTGGCACTGCCGAAGGGCGCCCGCTTTCTTTCGCGCAAGGCGCTCGCCTACGGCGCAACGGCGGCGCTGCTGCTGGTCTGCTATGGCGTGGCACTTGCCGTCGCGCGTTTCGCTCCGCACAGTTTTTAGCGCTGCTCCCTGGGCCGCGAGGTAACGTATGAGCATTGTCGAGAGAGCATTGGGAAAGCTCCAGAGCGGTGCCTCCGGCACGGGGGATTCGCGCACACGCGAAACCAACCCGCATGCCGTCGCTCCGGCGCCGGCGGCCCCGCACGAAGGCGTCGCAGCGCCGTTCGCACGCCGGGGGCGCATCGAGCCGAAGGAAAGCATCCACGTCAACCTCGAGCACCTGCGCGCGCAGGGCATGTTGCCCCCGCACGAACTTGCGAGCTTCCTTGCAGACGAGTTCCGGCGCATCAAGTGGCCGCTCATCGCACGCGCGAGGGAAAAGGGCGCGGACGTCGCCATGCGCGGCAGCATCATCATGGTCACGAGCAGCGTGCCGGATGAAGGCAAGTCCTACGTCGCGCTGAACCTCGCGCTCAGCATTGCCGTGGAACGCGATTGCCGGGTGCTGCTGATCGATACCGACAGCGCGAAGGCGCGGGTGTCGAGGATCTTCGGCCTGCAGAGTCATCTCGGGCTCACGGACTGCCTGAAGAACGAGCGGGCGGCGCTCGGCGAATTCATCGTCGCCACCGACATCGTCGGATTGTCGTTGCTCCCGGCCGGACGGCCGGACCCGTCGACCCCCGAACTCTTTGCAAGCCGCAGGATGGAGTCGCTCCTCAACGAGCTTGCGAGCGAGGATCCGAATGCCGTCCTGCTGCTGGACTGCTCGCCGCTCCTTGCGAAGAACGAGGCGCAGGTGCTGGCAAGGCTCGTCGACCATACGCTGATGATCGTGCGCGCGGACCGGACACCGCAGCCGGTCGTGCACGACGCGCTCGCGCTGCTCGACCATAGCCGGCCGATCAGCGTCGTGCTCAACCAGGTTGCTCCGGACTGGCTGGGCAAGTATCGCGGTCACTATGGGTACGATCACGATGCGAGCTGATCCATTGCGCGCTCCCGGCAGCGATTCGCCGAACGCTCGTACCCGTCGCACCTGGGCAGGTTGCCTGCCCGTCGCCGCTCTCGTGGCCGCCGGCGCTGCCGCCGCCGATTCGACCTTCGAGCCCCGCATCTCCGTGGGCGCGAGCTACGTCGACAACATCGACCTCGCGTCTCCGGAGGAGGCTTCGGACGAGGAATTCGTCCTGCTGCTTTTGCCGGGCTTCAAATACGACCTGCAGTCGCCGCGCCTGAATATCAACGCCGACTACACGCTGCAAGCTCTCTTCTATACGGGCGACAGCGACCGTAACGAGTCCTACAACCAGTTCGACGGAACCGCGACCGCGGCGCTGGTGCAGGATTATTTCTTTCTCGAGGCCACCGGCATCGCGACGCAGCAGGTCATCGACCCGAGTCGGCCGGTGAACGGTTCGGACAATATCTTCGACACCGGCGGCAACATGAGCGATGCGGTGACGGCGACCCTCGCGCCGTACTTCAAGCACCATTTCGGGCAGACCATAGCCGAAGCGCGCTACTCGCAGGGATTCGTCAACTTCAGCGGCGAGGACAGCTCCGGCAACATCCTCGAGGACACGCAGCAGCGCCGCGTCTACGCCTCCTGGGAAACCGATCCGGAGCAGCCGCAGCGCTTCACCTGGAAGGCCTTCTACGACGCCCAGCAGGCCGACTACGAAATCTCGCCGACGTTCCGCTACGACCAGGCCAATGTCGAACTGGGTTACGCCGTCTCGCGCAGCATCCGCCTGCTCGCGACGGGCGGCTACGAATCGGACCTCATCACCGATTCAACCGACGGGGGTCTCGATGAAGCCTTCTATGGAGGTGGACTCGAGCTGACGCTCGGCCAGCAACATCGCCTGCGCGCGGTCGCCGGACATCGCTTCTACGGTGACTCGTATGAATTCGCCTACCACTACGACGGCCGCATGCTGAAGCTTGACGGACAGTACGCGGACGGCCCGATGACGGCCGCGCAGGAATTGGCCTTGAGTCCCCTGAGCAACAACCCGAATCCCGGCCCGATCTCCGGGCACGACCTGTCACGCCTGAGTTCGGAAGTCTATATCCGCAAGTACTTCAATGCCTCCGCAAGGCTGGTCGGACGCCGGACGACGATCGAGCTCAGGATGACCGACTACAAGCGCCGCTACCTCTCGCTCGACACCCAGGATCACACGACCGAGGTGGGGTTGACGTTCGATCGCAAGCTCAGCTCGCGGACCGACCTCGCAGCCGGGGCAACCTGGCGCGACTTCGAGGGACGTGATGGCGAGTCTTCCAAGGACATGAGCTATACGCTCGGGTTCACCCGCCGCATGACCGCCTCGATCATCGGCACCCTGAAGCTCTCGCGGGTGGAGCGCACCGGCAACGTGTCCCGTTACGACGTCGACTGGATCATGCTGTCGGTCCAGAAGACTTTTTGAGGGCCGGGTCACGAGTTCGGCGCCCGCCTGACCCGCGCACATGATCCACGATCACCAACGCCTCGAGACCGACCGGCCGCGCAATGCGATGTCGGTCGACGTCGAGGACTACTTCCAGGTGTCGGCCTTCGAGAAGGCGCTCGCGGGCCGCGACTGGGAGAGCTTCGAGTGCCGCATCCCGCGCAACGTCGAACGCATCCTGGAGCTCTTCGATGCCGCCGGCGCGCGCGCGACCTTTTTCACGCTCGGGTGGGTGGCTGAGCGCTTTCCGGCGCTCGTGCGGCGCATCGTGGCGTCGGGCCACGAAGTCGCGAGCCACGGCTATCAGCACACGCGCGTCACGCGCCAATCGCGGGACGATTTCCGGGCGGACGTCAAGCGCACCAAGCAGATCCTCGAAGACACGACCGGACTGCCGGTACGCGGCTATCGCGCGGCCAGCTATTCGATCGGCGCGGACAATCTCTGGGCGCTCGACGTCCTCGGCGAGACCGGTCATGTCTACAGTTCGAGCATCTATCCGATCCGCCACGACCTGTATGGCATGCCGGAGGCGCCGCGATTCGCATTCCGGATGCGCGCGAACGGCATTCTCGAGGTGCCGGTCACGACCGTGGAATTCGCGGGCGGGCGCTTTCCCTGTGGCGGCGGCGGCTTTTTCCGGCTGTTTCCCTACGCTCTGTCGCGCTGGGCGATTCGCAGGGTCAATCGCCTCGATCGCCAGCCCGGCATTTTCTATTTCCATCCGTGGGAGATCGATCCGGAGCAGCCGCGGATCGCCGCGCAATTCAAGTCCCGGTTCAGGCACTACCTGAATCTGTCGCGCATGGAAGGGCGCCTGCGGCGCCTGCTCGCGGACTTCCAGTGGGGCCGGCTCGACGAGGTATTTCTTCGAGGCACCGGGTCATGACGGCGGCGCAAACCGCACCGACGGTCGCTGTCGCGGTGACCGTGCGGAAGTTCGCACCGGACGACGCGGCGGCCTGGGACGGGTTCGTCCGCCGCGATCCGCAGGGCACGTTCTTTCATCTCGCAGGCTGGCGCAGCGTGCTCGAGCGCGCCTTCGGCCATCGCGCGCATTACCTGCTTGCCGAAGATGCCCAGGGCATCTGCGGCGTGCTGCCGCTCGCCCACGTCAAGAGCCTGCTGTTCGGTTCCGCCCTCGTATCGACGCCTTTCTGTGTCTACGGCGGCGCGTTGGCCGTCGCACCGTACGTGCGCGCGCTGCTCGAGGACGAGGCATGCGAACTCGCACGCCGCCTCGACGTCGACTACCTCGAATTGCGCAACCGCGAACGCTCGCGGCCCGAGTGGCCGTCGAAGGATCTCTACGTCACGTTCCGCAAGCGCATCGAGGCCGACGCGAATCGCAATCTCGAGGCCATTCCCCGCAAGCAGCGCGCCATGGTGCGCAAGGCGATCGGGCGCGAGCTGACCGTCGAGATCGACGGCGATTGCGGGAGGCTCTATCCCGCCTATGCCGCAAGCCTGCGCAATCTCGGCACGCCGGTGTTTTCACGCCGCTACCTCGAGCTGCTCCGCGAAGTGTTCGCGGACGACTGCGAAGTGCAGACGGTGCTGAAGGACGGGCGCGTGCTCGCGAGCGTTCTCAGCTTCTACTTCCGCGACGAGGTGCTTCCGTACTACGGTGGCGGGCACCGCGAAGCGCGCAACTTCGGCGCCAACGACTTCATGTACTGGAAACTGATGGAGCGGGCGGCCGTCGAGCGGGGCACGCGCCTCTTCGACTACGGGCGCAGCAAGCGCGACACCGGGTCCTACCGTTTCAAAGTCAACTGGGGATTTGAACCCGCGCCGCTTCACTACGAATATTTCCTGGTTCGTGCGAAGTCCATGCCGAACCTGAGCCCAACGAACCCGAAGTATCGACTCATGATCGCCGCCTGGAAGCGCATGCCCCTGTGGCTCGCGGGCCTGGTGGGCCCGCCGCTCGCGAGGCATCTCGGATGAGTGCGGTGCTGATGCTGGCGCATCGCATCCCGCTGCCGCCGAACAAGGGCGACCGGATCCGCTCCTTTCACTGGCTGCAGGCGCTGCGGCGACGTTACGACGTCTACGTCGGCACCTTCACGGACGCGCCGGAGGACCGGGTGCACGAAGCGGAACTGAACCGCCAGTGCGCCGGCTGCTACGTCGGCCATCTGCGTCCGTGGTCGCGGCGCGTGCTGAGCCTGACCGCTCTCCTGAAGGGCGAGGCCCTGACGATCGCCTATTACCGGCACGGCGGCCTCGGTCGCTGGGTCGCGGAGCTCATGCGCGCGAAGCGCATCGAGAAGATCTTCGTGTTCTCGTCATCGATGGCTCAGTTCGCGACCGCGACCGCGGGTCCGCGCAGGGTCGTCGATTTCTGCGACGTCGACTCGGACAAGTGGGCGCAGTACGCCACGCGGCACCGTTGGCCGCTCTCCTGGATCTACAAGCGCGAAGCGCGCGAGCTGGGCGCCGCGGAGCGACGCCTCGCCGAGGAGTTCGACGCGAGCCTGTTCGTCTCGGACAACGAGGCGCGGTTGTTTCGCCGGCTGGTGCCCGGAGTGGATGCCAAGGTCTTCGCCGTCGCAAACGGCGTCGATTCGCAATACTTCGATCCGGCACCCGATCGCCCGCGTCCCTTTGCGGCAACCGGGCCGGCGATCGTGTTCACGGGCGCCATGGATTATTGGGCGAACGTCGATGCGGTCAGCTGGTTCGCGGCAGAAGTGCTGCCGGCGGTGCGGGAGCAGGTGCCACAAGCGACGTTCCATATCGTCGGCTCGCGGCCGTCGGCGGCCGTCGGGCGCCTCGCCTCGCTCCCGGGCGTGTTCGTCACCGGTACCGTTCCCGACGTCCGCCCGTACGTTCACCACGCGCACGCCGTCGTTGCGCCCCTGCGTGTCGCGCGCGGCGTGCAGAACAAGGTGCTGGAAGCCATGGCGATGGCGAAGCCGGTCGTTGCGACCAGAGCGGCCGTAGCCGGCCTCGACGGCCAGTTGCCGGCGAGTCTTGGCGTGTCGGATAGCGCGACGGGCGTGGCCGCGGCGGTGATCGATCTCGTGCGTCAGGCTGTGCCGCGAACGGCCCCGGACAACCGCGAGTTCGTGCTCAAGCACTACGGCTGGCAGCGCAATCTCGATCGCTTCCTCGCCATCATCGACGGTGGCGCATCGTGAGCCGGGCCGAGGCGCCCCTGATCGTGCACGTGATTCACCGGCTCGATATCGGTGGTCTCGAAAATGGTCTCGTCAATCTCATCAATACGATGCCGCGCGAGCGCTTCCGGCATCACATCGTCTGCCTGACCGCCGCGGGCGAGTTCCGCCGTCGCATCCGCGACCCGGAAGTGGAAGTGTCCGCGCTCAATCGCCGGACGGGGCAGGACCTCGGCATGCACTGGCGCCTGTGGCGGCTGTTGCGCCGGCTGCGTCCCGCGATCGTCCACACCCGCAATCTGGCAGCGCTCGAGTGCCAGTGGATCGCGGCGCTCGCGCGTGTGCGCGGACGCGTTCACGGCGAGCATGGCTGGGATGTCACCGACCTGCACGGCAGCAACCGTCGCTACAACGCCCTGCGGCGGGCGACGCGTTTCGTGGTCGATCGCTACGTCACGATGTCGCGCGACCTCACGAGCTGGCTCGAAGTCACGGTCGGAGTCGCCGCCGAACGCATCGACCAGATCTACAGCGGCGTCGACTGCGACAGGTTTCATCCGCGGGATGCGGGTCGCGCGAGGCTCGCGAATCCCGACTTCGCCCGCGAAGGCGACATCATCATCGGTACCGTCGGCCGCATGGAGCCGGTGAAGAACCCGCTGCTCCTGGTCGAGGCTTTCATCCGCCTCGCCGAAAGCGAGCCGGCGCTCGCGGATCGGCTGCGATTGATCCTCGTCGGCGACGGCCCGCTGCGGGAGCCCTGCGCGCGGCGTCTCGCCGAGGCAGGTCGTGCGAGCCAGGCCTGGCTTGCCGGCTCACGGTCCGATATCGACGAGCTGCTGGCGGCGCTCGATATTTTCGTGCTGCCATCGCTCAACGAAGGCATCTCGAACACGATTCTAGAGGCCATGGCCTCGGCGCTGCCCGTGGTCGCGACGCGGGTCGGTGGGAGTCCCGAAATCGTGCGCGACGAACAGACCGGATTGCTCTGCGAGCCGAACGATGTGCAGTCGATGTGCGATCGCCTGCGTCGCTATGTCGCCGACGACAGCTTGCGCCGCGAGCACGGCAAAGCGGGCAGGGCGAGTGCCGAGCGTGACTTCAGCCTCGCGCGCATGACCGAGCGTTACCTGAGCGTCTACGAACGCGTGTTGAGTCACTGACCCATGTGCGGAATTGCCGGCATCTTCGATACGCGCGGGCGCAGCGAGCCGGACCGGCAACGGCTGCGCGCCATGACCGATGCCATCCTGCATCGCGGGCCGGACGCCGGCGGCGAACATTTCGAGCCCGGTGTCGCACTCGGGCACCGGCGCCTCTCGATCATCGACGTATCGGGCGGCCAGCAGCCCCTTGCCAACGAGGACGGTTCGGTGCTCGTCGTCTTCAACGGCGAGATCTACAACTATCAGCCGCTCGTGCACGAGCTGGAGGCGGCGGGGCATCGGTTCCGCACGCGCAGCGACACCGAAGTGATCGTGCACGCCTGGGAGCAGTGGGGCGAGCGCTGTCTCGACCGGCTCGGCGGCATGTTCGCGTTCGCACTCTGGGATCGCAATCGCGAAACTCTGTTCCTTGCCCGCGATCGCCTCGGCAAGAAGTCGATCTATTACACCGTGCTCGCGGACGGGCGGCTTTACTTCGGCTCGGAGCTGAAGGCTCTCCTGGTCGAGCCCGCCGTCAGGCGCGAGCTCGATCCGGTCGCGATCGAGCAATATCTCGCCTACGGCTACATCCCGGAGCCGCTCAGCATCTTCAAGGGCGTGCAGAAGCTCCGGCCCGCGCATGCGCTCCTGTGGAAGCGCGGCGCGCCGCAGCCCGCCGAGCGCGAATACTGGGACGTGTCGTTCCGGCCCGTGCCCGTGGGCGATGAGCGTGCAACGGGCGAAGAGCTGGTGGCGCGCCTGCGCGAGGCCGTGCGGATGCGCCTCATGTCCGAGGTGCCGCTCGGCGCGTTCCTGTCGGGCGGCGTTGATTCGAGCGCGGTCGTTGCGCTCATGGCGGAAACCTCGTCCGGTCCGGTCAACACCTGCTCGATGTCGTTCGGCGATCCGCGCTTCAACGAGTCGAGCTTCGCGGAACAGATCGCGCGGCAATTCCACACCAATCATCACTCGCAGCAGGTCGACGCGGACGATTTCGATCTCCTGGACCGGCTCGCGGCCACCTATGACGAGCCGTTCGCCGACAGCTCGGCGATCCCGACCTATCGCGTCTGCGAACTCGCCCGCAAGCGCGTGACGGTCGTGCTGTCCGGCGACGGGGGCGATGAGAATTTTGCGGGCTATCGTCGCTATCGCTGGCACATGCACGAAGAAGCCATGCGCCGGCGCATTCCGCAGTCGATCCGCGGACCGCTGTTCGGCGCGCTGGGCCACCTGTATCCGAAGATCGACTGGGCGCCCCGATTCCTGCGCGCGAAGACCACGTTCGAGGCGCTGGCGCGCTCATCCCTCGACGGCTACTTCCATGGCGTATCGATCATGCCGGACCGGCTGCGCCTGCCGCTCTACTCGGATGCCTTTCGACGGAGCCTGCAGGGCTATCACGCCATCGAAGTGCTGCGCGGGCACGCGGCACGCGCACCTTGCGCCGACGCGCTGTCGCTCGTGCAGTATCTCGATATCAAGACCTACCTTCCGGGCGACATTCTGGTGAAGGTCGATCGCGCGTCCATGGCGCATTCGCTCGAGGTGCGCGTGCCGCTCCTCGATCACGAATTCGTCGACTGGGTGTCGGGACTCGATCCGGGCCTGAAGCTGCGCGGCAACGAAGGCAAGTACATCTTCAAGAAGAGCCTGCAGTCGCGGCTGCCCGAGGAAATCCTGTACCGGCCGAAGATGGGCTTCGCCGTGCCGATTGCGAGCTGGTTCCGCGGGCCGCTGCGCGCGCGCATGCGCGATCTGGTGCTCGGCCCGGCGCTGCGCGACACCGGGTTCTTCGAGCAAAAGGCGCTCGCACGCATGGTCAGCGAGCACGAGTCCGGCGCGCGTGATCACAACGCCGGTCTCTGGGCGCTCCTGATGCTCGCGAGCAGCCTGCGCCGCCTGGGGGTCTCTTGAATACTCCGCACAGGCCGCCGCGTGTATTGACCTTCAGTACGCTGTTTCCGAACGCGGCACAGCCTGCCTGGGGCATTTTTGTCGAGACCCGGCTCCGCCACCTCGTGGCATCCGGCCGGATTGCGAGCCGCGTGGTTGCTCCCGTGCCGTGGTTTCCCTCGCGCAATCCGCGATTCGGGCGCTACGCGGGCTTCGCGAGCGCGCCGCGCAGCGAACGGCGCTTCGGTGCGACCGTCGACCATCCCCGCTTTCTCACGCTGCCGAAAGTCGGCATGACCATTGCGCCTGCGCTGCTCGCGCTCGGTGCCGCGGGAGAACTTCGCAGACTCCGGGCGGGCGGTTTCGATTTCGACCTGATCGACGCCCATTACTATTACCCCGACGGCGTCGCCGCCGCCTTGCTCGGCCAGTGGTTCAATCGGCCGGTCGTCATCACGGCGCGCGGCACGGACGTGAACCTGCTGCCGCGCTACGGACGCATTCGGCGCATGATCCGCTGGGCGTCGGAGCGCGCCGCCGCGAGCATTGCGGTCTGCCAGGCGCTGAAGGACGAGATGATCGCGATCGGTATGGATGGCGAGCGTATCCAGGTGCTGCGCAACGGGGTCGATCTCTCGGCCTTTGCGCCGCTCGATCAGCGCGAAGCGCGGCGCAGGCTCGGGTTCGGGGAAGGCCCGCTCGCGCTGTCAGTCGGCTATCTCATCGAACGCAAGGGTCATCACTTCGCCATCGAGGCCCTGCGGGAACTCCTGGACTGGCGACTCGTGATCGTCGGTTCGGGCGAAATGGAAAGTGAGTTGCGCTCGCTGGCCGACCGGTGCGGCGTCACGAGCCGCGTGCATTTCGCAGGCGAGGTATCGCAGCACGCGCTCAGGGACTACTACTGCGCCGCGGATCTCCTCGTGCTCGCCTCGAGCCGGGAAGGAATGGCAAACGTGCTGCTGGAGTCGCTCGCCTGCGGCACGCCCGTAGTCGCAACGGCGCTCTGGGGCACACCGGAAGTCATCGCGGCGCCCGAGGCGGGCGTTCTCATGAAGGCTCGAAGTACCCCGGCACTGGTCGAGGCCGTGCGGCGGCTGGCGGCGAACCGGCCGAGCCGCGAGCGCACGCGTGCGTACGCGGGGCAATTCGGCTGGGATCGGACAACCGCGGGCCAGCTCGAGCTTTTCTCCAGGATCTTGAGCGATCGTGGCGGAGTGGCCGCGAGGCCTCAGGCGGGGCGGGCGTGATGAAATCCCCGGTCGCGACGCATCGAGTGCTGTACGTGCATCGCACGCGTGGCGCGGGCGTCGAGGGCGTCCATATCGACGGCATCTGCGGCGGATTGCGGGCACGCGGCTTTGATGTGACGATCATCGCGCCGGTTCGCGCGTCGGGCGACGCCGCTGAGGCATCGCGCGGGGGAAGGCTGCAACGAATGCTCGCCTGGTTGAGTGATCATGCGCCGGAGGCGCTGTTTGAGTGCGCGGAGATCGCGTACAACGCGTCCGCGCGCCGCGCCCTCGACACCGAGCTTGCCCGCGGTCCGGTCAAGCTCATCTACGAGCGCTACGCGATCTTCGCAAGCGCCGCCGGACGCCGGGCACGGCGTGCGGGCTTGCCGCTCGTGCTGGAAGTCAATTACACGGCGAAGCTGCCGCTCGTGCGCAAGCGCAGCCGGCTCCTCAAGCCGCTCGCGGTCGCCATGGATCGCCGGATCTTCGGGCGCACGACGCTATTGCTTGCCGTTTCGAGTTCGGTGCGCGAGCACCTGGTGCGCGACTATGGAGTGCCAAGGGAGAAGATCCTGCTTACCCCGAATGCGGCCGATCCACAGCGCTTCGACCCGGCAACGGCGCCGCTGCAACGGCTCGGCGATCGCGACCTGGCCGGTCAGCGCATCATCGGTTTCGTCGGCAGCTTCGCCCCCTGGCACGGCGTGGATTTGCTGCTGCGGGCCTTCATCGCCATCGCCGCGGTGCTTCCGGATGCGGCATTGCTGCTCGTCGGCGATGGCCCGGAGCGCGGCCGCATCGCGCAGATGGCCGAGGCGGCAGGGCTCGCCGATCGTGTGCACATGCCGGGCCAGGTCGCGCATGCCGATCTGCCGCGCTACGTCGCCCGCTTCGACGCCGCCGTGCTGCCGGACACCAACGACTACGGCTCGCCCATGAAGATCTTCGAGTATCTCGCCATGGGCCGGCCCGTGGTCGCGCCGGACTACGCGCCGGTCCTCGATGTTCTCGAAGATGGCCGCAATGGCGTGGTCTTTCGCCGCCAGGACCAGGAGTCGCTGGCCTCCCGACTGCTCGACGTGCTGCGCGACCGTGAGTCTGCACGGCGGCTGGGCGCCGCGGGTCGCGAAACGATCACTCTGCGCCGCAGCTGGCAGCACAACGTCGACGCAGTACTGCACGCACTGAACGCCGATTCCACGGTCCCGGCACGGGTGGCGCATGCGTGACCTCATCCTCACGCTTTTCTTCATCTGCGCGCTGCCCTGGTGCTTCATGCGGCCGTACTTCGGCGTGCTGATCTGGTCCTGGTTCGGCTACATGAACCCGCACCGCCTCGCCTGGGGATTCGCCTATCACTTTCCGTTCGTGCAGATCACGGCGCTCACGACTCTCGCGGGCATGGTCTTTTCCAGGGAGCCGAAGCGCATGCCCATCAACGGGGTGACCGTCGTCTGGCTGACGTGGGTGGCCTGGATGTCGTTGACGACGCTGTTCGCGCTGAATCCGGACGAAGCAGCCCCCGAATGGCAGCGCATGATCAAGATCCAGATCATGATCCTGGTCACGCTGCTCGTGATGTATGGACGCGAGCGGATAGAACGTCTGGTCTGGTGCATCGCCTTGTCGATCGGCTTCTTCGGCATCAAGGGCGGCATCTTCACGCTGCTCACGGGCGGGCAGTTCCGGGTCTGGGGTCCGGAGGGCAGCTTCATCGAGGGCAACAACGAGATCGCGCTGGCGCTCCTCATCATCGTGCCGCTGATGCGTTACCTGCAGGTCGTGCAGACGCGGCGCTGGGTGCGCATCGGCCTCGGCGTGTCGATGGTGCTTTGCGTGTTCTCGATCGTCGGCTCGTACTCGCGGGGCGCGTTCCTCGGCGGAGCCGCGATGCTCGTCGCCCTGTGGCTGCGCAGCCGCCGCAAGATCGTGATGGCGATACCGCTCGTATTCGTCGCGCTCGCCGCCCTGACATTCATGCCGGAGAAGTGGGCCGCCCGCATGGAGAGCATCGAGGGTTATTCCGCGGACGGCTCGGCGATGGGACGCATCAACGCCTGGTGGTTCGCGTACCACGTGGCGGAGGATCATCCGTTCGTTGGCGGCGGCTTCGACAGCTTCAGCCCCGAGCTCTTCATGCGCTACGCGCCCAATCCGACCGATTTCCACGACGCGCACAGCATCTATTTCGAAGTGCTCGGCGAACACGGCTTCGTCGGGCTTGCCCTGTACCTCACGCTTGCGGTGCTGGTCATGCTCATGGGCGCGCGCATCATCCGCCAGGTGCGGGGGAGGGGTGAGCTCAAATGGGCCGCCGATCTTGCCGCGATGCTGCAGGTGAGCTTCATCGGCTTCGCCGTGAGCGGCGCGTTCCTCGGGCTCGCGTACTTCGATCTTCCCTATCACATCATGGCGCTCATGGTGCTGCTGCATGAGCACGTCAAGGAAGCGCGCGCCTCATCGCCGGTGACCGATCCAGCCGCGCTGGCCGGCCGGCAGTCGCTCCTCGGCAGGACGTAGTGGCAGCGATGTGGAATGTGCTCGGCAACCTGTTGTCGCGATCGCGGCGCGGCCGGCGGCTGCTGATCGTCACCTACCACCGCGTGCTCGCCGAGCCGGACGAACTCTTCGATGAGGACGTCGACGCGCAGCTGTTCGCGCGCCAGCTCGAGTTGTTCGCGACGCACTTCAACGTCATGCGGCTGGACGAGGCCGTTGCCCGGCTCGAGCGCGGCGACCTGCCCGCGCGTGCGCTGACGCTCACGTTCGATGACGGTTATGCCGACAATCACACGGTCGCGCTGCCGCTGCTGCGCAAGTTCGGCCTCAGCGGCGCCTTCTTCGTTGCGAGCGGCTTTCTCGACGGCAGGCGCATGTGGAATGACACGATCATCGAGGCGTTGCGCCGCGAACGGCGGCCGGCGATCGATCTTGAGGATCTCGGCGTCGGCAGGCTCGACCTGTCATCGCTCCCGGCGCGCCGCTCCGCCATTCAGAACGTCATCCGGCACCTGAAACATGAACCGGCGGCCGCCCGTGACGCCGCCGTTGCGCGCCTGGTCGAGCGCGTCGGGCAACCGCTCCCGCCCGGTCTCATGATGACTACCCGGCAGGTCCGGGAGCTCGCCGACGCCAATATGCTGGTCGGCGCGCATACGGTGTCGCATCCGATTCTCGCCGCGACGGATCTTGCGGCCGCCGAAAAAGAGATCGCCGACGGCCGGGATCAGCTGCAAGCCATCACGGGCGCGCCGGTGGACGCGTTTGCGTATCCGAATGGCCGGCCACAATCGGACTACAGGGCCGAGCACGTGCAGCTCGTGCGCCGCCTGGGTTTTCGCTCGGCGGTCACCACGGCTTGGGGATACGCCGACGGGGACAGCAACCGGTGGCAGCTGCCGCGCGTCACTCCCTGGGAAGCCAATCCGGGGCGGCTGCACCTGCGGCTCCTGCGCGCCTACCGCGAGCCCCAGAAACTCACGGCCTGAGCCGGGATTTACAGGGAGATCCGATGCTCGTCGAGCCAGAGCTCCAGCATCAGGAGCGCCCAGACCATGCCGCCGTAGTAGGACGCGTGACCGTCGCGGTGGGTCGTGACCAGCGTGTCGATGCACTCCGCACGGTAGATGCCGCGAGCCTTCAGGCGTTGGAGCGCGGGATAGGTCAGCTCGCGCAGCACGGGCTCCGTCTTCAGCCATTCACCGAACGGCAGTCCGAAGCCGTGCTTGCGCTTGAAGATGATTTCGCGCGGCAGGAAGTCGGCGAAACTTCTCTTGTAGAAATCGCGCAGCTTGCGCCCGCGGATCTTCATGCCGGGCGGCACGCGGGTCGACAGGTCGACCACGTCGTCGTCGAGCATCGGGTAGCGCACGCGCACGCCGTTGAGCTCGCACATGCGGTTGACCTTGCGCAGGTCGTTGTCCGCCAACGTGATCTTCCAGTCGAGGTACAGCATGCGATCGAGATTCGAATCGGCAGGCGCGCTGTCGAATGTCGCCTGCAGCTCCCGCGCCGGCAGGCCGGCGTCGATTTCCCGGATGAGCTCCGGCTGAAAGATGGTCGAGGGCTGCATGCCCTTCAACTGATCGAAGAGCTCGGCGGCGCGCGCGCCGGCCGGCTCCCGGGCCTGCGTCACGTAGCGGTACAGCTTCCAGAGCGGGCCAACGCCCGGCGCGCGGCGTCCGAGCGCCGCAACCGGGTCGATCGCGCCACGGCGCAGGATCGCCGGCAGCATCGAGTAGTAGTCGAAGAGCTTCTGCTTGAGGTAACGCTCGTTGCCGCCGAAAAGCTCATCGCCGCCGTCGCCCGCCAGCATCGTCGAGACACCGTCCGCACGCGCATTGCGCGCGCAAAAGAGCACGGGAACCGCCGACGAATTGCCGAACGGTTCGTCATAGCCCGCAGCGACCGTACGGATCGATCCGGCGACATCCTCGGGCGACAGGTAATAGAGCTTGAGGTCGGCCTTGAAGTGTTTCGCCGCAAGGCGCGCGAACGCGGATTCGTCATAGCCTTCCTGCTTGAAACCGATCGTGTAGGCGTGGGCGAGCCGGCCCGTTGCGGCCGCCATTCCCGTCACGCTCGAGCTGTCCAGGCCGCCACTCAGGAAACTGCCGACCGGGCCGTTGTCGACGGCCCGATCGACCGCCGCCGTCAGCCTGGACTTGAGTTCGGCCGCGAGATTTTCGCGCCGCTGCGCGCCATCCGCGCCGAATCGAGGCTGCCAGTGCTGCGAGAGCGTGATGCCGGACCGGGCGCACACGAGCTGCTCGCTCAGCCGAAGCTTCGATACGTTCGCGAAAACCGTGCGCGGGGCCGGAATGACGTGGACGTAGGTGTAGTCGAACAGCGCTTGCCGGCTGATGCGCGCTCCGACCGCGGGGTGCTGGGCCACTGCCGCTGCCGTCGAACCAAAAACCAGGGAGGCGTCGGCGCCGCGCGCGAAGCAAAGCGGGCGGATCCCCATGCGATCGACGGCGGCGACGGCGACGCCCTTGGCAAGGTCGATCAGGATGACTGCGTAGGCTCCGCGCAGCATGCGCGGAAATTCCACGCCCACTCGCTCATACGCCGCCCCGATCGCGCGTGCGGGGCCCTCGCTCCGTGCGATTCGGCTGACCGCGGCATCGGCGAAGCCCGGCTCGCCATCGACGGCCACGGTGATCAGGCCGTCCACCGCCCGCCAGGCCTGCGCGCCGGCGACCACCAGCCCCAATTGGGGCATCGCCACCACCGTCAGGGGGCCGGGCGTAGCCGCCAGGCCGGCTGCCATGGAGCTCGCCAAAGCCTCGGGAGCGGCACGCAGATTCGCCTCAAACCAGCCACAGAACGCTGCCATAACCTATTAATCCTGAATGTGAATTCTGTCCTGTGGAAGGAGGGCCGCGATTATACAATCCGCGTTCGTCGGAGGAGCTTGCGGGCGGTTCCCGGACCCCCACGCTCCGCACGCGCACAATAGGGGAAAGGTCGCGAATCCGAACGTGCATATCGCAAACTGTAGAATAAATCCTGCCGCGTCCCCGCCCGGCACTTTGCATGGCTGAAGCAACCGAGCGCCGATGAGTTCCGAGCCTTCCTGGCGATTGGATCAGTTTTCGAGTCTCGAGGGGCTGCCGCCCGCCTACGAGTCGCTCTGGCTTTCGGCTGCGCGCAGCTTCGACCAGACATCGATCTGGAGCCGCACCTTCGCCGAATATCTGCTCGCCGCAGGCGAGACGCTGTGCGTCGTCGGCGTGTACGACAGCGAGCATGATCGAGCCCTCGGACTCATGCCGTTGCGCTCGGCGAGAGGCTTTCGCGGAGTGCTGCCGCTCAGGTCGGTGTCCACACTCGCGAATTACTACACGGCGCTGGTCGAGCCGGTCATTGGCGCGGATGCCGACGTGGATGCGGTGAGCGCCGTGCTCGCCGGAGCCCTGCCGAAGCTGAACGGAGGCTGGAACCTGCTCGATCTCAATCCGCTCGCGCCGGAGCACCCGTTCTTCCGCCATGCGACGCGCGCGCTGCGCGATCGCGCTTGTTTCGTGCAGCCTTACTTTCGCTTCGGCAACTGGTATCTCAAGCTCGCCGGCCGCAATTTCAGCGAGTATTTTCGCGACATGCCCTCGCGCATGCGCTCCACGCTGACGCGCAAGAAGAAGAAACTGCTCGCGCGCGACGACGTGCGCATCGAGATCCTGGGCGGTCGGGAAGGGCTCGACGCCGCGGTCGATGCCTACGAGAAGATCTATGCGAGCAGCTGGAAGCGCGATGAGCCGCACAAGGACTTCATCCGCGCTGTCGCGCGACGCTTCGCCGACGCGGGCTGGCTGCGGCTCGGGCTCGTGCACGTGGGGCAGGTGCCGGCCGCCGCGCAGCTCTGGTTCGTTCAAGGCGGAACGGCGTCGATCTTCAAGCTCGCCTATGATCCTGCCTTCACGGAGCTGTCGATCGGATCGGTCCTCACGATGACATTGATGGAGCACGTGATTGACGTCGATCGCGTGGGCGTCGTCGACTACCTGTGCGGCGACGACGATTACAAGAAGGACTGGATGTCGCATCGGCGCGAGCGCTGGGGCCTGCGCGCGAGTCCCTGGCTCAGCCTGGTCGGCATGACGGAGGCCGCGCGCACCGCGGCGGGTCGCCTCGCACACATGGCGCGCGGACGCACGCGGCGCGAGCCGCCCGTCGGCACGGCCGCGGCATGAGGAGCATTCAATGAACGATACGGATCGCCGATCACTGGCAGCGCGACTGCGCGCGACCGCCGGCCTGCTCATGCTGCTGCTCATCGCGCTCGCGCCGGTCGCGCACGCGGACGACCAGGAGCGATTCGGCTGTGGCGAGCTCGAGAACGCCTACGGGCCGTACGACTACACGGACCCGGTCAAGCGCCGCGACAACCTGCCGATCGTCGAGCAGTTTCACTTCACGCGTTCGGTCGAAAGCCTGTCCGCGGGACGTTCCTCGTCCATCATCGGCGACCTCGACTACACCTTGCGGGCATTCCCGAATCACCATCGCGCGCTCTACGCGATGGCGCGCTACCAGCTGGATCACCCGGAACAGCCGGGCGGGCGCTGGTACACGATCGACTGCTATTTCGACCGTGCGATCCGCTTCCGGCCGCAGGACGGCACCGTGCACATGATTTACGGCATCTACCTGGCGCGCAAAGGCCAAAGCAAGGAGGCGCTCGATCAGTACCAGGAAGCACTCACCCTCCTGCAGGACTCGGCCGAAGTTCACTACAACATGGGCCTGCTCTATGTCGAGATGGGCGAATTCGGCAAGGCGCGCGAGCACGCCGAGAAAGCCTATTCGCTCGGTTATCCGCTGCCGGGCCTGCGCAATCAGCTCATCAGCCGCGGCGAATGGCACGAGCCCGCCGCGACGCCGCCGAACGGCTGACGGATCCCGGGAGTCATCGCCACATGTTGAATGAAGTGAGGGCCGTCCTCGGCGATACGTTGCAGCTGGCCAGGCGTACCGAGCAGCTGCACGCCGACAGCGCTTTGCTCGGTGCGCTGCCCGAGCTCGATTCGATGGCGGTCGTCACGTTGATCACGGCGCTCGAGGAGCGCTTCGGCATCACCGTGGCGGACGATGAGATCTCGGCCGACACGTTCGCAACGCTCGGCTCGCTGACTTCGTTCGTCGAAAGCAAACTGGCGTGATGAGCGGCCGCGTTGCGCAAACGCAGCCGCGCTTCTTCGATGGCGTGGCGGGCCGGCTCTTCGGCATCGAGTTCGCCCCGATCGGCGCCGCCGCGCGTGCAACCATCCTGATCGTTCCGCCGTTCGCCGAGGAGCTCAACAAGTCCCGGCGAATGCTGGCGCTTGCGGCGCGCGCGCTCGCGGCACTCGGCTACAGGGTGCTTACGGTGGATCTCTATGGCACGGGCGACAGCGAGGGGGACTTCGCGGACGCGCGCTGGGAAATCTGGATCGAGGACCTGCGCCGGCTGGCCGCGACCGGGGCGAGCGGGACCGCGTCGCCCGTTTCGATCCTCGCTTTGCGAGCCGGCTCGCTGCTCGCGGCAGACCTGATCGCAGACGGCGCCGGTGTCGAGCGCCTGGCGTTGTGGCAGCCGGTGTCCTCCGGTGCGCAGTTCCTCACGCAATTTCTCCGCCTGAAAATCGCTGCGGACATGCTGGGAGGCAATGAGTCCGGAATGGCGGCGCTGCGTGAGCAGCTGGCGGCCGGCAAGCCCCAGGAAGTGGCGGGCTACATGCTCGCGCCAGAGCTTGCGCGGGCGCTCGAAGGCCGCACGCTCTCGAGTGAAGCGCTGCGAGTCCCCAGGCGCGTCGCCTGGTTCGAGATCGTCGCCCGACAGGAGCAGGCCCTATCGGTTCCGGGCCAGCGGATGACAGAGAAGTCCCGCCAGGACGGAGCTTCGATCGCGAGCGAGACGCTGGTCGGCCTGCCGTTCTGGTCGACGCCCGAAATCAGCACGGTACCCGGGCTCGTGGCGTCGACGGCGCGGTTCTTTGCCGAGGCAGCGTCGTGACGGACATCGAGCTTGCCATGCAATTCGGACCGGAGGCTGAACGCCTGGTCGGTGTGCTGCATTCGCCGGAGCGACCCGCATCGGTCGGAGTCGTCTTCGTCGTCGGGGGTCCGCAGTACCGCGTGGGCAGTCATCGCCAGTTCGTACTGCTCGCGCGCACGCTCGCAGCGGAAGGATTCGCCGTATTGCGCTTCGACTACGCGGGCATGGGGGATTCCGACGGCGACGAGCGCAGCTTCGAGCGGATCGACGATCAGATGCGCCTTGCGGTCGATGAGCTCGCGGCTCGCGTGCACGGCCTCGAACGCTTCGTGCTGTTCGGACTCTGTGATGCCGCTTCCGCATCGCTCATGTACGCTCCGCGCGATCCGCGCATCACGGGCCTCGTGCTCATCAACCCCTGGGCGCGCGGGGAGCAGACGCTTGCGAAGACTCATCTGCGGCACTACTACTGGTCCCGCCTGACCTCGTCGGCGTTCTGGTCGGATCTCGTGAAGGGGCGGGTGGCGATCGGCAAGGCCCTCGGCGGTGTCGTTGAAACCTCGCGCACGGCGCTCTCCGACAGCGCGATGGGCACCGGCGATGCTGCGCGCCCTGATTTCCGGGAGCGCATGCTCGAGTCCCTGCAGCAGCTGCGAGCGCGGGTGCTGCTCATCGTCAGCGGCCGCGACCTGACGGCCGCGGAGTTCCTCGACATGATCCAGGCATCCCGCGCCTGGCGCGCGGCCATGTCGCGCGCGGACCTGGTCCGCCACGATCTGCCGGAAGCGGACCACACGTTTTCGACGCGCCGCTGGCGCGACGAAGTCGGGCGGGCCACCGTCGCGTGGTTGCGCAAGCCATGAAGCGCGTGCTGCTCATCGCCTATCATTTCCCGCCCGCCAAGGGCAGCAGCGGGCTGCAGCGCGCGTTGAAGTTCTGCCGCTACCTGCCGGAATTCGGCTGGCTGCCCTCCGTGCTGACGGTCGCGCCGCGCGCGCATCCCCAGACCGCGTCCGATCAATTGGCGGAGATACCCGCCGGAGTCGAAGTCAAGCGGGCGTTCGCGCTCGACGCCGCCCGTCACCTCTCCATCAAGGGAATCTATCCGTCGTGGGCCGCACGGCCCGACCGGTGGGGCTCGTGGTGGCTGGGCGGCGTGCCGGCCGGCCGCGCCATGCTTCGCCGGCTGAAGATCGACGCCATCTGGTCCACGTTTCCCATTGCGACCGCGCATCTCATCGGGCACACGCTCGCGAAGTCGACGGGCCTGCCCTGGATCGCGGACTTTCGCGATTCGATGACCGAGGACGCCTATCCGCGGGATGCGAACGTGCGCCGCCGGCTGCGAAAACTGGAGGCGCGCACCGTCGCGCGCGCGGCGGCTTCGGTCTTTACGACGCCAGGAGCGCTGCGCATGTACCGCGAACGCTACCCGCACGTCCCGCCGGAGCGATTCCAGGTGATCGCGAATGGATTCGACGAGGAGAATTTTGGCGGCGCCCGGGCACCGGTGTCCGCCCCGCATGCCGGCGGGCCGCGCGTCCTCCTGCATAGTGGCTTGCTCTATCCGGTCGAGCGCGATCCGCGCGCGCTGTTCGCCGCGCTCGCCGAGCTCAAGCAGGCGGGGGAGGTGGACGCCGGCCGCCTGCAAGTCGTGCTGCGCGCGACGGGTCACGACGCGGAGATCGCACAGCTGCTCGGCATTGCGGCGATCGAAGACCTCGTGAAGATCGCGCCGCCGATCGCTTACGAGGCGGCGCTTGCCGAAATGCTGGCTGCCGATGCGCTGCTGCTGTTGCAGGCTGCGAACTGCAATCACCAGATTCCGGCAAAGCTCTACGAGTATCTGCGCTGCGGCCGGCCCATCCTCGCCCTCACGGACCCGGCGGGTGACACCGCAAATGAATTGCGGGCGGCGCAGGCGGGCACCATCGTCCCTCTCGATCGAGCCGATCTCATTCGCGACCGCTTGCGGGCATTGCTCGGCGATCTGGACCGCGGCGCAGCGCGCGGCGCGGATCCTGCAATCGCGGCCCGCTTTTCGCGGCGCTCCCAGACGTCGCAGCTGGCGGCGCTCCTGGACGCGACCCGCCCCGCTTAAGCCTTTTCCCGAGTCGCTGGTGGCCGACATCGGCACACCGCAACAAACAATGAGTTACGCGCAGGCAAGGGCCCGGCTGTCGCGGCTTGCCGACTCGAATGCGTATGCTCCCGGCGACGCGCCGCGCCCGCACTTTGGAAACACCTGCAATTTCAGTCGCTTGGTGGCGCGGACCAAAGTCTTATTATCTGGCACGCGCCTTGCTTCTTATTATGTCGAGGGCCGCATGCGCGGCCGTCTCGCTGTCTGCCAAAGACAGTGAGCGAGGAATTGCGGATCGAGTCCGGGAAAAGCACGACTGAGTCGTGAATTTTACCGGTGTGTTTGCTATCAGGTGGATGGAAGTTTTATACGCACTGACAAGGGCAAATCCATCGCGAGATGGAGACGCAAAGCCTCCGGTCCCGGAAGTATCCTGGATAGCGGGGTTGCCAGGAAAATCGGTCGACGTGGCCTTCAAGCCATGAGAGACCGTTGCGCGGGCGCTCGTCGTCCGCCTGTCCTGTCTTCCCCAACCATCCAAGTGCATGGCCGACACCGGAGCGTGACGTCGACGCGGCGATGACGTCCTCTGCGGTGCGGCCGTAGCGACCAGTCTGATGGTTCGGGGGTAGACACGTGATTTCATCGACCACGCCAATGCTCAAAGCGCTGCGCGCCGCCAGCGCGCTCGCTGCATCGCTCGCTGCATCGCTCGCATTGCTGCCGCAGGCTTTCGCCGGCCCGCTCGACACACTCACGCCCGGGAAGTGGTACGCCTTTCCGAATTCCCACATGGAGAGCGTGAATCCGAATGCGAGCGGTTCGGTCTACTCGGTCATGATGGCCTGGAGCGGCGGCGCGTACGACAGCGACCGCGACCAGCTGATCATCTGGGGCGGCGGCCACACCGACTATGCGGGCAACGAAGTCTACGCATTCGGCCCGGTGACCGGATCGAACCCGCAGTGGCGTCTCCTGACGCAACCGAGCGATCCGCCGGCCGACAATACGCCTTACGGGAGCGACGGGCGCCCGGTGTCACGGCACACCTACAACCTCCTGACCTATCTGCCCGCGCCGCGCAACAAGATGATGAGTTGCGCCATCGGTTCGCAGCACTCGAACGGCTACAGCAATGCGGCCGTCGATCTTTTCGACCTGACGGTCAATGGCATGACCACGAATCCGTGGTCGCGCGCGGCAGCGGCGCCATCGACGAGCTACGCGCTCGAGGCGTTCTGCATCTATGACCCGGTCGACCAGGTCGTGTGGTTTCACGATGCCGGCAGCAACAACGCGCGCCTGCAGCGATACAACCCGAGTACCAACAGCTGGACGGCGCACGCGCAATTCAATTTCTCGCCCGACTACACGCCGGCCATCGATCCGGCGCATCACCTGCTGGTCGCAACCGGCAATGGTGGCGGCGTACGCGTGTGGGACCTCAGCGCACCGGACAACCAGTCGTTCATGGTCACGACCAGCGGCCCCGGCAACGTGGAGAGCGGCAAGGCGCCTGGCTTCGTTTACGACCCGGTGAATCATCAGTTCGTGGGCTGGAGCGGCGGCTCCGGTGTCTACGCGCTGACGATTCCGGCCAACCCGAAGACCGGCACCTGGTCCTGGTCGCAAATCCCGCTCGCAGGTGACAACTCGGTGGTGCCGACGACGGTCGCCGGCCTCAGCCGCCTCGGCTACGTGACGGGGACGTACGGACGCTTCCGCTATGTTCCGGGCGTACACGGCGTGATCGCCGTGAATGCGACCGACGAGAGCGTCTACTTCTTCAAGCTTCCGGATAACGGAGGCGCGCCTTTGCCCGCGATTTCATTATCCGCAAACCCTACCGACGTCCCGGCGCAAGGGACGAGCCTTCTGACCTGGACGTCGACGAATGCCGCTAGCTGTAGCGCCTCCGGCAGCTGGAGCGGCACGAAGGCTACCGCGGGCACCGAATCCGTCGGCCCCCTCACGCAATCGAGCACCTACAACCTGACCTGTGACAATGGCGGCGGCGGCACGAGCAGCCGCTCGGCGACCGTCACGGTTGCGCAATCGACGCCGGCGCCGACCGTTACATTCACGGCATCGCCGTCTACTGTCGCCTCCGGCGGCACATCCACGCTCGCGTGGACGACCGCCAACGCGTCGAGTTGCACGGCAAGCGGCGGCTGGTCCGGCAGCAAGGCGACGCAGGGCAGCCAGTCCGTTGGTCCGCTCACCCAGCAAACGAGCTACACGCTCGCGTGCACCGGCAGCGGGGGCACGACTTCGCGCAACACCACGGTTTCCATTGCAGGGACGCCGCCGCTGCCGATCGTCAATTTCAGCGCGGCGCCACTCACTGTGGTGAGCGGGCAGAACTCGACGCTGACCTGGTCCACTGCGAACGCCACGAGCTGCACGGCGTCTGGTGGCTGGAGCGGATCGAAAGCGACCTCCGGCACACAGTCCGTCGGCCCGCTGACTCAGAACACGACCTACGGCCTGTCCTGCACCGGCAGCGGCGGCAGTGCGCAATCCAGTGCGACAGTCAGCGTGACAGCCGCCGCGACACCGACACTTTCCTTGGACGCGAGCCCGACCACCGTGAACATGAATGGCACCACGCAACTCAGCTGGACATCCACCAACGCCACATCGTGCAGCGCGAGTGGGGGATGGACCGGCAACAAGCCGACCTCGGGCAACGAGACGACAGCGGCTCTGGCCGCGACGACCAGCTTCGCTCTGGATTGCACGGGCGCGGGCGGCACTGTCCAGAAGTCGATGACCGTCACCGTCGCGCCCGTATCGAACGATCCGGCCGAAGACAGCGGTGGCGGCGCGCTCGAGTGGTTCTCGCTCCTTATACTCCTTGCCATCCGCGCGGGCCGGACGCTGCGCCGGGTGGGCATCGGGCTGCTAGGTCTCGCCGGACTCCTGTCGTTCGCGCAGGTTGCCACCGCGGCCGATATCACGACGGTTACCCTCATGAGCCGAAGCGGCTCCGCGCAGACCAGCGTGCCGGTGACTTTCGGCGAGGCGTTCAAAGCCGGCGATGTGCCATCGGGGACTTCCATCGTGGCGCGCCTGAGCTCGGGCGCATCGCTGCCGCTGCAGGTCAATGCCAAGGCGACCCATGACGACGGCTCGCTCCGCCACGCGATCTTGACGGCGACACTGCCTTCGCTCGCGGCGAACGGGTCGCAGGTGATCACGCTCGCCTCCGGTGCCGGTGCATCGCTGACGCCGGCGGTACAGCTGTCGGATCTTCTCGCGACCTCGTACGACACCACGGTGACACTGACGGTCGGCCCCACGACTTACACCGCGTCGGCCCGGCAGGCATTGCAGACCAACATGCAGTGGCTATCGGGACCGCAGGTGAGCGAATGGATCGCGGGCGGCCCGATCAAGACCGCGGCCGGATTGGCCCACCCGCACCTTGCGGTTTACTTCCACGTGCGGGCCTACGCCGGCAACCCGATCGCGAGTGTCCGCACGGATGTCGTGATCGAAAACAACTGGTCATTCATTCCGGGGCCGGCCGACCAGACGTACTCGGCGACCATCGCGGTGCCTGGCAAGGCTTCCTATACGAAGTCCGGTCTGAGTCACTACGCACTCTCGCGCTGGCACAAGCGCATGTGGTGGGGGAACGAGCCGCAGGTGTACGCGTGGCTCGACAAGGACTACCTGCAGGACTCCAAGGCGATTCCGAAGTACGAAGACGTGCAGCCGACCGATGGTTTCCTGAACAGCGTCAGGAGCAGCGTCGAGCCGATGGATAACGGCGATCAGACCGACAACATGGACGATACGGGTTTCCAGGAAGGCATCGGGCCGCTGCCGAAATGGGACGCCATCTATGCCGTCAGCGCCGACCCGCGCGCCTTCGCATACATGCTGGCGAATGCCGACGGCGGATCCGTGTACGGCATGCATTACCGCGACGAACTCACCGGCTATCCGGTGACGATCGATGACCATCCGACCTCATCGATCATCGATCCGGTGGGCAGCATCCTGCCGTTGCCCACCGTCACGACGTCCAATCCGTTCTCGCACGGCGGGTCCCCGGCACACCAGCCGTCGATCGGCTATCTCGCCTATCTCGTCACGGGCGACTATTTCTACCTGGAAGAAATGCAGTTCTGGTCGGCCTACAACCTCATCTGGCCGAGCGTCACGAGCCGCAGCGGAGCCAACGGCTACTTCTACGTGGCGTCGCTTCGCGGGCAGGCGTGGTCGTATCGTTCGCTCGCGCAGGCGGCGTACATCACGCCGGACAGCCATCGGCTGAAGGCCTACTTCCTCGCCAAGCTGCAGAACAACATCCGCAACGATGTGGCGAAGTACGTCAATCCGGGCGGTCCGTACAAGAACAATCTCGGCGCGATGTACATGGCCGAAGGCAACGAGCAGTACCGCTTCTACGACTACTTCATGTCGTGGGCCGTCGGCTACCTGGTCGACCTCGGCTATACGGAAGCGATTCCGCTGCGCGACTACAAGGTCAAGTTTCCCATCGGGCTGATGGGCATGAGCAGCAACGAGTACTGTTTCCAGGCCTCGGCCCACTACACCTGGAAGGTCGGGCCCGGCGGCCCCAGCACGTTCTATCCGGACTTCAAGACGGTCTACCAGAATACCGATCCAGGTGCGGCGGGCCGCGTCTGCGGCTCTCAGGACATGGCGAGCTACCTCGGCGTGTCGGTCAACGAGATCATCAGCGGACAGCAGTCGACCGGCTACTATTTCTCGAACCTGCAGGCGGCGCTCGCATCGGCCTATGACTCGGGCTTGCCGGGTGCGCACGAGGCCTGGCAGCGCACGCTGCTGTCGGGCAAGCACCCCGATTATCGCGACGAGCCCATCTGGGCGATCGTGCCGCGCACGTTGAATTCACCGTCCATCGTCATCACGTTGTCGGCGAACCCGACATCGGTACAGACCGGCGGCTCCGCGACGCTGAGCTGGTCATCGACCAACGCATCCGGATGCTCAGCCTCGGATGGCTGGGCGGGGACCAAGTCGACCTCAGGGTCCGAGAGCGTCGGCCCTCTGCAATCCACCAGCTCCTTTACCTTGACCTGCAGCAGCTCGTCACTCGGCAGCAGCAGCCGGACCGTCGTTGTGAGCGTCGCGGCACCGGCGGCGCCCACGCTGAATCTCTCGGCAGCGCCGTCGACCGTTCAGGCCAACGGCAGCAGCACGCTGACCTGGACGAGCAGCAACGCGACTTCCTGTACGGCGTCGGGCGGCTGGAGCGGCTCGAAGGCGACTTCGGGCAGCCAGTCCGTCGGGCCGTTGACCACCACGACGAACTTCACGCTGAGCTGCTCCGGTGCCGGTGGCAATGTGCAGAAGACCGCGATGGTGACGGTCGGATCGACTCCGCCGCCACCGCCGCCGCCGCCCGCACCGACGGTAACGCTGTCGGCGAACCCGACGGCCGTCGACGCCAGTGGCACTACTGCGCTCACCTGGTCTTCGACCAACGCGACCAGCTGCGTGGCGTCGGACGGCTGGAGCGGCACGAAATTGACGTCCGGCACGGAAACGTCTGCGTCGCTGACCGTGAATACGACATTCACGCTTCGCTGCGACGGTAACGGTGACAGCGCTTCGCAATCCGTCACCGTGACGGTCAACGCCGCCGGTGGCGGTGATCCGGGCAGCTCCGATTCAGGCGGCGGCTCGTTCGATTTCGCGAGCCTGCTGGCGCTCGTCGCGCTGCTCGTTCGCAGATTGTCGGTGCGACTCACACGCCGCGCGCCTCTCGGGACCTGAGCCGTGGCCATGCCGGAACGCTGGCGGCGACGCCTGCGCCCCCTTGCGGGGGCCGCTGTGGTCGGGCTTGCCATGGCGCTGGGTGCCTGCAGCTCGGAGGGTGACACACGCGGCGACGCGGGGCCCGCAGCGACTCCGACCGTCACCTTCAATGCCGCGGACACGACGGTCGATGCCGGGGGCTCGACGATGCTCACGTGGTCGTCGACCGACGCAACGAGCTGCGTCGCGGCCGGCGCCTGGAGCGGCAGCAAGCCGACGAGCGGCAATGAGAGCACGGGCGCACTGTCTGGCAACAGCACCTTCACGCTCAGCTGCTCGGGCACCGGGGGCACGCTCGACAAGAGCGTGAGCATCACGGTCAACAGCGCTGCGCCCGGCGTGACGCTTGTGGCCACTCCCGCCTCGATCTCGGCCGGCGGCAATTCGACGCTCACGTGGTCGTCGAGCGACAGCACCTCCTGCACCGCTTCCGGCGGCTGGACGGGCAGCAAGGCCACGACTGGAACCCAGAGTGTCGGGCCCCTGAACTCGACCACGAGCTACACGCTCAGCTGCACGGGAAGCGGTGGCACCACCCAGACGACTGCGACCGTCACGGTTGCGGCGGTGAGCACACCGACCGTCAGCCTCAGCGCGAACCCGGCATCGGTCGGCGTCAATGGGACTTCCACGCTGACGTGGTCATCCGCGAACGCCACGAGCTGCACGGCATCGGGCGGGTGGAGCGGTTCGAAGACGACATCCGGATCGCAGCCGGTCGGACCGCTGGCGGTCACCACGAATTTCACGCTCGCTTGCACCGGCGCCGGCGGCACGAGCCAGCGCACCGCGATGATCTCGGTCACCGGAAGCGGTTCCGGGGGCGCTCTCGCCGGGCTCGTCGACAGCAGCCTGATCGATCTTGCGGGCGACAACCGCATCTACGTATACGCGGGCAGCGTCAGCGCCGACGATGACGACGGCGATGCGGGCGATCCGGTCCAGGAAATCGCGGTCACACAGGACGCGAATGCCTGCACCTTCAGCTACGCGCTGAGCGGACTTGCCGCGGGAACCTATACGCTGGCATTCACGCGCCAGGCGCAGAACGACCGGCCCGACCAGAACGACACACTCACGTTCACGGGGACGGCGACCGTCACGGTCGCCAGCACGACCGTCACTCACGACTTCGCCGCTCCGAGCACGCTGCGCGTCGGTCCTGGACGGACCTATGCCACGGTCCGCGCCGCGGCCGCGGCCGCCGGCGATGGAGCCCTGATCGAAGTCGATCCGGGGACCTACAACGACGACATCGTCGTCTGGCGCCAGGACAACGTCACGATTCGCGGCGTGGGCGGACGGCCGAACATCCACGGCACGACGGTGATGCCGTTCGTGTCCGGCGATGACCTGAGGAACGGCAAGGGACTGTGGGTCGTGAACGGCTCCGGCATCCGCGTCGAGAACATCGAGTTCTCCGGCGCGAGGGTGGTGGATGCGAACGGCGCCGGTATCCGCAACGAGGGCAGCAACCTCACGGTTTGCGGCTGCAAGTTCCACGACAACGAGAACGGCATCCTCGGCGGCGCCTTCGGCACCTTCACGATCGAATACACCGAATTCACCCACAACGGCATCGGCGAAGTGGGGCGCACGCACAATCTGTACGTCGATGAGGGTGCGTCCGCCGGCGACAAGCTCGTCTACCGGTACAACTACTCGCACGACGTGCAGGGTGGCGGCCACCTTCTGAAGACGCGTGCGCGCGAGAACTACATCCTCTACAGCCGCATCATGGACGAGGCGGACGGCGGGTCCAGCTATTCGATCGACGTCCCGAACGGCGGACTCACCTACATCGTCGGAAACCTCATCCAGCAAGGGCCGAACACGGAGAATTCCAGCATCGTGTCCTACGGCGCCGAGGGCCTGTCGGCCGGCCGCACCCACAATCTCTACCTGGTGAACAACACGGTCGTGAACGATCGGGGATCGGGCACGTTCCTCGACGTCGCGTCCGGCACGGCGCTGTTCCGCTCGATCAACAACCTGTTCGTCGGCTCGGGCACGCTCACGAGCGGCACGCAGCCGCAGGCGACGACCAATCTGCAGACGAATTCGCCGGGGCTGGTCAATCTGATAGCGTTCGATTACCGGCTCGCGACGGGTTCACCCGCGATCAATGCCGGCACGGCACCGGGCAGCGCCAACGGCTTCGCACTCGCGCCCCAATTCCAGTACGTGCATCCGACCGCTCGCGAGGATCGACCGGCGAGCGGCGCAATCGACATCGGGGCCTACGAATACATTCCGTGAATCCCGCGCGGCCGGCGGCCGCGGCATTAGCGGCCTGAAGCCTGCTTGCGTTCCTGCGCCTGCCACCGCGCCCGTTCCCACGTCTCGACGAGGTCGCGCGCTTCCGTGCGCGTTCGCGCATCCATTTGCGGCGCGTCGAGCTCGACCCAGCGCGGGTCCCAGCTCGACAGGAGCTGACGCGTCCTCAGATCGAGCACCAGGCGCTGCAGGTCGCCGCCGACGATGCCGATCTGCGGCGGATTATCCAGGTCGCTGATGAGTTGAAATACGCGCTTCTCGCCCGGCGCGATGCCGTCGGGGAGGCGCACCGAGCGGCCGGTCGCGATCGCCTCGATCAGTGTCGGCACTTCCACCTGCCCAACCGGTTCCGGCGGGATCAGATGCGCGTCGCTGATGAGGAACGGGATGCGCGTCTGGGATTCGTTGATGGCGTGCCCGTGGCCGAGGAAGCCGTCGTCGAACAGCGATTCGCCGTGGTCGGCGACGACGATGATGACCGTCCGTTCGAGTACGCCGCGCTCCTTCAGGAGCTTCACGATTTCACCGATGGCCCAGTCGGCGCTGGAAACGGCATTCCAGTAGGTCTCGATCAGCCACTGGCGATGGGCCTGGTCGATCTCGCCGCGCGGTATCAGGTCTTTGAGCAGCCGCGCCGGCAAGCCGGGATAGGTGTAGGGAAAGTGGGCCGCCTGCAGGTTCACATAGAGAAAATGCGGCTTCGTCAGATCCTCGCTGCCGAGCCGGGTGCGAATTTCACGCACGACGCGCTCCTCGCTCAGCCTGAGGCTGCCGATGTCGGTGCTCGGATAGACGCGATCGGCGAGCGCGCTGCGGGCGTCGAACATGATGTCGGCGAACTGTGTCATGCCGGTATCCCGGTCGACGTCGCCGAACGATTCGGCCTGCCCCGAGAAAACACCGATCCGGTAGCCGAGGGCCTTGAGCTTGCCGAGCACCGAGCGTTACGGAACGCTGAGGACCACGAGCCCGGAACGCTCGGTGCTCGGCAATGCCAAGGCCCTCGGCTACCGGATCGGTGTTTTCTCGGGGGAGGCCGAATCGTTCAGCGACG
>Ga0137410_10000023_pt1 | contig 106274 bp, 93 predicted proteins | sample CZODoug1_16funga_FD_108878 | JGI IMG/M metagenome (GOLD analysis project Ga0137410, IMG submission 108878) | Vadose zone soil fungal communities from Angelo Coast Range Reserve, California, USA - CZODoug1_16fungal (Illumina Assembly) | ecosystem: Environmental > Terrestrial > Soil > Vadose... | reverse complement strand
CGTGCGATCACGTTGTTGTGCACGATCACGAGACAGAATGTCGCGTGGCCGGCAACGATGGTCCAGAAACCGGTCGTCAATCCGGCGAGTCGGATGGCGGAGAGCAGGGCGATGCCGGTGATGATCCCGGGTAATGCAATCGGCAGGACGAAGAGCAGCGTAACCACGTTCTTCCCCGCAAACTGCGCGCGTGCGAGCGCGAAGGCTGCGAGCGTCCCGAGCAACAGCGCCATCAGCGTCGCCGCGGCCGCGACGCCAAGGGAAAGTCGCAGCGCCGCCCAGATGTCATTGCGCGCGAAGGCCACCGAGAACCAGTGCAGCGTCAGCCCGGGCGGCGGAAATTGATAGGTACGATCCTCAGTGGTGAATGCGTACAGGATGATGATCAGCACCGGGAAGTGCAGGAAAGCGAGGCCGGCAAAGGCCGCGAGCTTCTGCCCGGTCGAGGCGCTGTTCCAGTCACGAGGGCGTCTAGAGCGCATCGAACGCCCCCAGGCGCCGCGCCAGCGTCAGGTAGATCGCGATCAGCACAATGGGCACGACAGAGAAAGCGGCCGCGAGCGGGATGTTTCCAGCAGTGCCCTGCTGTTGGTACACCATCATGCCGATGAAATAGCCGGGCGCTCCGACCACACTCGGAATGATGTAGTCCCCGAGCGTGAGTGAGAAGGTGAAGATCGAGCCCGCCGCGAGCCCGGGCAGTGCCAGCGGCAGAATCACACTGCGGAACGTCTGCCCGGGTCGCGCGCCGAGATCCGCCGAGGCCTGGACCATGGACTGTGGGACGCGTTCGAGCGCTGCAGCCAGGGGCAGGATCATGAAAGGCAGCCACATGTAGACGAACACGATGAACATGCCGAGATACGAGGAAGCGAGTGTCGGCCCCCCGATCACCGGCGTGGTCAAGGCTGCGTCCAGCAGTGGATCGAGGCCGATCGTCGTCAGGATCCAGCTCAGGATTCCCTGCTTGGCGAGGATCAGGCGCCAGGCGTAGACCTTGACCAGGTAGCTGGTCCACATCGGCAGCATCACGCCGACGTACAGGAATGCCTTGATGCGCGGGCTGGCATAGCGCGCCATGTAGTTCGCGAGCGGAAACGCGATGGCCGCGCTCGCGATCGTGACCGCCAGCGCCATCCCGAGAGTTCTCAGGATGATGTCGACGTTGGCCGGATGCGAAAACAGCTGCTGATAGGTGGCGAGCGTGATTTTCGGCACCACCGTGGCCGTGAATTCGTCGATGGCATAGAAGCTCTGCAGGAGCAGCGCGAACAGCGAACCGAGATAGACGGTGCCGAGCCACAGCAGTGGCGGCAGCAGGAGCAATAGAAGATAGAGGGTGCTGCGTCGATACAGGAATGTCGAGACTTCGCGACCGAGGGAGCCGGCGCGCGGGTCGGCCACAACCGCCGCGCTTGTCACGTGGACACCCCGGTCGTCGGCCTCATGTCACTTGTCTTCCAGTGCAACCATTTGACTGGCGGGCCACGACACGTAGACCTTGCTGCCAATCGCGTAGCTGTTCGACGTGGAACCCGATTCGGGCCTTACCACCGCGAGGATGGACCCGTCGTCGGTGCGCACCTGCCAGCGGCTGCTGGCACCGTGATACTGGACATCGATCACCGTCGCAGGGCATCCGACAGCGCCCTCCTGCGACGCATTCCCGGTTCCATCGAGAGCCATCGCCTCGGCGCGAATTGCAAACGCGCGCGCCGTGCCCGCCAGGCGCTGCGCCAACTCACCTTCGATCACGTTGGCGCCGCCGACGAAGCGCGCCACGAACGGCGTGCGCGGGCGCATGTACAGACCCCGTGGCGTATCGAGTTGCTCGATGCGACCGCGATCGAACACCGCGACTCGATCCGCCATGCTGAGTGCCTCACCCTGGTCGTGCGTCACGTACACGAAGGTGATCTTGAGCTGGCGCTGCAGGTTCTTGAGCTCGATCTGCATCGCCTCGCGGAGCTTCAGATCCAGTGCGCCCAGCGGCTCATCGAGGAGCAGCACCGCCGGATGATTGATCAGTGCGCGCGCCAGCGCGACGCGCTGTTTCTGCCCCCCTGACAGCTGCAACGGTGAACGCTCCCCGAGTCCTTCGAGCTGCACGAGGGCGAGCATTTCCTCGGCTTGCTTGCGACGCTCACCGGACGCGACGCGCCGCACGCGCAGGCCGTAGGCCACGTTCTCCGCCACGCTCATGTGCGGGAACAACGCGTAGTCCTGGAACACCGTGTTGACGTTGCGCTCGTAGGGCGGAATGCCGGTCACATCCGTGCCATCGAGCAGCACGTGGCCCGAGGACGGCTGCTCGAATCCCGCGATGAGTCTCAGGCAGGTCGTCTTGCCGGAACCCGACGGCCCGAGCAGCGCGAAGAACTCGCCCGAGGCAATTGCGAGCGTTACCTCGTCGACGGCGCGGACACCGCCGAATCGGCGCGAGACGCTTTGAAATTCGATCGCCGCCGGCATGAGGCGGTCCTCATCCAGGCCCTCTCCCCGGCGCGGGGAGAGGGCGTTCGAGAAGCGCGTCAGCGTCCGCCCATCAAGGCGACGTAGTCGGTCGACCACCGACTGTACGGAACGCACGAACCCTGTGCGCAACTGGCTTCCGGCGTGCGCCAGAACCAGATCCTGTCGAAGTTATCGTAGCCGTTGGTCTTGCAGCCCTCGGCACCGAGCAGCTCGTTACCCTCGCAGGCCGCGGGCACCGCGGGCACCGAGCCGAACCACGCGGCGACATCGCCTTGCACCTTCGGGCTCAGCGACCATTCCATCCACTTGTAGGCGCAGTTCGGATGCGCAGCCTTGGCGTGCATCATCGTCGTGTCGGCCCATCCGGTCGCGCCTTCCCCGGGCACGACACTGTCGACAGGCTGCTTGTTCGCCTTGAGCGTGTTGACCTGGAACGGCCAGGAGCTCGAAGCCACGATGCCTTCGGCGGTGAAGTCCTGTACCTGTACGTTCGCATCGTGCCAGTAACGATGCACCAGCGGATGCTGTGCGCGCAGCAGGCCGAGCGCCGCGTTGTACTGAGCTTCGCTCAACTCGTACGGATTCTTGATCCCGAGATCCGGCTGCTTCGACATCAAATAGAGCGCCGCATCCGCGATGTAGATCGGGCCGTCGTAGGCCTGGATGCGACCCTTGTTGGACTTGCCATCCGCGAGCTTTTGCGGCTCGAGGACCGCCGACCAGGAGGTGGGCGCGGTCTTGAACACCTTCGTGTTGTACATGAGCACGTTCGGTCCCCACTGGTAGGGCGATCCGTAGTGCTTACCGTCCACGAAATGCCAGGGCGCCTCTTGCAGGCGCTTGTCGACATTGCCGTAGCTCGGGATCAGGCTGACGTCGACCGGCTGCACAGTTCCGCCCCGGATCAGCCGCAGCGACGCATCGCCCGAAGCAGTCACGAGGTCGTAACCGCCCTGGGTCATCAGCGATACCATTTCGTCGGACGTGCCGGCCACCTTGACGTTTACCTTGCAGCCGCTCGACTGCTCGAAGCCGCTCACCCAGTCATAGTTCTTGTCGGTATCGCCGCGCTCGATGTAGCCGGGCCAGGCGACGATATCGAGCTGGCCCTCGGAAGCGCCAAGCTCTTTCTTGGCGGGCTCGGCCGCCGGGGCTGGCGCTTCGGGCTTCTTCTGGCAGGCCAACACCAACAGCGCCGGCAGGCACAAGGCCGCGCAGCGCATCCAGATGGACGAGGAACTGACAGGACGCCGCATAGGTTCTCCCCTGTGCTCTTGTTTGGACTTCATGGACGAGACCGCTCGATCGGTCGATCGAAACAGGCCCGGTTGAGTGCGCGGTATTGTAGGGGAACTCTGCACCGGTTTCATGGAGCGCGTTGCGTCGCCAACGGTGCAGGTGCTAGACGCACCGTGCAGTCAATGGTCAATTCCATTGGCAAACGGTGCAACGCCGCAGCTGCCCGTTCGCGGCGCTACCCGGACGGGACCGGCCTCGGCAAGCCTCTGGCGGCGTTGCGAGTCTTGTCGATATCGACATATCGACTGCGCCTCGCGCCTAGCCAGAAGCTTGCGGAGGCACGGTCGCGCCCATGAAACCGGTGCAGAGTTCCCCTGGAGCCACTGGCGCAAAAGGCCAAAGCACACGAAACTTCCACCCCGGCGTCGAGGTCTATCGAGCGTCAGCGCGGCCAGGGATCTGCGATGAAGATTTCCGAGTTCTCCGTTCACCGTCCGGTGTTCGCGATCGTCATCAGCCTGCTGCTCGTGGTGGTGGGGCTGGTGTGCCTCAGCCGCCTGTGGCAGACGGTGCGCGAGTATCCGGACATCAACCCGCCGATCGTTTCCATCGACACCAGTTACCGCGGCGCTTCCGCCCAGATCGTCGAGACCAAGATCACCCAGCCCATAGAGGACCGCATCGCGGGTGTCGAGCTGATCGACAAGCTCCGTTCCTCGAGCGCTGACGAGCGCTCGCGCATCACGGTGGAGTTCGACCTGGAGCGCAACGTCGACGAGGCGGCGAACGACATTCGCGATCGTGTGGGGCGCGTGATCGACGATCTGCCGGTCGAGGCCGATCCACCGGAGATTGCGAAGGCGGACTCCAACGACGATCCCATCATCTACCTGAACCTCTCCAGCAGCACGATGAACGTGCTCGACCTGACCGATTTCGCCGAGCGCAACATCGTCGATCGCTTTGCCGCGCTTCCCGGCGTCGCGCGCGTGCAGCTCACGGGATCGCGCCGCTACGCGATGCGGGTGTGGATCGATCGGCAGGCGCTGGCGGCGCGCGGCATGACGGTCGGCGACATCGAGAGCGCACTGCGGCGTGAAAACGTCCAGGTTCCCGCAGGGCGGCTCGAATCACAGCAACGCGAGTTCACGCTCAATACCGCGACCGGGTTCGATTCGCAGGGCGATTTTCGCGAGCTGGTCCTCGGCCGGGGAGCGGCCGGGTATCTCGTCAGGCTCGGGGAAGTGGCGAGCGTCGAGCTCGCCGCCGAGAACGAGCGCAGCGCGGCGCGCACCAATGGCATTCCCGGTATCAATATCGGCATGGTCGCCCAGTCCAAGGCCAGCACGCTCGAGGTGGCGCGCGCGGTGCGCAACGAAGCCGCCGTGGTCAGCAAGGACATGCCGAAGGGCACCGAGCTCGCGGTGCACATCGATCGGGCCGTGTTCATCGAGGCTTCGATGCGCGAAGTGATGATCGCGCTTGGCATCTCGCTGATCCTGGTGCTGCTGGTGATCTACGCCTTTCTCGGCAACTGGCGCGCCACCGTGATCCCGGCCGTGACGATCCCGATCTCGATCATCGCCGCGTGCGCGGCGATGTACGCGCTCGGGTTCACGATCAACGTGCTGACGCTCCTCGGCATGGTGCTCGCCATCGGCCTGGTGGTGGATGACGCGATCGTGGTGCTGGAGAACATCTACCGGCGCATCGAGCATGGCGAGCAGAGCCTGCTGGCGGCGATCGACGGCAGCCGCGAGATCGGCTTTGCGGTGATCGCAACGACCTTGGTGCTCTCGGCCGTGTTCGTGCCGATTTCATTCCAGGCCGGGCGCGTGGGGAGGCTGTTCAGCGAATTCGGTTTCACGCTGGCCGCCTCGATCCTGTTCTCGTGCCTCATTGCGCTCACGCTCACGCCGATGATGGCCTCGCAGCTCTTCTCCCGCGGGGCGGTGCGCAGCCGTACCAGTGAAATCGTGGACTCGGCATTTGCCCGCCTGAGCGCTGCGTACAGCCGGGTGCTGGCGCGCGCGCTCAACCGGCCGTGGGTCGTGATCGGCGGCGCCGCGCTGCTGTTCGCCGCCACCATCTTCGTGTTCCTGCGACTTGCGCAGGAAACCACGCCGAACGAGGACCGCGGCGTGATTCGCATCCTGCTCACCGGGCCCGAAGGCGCCACCATGGATTACATGGAGCGCTACGCCCGCCAGCTCGAGGACATCATGCGAGCGGAGGCGGCGCACGGCGATATCAAGCGCTACAACACGCGCATCGCTCCCGGCGGAATATCCGGCAGCGGGGAAGTCAACCGCGCGGTCGGTTTCATCGTGCTCGAGGACTGGGGCAAGCGCAGCCGCTCGGCCAGCGAGATCGCGGCCATCCTGCAGCGCAAGGCGTCCCTGCTGCCGGGTGTGCGCGCTTCGGTGTTCACGCCGACCGCGTTCAACTGGGGCGCAACCGCCCCCGTGCAGGCGGTGCTGCAAGGCCCCGACTACGAAATGCTGCGCCAGTGGAGCGAGAAGATTCTGAACCGCGCGGAACACAATCCGGGACTGACGAATCTCGACACCGACTACAAGGAGCGCAAGCCGCAAATGAAGGTGTCCGTGGACCGCAATCGTGCTGCGGACCTCGGCGTTTCGCTCGAGACCATCGGCCACACGCTCGAGACCATGCTGGGCTCGCGCATCGTGACCACTTTTGTCAAGCAGGGACGTGAGTACTACGTGATCCTGCAGGGCCGCAGCCAGGATCGGGCCTCGCCCAACGATCTCGATAACCTGTACGTGCGCTCGGATCGGACCGGCGAGCTCATCCCGCTGAGCAGCATGGTGCGGCTCAACGAGTCGGCCGCCGCCACGCAGCTCAACCGCTTCGATCGACTGCGCGCGATCACGGTGAGCGCGGGGCTTGGGCCCAACTATTCGATGGGTGAGGCCATCGAGTTCTTCCGCCAGGCGGTCAAGGAAGAGTTGCCGTCGAGCGCCAAGCTGACTTTCGACGGCGAGTCGCGCGAATACCTGAAGTCGAGCCAGGCTCTCTACTGGACCTTCCTGGGCGCGCTGCTCATCGTGTTCCTGGTGCTCGCTGCCCAGTTCGAGAGCTTCACCTTGCCATTCGTGATCATGACCACGGTGCCGCTCGCGATCGTCGGCGCCATCGTGGGCCTGTGGCTGTACGGGATGTCGATCAACATCTTCAGCCAGATCGCGATCGTGATGCTGGTGGGGCTGGCCGCGAAGAACGGCGTGCTGATCGTGGAGTTCGCCAACCAGTTGCGCGATCGCGGCGTGGAGTTCGTGGCAGCGGTCAAACAGGCCTCGCTCACGCGCCTGCGGCCGGTGCTCATGACCAGCCTGTGCAGCGCCTTCGGCTCGATACCGTTGCTGGTCGCGCACGGCGCCGGCTCCGAGAGCCGCCAGTCGATCGGCGTGGTCGTCATGTGGGGCGTGCTGCTCTCGATGGTGCTGACGCTGGTCGTGGTTCCGGCGGTGTATGCCGTGACCGCGCGTAACACGCGCTCGCCGAAGTACTGGACGCGCATCATCGAGCGGATGAAGTTGGCGCAGCCACCCGGTGCACCGGAATCGGTACCGGGGACGCGAAACTGATGGAATCCTGGCCGGCATTGCCTTACCGCGCATGGCGGGACACCTGCACGAACCTGCAGCTGCGCACCCAGATCGTCGGCAAGATCCGGCTGGCGCAGACTCCGTGGATCAATCATTCCTGGCACGTCACGCTGTACGTGTCAGGACGCGGCATGACGACCGGGCCGATTCCGTACCGGGAGCAGATGTTCCAGATCGATTTCGATTTCGTCGAGCACCAGTTGCTCGTGCGCCTGGAAGACGGGCGCACACGTTCGATGCCGTTGCTCGAGCAGACGGTGGCCGATTTTTACGCGCAGCTGTTCGGGCTGCTCGCGCAGCTCGGGCTCGAGATCAAGATCAACCGCACACCCAACGAAGTATCGAATCCCATTCGGTTCGATGAAGACCGCGAACATCGCGCCTACGACGCGCCGGCGGTAGAGCGTTTCTGGCGCGCACTGTTGCAGATCGATCGGGTGTTCACGCTGTTTCGCAGCGGATTTCTCGGCAAGGTGAGCCCGGTGCACTTCTTCTGGGGCAGCTTCGACCTCGCGGTCACGCGCTTCTCCGGCCGGCGTGCTCCGTTTCGCGGTGGCGGCACGCCAGGTCTGCCCGAGGTGGTCGTGCAGGAAGCCTATTCCCACGAAGTGAGCAGTGCCGGCTTCTGGCCGGGCGGCGATGGTGTGGAGGATGCCGCCTTCTATTCCTACGCCTACCCGGAGCCGGAAGGATTCAGCGCGGCGGCGGTGTTGCCGCGCGCAGCGTCCTACCACGGGCAGCTCGGCATGTTCACGCTCCCGTATGAGGCAGTGCGCAGCGCCGCTTTACCCGATGACACGCTCCTGAGTTTCCTGCAAAGCACCTACGACGCCGCGGCCGATCTGGGCCATTGGGATCGGGCCAGTCTCGAGTGTGCGATCGGCGTGCCGGGCGTTCCGCGTCGGCCCTGAAGGCAGCGCGCTGCGTGGAGCTCAGCGGCTGAGCTGCCGGCTCATCTCGGCAATGACTGGCGCCGCCTGATCTCCCGGGTAATGACGCTCGAAGTCGATGAGCAGCGCACGCGCGAGCTGGCGGTCGCCGCCATCACGCGCGAAGTTGACCAGCCGTATCAGTTCCGCCGCCGTGGCGGGCCGATACTCGGGGTCGGCGTCCAGGTGACGACGAGCCGCCGCCAATGCCTCCGAAGGGCGCTTGGCCTCGAGCAGGCGCGGGATGTAGTCCTGGGCGAGACGTGATGCCAGCCTGCGATCCGGCCACCGCAGCAGGGCGCTGCAGAGCCACGCATATTCCTCCAGAGAGTGATGGTGGGCAGTGAGCCGGTTCTGCGCTGCCTGCAACGCTTCCTGGTACGCGCCACCCCGCCAATGGCCATAGAGCTCGTCGATGAAACGCGCGTGCTCCCGCGTGAGGTCGATTTCGTTGCGCGCCTGCTGGCGTTCCGGCGAGCGCCACGCATCGAGCCCCATCTCGTGCCGGCGTTCGTACAGGGCGCCGCCGATGAGGCTGAAGACGGCGAGCCAGCCGTACATGAGACAGGCGAGCGCCAGCGGCAGGCCGAGAAAGACGGCGTCGGCCAAGTGCCTGCTCGCGTAAGTCGCCGCTAGCGCCAGGACGATGATCGCGACCCAGATCACGACGTAGTCCCACCCCAGCCTGCGAATCGTTCCGATCAGAACTCGCGGGTTGATGGCGGCGAGAATGCTGCCGCTGCTGCCCAGCACCGCGATGCAGGCGGGCAGGAGCACGAGCCCCAGCGCGCGCAGCAGCACCACCTTTGCGCCAACCATCGGCCCGAGCGCATCGGTCGCACCGTAGAATGCACCGACGATCAGGAGCTGCCCGAGCGGCCGTTGCTCACTGGCCGGGTTGACCATCTCTACTGACAGAACCGGTGGGTCGCCAAGCCCGCGCAGCGTCGTGTCCAGGACCACGAACGCGTACTTCAGGAACCAGGACAGGAGGATCAAGGCGAGCGGCAGCCCCAGCAAGCCCACGCGCGAAGCGAGCGTCAGCAGGACTGCGAACACCGCGATCAACAGGAGCGGTGCACCGCTGATCGGTCGGCGCAGGTAATCGAGCAGCGATGACGGTGACATGAAGTGAGTGAAGCGCCTGCGGCCGTGCCCGGATCCCGTATGATTGCGCGCCAGGCTCCTCGAGGGAAAGCGCAATGAAATATCGCTGGTCGTGCATCGTCCTGTGCCTGCTCATCGGTTCGTGCCAGTCGCAGCCCGGAAGTGCGACCGATTCCTATGACCTGGTTCTCAAGGGCGGCACTGTCTACGACGGCAGTGGCAAGCCCGGCATCGTCGCGGACGTCGGCGTGCGTGGCGATCGCGTTGTTACGGTGGGCGACCTGTCCGGAGCCGCGGCGAAGAAAACTCTCGATGTCCACGGCAAGGTGGTTGCGCCGGGATTCATCAACGTTCTGTCGCATTCGGAAGAATCGCTGATCGCGGACGGCCATTCGCAGGGCGAGATTCGCGAGGGCGTGACCCTCGAGATCATGGGCGAGGGCGGCTCGATGGGACCGATGAACGAGGCGATGAAAGTCGAGGCGGTCAAGCAGGAGTCCGACATCAAGTATCCGATCGAGTGGACCACGCTTGGCGAGTACCTCGACTGGCTCGCCCGCCGCGGCATCTCGACCAATGTCGCCTCGCTCGTCGGCGCGGCCACCGTTCGCATCCACGAACTCGGCTACGACAACAAGAAGCCCACGCCCGAGCAGCTGGAGCGCATGAAGGAGCTGGTCCAGCAGGCGATGGAGGAGGGTGCACTCGGTGTCGGCAGCGCGCTGATCTACGTGCCAGGGAGTTTCGCATCGACCGAAGAGATCATCGAGTTGTGCAGGGTCGCCGCGCGCTACGACGGGATCTACGTCACGCACATGCGCAGTGAAGGCGACCGGTTTCTCGAGGCCATCGACGAGACGACCCGCATCGCGCGCGAGGCGGGCATTCGCGCCGAGATCTTTCACCTGAAAGCTGCCGGCGAGAGCAACTGGCCCAAGATGGCGCAGGGGATCGCGCGGATCGATGCGGTACGTGGCGCAGGTGTGAAGCTCACCGCGGACATGTACCCGTACACGGCGGGGGCCACAGGACTCGACGCGGCGATGCCGCCCTGGGTGCAGGAGGGCGGGCTCGATGCGTGGGTCGAGCGCTTGAAGCAACCGGACGTGCGCAAACGGGTGGCGCAGGAAATGCGCACGCGTTCGCCGCAATGGGAGAACCTCTACCTGGCCGCGGGCTCGCCGGACCGCCTGCTGCTGATCGCTTTCAAGAATCCAGCGCTCAAGCCGCTCACCGGCAAGTCACTCGCCGAAGTGGCGAAGATGCGCGGCAAGTCGCCGGAAGAGACGGCGATGGACCTGGTGATCGAGGATCACACGCGGGTAGGCACTGCGTACTTCCTGATGTCGGAGGACAACGTGCGCCTCGGCCTGAAGCAGCCCTGGGTGAGTATCGGTTCGGACGAAGGCTCGGTGGCGCCGGAGGGCGTGTTCCTGCTGCAGAATCCTCACCCGCGTGCTTACGGTGCGTTCGCACGCTTTCTCGGCCACTACGCGCGCGACGAGAAGGTCACGACAGCGGAAGACGCAGTGCGGCGTATGACGGAGTTGCCGGCGCAGAACTTCGGGCTCAAGGATCGCGGCTGCCTGCGCGCCGGTTGCTTCGCGGACATCGTCGTGCTCGATCTCGCCAAGGTGCACGACCTCGCCACATTCGCGAAGCCGCATCAATATTCGACTGGAGTGGTGGATGTGTTCGTCAATGGTGTGCAGGTGCTCGCCAACGGCGAGCACACCGGCGCCACACCGGGCCGCTTCGTTCGTGGGCCTGGCTATCGTGGCGGACACATGCAGATTCCGAAGCAACCGCAACCGCAAGAGCGCAAGTTCGTTCAATAGTCGCGCCTGGGAAAGCTCGGCGCACGACTTACTTGAGAATGCTCTCGCGCAGCTGATCGGCCGCGCGTCGGCCTGCCCCGAGCTCCCAGCAGTTGACGACCGCGAGACGGAATCCACCCGGCGGCATCGCGTGCGGTGCTTGCGGGTGCTCGGGGTGAAAGGTGATCTGCACGCTCGAGAGTTCCGGATTCTGGAGGAGCGCGGCCACCAGAGCCGCTGGCGGCGCGCGACGTGACGCAGAATGCGGGCTCCACGCGACGACACTGAAGCCATCACGCCGCTGTCGCTCTTCGTATCGCCAGCGCCCGGCGGCGTAGAGTTCGACGACCGCGCTGACCCAGGGGTCGCCACCGTAGAGATCGGGCCATTGGTCGGCGAAGCGCAGGTGGCATTCGATGATAGCGCCGCCGATCGTTTCGAAGTTGGCCATCCCGGTGTAGCTCGGCAGGTTGGTTCGCAGCCACCGTGCCAGAGTCGCTTCGAGCGCCGGCCGGCCTTCGCTCATCACGTGCCAGTGATCGAAAGTGCCTTCACCCGCGGCCTCGCCGCGTGCGTGCCGCCACCACTCGGGCTCGCCCTGGACCACAGCAACGTCCGTGCTCAAGTGCTCGCCCTCAAGCAGCGTCATCCACATGTGACCCGGGGCCTGTGCTGCGAGGTATTCCTCACGCGTGCGAATGAGGCGGCTCCCCGCGCCCATGCCGCGCAGGTTGTAGATCGGCTTGCTGAATACCGGGTAATGCACGGGCTCGACCCCATGCGGACCGTGTTCGATGCGCTGGGTCTCGCAGATCAGGAGCTTGTTGAATACCCAGCGTTGCGCGGGAAAGCAGCGCCAGCTCTCGACATCGTCGGTCGGTACGATGACATCGTCCGGGCAGGGCACGCGCGCGAAGTACTGCTCGCGCCAGGGATCGCATTCGATGATCGGCATGCGGCATTGTTTCGCCGGCGCTGCAGTCCGTCAAAGTCGCCACAATTGGCCACCATTCTTCAGTGCCGCAGCGCAATTGCAGCGTTCGCGGGGCGCAATCCGCCGTTGCAATACACCCTCGAGGAGACCGGACAGCGGGCTTTGGCCCGCGAGGTCATTCAAACCCGAGGCCACTGGAGAACTCACATGAAACCGATCTTGAACAAAATCACTACCGGCGTCGGGCTTACAGCCCTGGTGGCGTCCGGCATAGCAAACGCTGGGCAGGACGCAGCCACGCCGAGCCAGAAACAGGAAGCCATCGGCGTTTTCAGCGGCATGGCCATAGGCGCAATCGCAGGCGGGCCGTTTGGCGCCATTGCCGGTATGACGCTCGGCAGCTGGCTGGGGCATCGCTTCGATGCCAGGAAGGAACAAGTGGCGACGCTGAATCAGCGGCTGGTGGAATCCGATCAGACCATCACGCAGCTGGCGGCGGAGCTGCGCGGCTCGCAGGAACGTGTCGCCGCATTGAGCGAGGAAGTCAGGTCCCAGCCACTGCCGAGGGCAGTGCGCAAGACGATGCGCGGCGATGTCCTGTTCCGCACTAACGACAGCACGCTCAACGGCGACATCGAATCACAGCTCACACAGCTGGCGCAGGCCCTGGCGGGTGTGCCGGATGTGGTCGTGAAGCTCGATGGCTATGCGGATCCGCGCGGGACTCCGGTTGAGAACCTCAGGCTGTCCGGTGAGCGTGCGGCGGCAGTGCGCAGCGCGCTGGAGGCGGGCGGCATCGACGGCAACCGCATCGTAGTCCTCGCTCACGGAGAAGACGGCGTGACCACGCCAGCGGGCGACTTCGACGGCTATGCGCTCGATCGGCGCGTCGTGATCACGCTCGAAGGCGCGAACGCGCAGGTGGCGCAAAGCAGTGGTGATTCGACAACCGACCCGTGATGGCTCCGGAGTTCGGGGTGGCACGAGCGGCACGCTCCTTGACAGCCCGCCAACTGTGGCGTGACGCTCGGCGCTACACCCTGGCCGCCCCGAACTCCGACCCACGAGCCGCACATGCCATCGACACCATCGCAAATCGTTTCATTTCGAGATCCTGTCGCTCCCGAAGCGTCGACTCCTGACGCGAAGCACCTGTTATCCGGCGAGCCGCAGCTCACACTTTGGAATCACTACACGGATCCGAGCAATCAGCTCTACGCCGGCGTCTGGGCCAGCACGCGCGGCAAGTGGCGCGTCAACTACGTCGAGCACGAGTTCTGCCACATGACCAAGGGCCGCGTACGACTGACGAACGCTGCCGGCGAGCAATGGGACTTCGCCGCCGGCGACAGCTTCGTCGTGCCGGGGGGATTCCAAGGCACGTGGGAAGTGGTCGAGGACTGCAGCAAGCTCTACGTGATCTTCGAGAAGTCTGGCGCCTGACCCGCGGGCGCAACCCCGCCTCATTGTGAAGCAAACCTGCGCGCCGTTTCGGCGCGTTCCGCCGCGCGATTTTCTCCGCATCGGTGCACGCAGCAAGAGCGCTGCCCAATCAGCGTGCATTTCCCGTCGTTTCGCCTCTGCGGCAGGCGCTCTGTGGCGTCGGAACGAGGCCAGCGGACATGGCACGCTTTCTGCACTTTCCCATGCCCGCGAGCCGCGCGCTCAGCTTCGACCGAAGTCTTCAAGGCGGGCGAGCTGACGCGTGCGGTGCGCACCAACACAGGGTCGTCGAACACCGCTTCTTTACCTACCTACGGGAGTTGTTGAATGCGCACTGTGAAAGCCGGTTTGATTTTGATGGCGGCGTACCGAGGCGTGCTGGCCCGCGCTCTCTTGGCTTGTGGCCTCGGCGCAGCGATACCGCAAAGCCTGCTTGCTGCAGATGAAGCCAAGCCGAGTGCGCCTTCGTTCGCCGATGTCCTGGCGGCATCAGGGGTCCAATTGAACGGATACGTCGACGCGGCCTACTCATATCTCTCCGGCAGCGGTCTGTTCACGAGCGGCGTCACGGACCGCGTGTTCGACACGGAGCCCAATTCCTTCAACCTCCACCAGGCGGCGCTGATCGCTGCGTACCAGCCAAAGGACGGATTTGGCGCGCTCGTCAATCTGACCGCCGGCAGGGACGCGCGCGTGATCAAGTCGTTCGACACATCGACCAATGACTTCGACGTCACACAGGCGTTCGTGCAATACGCCCATGGATCAATGACGATCATCGCTGGCAAATACGTCACGCTCGCCGGGGCCGAGGTGATCAACTCCACCAGTGACCTCAACTACTCCCGCTCGATTCTCTTCGGGTACGCCATCCCCTTTGCGCACACGGGAGTGCGCGCGACGTTCGCGCTCAGCGACGCCTTCAGTCTGATCGTCGGGGTCAACAACGGCTGGGATCAGCTGAAAGATGCGAATAAGCAGAAGACGGCTGAATTGGCCGTTGCATTCATCCCCAGCAAGGCTTTCTCGCTGTTTGTTCAAGGCTACAGTGGCACGGAGCAGGTAGGAGGTTTCACGGATACGGTCAATGGAAAGCGCGATTTGATCGACCTGGTCGCGACCTTCAACGCTACCGACCAGCTGAGCTTCATTCTCAATTACGACTACGCCACTCAGGAACACGCCACGTCTTTGGTTGATGGCACTACGATCAAGGCCGAGTGGTCTGGCGCGGCAGCGTACGTGAATTTTCGCATGAACGATCAATGGCGCGTTTCGTTGCGCGGCGAGTATTTCGACGACCAGGACGGCTATCGGACCGGGGTGATCCAGAAGTGGAAGGAGGCGACGCTCACGCTTGCCTATTTGCCAACGAAATCGATGGAAATTCGCACGGAGGTTCGCGGCGACCGTTCGGATGTGGAGTCATTCGTCGATAGCCTGGTGACAGGCTCGACAAAAGATAATCAGTATTCCCTGGGCCTGGAAGGGATATTCAAGTTCTAGAAGGCGTGCCGCTCGAGAACCCTCCCCCCAGCACGCGGGTCCGGAGCAGAGACTTCGGAGCTCTCCGGACCCGCGCTGCTTTTCGTCATAGCGTCGTCAAATCGACCCGGCGTGTCGCGTGTGAATACGCGGTTAAGAAGTGGGCGCAACCAACGTCAGCGCGTGCCGCAGGTGGCGCCCGCTGCTATGATGCGCCCGCGTGGTAGGGGGTCTCATCGGACTTCCACTGTAACGAGGAGATGTTCATGCGAAGATTGTTTGCGATCGCAGCAGGTCTTCTCCTGGCAACGGGAGTGGCTCATGCCCAGCTGACCGGAACGGTCACTGCCGTGAGCGATTACGATTTCCGCGGCGTCAGCCTGTCAGGCACGGATCCCGCCCTGCAGGGCAGTATCGACTGGGCACACGACAGTGGTTTTTATGCCGGTATCTGGGCCAGCTCGAGTCTGGATTTCGACAGTACCTGCCCTCAGACCAATTCGGTAACCGGCGAATGCGACGGCGAATGGGAAACCGACGCGTATTTCGGAATCACTGGCGGGGATTCGGAGAAGGGTTTCGGCTGGTCGGCGGGATTCGTCTATTACTATTATTGGCCCAGTGACAGCGTCGAGTATCCCGAAATCTTCGTAGGCGGCAGCTTCAAATCATTCGGCGCGAAGCTCTGGTATACGAACGACTACGGCAATACAAGTGAGAGCGCCTGGTACCTTGAAGGCAATTTCGACCACGATCTGCCGGCCAACTTCTCGGTCCATGCTCATCTCGGCTACAATTACGGCGACTGGTGGAAGAACATCAACGGCGATGAGACTTTCGACTGGTCGATCGGCGTCGGCTACGCGTTGGGGAACTTCAACCTGTTGTTGAAGTACGTCGACACGGATACTGACGTCCGCGTGAAGAGCGACGCCTTCAACAACGAAGGCCGCCTGATCTTCCAGATCTCCACCACTTTCCCGTGGGAAAAAGGCAGCTGAGTCATTCGGAGAGAGGGCCTCGTGCCCTCTCTCTAATTTATTGCAGCGTGCGGATGACCGCGCTGATCCGCCCGAACAATTCGTCGATGTGACTCTTTTCGATGATGAGCGGCGGGGATAGCGCGAGCACGTTGCCGGTCACGCGCGCCAGCAATCCCTCATCGAAGCAGCGTGTGAACAGGTCGAAGGCGCGGGAGCTCCCGTCGCCACGCGCTTGCAGCTCGATACCAGCGATCAATCCGTAGTTGCGCAGATCCACCACGCACGGCAGTCCCTTGAGACTGTGCAGCGCGTCCTGCCAATAAGGCGAGAGTTCGCGTGCGCGTGTCAGCAAACCTTCGTGCTGATAGATATAGAGTGTCGCGAGCGCGGCCGCGCACGCGACCGGGTGAGCCGAATACGTGTAGCCATGAAACAGCTCGATCAGGTTCTCCGGTCCCTGCATGAACGCCTCGTACACGGACTTGCGTGCGAACACCGCACCCATCGGCACGCAGCCGTTGGTCAATCCCTTGGCCGCCGTCATCAGGTCGGGGACGACAGCGAACTCCTGCGCCGCGAACGCTGAACCGAGACGTCCGAACCCGGTGATCACTTCATCGAAGATGAGCAGGATGCCGTGCTTGTCGCAGATCTCGCGCAGCCGCTTGAGATAACCGTGGGGCGGAAGAATCACGCCGGCAGATCCGGACACAGGCTCGACGATCACGGCGGCTATTGTTGAGGCGTCGTGCAGGGCGACCAGGCGCTCGAGCTCATCGGCGCGCTCCAGTCCGTGCGTCGGCAAGCCGCGCGAGAACGCGTTGCGCGTGATATCGAGCGTGTGCGGCAGGTGATCCACCCCGGCGAGCAGGTTGCCGAATGCCTTGCGGTTGTTGACCATGCCGCCAACCGCGATGCCGCCGAAACCTACGCCGTGATACGCCTTCTCACGTCCGATCAGGCGTTGACGTTGCCCCTCGCCGCGAACGCGGTGATACGCGAGCGCGATCTTGAGCGCGGTGTCGACTGCTTCGGAGCCGGAGTTGGTGAAGAACACATGATCGAGCCCGGCGGGCGCGATGCGCGTGAGTCGATTGGCGAGTTCGAAGGCTGCCGGATGGCCCATCTGGAATGCCGGCGCGTAGTCCAGCGTCTCGAGCTGTCGATGTACCGCTTCGGCGATCTCGCGACGGTTGTGCCCCGCGTTCACGCACCACAGCCCGGCTGCACCATCGAGGATGCGCCGCCCATCGGCGCTCCAGTAGTACATGCCATCGGCGCGCGCCAGCAGGCGTGGATTCGCCTTGAACTGGCGATTGGCGGTGAAAGGCATCCACCAGGCTTCCAGGTCGGCGCGTGAAACAGTGGGCGGCAACTGGCTCATCGGGGTTACTCCAGGGCGGGTCAGCCCCAGAGGTTAAGAAAAATTGACAGAGACGACAAATCTGGCCCAGATTTGCCCCAGAACGTTAATTATCTTAAACGGCAGGCCGCAGCTCATGACCATCGATGTAGGCGCACACCTGCGCGCGGTGCGCGGGATGTACGGGCTTTCGCAGCGCGAGCTGGCCAAGCGCGCAGGCGTCACCAACGGCATGATTTCGCTCATCGAGCAGAACCGCGTCAGCCCCTCGGTGAGCTCGCTCAAGAAGGTCCTGGATGGAATCCCGATGTCGCTCGCCGAGTTCTTCACGCTCGACCTGAGCGTGGGTGCGCAGGTGTTTTACGCGCGCGATGAGCTGACCGACCTCGGCAGCGGCGAAGTCTCGCTGCGTCTGGTGGCGGCGAAGAGGCCCAATCGCGCGCTTGCCATCCTGCACGAACGTTATGCACCGGGCGCGGATACGGGCGCCGACATGCTGAGTCACAAGGGGGAAGAGGGCGGCGTCGTGATTCGCGGCCGCGTCGAGCTGACGGTCGGCGCAGCCACGCGCGTACTCGAAGCGGGTGATGCGTACTATTTCTCCAGCGCCGTGCCGCACCGGTTTCGAAATCCCGGGCGCGAGGATTGTGAGATCATCAGCGCCAGCTGTCCGCCGACGTTCTAGAGCACCGGCCCCATGGCGACAACTGAAACGCGCACGCCCGACTGGCATGCCCTCGCTGCCGCTATCCGGCCGCGCTCGCAAGCCTTCATCAATGGACGCTATCTCGATGCCGCATCCGGGCAGACCTTCGACTGCCTGAGCCCGATCGATGGCCGCAGTCTCGCGCAAGTGGCTTCGACCGACAGCGCCGATGTGGATAGCGCCGTCAAGGCCGCGCGTGACGCATTCAACAAGGGAAGCTGGTCGCGCATGGCGCCGGCGCGCCGCAAACGCGTGCTGCTCAGGTTTTCGGAGCTGATCCTCAAGCATGCCGAGGAACTTGCGCTGCTGGAAACGCTGGACATGGGCAAGCCGATCGCCGACAGCACGCGCATCGACATGCCGGCGGCCGCGCGTTGCATCGCCTGGTTCGCGGAAGCGATCGACAAGATTTACGACGAGGTAGCGCCCACGAGCCACGATGCGCTCGCACTCGTGACACGCGAACCGGTGGGCGTCGTGGGCGCGATCGTGCCATGGAATTTTCCGCTGCTCATGGCCGCGTGGAAGCTCGGGCCGGCACTCGCCGCGGGCAACTCGGTGGTCCTGAAACCCTCCGAGAAATCACCGTTGACTGCGATCCGCGTGGCAGAGCTTGCGAGCGAAGCGGGCATTCCCGATGGGGTTCTGAACGTGCTGCCAGGATTTGGCCAGACGGCGGGCAAGGCGCTCGCCCTGCACATGGATGTAGACTGCATCGCCTTTACCGGATCGACTGCAACCGGCAGGCTCATGTTGCAGTACGCGGGACAGTCGAATCTCAAACGCGCCTGGCTCGAGTGCGGCGGCAAGTCGCCGAACATCATCATGGCGGATTGCCCGGACCTGGACCGCGCGGCACGCGCCGCTGCTTTCGCCATTTTCTTCAACCAGGGTGAGATGTGCTCGGCGGGTTCGCGCCTGGTCGTCCAGGAATCTGTCCACGACCGGGTGCTCGAAGGAATCGCAGCGATTGCGCGCACCATGCAGCCGGGTGATCCGCTCGATCCCAAGACGACACTGGGCGCTGTTGTCGATGAGACCCAACTCAACACGGTGCTGCGGTACATCGACTCTGGAAAGAGTGAGGGTGCGCGGATCGCATTGGGCGGCAAGCGGGCGCGCGAAGGCAGCGGTGGTTTCTATGTCGAGCCCACGGTCTTCGATGCCGTGACGCCAAAGATGAAAATCGCGCGCGAGGAGATCTTCGGTCCGGTGCTCGCGACGTTGACTTTCCAGACCGTCGAAGAGGCGCTCGCGATTGCCAACGATGTGGTCTACGGACTGGTCGCCGCGATCTGGACTCGAGACATCACGGTCGCGCATCGCGTCGCGCGCGCCCTGCGAGCGGGCACGGTGTACGTGAACTGTTACGACGCCGACGACATCACGGTCCCGTTCGGCGGCTTCAAGCAATCGGGCAACGGCCGCGACAAGTCGCTGCACGCCTTCGATAAGTACGTCGAGCTCAAGACCACCTGGGTAGATCTGTCATGACTACAGTCATCGTTGCGGCCACGCAGATGGCCTGCTCGTGGGATCGCGACGCGAACGTCGCGAAAGCCGAGAAACTGGTACGCGAGGCGGCGCGCAAGGGCGCGAACGTGATCCTGTTGCAGGAATTGTTCGAGACGCCGTACTTCTGCAAGGATCACAATCCGAAGTACTTCGAGCTCGCCCGGCCGATCGAGGGTCATCCGACGGTCGCGAGATTTGCGAAACTCGCCAAGGACCTGCAAGTCGTGTTACCGCTCAGCGTGTTCGAGCGCGCCAATAACGCGTACTACAACACGCTTGTGATGGTGGACGCGGATGGGCGGGTGCTTGGCAGCTATCGCAAGGCGCACATCCCCGAGAGTCCTGGCTATCACGAGAAGTTCTATTTCTCTCCGGGCGACACCGGGTTCAAGGTTTGGCCGACGCGGTTTGGCACACTCGGCGTAGCCGTCTGTTGGGATCAGTGGTTCCCGGAGGGCGCCCGCGCCATGGCGCTGCTCGGCGCGGAACTGCTTTTCTATCCCACTGCGATCGGCTCCGAGCCGCAGGATGCAAGCATCGACTCGAAGGATCACTGGCAGCGCGCCATGCAGGGTCATGCCGCGGCCAACGTGATGCCGTTGATTGCGTCGAACCGCATTGGCGAAGAGCAGGGTGAGCGCTTCTCCATGACGTTTTACGGCTCCTCATTCATCACTGATCACACCGGCGCCATCTTGCGCGAGGCGGATCGGAACTCGGAACAGGTCGTCACCGCCAGTTTCGATCTCGATGCAATTCGCGAGTACCGGCGCGCCTGGGGATTGTTTCGCGACCGGCGTCCCGATCTCTATCACCCGTTGATCAGTCTTGACGGTGTGCCGGGCGAAACGCGCTGATCGTGGCGAATTTCTCCTTCTACGCCTCTGCACCGCGAGGCCTCGCCGACCTTCTTGCCGAAGAGGTGCGCCAGGGTGGCGCGCTCGAGGTTGCCGAGCGCGGCGCGGGCGTGGTGTTCCAGGGTGCACTCGAGGCCGGTTACCGGGCGTGCCTGTGGTCGCGCATCGCCAATCGCGTGCTGCTCGAAATCGCGCGCTTCGAAGCCGACTCTCCCGATGCCCTGTACGCCGGTGTGCGGCAGATCGATTGGTCGCAACACCTGGGTGTCGAGGACACGATCGCCTGCGAATTCACGTCCGTCGATTCCAGCTTCGAGCATTCCCATTACGCGGCGCTGCGCGTCAAGGATGGCATCGTCGATCGACTGCGCGAGATGACGGGCAGTCGACCTTCCGTGGATACCGATGCCCCGGACCTTCGCATCCACGTGCACGCTCAGCGCCGCCAGCTGACCGTAAGCATCGATCTCGCCGGCGAAAGCCTGCATCAGCGCGGCTACCGGGCGCGAAGCGTGGCTGCTCCACTGAAAGAGAATCTCGCAGCTGGAATCTTGTTGCGTGCGGGGTGGCGGAAGATCGTCGCAGCCGGGGGAGCCTTTCTGGATCCGATGTGCGGTTCAGGCACGCTGCCCATCGAAGCCGCAATGATCGCCTGCGATATCGCGCCGGGTCTCAGCCGCGAACGTTTCGGTTTCGAGGGCTGGCGGCAACACGATGCTGACCTTTGGCGCCGGCTTCAGGGCGAGGCCGAGGAGCGGAGCCGCGACTGCAGACCACGCGCACCACTGCGCGGCTTCGATCACGATTCAGCCGCGGTCGGCGTGGCGATCCAGAACCTCGAGCGCGCCGGGCTACGCGGCGTGATTCATGTCGAGCGCCGCGACCTCGCTCAGGCGGATCGCGGTGGCAGCGAGAACGGGTTGCTCTGTATCAATCCGCCTTACGGCGAGCGGCTCGGGTCAGGCTCCGAGCTGGAAGAGCTTTATACGCAGCTCGGCGCGCGCTTGCGGGACGAGTTTGTCGGGTGGCAGGCAGCCGTGCTGACGGGCAACCCACAGCTGGGTCATGCCCTGCGCATGCATGCGGTTCGCTCTCACGCGCTGTGGAATGGCCCGATTGAATGTCGCCTGCTGCGCTTCGACATCGACCCGCGTCGCTTCGTGGTGGAGCGCGAGCACGCGGGCGTGCGCTTGAACGATGCCGCGACGGCGCGCGCCCGGCCGGGCGCCCAGATGTTTGCGAATCGGCTGACCAAGAACCTGCGCGAGCTCGAGAGCTGGGCACGCAAGGAAGACGTGAGCTGCTACCGGGTGTACGACGCGGACATGCCCGAGTACGCATTTGCCATCGACCGCTACCAGGGTGAGCAGACCTGGCTCAACGTGCAGGAATACCAGGCCCCCCGCAGCATCGACGCGGGAGCCGTGCGTGCGCGGCGCGATGAAGCCCTGTCGGTGCTGCCAGAGCTTTTCGCCATCGGCCTCGACAAGGTCCATCTGCGCACCCGGCGCCGCACGCGGCGCGGAGAGCAGTACGAGCGACGTGGCAACGAGAGTCAATTCGTCACGGTGGCCGAGGGCGGGCTCAAGTTCCTGGTCAACTTTACCGACTATCTCGACACGGGCCTGTTTCTCGATCACCGCCCCACGCGTGCAATGATCCGTGAGGCGGCGGCTGGCAAGCGCTTCCTCAATCTCTTCTGCTACACCGGGAGTGCAACGGTCTACGCGGCGGCAGGCGGTGCGCGCACTACAACCAGCATCGACCTCTCGAACACCTATCTCGACTGGGCGCGCCGCAACCTCGAGATCAACCAGCTGGCCGGCAAGCAGCATCAGCTGCTGCGCGCCGATTGCCTGGCGTGGCTCGAGGAACAGGTGGCACTTGGCGAACACGGCCCGCGCTTCGGACTGGTGTTCCTGGACCCACCCACGTTCTCGAATTCCAAACGCATGGATGAGGTGCTGGACGTGCAGCGGGATCACGTCGAGCTGATCCGCCGGGCGCTGGCGCTACTGACGCCGGACGGAGAGCTGCTCTTTTCGACCAACTTCGAGCGCTTCCGGCTCGATCAGCCCGCGCTCGCGGAGTTCGAGGTACAGGATGTCAGCGCCGCGACGATCCCGCGTGACTTCGCGCGCAGTCCGCGGATCCATCAATGCTTCCGGATTCGAAGGCGCCGCGGCCCCGATACTCAGTGATGGGTGCCGATTTTCAGTGACCCGATTGCCAGGAACACCTCGCGCAGGAAGGTCAGCAGTGCGGCGATGAAGCTCAGCATGCCGATGATGAAGAGCGAGGCGATCGGCACCGCCAGCGGGAAGGTGGTGAAAGAGCTGACAAACAGCGCGACCACGACCAACGACACGAGCAGCGCGCAGATCGTGCAGAGCGTGATCGAACGATTCATCAGACGCGCTCGGCGGGCAAGGACGCGCAGATTCTCGTGCAGAGCCGGCTGCTCGGTCGGGTGCGCCTGCAACACTTCCTTCTCGACCGCGCGTGCGCGATCGACCACTCGGGCCAGGCGATTGGTGAGCACGGTGAGCGTTATGCCCACGCCGGAGAGCAAGAACACCGGCGCAACCGCAAGCTGAATGACATGGGCGACGGGAGCGATTTCGGTGGCCACGAGTTCTCCTGCTGCACTGAATGTTCTGGGTCACGCCGGGAGCGGCGGTGCATCAGAGTACATCGCGCAGCCGGTAGAACAACATTGCCAGTATCAATGCGGGTCTGCGCAGCGCCGGGCCGCCGGGAAAGTCGCGATGTGGAATGCGCGCGAATACATCGAAGCGCTCCGCCGTTCCGGCCACGGCCTCAGCAATCAGCTTGCCCGCAATGCCGGTGAGAGCGATGCCATGCCCGGAGAAGCCCTGCAGAAAGTAGACCTCGGGGGCGAGGCGGCCAAAATGCGGCGCGCGATTGAGCGTGATGTCGACCTGCCCGCCCCAGGTGTAATCGATGCGGGCATCCGTCAGTTGCGGAAAGACCCGGAGCATGCGGGCGCGCGTAGCATTGGCAGTGTTCGCGGGGTCGAAGCCCGAATAGCTGACGCGACCGCCGAACAACAGTCGATGGTCGGAGGAGCGGCGAAAGTAGTCGAGCACCCAATTCATGTCGGAGACTGACATGTTATTGGTGATCAGCCGCTGAGCACGCTCCGCTCCAAGGGGTTCAGTGGCAACGATATAAGTAGAAACTCCGATGATCTTGCGTGCCAGCGCCGGCGCCGTCCCGTTGAGGCTCGTATTGCCGCACAGGACCAGCTGGCGACAGCGGACTTCGCCCTCGGGCGTGTGGACACGGACACCAGTTCCGCTCTCGTAGCGCAGTGCCCGCGTGCCTTCGAAGACTCGAATGCCGAGGCGTTCCGCCGCGGCGGCGAGTCCCAGCGTGTAATTGAGCGGATGCAGGTGCCCGCTGTTGCGGTCATACAGGCCGCCGATATAGCGGTCACTCTCGAGGAGCGATGCGAGCTCATCGCGCTCGCACCAGCGTAGCGATCGATAGCCGTAGTCAGCCTCGAGCTGCGCCTGCTGCGCGAGCAGCTCCGCCCGATGACGCGGCTTGATTGCGGCTTGCAACTGGCCATCGACCCAGTCGCAGTCGATCCGGTGCTCGGCAATCAGGGAGCGCATCAACGACAGACCTTCGACGCTGATGCTCCAGAGCGCGCGTGCCGCGTCGGGTCCCACCAGCGCGATGAGCTTGTCCTGACCGCAGGAGAATCCAGGCAGTGCTTGTGCACCGCTGCGCCCGGATGCGCCCCATCCAACGCGCTTTTCCTCGAGCAGGACGACCCGAAAACCCCGCTGGGCCAGGTGCAGGGCGCTCGAGCATCCCGCGATTCCCGCACCGACCACACACACGTCGCAGTCGATCGCCCCGCGCAGCGGCGGATGGTCCGGCACCGCATGCGCCGTGGCTGAGTAATAGGAGTGAATGTGATCGCTCAGGGAAGGCACGGTGTTTAAGATTGTGTGAGGGTAGGCGGAGCTTGACTTGCGCGAGGATAGCGGGGCGAGTGGGGTTGAGCCAGCGCGCTGCACTGCAGGACATGCATCTAAGCCTTGGAATCTCTGTAATCTTCGCCGCTGCAGAACATGTCAGAGCGCGCCACAGCAGAGGTTGTGATCTAATGCCCCGTCCTTAAACGCCGGCGGCTCTCGCAGGCTGTTTAAAATAATTAACATGCGCGCAGCAAAGCCCTTCATCGGCATTCCGGCCGATCGTCGCCTGCTCAGCAAGCATTGGTTTCATGCCGTGGGCGAAAAATACATCGCCGCGGTGGCCGAAGCGGCGGAAGCGATACCGGTGCTGATTCCGGCACTCGGTGAGGCTTTGGATCTCGACGCGCTGCTATCGCGATTCGACGGGCTGTTCCTGACCGGGAGCCCGTCCAATGTCGAGCCACATCATTACAAGGGAGCGACCAGTGAACCAGGAACATTGCACGATCCACACCGCGATTCGACGACGCTACCGATGATTCCAGCCGCGGTCGCCGCCGGTCTACCGGTACTGGCGGTCTGTCGCGGATTCCAGGAAATGAATGTCGCCTTCGGCGGCACACTCTGGCAGAAGATCCATGAGGTGCCCGGTTTCAGCGACCATCGTGAGGATGAGGAGCAGGAACTCGATCTCCAATACGGCCCGGCGCACGACGTAGTGCTCGAGCCGGGTGGAGTGCTCCGCGAGCTTGCAGGCCAGGAGCGTGTGCGCGTCAACTCGCTCCACTCCCAGGGCGTGCAGACGCTCGGCAAGGGTCTCGATATCGAGGCGCGTGCGCCCGACGGCGTGATCGAGGCGTTTCGGGTTCACGCGGCGCCGCGCTTCGCACTGGCGGTTCAATGGCATCCGGAGTGGAAAGTGATGAGCAATCCATTCTCACGCGCCCTGTTCGCCGCGTTCGGTGCGGCGAGTCGCGGGCGTCTCGCGGAACGATGAGTCATGGCCCAAACCATCCAGCAGTTCTTCAAGGATCACGGCATCTCCGATGTCGAGGCGATCATTCCCGACATGGCGGGGGTGGCGCGCGGCAAGATCATGCCGGCGGAGAAATTTGCCGAAGAGGAGGGCATGCGCCTGCCGGAAGGCATTTTTCTGCAGACGGTGACGGGTGAATACCCCGAGGACGACAGCGCCATCAGTCCTTCCGAGATCGATATCGTCTTGAAGGCCGACCCGCGCAGCGTGCGGGTTGTGCCTTGGGCGGCTGAGCCGACCGCGCAGGTGATCCACGACTGTTTCTATTCGGATGGGCGTCCGGTCACGATGGCGCCGCGCCACGTGCTGCGGCACATACTCGAGTTGTATGCCGAGCGGGGTTGGGACCCGGTGGTCGCGCCCGAGCTCGAGTTCTTCCTGGTCGAGCCCAATACGGATTCCGACTACCCGCTGAAGCCGCCGGTCGGTCGCTCGGGGCGCCCGGAGATCGGTCGCCAGTCCTATAGCATCGCCGCAGTCAACGAATTTGATCCGCTGTTCGATGACATCTATGCGTTCTGCGAGGCGCAGGACATCGAGATCGATACCCTGATCCACGAGGACGGCGCCGCGCAGATGGAAATCAACCTCCTGCACGGCAATGCGCTCGACCTCGCGGACCAGGCGTTCCTGTTCAAGCGCACGGCTCGCGAGGCGGCGCTGCGCCACAAGATGTATGCGACGTTCATGGCCAAGCCGATGGCGCGCGAGCCGGGCAGCGCCATGCACATCCACCAGAGCTTCCTCGATCGCAAGAGCAAGCAGAACATCCTGAGCAACCCGGACGGTACGCCGAGTCCATTGTTCTTCTCGCATATCGCGGGCCTGCAGAAGTACCTGCCCGCGGCGATGTCGATGTTCGCCCCCAACGTCAATTCGTACCGCCGGATCACCAGGTATCTTTCGGCTCCGATCAACGTGCAGTGGGGCTACGACAATCGCACCGCCGGGTTGCGTGTGCCGATGTCCAGTCCGGACGCGCGGCGCGTCGAGAATCGTGTCGGTGGCGCAGACGCCAACCCCTACCTGGCGATCGCCGCTTCGCTCGCTTGTGGGTACCTCGGGATGATCGAGGGCCTGAAGCCCACCGAGCCCATTTCTGGAAGCGCCCACGACCTGCCATTCGCCCTGCCGAGGACCCTGGACGAAGCGCTCAAGCTCCTGCGCGAGTGCAAGCCGCTGGTCGAGCTCTTCAGCGAGCGCTTCGTGCGGGCGTACTCGGCCGTCAAGGAGAATGAATACGAGACCTTCTCGCAGGTCATCAGCTCCTGGGAGCGGGAGCATTTGCTGCTCAACGTTTAGTGCTGCTATAAACGAGCCAATCACAATAATCCGCGGCTGCCGCCAATCGGGAGGACTCGTCATGATGAAGTTGCGACACGCCGGACTCGGCATCCTGTACGCGCTGGTACTGGCCGCGTGCGGCCAAGGGGAGAAGGCGAAAGAAGCGGGCAACGCTCCCACGGCGTCGACCACAGCCGCGAGCACCGAAGAGAAGGTGCTCAACGTCTACAACTGGTCCGACTACATCGCGGAGGACACGGTCAAGAAGTTCGAGGCGGAGACCGGCATCAGGGTCAACTACGACGTCTATGACGGCAACGAAGTGCTCGAGACCAAGCTGCTCGCGGGTAACTCAGGCTACGACATCGTGGTTCCCTCCGCCTCCTTCCTCGAACGCCAGATCAAGGCCGGCGTTTTCCGTCCGCTCGACAAGTCGAAGCTGCCGAATCTCAAGAACATGGATCCTGAGATCATGCAGCGTGTGGCCTTGCATGACCCGGGCAATCAGTACGGCGTCGACTACATGTGGGGCACGACGGGCATCGGCTACAACCCGGACAAGCTCGCCAAGGCATTCCCGAACGCACCGGTGGACAGCTGGTCGTTGGTGTTCGAGCCGGAGAACGCCGCCAAGCTCAAGGGCTGTGGCATTGCGGTGCTGGACTCCCCATCCGAGATCACCGCGACCGTGCTGTCGTATCTCGGTAAGGATCCGAACAGCCAGTCGCCAGAGGACCTGGCGCAGGTCGAAGCAAAGCTCCTCAAGATGCGGCCGTACATCCGCTACATCCATTCCTCGCAGTACATCAATGACCTGGCCAACGGCGAAATCTGCGTGGCCATCGGGTACAGCGGCGACATACTGCAGGCGCGCGACCGGGCCGATGAGGCGAAGAACAACATCACCGTGAAGTATGCCGTGCCCAAGGTAGGCACGATCATCTGGTTCGACGTCATGGCGATTCCGAAGGACGCGCCGCACCCGGACAATGCGCACGCCTGGATCAACTTCATCATGAAGCCGGAAATCGTTGGAGCCATCAGCAATGCCGTCAACTATGCCAACGGCAACAAGGAATCGCTGCCTTTCGTGAACGACGACGTCAAGAACGATCCCGGTGTGTATCCCCCGCCGGAGGTGAAGGCGAAGCTCTACCCGGACCTGGCGGAGACGCCAGAGTTCACGCGCCTGCTGAATCGGACCTGGACGCGCTTCACGACGGGGAAGTAAGCGACGAGAACCATAGCCTCTGGCGTCGGTCCGGCGGGCACAGGACAGCCCGCGGTCAGCGCCTGAGGCCTACGCCTGAGGCCTCCTGCATTGGCAAACTCGACGCGTTCCGAAAATAAGATCGAGCCCTGGAACGATCCGCACGCCACGCCCTACGTGCGCATCGAGCGCATGACCAAGAAATTCGGCGATTTCATCGCCGTGCACGATGTGTCGCTGAAGATCTACCAGGGTGAGATTTTCTGCCTGCTCGGCGGTTCGGGCTGTGGCAAGACCACGCTCCTGCGGATGCTCGCCGGTTTCGAGATGCCGACCTCGGGAACGGTGTTCATCGACGGCGAGGACATGGCCGGGATACCGCCGTACGAACGACCGGCGAACATGATGTTTCAGTCCTACGCGCTGTTCCCGCACATGACGGTGGACAAGAACGTCGGCTTCGGGCTGGAACAGGAAGGGTTGCCGCGCGCGGAGATCCGCAAGCGCGTTGGCGACATGCTCGATATCGTCAAGATGGGCGCCTACGCCAAGCGCAAGCCGCATCAGCTCTCCGGCGGCCAGCGTCAGCGTGTGGCATTGGCGCGCTCGCTGATCAAGCGGCCGAAGCTGTTGCTGCTCGATGAGCCGCTGGGCGCACTCGACAAGAAGCTGCGCGAGCACACGCAATTCGAGCTGGTCAATATCCAGGAGCAGCTCGGCGTCACCTTCGTGGTCGTGACGCACGATCAGGAAGAGGCGATGACGCTGGCTTCGCGCATCGGCGTCATGAATCACGGCGAGATCGTGCAGGTCGGGACCCCCTCCGACATCTACGAGTACCCGAACTCGCGTTTCGTGGCGGACTTCATCGGCTCGGTGAACATGTTCGAGGGGCGCTTGATCGAAGATGAGCCGGATCACGTGCGCATCGAATCGGAAGAGCTGGGCGGGATCTTCTTCATCGATCACGGCGTGAGCTCGGCGCCGGGTGCCATCGTGTGGGTGGCGCTGCGGCCGGAGAAAATTGCGCTGTCGCGCGAAGTACCGCCGGGCAATGAAAACACTGCGCGCGCGACAGTGAAGGAGATTGCCTATATGGGCGACCTGTCGATCTATCTGGCGCAGCTCCCGGGCGGCAAGATCGTGCGTGTCACGCAGCCGAATACGGTCCGCCATCCCGAGGACCGAATCACCTGGGACGAACAGGTCTACCTGCACTGGCATCCGTCCAGCGGCGTGGTGGTCACCCAATGACGAGGCCCCGATAAGGCGCTGCATGGCACGTAGCGCGTACCTCTCGCTCGCCGAACGCATCAGCCACGCGCTGGCGCAGCTGATCGAGGGCGTGACGCACAGTTCGCCGTATCTGTGGTCGCGGCGCTGGCTGCGCAGACGCGGCATTTCGGGGCGCGGCTTCGTCGTCGGCATTCCCTACCTCTGGTCGATCCTGTTCTTCGCGATCCCATTCGTCATCGTCCTGAAGATTTCCTTCTCCGAGACGCAGCTCGCGATGCCCCCGTACGCGCCGCTCATCGAGTGGCTGGGCGATCAGGCACTCGCCATCCAGCTGCACTTCGCCAACTTCACCTTTCTCCTGAAGGATCCGCTCTACACGCGCGCCTACCTGACCTCACTCGAGATCGCCGGTGTGTCGACGGTGTTCTGCCTGCTGATTGGCTACCCGATGGCGTACGGAATCGCGCGCGCTACACCGGCCTGGCGCAACGTACTGCTCATGATGGTAGTGCTGCCGTTCTGGACTTCTTTCCTGCTGCGCGTCTATGCCTGGATCGGCCTGCTACGCAGCAACGGTGTCATCAACAACGTGCTGATGGCGCTCGGCATCATCGATCAGCCGCTCGTCATGCTGCAGACCGAATTCGCGGTGTACATCGGCATCGTCTATTCGTACCTGCCCTTCATGGTGCTGCCGCTGTACGCGAATCTCGAGAAGCTGGACCTTACGCTCCTCGAGGCGGCCGCGGACCTCGGTTGTCGGCCGACGAAGGCATTCTTCAAGATCACCCTGCCGCTCTCGATGTCCGGGATCATTGCCGGCGCGATGCTGGTGTTCATTCCGGCGGTGGGCGAGTTCGTGATCCCCTCGCTCCTTGGCGGCCCGGACTCGCTGATGATCGGCAAGGTGTTGTGGAACGAGTTCTTCAACAACCGTGACTGGCCGGTGGCGAGCGCGGTCGCGATCGCGATGCTGCTGCTCCTGGTAGTGCCGATCATGCTGTTCCAGTACTTCCAGGGCCGCCAGATGGTGGCGCACCGCTGATGCAGCGACGCTCCTTCTTCGTCCTCACGATGCTCGCGTTCGGGTTCGCGTTCCTGTACGTGCCGATCCTGTCGATGGTCGTGTTCTCCTTCAACGCCTCCAAGCTGGTGACGGTGTGGGCGGGTTTCTCGACCAAGTGGTACGTGGAGCTGTTTCACGATTCGCAGATGCTCAATTCGGCCCAGCTGAGCATCAAGATCGCGAGTCTCAACGCCACCGGCGCCGTGATCCTCGGCACCGTGGCCGGGCTGGTGCTGGCGCGCTTCGGCCGTTTCAAGGGACGTACGCTCCTGTCGGGAATGACGACGGCGCCCCTGGTGATGCCGGAAGTGATCACGGGCCTCTCGCTGCTGTTGCTCTTCGTCGCTATGGAGCAACTTTTTGGCTGGCCACAGGGCCGTGGCGTCACGACTATCACCATCGCGCACATCACCTTCTCGATGGCATATGTCACCGTCGTGGTTCAATCACGCCTGACCACTTTCGATGAGGCCCTGGAAGAGGCTGCGATGGACCTCGGCGCGCGCCCGGCGAAAGTGTTCTTCGTCATCACGCTGCCGATCATCCTGCCCGCGATCATCTCGGGCTGGCTGCTCGCCTTCACCCTGTCGTGGGACGACCTCGTGATCACGAGCTTCGTCTCCGGCCCCGGCTCGACGACGCTGCCGATGCTGATCTTCTCGAAGGTGCGCCTCGGAGTCAGTCCCGACATCAATGCGCTGGCAACGATCCTGGTGTCGATCGTCACCGTCGGTATCGTGGCATCCGCCTTCTGGATGCAGCGCCAGGAACGGATCCGTCAGCGCGATGTCCAGATGGCATTGGCGGCGAACGAATAGATGAATCGTCTCGGCTTCGATGTCGGCGGCAGCTCGATCAAGGGCGCTCCGGTGGATACCTCCTCGGGCGAGCTGGTGCGCGCGCCCGCCACCATCAAGACACCACAGCCTGCCACCGTGATGGCCGTGGCCGAAGCCATCGAAATGCTGGCTGGGCAACTGAATGTCAACGGTCCGATCGGGCTCGCGGTTCCGACCGTCGTCAAGGGCGGCGTGACCTGGACGGCTGCGAACATCGACCCGAGCTGGATCGGCGCGCCCGCGGAGGCGGTCATCGCGAAACGTCTGGACCGGCCGATCACGCTGCTCAACGACGGCGATGCCGCCGGCATCGCGGAGATGCAGCTCGGCGCCGGGCGCGGCCGACGTGGCACCGTGATGGTGCTGATCTTCGGGACAGGAATCGGCACGGCGCTATTCGTCGACGGCAAGCTTCTGCCCAACACCGAGCTCGGCCGCCTCGAGCTCGACGGCGCCGAAGTCGAACAGCGCGCTTCAGGTCGGGCGCGCACGGTCGAGAAGCTCGACTGGCGCAAGTGGGCCGACCGCGTCAATGCAGTGCTGGCTGCCTACCAGGGGCTGTTCTGGCCGGACCTGTTCATCATCGGCGGTGGCGTCACCGAGCACTTCACGCAGTTCTCGGCACTCCTGCAGTCACGCGTCGAGATTCAGCCGGCAAGATTTCGCGCGCATGCCGGCATTGTCGGTGCCGCGCTCGCCGCCAACGCCTGATCGCACATGCCGTTCTCATCCAAGCTCCCTGACGTCGGGACGACCATCTTCACGGTGGTCACGCAGCGTGCCCAGGAGCTTGGTGCAATCAACCTGGCACAGGGATTTCCGGACTACGACATTGCTCCCGAGCTCTGCGATCTGCTCGACAAGTACGTGCGCGCGGGCCGCAATCAATACGCGCCGATGATGGGCGTGCAGGAGCTGCGTCAGGAAATCGCTCGCAAGCTCGAGCGGACGCAATCGGTGGCGGTCGATCCCGATCGGGAAGTCACAGTGACCGTCGGTGGAACAGAAGCGCTCTTTTCAGCGGTGAGCACCTGCGTTGGAAACGGTGATGAAGCGATTGTGTTCGATCCCGCTTATGACTCGTACGACCCGGCGATCCGTCTCGCCGGAGCGAAGTGCGTTCATGTACCCCTGCAGCTGCCCAGCTTCGACATGCCGTGGGAGCGGCTGAAGGCGACGCTCTCGCCGCGCACGCGACTCGTCATCCTGAACAATCCGCACAACCCCGCGTGCCGGGTACTCGAGCGCAACGATCTCGATACGCTGGCGGAACTGTTGCGGGGTACCAACGCGCTGCTGTTGTCCGACGAGGTGTACGAGCACATCGTGCTCGATGGTCGCAAGCACGTTTCCGTGCTCAGTCACCCGGAACTGCGCGAGCGCTCGTTTGCCGTCTTCTCGTTCGGCAAGACTTTTCATGCCACCGGCTGGCGGCTGGGTTACTGCGTGGCGCCCGCGGCGCTCACGACTGAATTCCGCAAGGCGCATCAATTCAACACCTTCGCGGTATTCACCCCCGTGCAGTACGCCGTCGCGGAATATCTGCGGTCTTATCCGCGGCGCCTCGACGAGTTGCCGGAGTTTTTCGCGCGCAAGCGCGATCTGTTCTGCGGGCTCCTCGCCGGGTCGGGCCTGCGCTGGACGCCTGCACAGGGTACGTATTTTCAGCTGCTGGACTTTTCTGAGCTGAGCGATGAGGACGACATGAGTTTCGCGGACAAGCTGTTGCGCGAGGCCGGGGTCGCGTCAATACCTCTCGCGCCTTTCTATCAGCATCCGCCACGACTCAGCGTCGTCCGCTTCTGCTTCGCGAAGCGCGACGAGACCTTGCAGCAGGGCGCGGAACGCCTGACGCGCTGGCGCGAAGCAAGCTGAACCGGCAATTCTTGCAATGAGGTTTGCCCGCGGAACATTTCCTCTGCGTCGGGGTCGGCTCACTGTGGACGCGTCAACTTCGCTCGAACTGGAACGGGCGCGTCGTCACCGAGCAAGGAGGAATCCACGATGATCTGCGCAGTATTGATGAAGACGAGTATCGAGTCCGTGACCCCGGAGGAGTCGGTGGTCAGTGCCGCGCGCCTGATGCGCGATGGCAATATCGGTTTTCTGCCGGTCTGTGAAGAGTATTCAGGAAGAGTCCTGGGCACGCTCACGGATCGGGACATCGCCATGCGGCTGGTCGCCGAGCGGCGGCCGCTGTGGACGCGCGTCGAGGAGCTGATGACCCGCGACGTCATCGCCTGCAGCCCGGATGATGAGATCGATGCCGCCGAGGACCTGATGGCGGAGAACCAGGTCTCACGCGTGATGTGTATCGACGACGACGAGCAGCTGGTCGGAGTCATCAGCCTCTCCGATGTCGCGCAGATGGACGGCACGCACGCAGCACGCACCCTCGAGCAGGTGAGTGCGCGTGAAGCCAGCCTGGGTTCGCCGTTATCGCCGGCACGCCACCGGCGCTAGGCTGGGGGAGGAGGGCGCTTCCTCTCAACGCAAGCCGGTCTCCTGGCGCGCGATGACGAGGCGCTGAATCTCGCTGGTGCCCTCGTAGATCTCCGTAATCTTGGCGTCGCGAAAGTAGCGCTCGAGCGGCATTTCCTTGCTGTAGCCCATGCCGCCATGGATCTGCACAGCCTGGTGTGTGATGAACATGGCCGCTTCTGAGGCATACAGCTTGGCGATGCTCGCCTGGAGCGTGTAGCGCCCGCCGGACCTGGCGGCTTCGCCCTTGTTCCACGCCGCACGGTAGGTCAAGAGCCGCGCTGCCTCTAGCCGGCACTTCATGTCGGCGAGCTTCGACTGGATCATCTGGAAGCTGCCGATGGGCGCGCCGAATGCCTGGCGCTCGCGCGCATAGGCCACCGACGCGTCGTAGGCGGCGCGCGCGATGCCGGTAGCCTGCGCGGCGATACCGACGCGCCCTGCGTCGAGAATCGTCATCGCGATGAGGAATCCCTGTCCTTCCTCGCCCAGGCGATCTTCCACCGAGCAATGGTAGTCGACGAATTCGACCTCACAGGTCGCGGAGGCGCGGATGCCGAGCTTGGGCTCGGTCTTACCGCGTACGTAGCCCTTCTGGTTGGCATCGATGAGGAAGGCGGTAATGCCCTTGGCCTTCTTCTCGGGCTGCGTGGTGGCAAACAGTACCATGTAGCGCGCCACCGGCCCCGACGTGATCCAGGACTTCTTGCCGTTGATTACGTAGTGCGACTTGTCCTTGGAGAGCACCGCGCGCGTGCGCATGCTGCTCGCGTCGGAACCGGACTGCGGTTCGCTAAGGCCATAGCACCCGACTTCCTTGCCGCTCGCGACTGGCGTGACGAATTCGCGTCGTTGCCGCTCGGAGCCGAAGCGCAGGATGCCGTTGCAGTAGAGCGAGTTGTTCACCGACACAATGGTCGAATGAGCGGCATCGGCAGCCGCAATCTCCTCCAGCATCACCACGAAGCTGAGCGCATCGAGGGCCGCGCCGCCGTATTCCTCCGGCACTTCGATGCCCATGAAGCCGAGTTCACCGGCCTTGGCGATGGTAGCGGAGGGAAACTCGCCGCTGGCGTCGTGGCGGGCGGCGATCGGCACGATCTCGTTCTGTGCGAATTCGCGCGCGGCAGCCTGGATCAGCTGCTGTTCTTCGGTCAGTTGAAAATCCATGGATTGGTCCGCGGGGGAAGAGGCCGCGCATTATAATCCGTCGGCCCATGAAAAAGCCCACGCGCGTCAACCATCCGCCCGCAGTCGAGCTGCCGGCCGACAATCGCCCGGTGGTGGCGCCGATCTATCAGTCGGTGAAGTTCGAATTCGATACGGTCGAGGAGACGCAGCGCAACCTGCGCGGCGAACGCGCCGGCTTTTTCTATTCGCGCACTTCCAACCCGACCCTCCGACAGCTCGAGATCCTGCTCGCGGAGTTACAGGGGCGCGAGGATGCGCTGGTCACCAGCTCCGGCGTAGCGGCTATCGGCCACTGCCTGCTGGCCCTGCTCAAGCAGGGCGATCACGTGCTGTGCTTCATCGAGAGCTACGGAGCGACTCGCTACGCGATCAGGCGGCTGCTGGCGCGATTTGGCGTCAGCCACACGCTGCTGTCGATTGACGATCTGGAAGGAGCGGAACGAACGCTGGCCCAGACTCCGACGCGCGTGGTCGTCTTCGAGAGCCCGACGAATCCGGTCACCAAGATCGCAGATATCGAGCGCCTGACACGCATGGCGCGCGCGCACGGCGCGCTGACGGTCCTCGACAACACGTTTGCGGGCTTTCACAACCACGGTCAGTACGACATCGACATCTTCGTCCACAGCCTGACGAAGTACGCGTCCGGGCATGGCGATGTGATGGGCGGCGCGGTGATCACGCGCAAGGAGCTGATTCGTGCCATGCGGGCGGACTTCGTGAATCTCGGTGCGTTTCTCGATCCGCATGCGGCATTCCTGGTCCTGCGCGGACTCAAGACCTACTTCCTGCGCGCGCGCGAGCAGAACTCGAACGCAATGCGGGTCGCTCGGTACCTCGCCGCTCATCCGAAGGTGGCGCGCGTGTTCTACCCAGGTCTCGAGACTCACCCGCAACACCAGCTGGCGCGCGCCCAGATGCAGGATTTCGGCAGCATCGTGAGCTTCGATATTCGGGGCGGCGCGGAAGCGGGCCGGCAATTTGCCGACGCGTTGCGCCTGTTCGCGAAGACGCCGAGCCTCGGCTCGACCGAATCGCTCGTCATGCCTGCGCAGCTGTTGCGCGCTCGTGACCTGAGCCCGGCACAAGTCGAAGTCTCTGGAGTCTCGGAGAGCACCGTACGCCTTTCGGTCGGCATCGAGGATGCCGACGATCTCATTGCTGACCTCGGTCAGGCACTCGGGGGAGGCTGACCGCGGCAGCGATCGGGCTTGCCAACGCGGAGAGAACTCGATGACGCGCAACACCTCGACCGAACCCGACATGCTTACATCACACGGCTTCAACCGGCGCTATTTTCGCGGTGTTGGCGTCGCCTGCATACTCCTGGGCGTGGCGCTGCTGCTCGGCGTGCTCGGCTATCATTTCGTCGCGCAGCTGAAGTGGATCGACGCGCTGCTCAATGCGGCGATGATCCTGACAGGAATGGGCGAGATCGACCCACTCATCTCCAATGCCGCCAAGATCTTCGCTTCGGTCTACGCGCTCTTTTCGGGAATCGTGTTCCTGACCGCGGCTGGCGCAATCCTTGCGCCGATGTTTCATCGTGTCCTGCATCGCTTCCATATCGAACTGCAGAAATAAGCGGCGCAGGGACGGTTCAGGTTTTCCAGGCAGCCTGCAGGTCCCTCCAGAAATCGGGAAGGTTCTGCAGCATCGCGTGTACTCCGGGCAGATAGTGATAGGCGATCCAGAAGAAGACTACTGTAAAGCCGAGCCACAACACCCCGTCGCCTGCTGCGAACCAGCCGTAACTCTGACCCGCAACCGCTGAATACGAGGCGCGGCCGGCGAAGCGAATCGGTCCGGCGATGACCGCATACAAGAAGATGAGTATCAGCAGGCCAGCCCACAGGGGGATCCCGGCGGGCAAGGGCCAACCGAATACCAGGCCGGTCGTGACAAGTGAGATCAATGCGAGACTCCAGGCGACAAACAAGGCTGCCCGCAGGATGCCGAAAATCGGGACCATGAAGCCCGCCAGCACCTGCGTTGCGTAGGCCGGCGCTTGCCGCGGAGGGGATTCCTGCCACTCTCGTTGCGGGTGGCGCCATTCGCGCCGCCACTCTCGTCGCCACTCGCGGTGCCGGCGACGCCACGCGCGCCGCTGCAGCCGGCCGCTGCGAAATTCGTGGTAGTGCCGTTTCGCCCGTTCCACGAGCTGTTGAGCATTGAATGGCAGTCCGTGCGCCGCCGCGCGCTCTTCCGAGGTGTTCGCATACGGAATGACGAACATCATGACCACATACACGAGTATCCAGGCTCCGGTCGTACCCAGCGCCAGCACCACGAACACAATGCGGATGATCGAAACGTCGAGGTTGAAGTAGGCGGCAAGGCCGTTGCAGACCCCACTGATCAACGCTCCCTCGCGGATCTGGTAGAGACGCCTGGGTGTGGCAGGGTTCGCCCCTGCCGCAGCACCCGGCGACGGACCGTTCTCGTGCGGCGCTTCGTCGTTCCTGTCGGTGCCGTTCACCGGCCCCATCTCCTTGATGATTTGTGCCATTTCCTCGGTCGTGACCACGTTCTTATGGGGCGCGAGGTAACGCTGGCACTTCTCGCCGATCGCCTGCTCGAGGTCGAGAATGATCTCGGCGCGATCCGGGTTCGCCTTCAGGCGCGCATCCGCGCTGTCGAGATATGCGCGCAACGTCTCGAAACCCACCTCGTCGATCTGGTAGGCGTTGCCATTGAGATTGATGGTGATGACCTTGTTCATGACTTACTGTCCCAGCTCTTCGATCGTCGAGTTGATCTGCTTCCAGTACCGATTGAGCTCCGCCAACTGCGCTTTGCCTTTGACCGTGAGCTTGTAGTACTTGCGTGGCGGCCCCGCGTCCGACTCCCGCCACTCGTAGTCGACCAGATCCTCGCGGCGCATCTTGCTGAGCAGCGGATAGAGCGTCCCTTCCTGGGTTGCGAACTCGGTGCTGCCGAGGCGTTGCATCATGTCCGCCACGTACACCTTGTTGGCCGCAATGATCTTCAGGATCAGGAACTCCAGGAGTCCCTTGCGGATCGGATTGAACTTTTCGTCGATGGCCATTGGGATGAGGGAAGGTACCTTTATGACGCAAGGTAGCAGCACTACCAAAGGTAGTCAACGGGCGCGAGCGACAGGACAATCCGTGCTCAATCCCGATGGCCACAACATCGAGGCGGTGTGTCACAAGCCCGGATGAGCCGGCGCGGCTGGCTCAAGCGAGCCGCATCGGCCGCGGCCATTTCAGCACTGGATGGCTGCAGCGCTCTTCCCGGCGGGACCGAGCGTGGCTTTGATTGTGTCGTCGACGCCTCGAGTGTCTCGGCAGTGGATACACCGACGCCGGCATGCGCGTCGGTCGCGCAGGCGCTCGAGCATGCCGCTAACAGCGACCGGGAGCCGTATCGCATCCTCGTGCGCCCGGGGCACTACCGCGAAAGGCTCGAGATCACGCGCGCGGGAATCGACCTGATCGGCACGTCTCGGGATTCGACCGTCATAACGTTCGACGCAGCCTCGGGCCTTCGCAGGGCAGATGGAACGGAGTGGGGCACCGCCGGAAGCGCAACGGTGACCGTGCGGGCTGCGCGTTTTCGCGCGGCCCACCTCACGATGGCCAACGATTTCGACTATCCCGTCAACTTCGCCAAGCGGTCCACTGACGCAACCCGCCTGGCGTCGCCCCAGGCGGTGGCGTTCATGGCCGCGGCCGGCAGTGACTATGCGCACTTCCATGACGTCGCGTTGATTGGCTACCAGGACACAGTCTTCGTGGATGCGGGGCGGAGTTTTTTCGACCGATGCCGGCTCGCGGGCCACGTCGACTTCATCTTCGGCGCCGGCCGTGCGTACTTCCAGGCCTGCGAGGTAGTAAGCCGTCCGCGTGTCGGCGTCCGACCGGAAGGTTATGTGACAGCTCCCAGCACTCTGCTCCGTGACCCGTGTGGACTGGCGTTTCGGGACTGTCGCTTCATTCCCGAGAACGACCACGTCCGTGATCAGCAAACCTATCTCGGGCGGCCGTGGCACCCGGGCCGCACGTTCGCCGATGGCCGCTATGCGGACCCCGAGGCGATCGGAGCGGTGGCTGTGCTTCGTTGCTGGCTCGATCGGCACATCGCGAGGGCGGGCTGGACAGAGATGGGCGGACTGGCTCGCGATGGCTCGCGCATCATGTTCAAGCCCGAGGACGCGCGCTTCTTCGAGTTCGAGAATCACGGGCCGGGTGCCGCGGCAAATGTGGGGCGACGCCAGCTGACAGCAGCTGCAGCGGCGTCATACACACGTGTGTTGGTCCTCTCGGGATGGGAACCCGCGCCGTTCGATCGTCAGTAACTGCTCGCTACACGCACGCGGTGCGGGTGATACGGCAGCACCTCCATCAATTCGCCGCTGCCGTGGCGCTGCTGCACGTGGCGCCAGAATTCGGCTGTCAGGATTTCGCCGTGGACGTCAAGGAAGAGCTGCTTTAACCCGGCATCAAAGCCCAGAAACGCCATGAAGGTCTCGGGAAATACGTCGTTGTCCGCGACATAGAACCAGGCCTCGCCACGCATTTCGTCTTCTTCGCTGGTCGGCTGCGGCATATCGCGAAACCGGCAGTCAGTGACGCGGCAGAGTTCGTCGTAGTCATAGAAGATCACCCGGCCGTGGCGCGTCACGCCGAAATTCTTCAACAACAGGTCACCGGCGAAAATGTTGGTGTAGGCGAGATCGCGAATCGCCTGGCCATAGTCGAGCACTGCTCGTTCCGCTGCCTCGCGCGGCTGGGCGCCCAGGTACAGATTGAGTGGCGTCATGCGTCGTTCGATGTACATGTGATCGAAGATGAGATCTGCGCCGTCCACATGCACGCTGCCGGCGGCCTCGGCCGACAGCTCCTGGAGCAGCTCGGCCGAAAAGCGCTGCCGGGGAAAGCGCAGGCGCTTGAACTCCTGCGCGTCCACGAGCCGCCCCGCGCGGTCGTGCTTGAACACCATCTCGTACTTCGCGATCACGTCCTGCCGCAGGATGGTCTTGGGGTACGGGAAGCGGTCGCGGATCACCTTGAACACGATGTCGAAGGAGGGCAGGGTGAAGCAGATCATCACCAGGCCGCGGTCTCCCGGCGCGTGGACGAACTGGTCATCCGATTGCTGCAGGTGACGGAACAGTTCCCGGTAACGTTCGGTCTTGCCCTGCTTGGCGCGCCCCAGCACCGTGAACAGCTCGCTCACCGGTTTGCGCGGCAGGATCGACTTGAGGAACACGACCGCTTCGCCGACCCGCTCCAGGTCGACGTGGAAGTAGGAGCGCGTGAAGCTGAAGACGATACTGACGTCCGCTTCGCGCATCATCACGGCATCCACCAGCACGCCGCCGTCGGTATTCTTGAGCGCGATCACGAGCGGCAGCAACCAGCCGCGTCCGACAACGCGACCCACGAGGTAAGCACGTGTCATCTGGTAAAACACCGGCCGGATGATCTCGATCTGCTCGACCGCGCGCCGCTCGCCCATCTGCTGGCAGTGTGCCGCGACCTCTGTCGCGACGTGGGCGACGCTGCGGTCGAAGTCCCGCCACGGCGTGTGGATATGGAAGTCGGCGAGGATCTGCTCGCACATCAGGTCGAGCGAGCCGCGGTTGAAATACGTGTTGGTGACGACGTGCGAGGTGATGCTGCCGAGCGGGTCGAGATCGAGTGCCACGAATTCCAGATCGGGCGCCACACCCACCGTGCCGAACAGGCGTCGCGTGATCGAGCTGAAGAACGTCTTGGTGAATTCGGTGTCGGGCAGTGGCTCGACCATGGTCGCGAAATGTCGCCGGGCCGTGCGCCACAGCTCCCGATCGAGGGCCGCCGCTCCGAGCTGGAGTTTCAGCTGTGCGATGCTGGCATTGACGAACCGATCATAGAGCTCGATGCGCGCCACCGCATCGCGCTGGCTGCCACGCCAGTCGCGCGCTTCGAAATGAACCGGCGCGCGCCGCGTGATGGCACGAAACTCGTTGTTGTAGTCGACGAACGCCGCCGCGATGGCGTGGGCGCATTGGAACGGGAGTGCACTGGTTCCCAAGTTCCCCGGCCTACATGTTCTTGATCAATACGTCCCCGAATTCGCTGGTGCTCACTTCTTTCGCGCCCTCCATCAGGCGTGCGAAGTCGTAGGTCACGATTTTCTGACCGATGGTCCGGTCCATGGCACCGACAATCGCGTCGGCCGCTTCGGTCCAGCCGAGGTAACGCAGCATCATCTCGCCCGACAGGATCAGCGAGCCGGGGTTGACCTTGTTGAGATTGGCGTACTTCGGGGCGGTGCCGTGTGTCGCTTCGAACACTGCGTGCCCGGTGAGGTAGTTAATGTTGCCACCGGGCGCGATGCCGATGCCGCCGACCTGGGCGGCGAGCGCGTCGGAGAGGTAGTCACCATTGAGGTTCATGGTTGCGATCACGTCGAACTCGTCCGGGCGCGTGAGCACCTGCTGCAGCGTGATGTCGGCGATCGCGTCCTTGATGATGACCTTGCCGGCCTTCCTCGCCGCGTCCTGCTCGGCATTCGCCTCTTTCTCACCTTTCGCCGCCTTGGTGCGCTCCCACTGCTCCCAGGTGTAGGTGCTGGCGCCGAACTCGCGTTCCGCAAGCGCATACGACCAGTTGCGGAACGCGCCTTCGGTGAACTTGATGATGTTGCCCTTGTGCACGATCGTCACGCTCTCGCGCCGGTTGGCGATCGCGTACTCGATCGCTGAGCGGAACAGTCGTTCCGTCCCCTCACGGGAAATCGGCTTGAAGCTGATGGCAGTCGTGTCTGGAAAACGGATCTTGGCGTACTGCTTTGGAAAGTGTTGCTTGAAGAGCTCGAGGAAGCGGCGGTTGTCCTCAGTGCCGGCCTCGAACTCGATACCCGCGTAGATGTCCTCGGTGTTCTCGCGGAAGATCACCATGTCGACTTTCTCGGGCTGCTTGACGGGCGAGGGCACGCCCTTGAACCAGCGCACCGGGCGCAGGCAGACGTAGAGGTCGAGGAGCTGCCGCAAAGCCACGTTGAGCGAGCGAATGCCACCGCCGACGGGCGTCGTCAGCGGGCCTTTGATCGATACCAGGTACTCGCGGCACGCGGCGACGGTCTCCTCCGGGAGCCACGTGCCAAAGAGCTCGTTCGATTTCTGGCCGGCGTAGACCTCCATCCATTCGATCTTGCGTTTGCCGCCAGAGGATTTGTCCACGGCGGCATCCAGCACGCGCACGCTGGCGCGCCAGATATCGGGACCAGTGCCATCACCCTCGATGAACGGAATGATCGGCCGGTCTGGAACCTGCAGCTTGCCGTCGCGGATCGTGATCTTTTCGCCCTGCACGGGCGGCGTGACCTTCATGGCCTTCGCCGTGGTGGACATGTCGAACTCCTGTCAGACCGGTACTAGAACGTTACGGACGCAATCGTCCCTGCCGGGCTGCTCTCGAGCGCGATTTTCCAGCCGTAGCGATCACAGATCCGCTTGGTGAGATAGAGGCCGACGCCATAGCCGCCGGGGCGCGTGGTGAAGTTGCGGTCGAACACCTGGTTGATGTGAGCCGGTGAAATGCCGGCGCCGCTGTCGCGGATGCGCAGCGTGCGCCCGTTGATTTCACATTGCACGGTACCGTTGTCGGTATGAGCGATGGCGTTGCGAAACAGGTTGCCCACCACGATGGTCACGAGGCTGGGCGGCGCCTGCACCCGCAGCGGGTTGCCGCACGCGCATTCGATTCCCACCAGGCGTCCATTGAGCAGTTCGCGCTGTTCCTCGGCGATGCCCGGCATGATCTCGCCGACGTCGCAGACCTCCCCGGGATCGGTCTCCATCTGAGCCTCTCGCGACAGCATCAACAACGCCTGCGTGAAGTCCGACATTTCGTTGGCGGCACGCCGGATGCGACTTAGAGCCTTGTGTGCCGCAGGCCGTTCGCGCGTATGCTCGCTGAGAATTTCCGCGGCGCCCTGGATCACCGCAAGCGGCGTGCGCAATTCGTGGCTGGCGGTCGCGGTGAAGGATTGTTCGCGTTCCACGAACCCGTCCAGGCGCTCGAGAAAGCCGTCGATCGAGTCGGCGATTGGCGCGAGCTCGTGCTGCGAATGGTCTGGTCCGAGGCGTTGGTTGCGCCGGCGCGGATCGATGTTCTGCAGTCGCTGCGCCAGCGAAGTCACCGGGGCGAGGATGCTGCGCGAGACCCAGATCGCGGTCGCCGCCATGACGATCAGGGTCACAGCGATGATGGCGTACAGCAGTCGCCATGCCCACAGCGCGCGCTGTTCATGCAACGTGACATCGAACGTGACGTACACGCGTCCGCTCGGCAGGTCCTTCACCAGCACCTGCAGGAGTTTCCCCGCGACCGGTACGCGCTGATGACAACCAGGGCCGAGAGCGGAAAGTTCACGCGGCAGATCGGGCGAGCTGCCGCGAAAGAACGCAAGCTGCCCGCCCTCAGGAGGTATGGGGTTCTGGTGCCGCTCGACATACCCGGCATACACAGCGAGGTGGGTTCTCATTACATCGTTGAGCAGTCCCTGCTCGATGCGTTGACCCGCCCAGATGCTCCAGCAGGCGAGCAGCAGCAGCGTCAGCCCGACGCAGAACAGAATTCCCCAGACGAACCGCGCTCGAAGGCTGAGGTGACGCATCAGTCGGACAAGGCGAGGCGGTATCCTTCGCCGTGGTGCGTGTGCAGGAGTTTGCGCGCGAACGGCTTGTCGATGGCATTGCGCAGCGCGTACATGTGGGCGCGCAGCACATCGCCATCCGGGGGCTGGTCGCCCCACAGCTCGTGTTCGAGCTCGCGCCGTGACACGACGCGGTGCGTATTCTGCATCAGCAACACCAGCAGACGCCGCGTGCTGGGATTGAGCTTGATCGCGACACCCTCGCGTTCCGCATTGAGGGTATCCGGACAGTAAGTGAGTTCAGCGACGCGCAGAATGCCTTCCGTGGTTCGCGGCACGGCACGCCTGGCCAGGGCGCCCAGGCGTGCTTCCAGTTCCAGGAGCGAAAACGGCTTCACGAGGTAGTCGTCCGCACCTGCTTCAAAGCCGGCGACCTTGTCCACGACCAGGTCCTTGGCGGTCAGCATGAGCACCGGAGCAACCGCGTGCACGTCTGAACGCAGCGCGCGGCATACGGCGAGGCCGTCCATGCCAGGCAGCATGACGTCGAGCACGATGATGTCGAAGGGCGTGGCGCGCGCCTGGTTCAGGCCATCCTCACCCGTGAGCACATGGCTCACCTGGTGGCCCTTCGTGGCCAGGAATTCGCAGATGTTCTCTGCGATGTCCTGATGGTCTTCCACGAGCAGGATGCGCATGTGAACAGTGTGGCAGATCTCGCGTGGAGTAAAAGAGCCGCCGCAGAAGGACTTGCGCGCGGACTTCCCGCCTGAATGATGAATGTCACATAACTTAATGAATGTCATAAATATTTAACCGCATAGCAATGCCTCCGTAGCAGCGCGGTACGATCCTCGGCAGCGTCCAGAAGTGTGTCGCGCTCTTGGGGCGGCATCGGTGAGGACAGGAGGCATAAGGTATGGCGACCAGAGCGACAGAAGTCATGCGCCGCTTCGACGCAGCGGAGCTGTCGCTGTGCGTCCGGGTGAATCGTGCGTGCGCGCGACCCCATGTGCGCGAGTTCTTTCGCGCCATCAGCCGGCTCGGCGACGGAGTGCTCTGGTATGCGCTGATGCTGGTGTTGCCGATTCTCTACGGTGAGATCGGTCGGCAGGCCGCGTTGCAGATGCTCGTGACCGGCATGGTCGGCGTCGCGCTCTACAAGGGACTCAAGCACACGCTGGTTCGTGAGCGCCCGTTCCTTTCAGATGCCCGCATCAGCCTCGGCATGGCGCCCCTCGACCGCTACAGTTTTCCCTCCGGGCACACGCTGCACGCCGTGTCGTTTACGATCATGGCGAGCGCCTACTTCCCCGAACTCGCGACGCTGCTGGCGCCGTTTGCCATACTGGTGGCGGCGTCACGCGTGATCCTGGGGCTGCACTACCCGACGGACGTCCTGGCGGGCGCGCTGTTGGGCACAATGCTGTCGACGCTCAGTCTCTATCTCGTCGGCGTCTGAGCCACGAGGTAGAGCTCACCCTCGCCGAGCGCGTACGGTTTGCCTTCAACGCCACTCAGCAGGGCCATCACATCCAGTCCGGCCACACCGAGCATGCGGACGAGTTCCGCGGCGGTGTAGACGTACTGCGAACCGTACTGGCGCCACACCTGATCGCCGTGCGTCAGGATGAACTCGGTTTCGAGGCGGCTGAATTGCACGTCGTAACGATTGCGGATCGCGAACTGCATGTCGCCGAAGTCATAGGTCTCTTCGGGTTTGACGCTGGTCAGGATGGATTCGGCACACACTCCGGTATGAATTGCAGCGCGTGCCCCCGGCCGCAGTGAACCGGCAAGAGCTCCAAGGAAGTCGAGCGTGCCGGCGTGCGGCAGATAACCAAAGCTGTTGCCGAGACAGACCGCCGCATCGAAAGAGTGGGCATGCGGCAGCTCGCGCATATCGCAGTGTCTCAGGGTGACGGTAACGCCCGCCGCGGACATGCGCGCTCGCGCGCGCTCGAGTGCATCCACTGACAGGTCGACACCCGTTACGTCGTGACCTGCCGCGGCCAGTGCCGCGCTGATGCGACCCGAACCGCACGGTACATCGAGGATCTTCGACCCCGGATTCACTTCCAGCTGCGCCAGCAGGAACTGCGCCTCGCGTGCGGTCGCTTGCGGAGGAATCACGCGGTCCCAGAGCTCGTTGAAGGGCGCAATGAAGAACGTTCGGTACCAGTCGGCAGGCGGTGCTGGGAAAGTCATTGGACCACGGGTAGTCGGACCGGCAGTACGCGGGCGCGCGAGTATAGGAAGCCTGCAGTGCTCGCTGCAATTGCGCTCAGCAATGCGCGCCCCGGCGTCGGCACATTGGTGGCTGTTACAATCGGCCTCCCGGCAGGTGCCGCAATAACGATGAACCGAACACTCAGAAGCACCCCAGCGCGCGACGGATTTCACATGCCGGGGGAATTCGAGCCGCACGCCGGTTGCTGGATGCTCTGGCCCGAGCGAACCGACAACTGGCGCCTGGACGCGAAGCCGGCGCAGGCGGCATTTGCCGCTGTGGCCGGCGCCATCGCGAAGTTCGAACCCGTCAGCATCGGCGTGTCACGTGCGCAGTTGGCGAGCGCACGCGCCCAGTTGCCCGCGCGCGTGCGCGTCGTGCAGATCCCGAGCGACGATGCGTGGATGCGCGATGTCGGACCGACGTTCGTGGTGGATGGGCGCGGACGACGGCGTGGAATCGACTGGCGCTTCAATGCGTGGGGCGGTCTGAACGGCGGGGTGTACGTGCCGTGGGACCGCGACGAGCGCGTTGCCAGAAAAGTGCTGGCGATCGAGGACGTCGATCGCTATCGCGCGCCACTCATTCTCGAGGGCGGCGCCATTCACGTCGACGGCGAAGGCACTTGCATCACGACCGAGGAATGCCTGCTCAATCCGAACCGCAATCCGGATCTCACGCGCGCGCAGACCGAAGACTATCTGCGCGAGTACCTTGGAGTGCAGGTCATCGTCTGGCTCGGTCGCGGCGTCTATCAGGACGAGACCGACGGCCACGTCGACAACCTGTGCTGCTTCGTGCGTCCAGGCGAGGTCTGCCTGACCTGGACCAACGATGCGACCGATCCGCAGTACGCGATTTCGCGAGATGCATTCGAGCGGCTGTCGCAGGCGCGCGATGCGCGCGGCAGGCGATTCAAGATTCATAAGCTGATCCAGCCCGATCCGCTCTACTCAACCCGGGAGGAAGCGCAGGGTGTGCGGCCTGCCCCTGGTACCCGTCCGCGGCCAGCCGGACATCGACTCGCGGGCTCGTATGTCAATTTTTACATCGCCAATCGCAGCGTCGTCGTTCCGCTGCTGGACGCCAAGCGGGATCGCGCCGCGCTCGCCGTGCTCAAGCGCGCATTCCCGAAGCGCAAGATAGTCGGCGTCCCGGCGCGAGAAATACTGCTCGGAGGCGGCAACATCCACTGCATCACCCAGCAAGTGCCCCGCCCAGGCCGAGCCCGTGCGGCTCGTTCGTAACCGGCTGTAACCGGCTTATAACCGCTAATCAACTGACGCTCAGACCCGCGCGCCGGTACCATCTCCGGCCGAGGCCCAAAACCGTCAGGTCTGCATGTCGATAACGCTGGACCAGGTCACCAAGCACTACCAGGGCGTTCCGGTCGTGAACGACGTTTCCCTGGATGTCCGCGAGGGTGAATTCTTCGTGCTCCTCGGGCCGAGCGGCAGCGGCAAGAGCACGCTACTGCGCGCCATCGCCGGCCTGACCAACGTCGATCACGGCCGCATCTCGCTTCACGGTCGCGACGTGACCAACGTGTCCGCGCGGCAGCGCGGCGTCGGCCTGGTATTTCAGAACTACGCACTCTTCCGTCACATGACGGTCGCCGAGAACATCGAGTTCGCGCTGCGCGTGCGGCGCATGCGGGCGCGTGATCGACGCGAACGGCGCAAGGAACTGTTGCGCCTGGTTGCGCTCGAGGGTCTCGACGACAGGTTGCCGACCCAGCTTTCGGGCGGTCAGCAGCAACGCATTGCGGTGGCGCGGGCGCTCGCGCACAAGCCCGAAGTGTTGCTCCTGGACGAGCCGTTCGGAGCGCTCGATGCCAAGATTCGCGAGGAGCTGCGACGCACGATCCGGCAGGTGCAGCGCGAGCTCAAGATCAGCACCGTGCTGGTGACGCACGATCAGCAGGAGGCGTTCGCGCTCGCCGATCGCATCGGCGTCATGAATCTCGGCCGACTGCTGGAGACCGCGCCACCCGACGAACTCTATGCGCGCCCTGCCACGCGCTTTGTCGCGACTTTTCTCGGTGCAGCCAACTTGCTGTTGGCGCGCCAGACCCCTGACGGGATCCGCTTCGGCGCCGCGCCGGTCGATGTGCCGGGAGCGGAACGCATCGATGGTCGGCGCGAGCACGAAGTTGTCGCGGTGCTGCGCCCGGAGGAAGCGGAACTGGCGCCGACCCCGGAAGCGCTGGCGTCTCCTTATATTGCGCAGGGCACCGTCGATGAAATCGTTTTCACGGGCGCGCTCGAGCGCCTTCGCATCCGCTTGAGCGATGGCGCTGCCACGCAGCTGGTCGGCCCGGAGAACAATCCCGATGCCGGCATGCTCGAAGCGAGTCGCACGCAGCGCGAGCAACGCGTCTTTCCATTGGAGCGGGGGCAGGGCGTGGCGATCGGCATGCGCCGGATTCACGTACTGCCGACGCCGCTCTCGAGCTACACCGCATTTGGCGCGACCGCCCCGGAAGCCGAGCAGCTCAGCCGGCATCCCTTCCTGGTGGATCTCGCCTCGCGCATGCGCACGCGTATCAATATCTGCGTTGAACCCGAGCTCAGCACGCGCTCCAGCGAAGTGTCCACAGGTTGCGCGGAGCGCGGTGGCGTCGCAGTTCTCGCGGCGACGCCGGCTGCGGTCGGACAGGTCGAGTGGCTTTTTCACCAGGGCGTGGACGAGGCGCTGTTGTTGCCACCGCCGCCAACCAATCCGCAGCGGGTGCTGATTCACTGGCTCGACCGTACGGCGCGCAGCGGCACGATGGCGGTCGCGGCGAGTCTGTTGCGCCACGTCGCGGCGGAAGCGGTTTATGTCGGCATCATGCCGGCCAGCACACCGGACAGTCATCGCTCGCTCGGGATGCGCGCGCTGCTGGACGCGCGTTCCGAGGCGCAGGCAATGCACAGCCTGGATATGCGTACCGAGCTGCGCTTCGGCGACATTGCAGCGGAACTCGCGGTACAGCTGCGCGACGCGCGGGAGCAGATGTTGATCCTCGGCATTTCCGAGATCCGCCAGATCCGCGAGCGCTTCGGCGCAGTGTTTGCCGCGGCTCCGAGCGCACCGATCCTGGTCGTCTATCGTTCCGGCGCGGATGCACGGCGCGCATGAGGAGTTTCCGCCAACCCAGTGTGCTGCCGGGCTTCGGGCTGACGTTCGGTTTCGCGATGTTCTACCTGAGCGCGATCGTGCTGCTGCCGCTCGCGGCGCTGGTGCTCAAGGCCGGCGCCATGCCGTGGAGCGAGTTCTTCCGCGTGATTCTCGATCCGCGCTCGGTCGCGTCCTATCGCCTGAGTTTTGGAGCGTCGTTGCTGGCGGCGAGCGTGAACGCGGTGTTCGGTTTCATCATCGCGTGGACGCTGGTGCGCTACGAATTTCCCGGCCGCAAGGTTATCGATGCGCTCATCGACATGCCGTTCGCGCTGCCGACCGCCGTATCCGGCATCGCGCTCACCGCGGTGTTCGCGCACAACGGGTGGATCGGGCACTACCTCGAGCACTTCGGCATCAAGGTGGCGTACACGTGGGTTGGTGTCACGGTCGCACTGACCTTGATCGGTTTGCCGTTCGTGGTGCGCTCGCTGCAACCGGCGCTGCAGGAGGTGCAAAGCGACCTGGAGGACGCCGCCGAGACGCTGGGCGCAGGCCGACTCTATATCTTTCGTCGCATCATCCTGCCGACCGTCACACCGGCGCTGCTGACGGGTTTTGCGCTCGCCTTCGCGCGCGGCGTAGGCGAATACGGCTCGGTCATCTTCATCGCCGGGAATCTGCCGATGAAGACTGAAATCACGCCGCTTCTCATCGTCATTCGGCTGGAGGAATTCGACTACCAGGCGGCGGCCGCGCTTGGCTTTGTCACGCTGGTCATTTCATTTCTCATGCTACTCAGCATCAACCTCCTGCAGGCCTGGGGCCGGCGCTGGATGGTTGCGGCAGGACGCTGATGGCCGGCGCCACCTACGTCGCGCAACTCGAAGATCGCGCCACGCGTCCCGGGCGCGACACCATCGTGTCGAACCTGGCGCGCTGGGTGTTGATCGTTCTCTCGCTCGCGTTCCTGGCAGCTTTGCTGTTTGCGCCACTGGCGGCGGTATTCGCCATGGCGCTCGAACACGGTGTGGCAGCGTACCTGGCGAGCTTCATCGATCCGGACGCGGCCGCGGCGATCCGGCTCACACTCACGGTGGCGATCATCGTGGTACCTCTCAATACGCTGTTCGGCATTACCGCCGCGTGGGCGCTGGCAAAGTTCGAGTTTCGGGGCAAGAGCTTCTTCACCACGCTCATCGACTTGCCACTCGGCGTATCGCCGGTGGTCTCCGGCCTCGTCTACGTGCTGCTCTTTGGTCTGCAGGGCTGGTTCGGGCATTGGTTGCAGGACCGTGACATCAGCATCATCTTCGCCTTGCCCGGCATCGTGCTCGCCACGATGTTCGTGACCTTCCCCTACGTGGCACGCGAGCTGATCCCGCTCATGCAACAACTCGGCAACGACGAGGAAGAGGCCGCGATCACGCTTGGCGCCGGGGGCTGGATGACCTTTTTCCGTGTGACTCTTCCCAGGATCCGCTGGGGACTGGTGTACGGCGTGATCCTGTGCAACGCGCGTACCATGGGCGAATTCGGCGCGGTGTCGGTGGTCTCGGGCCACATCCGCGGCCTCACCAACACGATGCCGCTGCACGTGGAGATTCTCTACAACGAATACAACTTCGTCGGCGCCTTCGCCGTCGCTTCGCTGCTCACGCTACTCGCGGTGGTGACGCTCATCGTGAAGACACTGATCGAAGGGCGCACCGGCTACCGGCGACGGTGACGGGTGCCGCGATGCTGAAATTCCTGCGCCAGGCCTGGGAACGTTTGAGCCTCGATCCCACCAAGGTGAGCCTTGGCTGGTGGCTCGCGATGACCAACGTGATCATCGTGGTGCTGGTGGTCGGCGGGATCTCGATTTTTGCCATCCGCATGCTGCGCGACCAGGCGGATGCGCAAGGCCAGGCCCGGGTCCAGCTGGCGGGCGCGATGGCCCGCGAGGATCTCAGGCGCGCCGGCGAAGATGCGCTCGGCGCGGCCCGCACGGCGGCAAATCACCCGACGTTGACACGTCTGATCGCAGAAGACCGGACAGAGGCCGCGGCGCCGGTGCTGAGACGCTTCTGCCTGGGTCCGGCCGTCGATGCTTGCGCCGTCGTGAATGGCCTCGTCGTGGTCGCGCACGTCGGCGTCGAAATGCCCTGGTCGGAGCTGCTGACCAGTGAGGCGGAGCAGGGGGAGCGCTTTCTGGCCGCGCCCAAAGCGCTTACCCACGCCGTACTCGGCGCTTCAGCACCATTCGCAAATCTCGGTGGCGTCAAGATGCTCGTGGCTCGCGTGCTGGATGAGAAGCTGGCGCGGCAGTTGAGCGAGCACGCTGGCCTGCCAGTGAGGCTGATCGACTACCGCAGCTTTGCGGCGGCGCCGGTTGATGACTTCACGGCCTTGCACACCGCCGGGCTAGCCGACGGCCGTTCGGCGTTGGCTCGCATCGAGTCGCAGGAACTGTATGCAGCCAGTTTCCCAGTGTTCGCCGCAAGTGGCGAAGCGGTGACGCTCGTCGAGACACGCTTGCCGACGAAGGATCTCGACACGGCCGTGGGGCGACTCGTGAAGCGGCTGCTGATTACGGCACTCGTGATCGGCCTGCTCGCGGTGGTTGCCGGAATGTTCCTCGGCCAGCAGGTGGCCGGTCCCAGTCGCGCGCTGACCGCAGCAGCCGCGCGACTCGGGAAGGGAGATTTCTCGATTTCGATCCCCACCGGGGGCGTGGCCGAAATGGCCGTGCTCTCGCGCACCATGGAAGACATGCGCCACAACCTCGTGGAGCTGACCGGCACGCTGAGACGCCGTGAAGCCGAAGCGCAGGCGGTACTTGGCGGCATCGTCGAAGGCGTTTTCGCCGTCGACCGCAATCGCGTCGTCCGCTACCTCAACCCGCAAGCCGCCAAGCTTCTCGGCGTGGATGCGAGCCAGGCGATCGGGCGCTTCTGCGGTGATGTCCTCAAGCCGCAGCCGGTAGATGGCGAGCGGCCTTGCCGCGCACGCTGCCCGATCCTGCAAGCGCAGACCGCAGCCAGCGCCCGTGCGGTCGAGCACCTGGTGCCGGTTGAAGGCAATCCGCGCACCACGGTCATCACGAGCGCCGCCATGGTCGATGGGCTGCAGGTGCAGGTGATCCGCGATGAAACCGAGCTCGAGGCCGTGCGGCGCGCCCGCGACTCGGTGCTGGCGAATATCTCGCACGAATTTCGCACGCCGCTTGCGGCTCAGCTGGCTTCCATCGAGCTGCTGCGCGGCGGCCTGGAGACGATGCCCGCGGAGCAGCGCGCGGAACTGGTGCTGTCGCTCGAGCGCGGAACGCTGCGACTCACGCGCCTCATAGACAACCTGCTGGAGAGCGTGCGCATCGAATCCGGGCAACTCGGAATTCGCCGGCAAAGCATCGCGCTCGGCGACGTGGTCACGGATGCCGAGTCGCTGGTCGCCCCGTTGCTGGCGCAGCGGCGCCAGCAATTGACGGTTGCCTTGCCCGCAGGCTTGCCTTCGATAAGTGGTGATGCCCCACGCCTTACGCAGGTGTTCGTGAACCTGCTTGCCAATGCGAGCAAGTTTGCGCCCGAGGGAGGCGAGATCCTGATCGGCGCCGAGCGACGCGGGCAGACGATCGCGGCGTGGGTGGACGATCCCGGTACGGGGGTCCCGGCGAACGGTCAAGCGTCGATTTTCGATCGCTTCCAGCGCGGCGCCGAAGATGAGCCCGCCCCGGGCGGCCTTGGGCTCGGACTGTGGATCGTCAAATCGATCATCGACCGACACGGCGGCACGATCAGCGCCATCCGCACGCCCGACGATCACACGCGTTTCATGATCACGCTGCCGGTGGAACCCCCGATATGAAGATCCTGGTGGCCGACGACGACGGGGACTTGCTGGCGTTGATCGGGTTCGCGCTCGCGCAGGCAAGCTACCTGGTAGTGAAGGCGACGGATGGCCCGGGTGCGATGCGGCTGTACGAGGTGGAGCTCCCGGACCTCGTGATCCTGGACATCAACATGCCGGGCGCGAGTGGTTTTCAGGTGTGCCAGGCGATCCGTGCGCGCTCGGCCGTGCCGATCATGATGCTCACGGTGCGGGGCGAAGAAGAGGACCTGGTAAAGGCGCTCGAGCTTGGTGCCGATGACTACCTCACCAAGCCGTTCAGTCCCAGGACTCTGCTGGCGCGAGTGAGAGCGCTCCTGCGGCGTGCGGGCAGTGCGCCGGCGGCGGAACTGGCCGCCGGACGCGTGAAACTCGACGTCGCCGAGCACACCGTCCAGGTCGGGGCTGCCCCGATGGTGCGACTCACGAAGTTGGAGCTGAGGCTCCTGCAGACCTTGCTCGCCAACCATGGCCACACGGTGAACTCGGACCGCCTGCTGGTGCAGGTGTGGGGACATTCCGGTGCCGGCGACCGACAGTTGCTGAAACAGCTGGTGCATCGTCTGCGCCAGAAGCTTGAAGCCAATCCCGCCGTGCCTCAGCTGCTGCAGACCGTGTCGGGTGCAGGCTACCGGCTGGTAGTGGAGTGAGCCGCTAGTCCTCGCGCCAGGACTGCGCCTCGCAGAGGACACGGCATGCAGCCACTCCTGCGGACAATCGCAATCGTCGGCGCCGGGTTTTCGGGAACCGCATTGGCGGCCAACCTGTTACGCCATTCGCTGCCGGGCCTCACGCGCATCGTGTTGATCGAGCGTGGTGCCGAATTCGCACGCGGCGCAGCCTACGCCGACCGTGGATATCCCTATCTGCTGAATGTACCGGCAGCGCGCATGTCGGCGAGCAGCGAGGATCCATTACAGTTCCTGAAGTTCGCGCAGCGGCGCGATCCATCCACTGCCGGCGAACAGTTTCTGCCGCGTGCGCTATATGGCGAGTATCTGGCTGAGGTGCTTCTCGCTGCTGAACTGGCCGCGCCACGGCACGTAAGACTCGAGCGGCTGCGAGCGGAGGTGCGCGCAATCGAGCGACCGGAGCGTACGGCTCCTCTGCAGGTTCAGCTGACGAATGGCCAAACCCTGATTGCCGACGATGTCGTGCTCGCATGCGGCAATCCTCCGCCGGCGACACTTCCGGCCATGCGCACGCTGGACGGATGCGAACGGTTTCACGCCGACCCATGGTCGACGCCGCATCGATTCAGCGCGACCGAGACGATTCTCGTCGTGGGTTCCGGATTGACCATGGTGGATGTGGTGCTGGCGAGGGCAGCGGGCATGCAGTCACTGCCAACGGTACACGTGATATCGAGGCACGGACTGGTCCCGCCCGCGCAGAGCAGCTTTCGTCCCGATGCTTTCAAGGGAGATGGGGACATGCTGTTGCTCGCCGCTTCGGCGTCGATGCGCCGGCTGTTGCGGGTGGCGCGCGTGCTGGCACGAGAGGCGGAATCGCTGGGTGGCGACTGGCGTGAAGCCGTGACTTTCGTACGCAAGATGGCACCCACGCTCTGGCAGCGATTACCGGAAAGCGAGCGCCGCCGGTTCCTGCGTCACGTGCGTGCCTATTGGGACATTCACCGTCATCGCCTGCCTCCGGAGTCGGTTGCAGGACTCGACGCGCTGCGTCGCGCCGGGGCCTTGCACATGCATGCTGGTCACCTGCGCACGATGAAACCGGACGGCGACGGCATCGTGGTCACATGGCGACCGCGTGGACAGGCAAAGAACGCGCAGCAACGCTTCGGTCGCGTGATCAATTGCACCGGTCCCGACTACGATGTGGAACGATCGCGCGAACCACTGCTGAGGAATCTCGTCAGCTCAGGTCTCGCGATTGCAGACGCGCTGGGCCTCGGCTTCAGGACCGGCAGGCACGGGGCGCTGATCGACGCGGATGGCTGGCCCGGCATTCACCTCTACTACATCGGGCCGATGCTGCGCGCGCAGCACTGGGAAGCCACGGCTGCGGTCGAACTGCGCGGACATGCCGAACGACTCGCCGCCCACCTGTCTGCACAGACAGGCGGCGAATCGACAGCCAGCGCACGCTGAGGGGTGACGGGCGCCGCGAGGGGAACGGAATCAGGGTGCGTAGATGCGGTCGAACACGCCGCCGTTCGCGAAATGGGTGCTCTGCGCTTTCGCCCATCCGCCAAAATCGGCGATCGTCACCAGGTTGAGCTTGGGGAATTGCGTCGCGTACTTCGCGGCGACCTCTGTGTCACGCGGCCTGTAGTAGTTACGCGCCACGATCTCCTGGCCTTCCTTGCTGTACAGGTATTCGAGGTACGCCTGCGCGACATCCCGCGTACCGTGGCGCAGGACGACCTTGTCCACTACGGCGACCGGTGGCTCGGCCAGGATGCTCAATGACGGCATGACGATCTGTACCTTGTCCGGCCCCAGCTCCTTGATCGCGAGCAGCGCCTCGTTCTCCCATGCCAGCAATACATCACCGATGCCTCGCTGCACGAAGGTCGTCGTCGAGCCGCGCGCTCCGGTATCGAGTACCGGCACGTTCTTGTACAACTGGCGCACGAATTCCTCGGCCGTCTTGTCGTTGCCGCCCGGCTGCTTCAGCGCCCAGGCCCAGGCGGCCAGGTAGTTCCAGCGCGCCCCACCGGAGGTCTTGGGGTTCGGTGTAATCACTCCCAGGCCCGGCCTTACAAGGTCACCCCAATCGCGAATGCCTTTGGGATTTCCCTTTCTCACCAGGAACACGATCGTCGACGTATAGGGCGAGCTGTTGTTCGGCAGACGACTCTGCCAGTTGAGAGGCAGGAGCTTGCCGTTGGTGGCGATCGCATCAATGTCGGCAGCCAGCGCCAGTGTCACGACGTCGGCGGCGAGTCCGTCGATGACCGTGCGCGCCTGCTTGCCCGAGCCGCCGTGCGATTGGTTGAACTTCACGTCCTGGCCGGACTTCGCCTTCCAGTACTTGGCGAACGCAGCGTTGTAGTCGACATAGAGTTCGCGCGTCGGGTCGTACGACACATTGAGCAGCGTGACCGCCGCTTCGGCGTATGCGGTCGGGACCAGGGCCGCGAGTGCCACGCCGGTGAGCAGAATGCGCCGCGTGAGTGAAGATCGGATCATGTGAAGCTCCAGTACAATGGCTGCCGTTCAGAATCCCAACGCGAAGCGCGTCAGGAAAAACTTCTCATTGTCCCTGTCGCCCCCTGGTGTGCCGCCTTCGAAACGCGTGACGCCGTAGTTGAGCACCCACTTGAGGTTCTGGCTCAGGTACCAGTTGAGGCCGACCTCTATCGCGGAGGCCTTGCTCGCCGATACCTCGGGGTCCGCAAACGAGTTCGCACCCCCCAGGAACGCCTCATCGTCGATGTCGAGCTCATGGTAGCGCGCGGTCAGCTCGAAAGCGCCCCATGACTCGCCCAGCTTGAACGTCGAACTCGGCGTGTAGCCTCGGAAGGCGGCCTCTTCGCCGGTCAGAAACCAGGAGGCGGCGAGCTGCCATGCATTGCTGTTGATCCTGCCACGACTGATGCCGCCGGCGAGCGCGCGTGAGACCTCCTGCGAGACCTGCACGTATTCGCCGATCAGGCCGAAGCTGCCGACGTAGTAGTAGAACTGCGGCGAATAACGCAGCCGTTCGCCGTCGGCGATCGTGGGAGTAGCGCCCGCGCGGTAGCGAAAGAAGGTCTGCTGCGGTGACGTGCGAAAGGCCGGCAGCAACGGCTGCGCGGCGGTCCCGGTCGAATCGCTGCGGCCGGCTGCGATGCCGAATCCGAGACCGCGCAGAGCAAACCTATCGGAGTTCGCGAAGGGCTGCGTGAACAGGCGCACGATCAGCTCCTTGTCATCGTCGACGTCCGTGTCCGTCAGGGTTTCACTGCTGCCGCCGTCGATGACGCCGTTCGAGTATCCGAGCGCGTAGCTGAAGCGCCCGCCGAATACATCGCCCTCGAATGCGAGGCCGATGTCGCGATTGGGAACCAGGCTGGTCGGAAAGGCACGCGCAACGAAGCGGATGTCGGTCGCTGACTGCAGCCGCTCGAGACCGAACGGTGACTTGAACTTGCCGGCGGTGATGCGAAATTGCGGCGTCAGCCGCGCCGTGATGAAGGCGTCCTGAATCACGGTACGTCCTTGCCCGAAATCAGGGGTCAGGCGGAAGTCCACGAAGTTCGCCAGCGTCCCTTCGATAATCGGGCGCGCACGCGTCACGCTCCAGGTATCGACTGCCCCGAGACCGGCATCGTCCTGCATGAAACGCCCGTCCACTTGCAGGACACCTCGCAACCGCACCTGGTTGGCACCGTCCGGCGAGCGGAACGAGAATCCCTTGCTGCTGGCCTGCACGATCGGCGTGGAACTGACGACCGTCTGCGTGGCTTCGTCCTGGATTTCGAGCCGGCGCTCGAGAATCTTGATGCGTTCGTCCTGCGCGGAGCTGACACTCGTCTGCGCGGTTTCGTCCTGGATCTCCAGCCGGCGCTCGAGAATCTTGATGCGCTCCTCCTGTTGCTCGAGACGCTGCAGCAGCTGCGCCTCGGTCTTCTCGTCCGCCAGGGCCGCTCCTGTCCAGATGAGCGTCGTGATCAGAGTGGCCCAGCTGAAAAGTCGCTTCATCGAGGTCATCTCCCAGGGAAAGGTGCGCAGTACGCTGCGTGCGCGTCGCAGGGCGGCTTGGTCACCGCGCGTTTCATGCGACGTGCAATCCTACGAGGGTGGCGGTAGGAAAATCAGTCGAGCGCGGGTGACAGAGAGGTCACATTCGCCGCGCGGCCCGCGCTGCGGTGACAAGGCGATCGCAGGGCCCGGAACTTCTGATGATTACGGTATGCGTTTCTAGAGTTCGCGGCGTGCGAGGTCGAGCCACTCCCGCTGCGCCTTGCGATAGTGCGCCGGTGCCAGCTGCGCACTGTCCAGCAGCTCGCTGAACACACGATGAGCGCCATCCGCATCGCCACGACGCTTCAGGAGCTGCCCGTGGCGAACCCTGGCTTCGGCTCCCGGGTAGTAGGTGGCGAGCGCACGGTACTCCTCCAGCGCCTTGTCCAGATCTCCCTCGCTCTCCAGCGAGCGCGCATAGAGCAGGTGACCGTCGGCTGACTTGAAGTCCGGATTCTGTTTTATCAGTCGATCGAGGGTGTCTCGTGCCGCCGCGAAGTCTGTCTTGCCAAACTGCGCGCGTGCCAGACCCAGGAGCAGCTGCGGATCGTGCTCGTACAAGCCGCTCAGCGCAGCACGATACGCCTCGATCGCGGCGTCGAACTGCCCGTGGGACGTGAGCTCTTCGGCGTAGCGCCTGCGGCTGTCGAGGTTGCCCGAGATCTTCACTTCGCTGGAATAGCGACGCAATTCCCGTTCGGGGTCGAGCGAGCGGCGCACCGCTGCTGTCGCACGCCGCGCGGCGCGGCTGCGAAACAGATCCGGCAACACTTCGGCGATGATATAGGCGATCGGTCCCGCGACCGGGATCAGCGCGATCGCCCAGATCCACAGCGAATTGCGCCCGGTGCGGATGACGTGAACGATCAGCCCCACCTGGATGGCGAGCGAAACGATCAGGTAGAGCATGACCAACCCGGTTTCATTGGTGGTCCTTGCGCTGCGGGAGTGCGAATGCGATCACGTAGTCGCCTTGTTTGGTGCCGAGACTGCCATGCCCGCCTGCGGCGATGACGACGAGTTGCCGGTTCGTCGCAGTGTCGCGAAACGTCATTGGCGTTGCCTGGCCGCCGGCCGGCAAGCGACCCTTCCAGAGTTCCTTGCCGGTTTCGACATCGAAGGCGCGCAGGTAGTTGTCCATCGCCGCGCCGATGAAGACGAGTCCGCCGGCCGTCACGATCGGTCCGCCCGCATTGGGCGTACCCAGCGTCCGGGTCGGGACGAAGAAAGGCAGCAGATCGTGGGTCGAGCCCAACGGCACCTGCCACTTGATCTCGCCGCTCCGCAAGTCGACCGCGGCCAGGGAACCCCAGGGCGGCGCGGTGCACGGCAATCCCCACGGCGACAGCAACGCTTCGCGGCGCATTCCGTACGCTGTGCCGGCCTGCAGCGCAAACTCCGAGTCGGGATAGTCACCGGAATGCGCCATCGCGCGCACCGCATCCGCCTTGATGAGTGTCACGACCATCGGCAGCTGATTGAGCGGCACGATGGCCCACTGGCGTTCGCTGTCGAGCGCGAGGCCGCCCCAGTTGCTGCCGCCGGCATAACTCGGATAGAGGATCGTGCCTTCGAGACTGGGCGGCGTGTAGATGCCCTCCGAACGCAGCGCCGCGATACGATCGTGACATTTGCCCCGATCCCAGAACGTGAGGCCCCAGGCGTCCTCGGGCCGAACCCGCGTGTGCGATACCAGGGGCGGCGGCAAGACCGGCAGCGGTTGCGTCGGCCATGACTGCTCGCCGGGAACGTTCGAGCGTGGCACGGGTCGCTCGCGGACATCGAACAGTGGCGCGCCGCTCTCGCGGTCGAACACGAACAGCACGCCCATCTTCGTCGCCTGCACCACGGCCGCGACGGTCTTGCCGTCACGCACCAGCTCCGCGAGCACTGGCTGCGCGGGAACGTCGTAGTCCCACAGGTCGTGGTGCACGAGTTGCTGGTGCCAGACGACTTTTCCGCTTGCGGCGCTGAGCGCTACCAGAGAATTGGCATAGCGATTCGATCCCAGGCGCTCGCCGCCGTAGAAATCCGGACTGGCCGATCCGGTCGGAACGAAGAGCAGCCCACGCGCCGGGTCCACCGACATGACGCTCCAGGCGTTCGCGGCGCCGGTGCGTTGCGCGTTGCGCGCATTCCACTCCTTGCTGACTGGATCGGCCGGATCGGTCGGGATCGGGTCCCAGCTCCAGCGCAGCACGCCGGTGCGCGCATCGAACGCACGCACGATCCCGCGTTCGACATCGACCGCGCGGTTGTCGCCGATCGCGGCACCGACGATCACCAAGTCCTTGTAGATCGCGGGCGGCGAGGTCACGAGGTAGTCCTGGGCGCTCTGCAGTCGCACCCCGGTGGTGAGATCGACTTCTCCTCCCGGACCGAAGTCGACGCACGGTTCGCCCGTTCGGCCATCGACGGCGATCAGGCGCGCATCCAGAGTACCCACGAAGATGCGCAAGCCGCAGACGCCTGAGACCTTGGCCCTGGAATCGCGCCAAGCGCTCACGCCGCGCGAAGCCGCTTCCGAATAACGGCGCTTGCGGTCGATCTTCGGGTCGTAGCGCCAGCGTTCCTTGCCGTTCGACGCGTCGAGCGCAATGACGATGTTGGTTGGCGTGCTCAGGTAGAGCGTGGTATCGATCAGGATCGGGGTTGCTTCGAAGGCGAGCTTGTCGAGGCGCGCAAAGCCGGCGCCCAGCTCGCCGGTGCGATACACCCAGGCGGTCTCGAGCCCGGCGACGTTATCGCGATCGATCTCGGTGAGCGTCGAATAGCGTTGCCCGAAGTCATCGCCGCCGTAATGCTCCCAATCGCTCCCTTCCTGGGCCAGGGCACTTGCCAGGAACGTGAGCAGAAAGAGGGGCAGGAGAGTACGCGCTACGGCCATGAAGGGCGGTTGGAGTTGCGGCGCAGTGTAGCGACTCGGGCGCGCAGCACCAAGTGAGCACACCGAAGTGGCTGGGGAGTGGACGGGCGCGAGGTTCACTGCTAAATCTGGCGCCATGAGCACTGAAGCCTTGTTCCAGCAGGACGCGTATCTCAAGTCATGCGAGGCTGAGGTGCTCGAATGCAGCGCTGCTGGCATCGTCCTGAGCCGCACCGTGTTCTATCCATTGGGCGGCGGGCAGCCGGGCGACGGCGGCTGGTTGCGGGCGCGTGACGGACGCTCAGTGCGGATCGTCGATACTCGCAAGGGCGAGCAGGGGTGCATCCTGCATGTTCCGGAGGCGCCAGCGCCCACTTTGCAGGCCGGCGATGCGGTTACGGCCGAAATCGACTGGGAGCGGCGCTACCTGCACATGCGGATGCATACCGCTCTGCATCTGCTCGGCTCGGTGCTGCGATTCGGCGTGACCGGAGGCCAGATCGCGGCCGACAAGAGCCGCCTCGATTTCGACACCCAGGAGGAGATCGACCGCGAACGGGTGACGGCGCTCCTCAACGACCTGATTCGTGCCGACACCGCGGTCGAGTCGCAGTGGATCACCGACGAGGAACTGGCGCGGCAGCCGGAACTGATCCGCACGATGTCGGTACGCCCACCGGTTGGCGCGGGCCGGGTGCGCCTGCTCAACATTCCCGGCGTGGATCTGCAGCCGTGCGGGGGAACGCACGTGGCGCGCACCGGCGAGATCGGCGCCATGCAGGTCGCCAAGGTCGAAAACAAGGGAAAGCACAACAAGCGCGTGTACATCAGCTGGGGCGCGACTCCTTCTTGAAGCCGTCTGCCAGTTCTAGCCAGGTTGCGCGACGATGTGAATGCATCGCCGCAGCATTCGCCCTGTTGCTGTCGGTCCGCGCGCTCGCCCAGGACAGCGCCTCGCTGCCGGACGTTGCGGCAACCTCGCCACAGAATGAGCGGCCTCGAATCGGGCTGGTACTGAGCGGTGGTGGCGCGCGCGGCGCCGCCCACGTCGGCGTGCTCAAGGCGCTCGAAGAGATGCACGTTCCCGTGGATGCGATCGTCGGCACGAGCATGGGCGCCGTGGTCGGCGGACTGTACGCCTCGGGAATGTCCGCGGCAGACATCGAAAAGCTGATGAGCTCGATCGACTGGCAGGACGCGTTCCGCGATCGCCCATCGCGCAAGGACCTCGCCTTTCGACGCAAGCAGGATGACCGCGATTTCCCCGTGCGCCTGCCGCTCGGACTGAAGAGCGGCAAGCTGCTCTATCCGCGCGGTCTGATCCAGGGTCAGAAGCTCAACCAGATGCTGCGTCTGCAGACGCTGCCGGTCTCGAACGTCGAGCGCTTCGACGACCTGCCGATTCCGTTCCGCGCCGTCGCTGCAGACATCGAGACCGGCGAGACCGTGGTGCTGGATCACGGTGACCTCGCGACTGCCATGCGTGCCAGCATCTCGGCGCCCGGCGTGTTCGAGCCGGTAGAGGTCGATCAGCGTGTGCTGGTCGATGGTGGCGTGGCGGAAAACCTGCCGGCGCAGATTGCGCGCGCGATGCACGTCGATGTGCTCATCGTGTCGGATGTGAGCACGACGCTGCAGAAGCGCGACGCCCTGGTCTCGCCACTGGATGTGTCCAACCAGATGCTCGCGATCCTGATCCGGCGCGAGACCGAGCGGCAACGCGCGACGCTCACCGAGCGTGACGTCATCATCGAGCCGCTGCTCGGTGGCATGACCTCGTTCAACTTCGCCAGCGTGCGGCAGGCAATCACCAGCGGCGAGGCGGCTGCGCAAGGCGCCCGTCCGCAGCTGAGTTCGCTGGGCGTATCGAGTGACCAATACGCCCAGTTCCTCGCACGGCGCCTGGTGCGCGACCGCCCCAGTCCGGAGATCGATTTCGTGCGCACCGACGCGCGCTCGGAGCGCTACGCCAAGATCATCGATGCGGCGATGGGGCCGCTGGTCGGCAAGCCGCTCGACACCGCCAGCCTCGAGAAGCGCATCACCGAGCTCTACGGCCTCGACCAGTTTGAAACTGTCGACTATCGCCTGGTGCACGATGCAGACCGCGAAGGGCTGGAAGTGCATGCACGGCGCAAGTCATGGGGGCCGAACTACGTGCGCTTCAGCCTCAACCTGCAGGATGACTTCGAAGGCAACGCCAGCTACAACGCCGCCTCGCGCTTCATCATCACGGAGGTGAACCGGTTGGGCGCCGAATGGGTCACGGACCTGCAGATCGGCGAGAACCCGCTGTTTCGCACCGAGTTCTACCAGCCGATCAGCTATTCGCCGCGCTACTTCATCGCGCCGCAACTGCTGCTCCAGGTGCGCAACGTTCAGCTGCTCAACGGCCAGGTGCCCATCGCGGAGTTTCGCGTCCGCAGCCAGCAGGCGGAACTCGCTGTCGGTCGCGAGTTTGGAAGCTGGGGGGAGTTGCGAGTTGGCGTCCAGCGCGGCACCGGGCAGTCGCGCGTCCACATCGGCGATCCCAGCCTCCCCGAGCAGGATTTCGACACCGGCGAAGCGATCGCGCGCTTCGCTTACGACACGCTCGACAACCTCAATTTTCCGCGCAACGGCCAGTCGTTCGACATGCAATGGACGGCGGGGCGTGTGGGGCTCGGAGATGACGAGTCTTCAGACATCCTGAGCATCGATGGACTCGTGGCGCGCAGTTGGGGTCGGCACACAGTCGTGTTCTGGGCTTCGGGCGGTTCGACCGTTCACGACAACGCGCCAACGCCGTCGGTCCAGGATTTTTTCACGCTGGGGGGATTCCTGAACCTCTCCGGACTTACCGCCAACTCAATTGCGGGGCCTCACTACGGTATCGCGCGCGTGCTGTACTACCGGCAGATCGGACGCGGCGATCGTCCGGGGCTCCTGAATGTTCCCGTCTATGCGGGGCTGTCTTTCGAGGTGGGCAACACCTGGCTCGAGCGCTCGCAGGCGAGTTTCGGCAACACACGGAAGGACGGGAGCGTGTTCCTCGGCCTCGATACGTTTCTGGGCCCCATATACCTCGCGGCGGGCTACGACACGGAAGGGGAGACGGCCTTCTATCTCTTCATGGGCCGGCCGTTCTAGCGGCCAAGGGCCCGGTGCCGAGCTTCTCTAGAGGCTGCGGCTCTCGGCGAGCTTCTCCACTTTGACGAACACCAGCGCCGGGCGATCGCCACTGCGGGAATATTCGTGTTTGCGACTCATCTCGTCGAGCGCCTGGTCGCGCTCGGTTGCGGTCGCGAACCAGTGATACTTCTGCCACTCGGGCCCGAGAATGACCCGAAACGGGTCGTTTTCCCTGAGGCTGATGCGAATCCCAAAGGGACGCTGCTGCCGGGTGATCGGGCGGTGCAGGTTATGGGTGTGCGCGATGGCCATTGCGAATTCCGGCTCCTCAGGGCGGCGCAGATTAGTCGGACTGTCGCGAGCTCGCAAGTGCAGCCGTCACCTGGCACGCGCCGGTCACGCGGGTCGCGCGGTCAACTCCATTTGCGATCGCCGGCGCCCTCGCGATCTGCCCAGCCGAGAATGCGGCGCGTGATGAAGTTGTAGACCTTCTTCCCGCTGCTCATCCATGCGCGGTTGAGGAGCGACGGCGTGTTGAGTATCCACAGCTCGCGCTGCGTCAGGCACTGCGGACAATAGCTGCGCTTGTGCTTGAGCAGATGCCGGATATCGTCGCGCCCCAGGATGCGAAACAAGCGGCTGCGATGCGGTGAAACAACTGCCAGCTGAAAATCGACCAGGCCCGCCGATCCATCGGGCCTGACCAGCCAGTTCGTTTCCTTGGCGAGATCGTTGTGCGCGACTCCGGCGCGATGCAGATGACGAAGCAGGGCGAATGCGCTGCGAAAGTAACCTGGGTCGCGTGGCTGCGCGATCTGCATGGGCTGTCCGTCGATCCAGGCACGCGTGAGCAGTCCACGCTCGACGCCGTGCAACTCCGGCACGCCCGCAATACCTCGCAGCACGGCGAGGGCCCGGGCTTCGCGTCGCGCCAAATGACGCGCGAGCGGCCGCAGCCACCAGCGCGCACGGCGCGGGTCACGTTCGACGATGAGCGTGACCTCAGAGCCAGCTCGCCGTTCGACCCGCGTCACGGTACCGAACAGGTCGGACTTGAGCTGCATCGGTTGGCTGAGGATTTGGAGACCTATGCTCCGACCGCTTTGCGCCGTTGCTCTTCATGCACGCGCTTGCGTTCCAGCACGATCTGCTTGGTCTTCTTGAGTGTGCCCGATTGCGGCGAAAGCTGCAGACCGGCCTGCACGTCGCTGAGCGCGGCTTCGAGCATGCCCTTGCCCAGATACGCAGCGGCGCGGTTGTTCCAGGTGCGCCAGTTGGCCCCGTTCAGTTCAAGGGATTCACTGCACTTCGCCAGGGCGAGCTCGTACTTGCGCAGCCCGACATACCCGGCGCAAAGGTTGGCAAGGCCAGCCGCGCGATCCTCACGAGAATTCGGACGATCGAGCCCCTGCAGGGTCAGCGCGACGCCCTGCTCGTAGTTGCCACGCTGCAATTCATCGGCGCCGGCGCTCAGGAGTTCGTTGGCGCCGACAACCGTCATGCTGCCGCCGACTTGCGGAGCGGGAGGCGTATCGGCGCTCGCTTGGGCGGCGAGCGCAACGATCAGGATCGACCAGCACGTCGAGTGCGTCATGGCTGGTGGACGGTTGGTTGGCAACAGGCAATGTAGCACCGCCGCCCGTCGGCCTGCAGTAACCGATCATCGGCCCGGCATCGTCCAGGCGCTCGAATCCGCATCAAGCTGAGATCCTCGTCACAATCCATTAGCACTTTGATTTCATAAGATTGCGCCCGATTTCGCTGGGCGAGCGGCAGCGGGGCCGCTGCTACGGACCCATCCATGTGGACGGATCAGACCATGGGCTCAATCTACAGACACGGCTGGCAACAGGCCGCCTTTCTCGCTCTCATCGCTGCACTGTTCGGCGCTGGCTGCACACAGAAACTTCCTGCGCGCACGGCCCTCGAGCTCATGGGGGACCCGCAGGTGCTGGAAGCAGTCATCCAGCGTTGCAACGACCTGCAGAGTGCCGCGCTCGAGGACAAGGAATGCCGCAATGCTCGCGAGGCCACGCGCCGCCTCGAGGCGCAGCAGCCGCCGGCGAACAAGGCGAGTGCGGATGCGCAGTTCGAGAGGGCGCGCGAGGCGCGGCGCGCGCGCGATGAGTTCGAGCGTCGTCGTCGCGAGGCACTGGAAAAAATCGATCCCTACACCATGCCGCTCGCGCCCGATACGAGCACTCCGCCCCCCGCTGCGCAGTCGACCGACTCGATGTCGGCAGCTTCGCTCCCCAACGGCTGAGCGCGGTCTCACCGGCACACCGGCGCTGCAACTCTCACCACAGAACGAAGGCTGCGGGCCAGTGAAAGGCTCGCTGCAGCACGTCGCATGCGACGACCGCGGCGTACAGACTGAACAGGCTCCCCGCGTCCAGGAATGACTTCCAGAACACATCCACATTGACGGCGGCACGCGGCGTCGTATCCGATCGCCAGTGGCGCGGCAGGAAGCGCGGCACCCGTTCGCAGTAGCGCTGGAAAGCCGCACGGTGTCGCGCGAGCAAGGCGCGCTCCTCGTCGCGTGCGGCACGGAAGTGCAGCAGCGCCAACACGGCAATCGTGGCGATGAGGAGTATCACGCTGCGTGACGCGAGGCCAATGCCGAGTCCTGCCAGCATCGAGAGCCCATACAGGGGATTGCGGCACAGCGAGTAGGGGCCGACTGTTACCAGTTCCTCGTCTTTGTATCCGGCGATGAAGACGGAGCACCAGATGCGCCCGAGGGCTGCGGCCGCAATGAGCAACAGGCCCAGCATAGCCGCCAGCTCCCCGCTCCAGTGACGGCCCCACGGCCGCTCGCTGACGGCCACCAGCACCATGACCAGCAGGTACCAGAGCAGGATGAGTCGCAGGCGCGGTGTACTGGCTGAGCGCGTCATGTTCGAGTTCGTTCTCACGCCAATCCTAGCTGCCCTGGCGCCTGCTTGAAATGAGGCGCTCGCGTCCTCCTCCGCAAGCTAGTCAGGCGGTCGGCTTCACGTTGGCATTCAGCCGGAACAGGTTGGTCGGGTCGTACTGGTTCTTGAGCCGCACCAGCTTGTCGTAGTTCGCACCGTAGTTCTGGCGTACGCGCCGTTCGGGGTCGTCGTTAGCGAGCTCGTTCACATAGAACCCATCGGTCATAGGCTCGACCGCGGTCCAGACGCTGCGCGCCCATTGCATCTTCTGCTCTGCCTCAGCGCGCTCCTGCCAGGTCGCGATGATGATGACGCTGTGCTGCGCATCGCGATGCAGGAAAGCTGTCGCTTCGGGCTTCACGCGCGAGATGGCACCGCCGTGCTGCGCGAAGGCGATGACCCCGCCTTGCGGAGCGGTCGCGTAGCGGCCGACGACTTCCTCGACCATCGCCGGCTCGACGCGACGGATGAAGCCTGACTTCAGGTAGTAGCTGCGGCCGATAGCGAAGCTTTCGTCCCCCGACTTTTGCAGCGCCACGTACGGTGTGGGTCGCAGCCCGTCCTGGATGGGCTTGCGAATCTCGCGCAGGGGCTTGAGCACGCGTTCCGCGTCTTTCAGCGGCCCGCTGTAACAGATGTCGAAAACCAATGCCTTGCGGCCATCAGGTGTCCCCACTAGAAACGCGTCCGCGTACAGCTCATCCGGCGCGTCGGCGGAATACCCCGAGAAGAAGGTGAGGACATCGCGCGCCACGTCGAAAGGAAATACGAGGGAGCCGCCGTACATCATGGAATCGACCGGATGCAGCTGGTACTCGAACGAGGTGACGACGCCGAAATTGCCGCCGCCACCGCGCAGTCCCCAAAGCAGGTCGGGATTCTCCCTGACGTCGGTGCGCAGCAGTTTGCCGCCGGCGGTCACGATCTCGGCAGCGACGACGTTGTCGCACGCGAGGCCGTAGCGCCGCGCGATGCGCCCGAATCCACCTCCCAGGGTGAGACCCGCGGCGCCGGTGTGCGACACGGTGCCTGCGGGTGTCGCGAGGCCGAAGGCCTGCGTTTCATGGTCGAGCTTGCCGAGGAGCACGCCGGGCTCCACGCGCGCGATCTTCCCGACTGGATCGACATGTACGCTTTGCATCGGTGCCAGGTCGATCATCATTCCGCCGTCACAGACCGACTGGCCGGACAAACTATGACCACCGCCGCGCACCGCGGTGAGCAGATCGTGCGCGCGGGCAAAATTGACTGCCAGGATCACATCCGCGGCTCCGGTGCAGCGCGCGATCACCGCCGGCTTGCGGTCGAAAGCACCATTCCACACCCGGCGCGCACTGTCGTAGCCGTCCTGCCCTGCAGTCAGCACTTCTCCGCGCATGGCGGCGCGCAGATCGTCTATATCCGATGCCTGCAGGATGACCTGCTTGCGGTCGGGACCGAGAGCCGGAACAGCAGCCCCCGTCGATTCTGCTGCCGCGAGCAGGCGCTGCAGTGGGATCGATGTGGCCGCGATCGCACCAACCGCCGACACGCAGAATGCTCTTCTTCTCATGGTCCTGCTCTCCCCTGATTGTTTGCCGGCACGGGTGCCGGAAGTTCGATTGTCTAGTGACGGTCGCCCGGTAGGTCGAAAACGATCACTTCCGCGTCGCGCCCCGCTTGCAGTGTCAGAAGCTCGACATCGGTCGCCTTCAAGGCATCACCGGCCTGCAGTGGAGCGTCATTGACGTTGATCGATCCGCGCGCGACATGCACGTACGCGCGCCGGCCTGCGGCGATCGGCAGGGCGGCGCTCTCGGTGCCGTCAAACAGACCGGCGTAGACGCGCGCGTCCTGGTGAATCAACACCGAACCCTGGCCACGATCCGGCGAGGCAATGAGACGCAGGCGGCCGCGTTTTTCATCCGCCGCGAAATTCTTTTCCTCATAGCCGGGCGCAATTCCACGCTGGTCAGGCTGGATCCAGATCTGCAGAAAGTGCACGCCGGCGTCGCGCGAAGGATTGAATTCGCTGTGCGTCACGCCGCTCCCCGCAGTCATGCGCTGTACATCTCCCGGGCGGATGACCGAGCCATTGCCCATCGAGTCCTGGTGCGCGAGCTCGCCTTCCAGCACGTAGCTGATGATCTCCATGTCGCGATGGGCATGGGTGCCGAAGCCGGCGCCCGGCACTACGCGGTCCTCGTTGAGGACGCGCAGGGGTCCAAATTCGACGTGCCTGGGATCGAAGTACTCCGCGAACGAAAAGCTGTGATAGGACTTGAGCCAGCCGTGATCGGCAAAGCCGCGCTCGTCGCTGCGTCGAATCTCGATCATGGGCAACTCACCGCGTTAAGCTTCCTTAATGATCATGCGGCCATTGTGCTCGCTGCTAAATTGCACCGCTCCCTCGGCAGCCGGAGAACAATCATGCAACGCCCTCTGAGGATCTCTCTGGTTCTGGCGATTGTACTGGCCAGCGGCTGTGGCGGGGACGCGAAACCGCCGACGAGCGCGTCGAATTCTTCATCAGCCGCCGCCGCGGTGCAGTCCAGCATGCCGGACGCGCACTCTGCCATGTCGCGCCTGCCGATGTCGCTGAGTGATTGGGCGCGCGGCGCGACGCTGTTCGATGGCCTGGGCACGTTTCACCGCAAGATCACCACGAACTCGCCGCAGGCGCAGCAGTATTTCGACCAGGGCATGCGCTTCCTCTGGGCGTTCAACCACGACGAGTCGACGCGGTCGTTCGCGCGTGCCGCCGAGCTCGACCCGAAATGCGCGGCTTGCTATTGGGGCGTGGCACTCACCGTTGGCCCCAACTACAACCTGCCGATCATGATGGAGCCGCGTGCCAAGGTAGCGTTCGAAGCCGTGCAACTCGCGCAGCAGAACGCCGCGCAGGCAACACCCGTCGAGCAGGCGCTGATCAAGGCCGTCGCTACTCGCTACCCGAACGCGCAGCCGCTCGATCCATCCAACTCCGCACCGGTGCTTGCAGCCTATGCCAATGCGATGAAAGGCGTCGCGCAGCAGTTTGGCGATGACCTCGACGTGCAGACGCTGTACGCCGAAGCGCTCATGAACATCACGCCGTGGAAGCTCTGGAGTCCGGACGGCAAACCCTCAGCGGGGACGGAGCAGATACAAGAAACCCTCGAGTTTGTAATGGCGCACGATCCGCGGCACCCCGGCGCCAATCACTACTACATTCATACGCTCGAGGCGTCACCGTTCCCGGATCGGGCCGTGGCGGCGGCGGAGCGACTGCGCGGCATGATGCCGGCTGCCGGACATCTCGATCACATGCCGGCACACATACTGCAGCGTGTAGGCCGCTATGAAGAAGCATCCGCAGCCAATCGGCTCGGTGCCGCGGCCGATGAGGCCTACTTCAAGCAAACGCGGCCTCCCGACTATTACTCGATGTACACCGGACACAACTACCAGTTCCTGGCGTTCTCGGCCGCGATGGAAGGCCGCAAGGCCGAAACACTGGATGCGGTGCGCAACTCCAGGCGCACCGTGCCGGACCAGATGTTGCTCGTGATGCCCGGCTTCGATTGGTTCCTGGCCGAGGAATACGCGGCCACCGTGCGCTTCGGCTTGTGGGATGAAATGCTCGCGAAGCCAGCGCCCAACCCCCGGCTGCAGGCGCTGACTGGCGGCTACCTCTACGGCAAAGGAGTCGCGCAGGCTTCGAAGGGTCAGCTCAAGGAGGCGAGGGCGACTCTCGCCGATCTGGAAAAGCTGGCGGCGGGTGTTTCTCCCGATGCGGTTTCAGGCTTCAACATGACCAGGGATGTTCTCGGCGTCGCCACCTCGATCGTGCGTGCGCGCATCGCGAGCGCCGAGCACCGGCCGGACGAGGCGATCGCCCAGCTACGTGAGGCAGTCGCGCGTGAAGACGCGCTCGCGTATGACGAGCCGCGAGACTGGTTCTTCCCGGTTCGCCACCTGCTGGGTGTCGAGCTGCTCGCGGCCAAGCGCGCCTCGGAAGCTGAGGCCATCTATCGCGAGGATCTCCTGCGCAATCCGGACAATGGCTGGTCACTCTATGGTCTGAGCGCTGCGCTCAAAGCGCAGAACAGGGGTGTTGAGAGCGCGAAGGTCGCCGCCGATCAACGTCTGGCGTGGAAGAACGCCGACATCGAGCTCACCGCTTCGGCGTTCTGAACGGGCTCAATGCGCGGTGCCGGCTCTTCCCGGCGCCGCGCCGGCCTTCACCGGCATGAACACATCGGTCTGCAGTTTTTCCGGTGGCGTCGCGACGGGATCGCTGACGTACTCCTCCCACGACGGCCCGTTCGAGTCGAGTCCCCTCGCGACCATGTAATCCTCGAGCGCGCGGTACGCATCGGGCAAGGTCGAGTGATCGCCGATATGCACACCCTTGAGCGCGCGTCCGGAATAGGTCTGACCGAGCTTCACGATTGACGAGGCGGACGCCGCACTTCGCGACGCGTCCGTGAGACCCGCGACCGGAATGCCGGCCTGGAATCCCCAGCCGCTTTCGTCGTAGAAGCGATTGATCGCTAGCGGCGCGCCTTTCTGGGTGAGCGCCTGCGCCTGCAGGTACTCACCGATCTGTGAATACGCGGCGGCGAGCGCTTTGGAAATCGCGTCCGGGTCGAGGCTGGTCGTGCCTTCAACATAGGCGATGTCGCGCGGCATCACGTCCACCTCGCTGATGTCGAAGGTCTGGCCCGCCGGGGCGGGGAGCGCCGATTCCGCCAATGCCTTGAGATTGCCGAGCCCCTGTTCGTAGTCCGTGCCGACCATTGAATCCATTGCCAGGCCGAAATAGCGGGCGAGAAGATTGCCCCCGAAGGTCGTATCCAACGCCCAGGTGACTCCCGTACCCGTGCCCTCTGGCGCCAGCAGAAACTGGGCAGTTGCAGTGCCGCTCGAGCCGAAGTCGAGCTTGGTGCGCACTCGCTGCTCGGGCACGGACTCGACGATCTCCTGCGAACCTGAGCCCACCGACGACACCTTGCTCTGCCACTCCACGCGCGCGCCGACACCGCTCTGCGGGCCGGTGTACGAATACTTCGCCTTGGGATCCTTTTCGAACCACGGCGACCAGTCGTTGAAGCGATGCAGGTCATTGACGATGGCGTACACCTCGCCTGGCGGCGCCGCGATTCTCACTGAGCGCTCGACGTGCGCGGCGGATGGCAGGAACAGGCCGATGAGGGCGAGGAGCAGGATGAATGCCGCCAGGCCAATCAGGATCGGCTTGAGGAGCTTCATGGCGGCACTATAAGTCCTGTGCGCGGGTGCCGCCAGAAATCCGGCGCCGCTTTGAATCCGAAGCGACGCTTGCCGCGAATCATAACTTTCACTCGCGCGCGATCCCTCCCTCCGCCGCAGCAAATGACTTCGCATTGCCACTCTGCATGCATCCATCCGCGGTGCTCGAGCGAACAGACGCCGTGAAAGGGTTCATGTCGAACCCGAGGGGAAGACCATGAGACATCACGTCCGCTGGATCGCCGCACTGGCTGCCGCTGCGATACCGTTGCTTGCCACCGCTTCCAGCCATCGCGAAGCGCCGAACATCACGCGCTTCCCGACCATCGACTCCACCGACTTCTACATGTTCATGAGCTATGAGCCGGGCCGGGACGGCTACGTGACGCTCCTTGCCGACTACATCCCGCTCGAAGATCCCTACGGCGGGCCGAACTACTTCGCGCTCGATCCGTTTGCGCTCTACGAGATTCACGTCGACAACGACGGCGATGCGCGCGAGGACCTGACGTTCCAGTTTCGCTTCAGCAACACGCTGGCGAACGGCAACCAGGGAATCAAGCTCAACATCGGCCCGAGCGGTAACCAGCAGGCGGTGGCGGTACCGCTCAAGAACGTCGGCCCGGTGAGCGCCACGAACAACGGAGCGCTCAATTTCCGCGAGTCGTACACGCTCATGCTCATGCGTGGTGACCGTCGGCATGGCCAGGGTGCTGCGGTGACGAGTGTCGCCAGTGGCAGCCAGACGTTCGGCAAGCCGTTCGACTACGTGGGCACCAAGACTTTTGGTGATTCGAACGCCTACGAAGCCTATGCCCGCAGCTTCGTGTACGACATCAGCATCCCGGGCTGTTCCGGCCAGGGACGCGTGTTCGTGGGACAGCGCGATGAGCCGTTCGCGGTCAACCTCGGCAAGGTGTTCGACCTCGTGAACCTGGTGCCGGTCGAAGGCGACAGCGCTCCGGGCGCGGGCGACGGCAAGGGCTTTCCCGGTGGCATTACGCAGGATCGCGCCAACGACACGATCCGTGACGCTAACATCACGACGCTCGCCCTCGAGATTCCCTCCACCTGCCTGCGCGGCAATGGCAACGGCGTGATCGGCGCGTGGACCAGCGCCAGCCTGCGCCAGGCGCGCATCCTCAATCCGCGACCGACTTTCAGTCGTCCGGAGCTCAATGGCGGCGCGTTCACGCAGCAGTCCCGCCTGTCGATGCCGCTGGTGAACGAGCTCGTGATCGGTATTCCCGACAAGGATCGCTTCAACGCGAGTGAGCCCAAGGATGATGGCCAGTTCGCGACCTACGTGACCAATCCGACTCTGCCGGCGCTGCTCGACGTGCTGTTTCGCGATGCGGTCAACCAGACACTCGGCACCAATATCGCGAACCTCGCGCCGTCGAACTTCCCGCGCAACGACCTGGTGACGGCATTCCTCACCGGGTTCAAGGGTGTGAATCAGCTGGCGAAGGTCACGCCTTCTGAAATGGCACGGCTCAACACAGGGATCGCGCCCACGCCTGCGGGCCAGCAGAGCACCTTCGGCGTCGCCGGCGGTGATCTCGCCGGATTCCCGAATGGCCGCCGTCCCGGCGATGACGTCGTGGACATCGCCCTGCGCGTCGTGATGGGCGCACTCTGCTATCCCATCCCAGTCAACGGCCAGCCCACCGATCTCGGTCTGTGCAAGCCCACGGATGCGCCCGTCGGCAACGTGCCGTTTACCGATGGCGCGCCGGTCAGTGCAGCGGACTTCGACACGCGCTTTCCGTATCTGCGTGTGCCATTCCCCGGTGCATCGAACTAAAGCCGCGCGAACCAGGGGAGCAACGACCATGAGCATTCCAATTCGACTCGGCCTTCTGCTGGCGGCCAGCGTCGTGGCCGGCTGCGGCGGCAACGGCGGGCGCATGGCCACACCCGCACCGGTCGACGCGCCGCCGGCATTGACGGTGATCGCAGATCAGTCGCTCGATCAGGACACATCGACTGCGGCACTGCCGTTCGGCGTCAGCGACCGGGAAACTGCCGCGGCCGGCCTCGCTGTCAGCGCGACTTCGTCCGACACCAGCGTCATTGCCCCGGAAGGCCTGGTGCTCGACGGGTCAGGCGCGACGCGCACCCTGACGATCACGCCGGTGGAGGCGGCTTTCGGCAACGCAACTATCAGCATGAGTGTCAGGGATGGCGCCGGGCAAAGCGTCGCACGCAGCTTTGTGGTGACCGTTAAGCCCGTGTACGTGTCCTTCACTCAGTTCACGACCGACACCTTCGGTGCGACGGAGGATTCGCAGGTACGCACGCTGCAGGGCTTCACGCTCGACAGCGACGCGGACGAAAACCCGGCCGCGTTCGACGGCGTGTTCTGACGTGTTCCGCAGGGGGGGCCATGGCAATGGCCCTGTGCGGCTCTTCTTTATCGGGGGTGAATTCGATGCGATGCATTCGTGCCATCTCGCTGCTGACCTTCGCCTCTGCAGCGGTCCCTGCCCCGGTGTTCGCCCAGCCTTTCGCACCGAACAACGCCGCGCTCGTCGTGTTGCAAATTCCCAGCGATCCGATGCTGAAGCGTGCCTCGATGCTGGAGGCGCAGCTGCAAGCCCAAGCAGATGATCCGGCGCTCTACGAGCTGGTGGAAAGTTACATTGAGCTTGGTAGGCGCACGGCGGAGCCCCGTTACTTTGGCCGAGCCGAAGCGCTACTGGCGCCGCGCCTGGATGCACCGCACGCGCCAGCGCAGCTGCGTCTGCAACGCGCCGACATTCTGCAATACCGACATGAATACGCTCCCGCCCTGGACCAGATCGCCCAGGCGCTCGCACTCGAACCGCACAACGCGCGCGCCCATCTGATGCGTGCCGCGATTCGGCAGGCAGCGGGTGATTTCGTGGCGGCGCGCAGCGACTGTGTTGCAGTCCTTGCCGCCGGAGACAGTCTCGCCGGCAGCGTGTGCATGGCACAGGTCATGGGGATGACGGGCCAGATCGAGCGCGCGCAAGCGCTGCTAACTGGGCTGACCGAGCGCTTGCCATCGATCCCCGCACGCTATGCGGGCTGGTTGTTCACGACGCTCGCGGACCTTGAAGAGAGATCGGGGGACCTGGCTGGCGCCGAGAGGAGCTTGCGCCGCGCCGTGAACCAGGATCGGTACGACTACTACGCTCGTCTCGCGCTCGCGGATCTGCTCCTCGGGCAGCGTCGCGCCGACGAAGTCCCGGCAATCCTGACGGACATGCCGCAGAGTGAAAGCACGCTGCTGCGATTGGCTGAGGCGCGCGCCGCGGCGGCAGCTGGGGCGCCCAACTCTTATCTCACCGTGTTGACGGACCGGTTCGAATCCGCGCGCGCGCGCGGCGAGCGCATTCACGCGCGCGACCTCGCGCGTCTGAACCTGAGATTGCTGGCGAATCCCGCGGCGGCCTTGCAGGCAGCGCGCAACAACTGGACACAGCAGCGCGAACCGGCGGATGCGCGCCTGCTGGTTGAATGTGCACGCGCCGCGCGCGATCCGGCATCGATCGCCGCTGTGGCCGAGTGGCAGCGTCGCACGCGCTACCAGGACGCGAGCTTGCAGGCCCTGCTGTCGGGTCCCGCTGACGCGAGCTGACCGATGCGCACCTGGTTGTTGCTGGCTCTGTGCTTCCTGCCTGGCATCGTGCTGGGGCACTCGCTCGGCGCGAGCTACCTGAGCATTGACGCGGACGCGTCCGGCCGGCACCTCTCCGACAGCTGGGAAGTGCGTGTCGCCGAGCTCAACGATGTGCTGAGTCTCGACAGCGACGGCGATGGAGCGGTGACCTGGGGCGAGCTCGAGCACGAGTCGTCGCGCACCTTCGACTACGTCCTGCCCCGACTCGAAATCAGCGTGAACCACGAGCGCTGCCTTTTCTCCCCAAAGCGAGAGCTGCTCAATCAGCGCAGTGACGGCTACTACCTCGTGCTGCAGTTTGCGGGTCGGTGCCCGGCCGGCGAGGGGTCGTTCATTATCAGGTCAGGACTCTTCTTCGATCGCGACACCACGCATCGAGTGTTGCTGAAATTCGGCTTGGGGTCGGCGACGAGCTCAACGCTGCTTACCCAGGTCGAGCCGCGCGCCGAAATATCGCGCAGCGCCGGCCGACCGCTGCAAGCGTTCCTCAAGTTCGTGCACGAGGGCGTGCGGCACATCTGGATCGGTTACGACCACATCGCGTTCCTGATCCTGCTGTTGTTGCCCGCCGTGCTGATTCCTCGCCAGGCGGGGAGCGAAGAGGCATGGCAGCCTGCGCAGCGCTGGTCGTCGGTCGCGGGCGCGGTGCTGCGGATCGTCACTGCGTTCACCGTTGCGCATTCGATCACCTTGTCACTCGCCGCGTTGGGGATTCTGGTGCCGCCGGAGCGTCCGATCGAGGCCGGTATCGCCGCGTCGGTCATCGTTGCCGGGGTCATCAACCTCGTACCGCGCCTGGCCCGGCGAGGTACGCTCCTCGCCTTTGCGTTCGGCCTCTTGCACGGCTTCGGTTTCGCGAATGTGCTGCGCGAGCTGGACCTCTCCTCGGCGTCCCTTGCGTGGCCGCTCGCGGGGTTCAACTTCGGCGTCGAGATCGGCCAGCTGACGATCGTGCTCCTGACCCTGCCGATCATCTATGCTGCCCGGCAATCGCCGCTCTATCCGCGCCGCATCGTCCCAGTGACGTCGATCGCCGTCGCTGTGCTCGCCGGAGCGTGGCTGATGCAGCGATTGAGCTGAGAGTGGCGTCCGGGCGGAGTCAGGGTGGAGCGGCGCCGGTCGCCGATATCCACCTGCACCCGGTCGAACCGCGCACCTTGCGGTTCAAACTACGCCCGCATTTCTAGTGCGGCGGTTCCTGACCGGGATTCTGGTCTTCCATCGGGTAAGTCTTGGTCTCTGATGCGGCCGGTGGCGCTGGTGTCGCCGGAGCAGGCGGTACCGGAGATTTTCCGGCTGGGGCGTTGGCCGGTGCATTGGTGCTCGCCGGTGTGCTCGCATTCGCTGCGGTGCGCGTGCCCTTGTCCAAAGTGTCGATGAAGCGACGCGCTGCGGGCGGCGGTGGGGTGGTGCTCGCCAGGATGTCAGCGGTCTTGATGTCGGGGGTGGCGTAGAAGGTGGCGTTCGCTTTCTTATCGATGGCCATCACCGACCCATCGATCGCGATGCCGGCAAACAGGCCCTTCGCCCGCGAGTAGGAATAGATCTCCGAGAGATTGACGTCCGTGGCCGCGGAAGTCTGCCGCCCCACCGGGCCTGCGGCGACCGAAGCATCCGCGCCCAGCGTGAACTTGCCCGCGGTAATTCCTTCAACGCTGCGCTCTGTCGTGAGCACGAGAAGGATATCCGCCGCTTGCACGCCCACCTGCCAGCCGAAGCTGCCACCGCCCAAAGTGATGAAGGCGGGATTGCTCCACCCGCCATCGGCCTTGCGCACTACAAGCACACCCTTGCCGCCCCGGCCGCCGATTGTGAGCCCGACCTTGACGACGTTGGGGATCACGGCGATGCCGTGAGCGCGCGCCAGCAACCAGTCCGGGGCGCGTTGATCGGGCATTGCGCTCAACTCCTCGACGACCTGCGTTGCGAGCAGCAGGCGCGCTTCCTCGCGCGACTGTGCGTATGTCAGCATCGGAAGCAGCAACAAGGCCGCAAGAGTCCAGGTAAAACGATGGGTCGACATTGATTCCCCCGCGTTGTGCGTATGGCCGCTGCCAGCCGCATTGATTGCGACCGCCGTCCGGCCGATCGGTTCCGGGGTAGATCTTACCGCGAGTTGCTGACGAGCAAGCGGTCCGCCTCGGCGGCCCGGCCGTGAGCGGTCAGGAACTTCAGCACGCGCTTGCGAGCCAGCTTGGTGAGTTCGTCATCGCTGCCGAGCTGCGCCTGCAAAGTGCGATATGCCGCGATCAGCAAAGGCTCGGCTTCGGCTGAATCGCCCGTTGCCGACAGCGCCTCTCCGAGGCTGCTCTGTGAGCGGGCAGTGCGCCAGCTGTCGGCGCCGTAGGTGCGCACGCAGATATCGAGCGCGTGCCTGAGCGGCGCGATCGCTCCCCGGGCGTCGCCCGATGCGAGATGAATCTCGCCCAGCAGGTGATCAGAGGAAGCGATGTAGGGGTGCTCCGCGGGCAGCTTCTCGCCGTAGATGCTCAACGCCGCATGCACGCTGCGGCGGGCCTCCTCATGCATGCCCGCCTTCCACTGCAGGCGCGCCAGCGAATCGAAGAAGACACCGGTCTCGACCGCGCGCTCGCCGGCCGTTCGCTGGCTGATGGCAAGGGCTTGACCCTCGAGTGTCATCGCCTCCTTCAGTTCGCCGCGCTGGTCATGCAGATCGGCCAGCGATTGCAGAACACTCGAAAGCTGCGGCGATCCGGCGCCAAAGACCTGGCGCTTCAGGTCCAGCGCCTCGTTCAGCACTCTTTCCGCGTCCGCCAGGCTGCCGCGCCGCATCAGCTCGTATCCGAGCGAGCCCAGCGTCTGGGCATAGTCCGGATGGGTTCGCGGTACGGTCGCCTGGTAGATCTGCAGCGCCTGGCGGTGATACTGCTCGGCGCGGGCGAGGTCGTCCTTCCACAGCATGAGATTGCCAAGGTCCGAAAGGGTCGCGGCCACTTCGCTGTCCTCGGGGCCGAGCTTTTCGCGATAGATCGCGAGCGCGTTCTGCAGCAGCTGTTCGGCCTCACCAAGGTGCGATGGATTCGGATAGAGCAGCCGCCCGAGTCCCACCATGACGTCGGCCACACGCTGATCGCGCTCGCCGAACAGCTCCCGGCTCATGACCAGCGCCTGTCGATAGTAGCCCTCGGCGGAGGCCGCCTGGTCTGCCATGCGCAGCGCATCCGCGAGGTTTCGCAGGCTCGTCACCAGCAAGGGCGTCGGGCCCGTGGCGCTCTGCCGCCGGATCTGCAGCGACTGCTCCAGCAGCCGGATAGCCTGTTGCTGATTGCCCCGGCGCTGGTACGCGTAGCCGATGCTATCGAGCATCTGGGCGCGGACCTCGGGCTGCTGGTTCAGATCGCCCTGGATCTTGGCCGCCCCTCGCTCGAGCAGTTCTGACGCCGTGGCTTCGCGGCCCTGTGCATTGAAGGGATCGGCGGACGAGAAAATGTCGACCATGAACGTCGACACCTGCGTGGCTCGATCGCGTTCCCGGGCGGCCAGGTCGCGTTGCGCCTTGAGCTGCTGCTGCTGCGTCCACATGAGGACCGCAAAGCCCATCAGCGCCACGATGATGATCGACACGACGGAGACCGCCGCCGCGTGCCGCCGGACAAACTTGTACGCCCGGTAGCGGCCGCTGCCTTGCCGGGCGGTTACCAGCTCGCCGTCCAGATGTCGCCTCAGATCAGCCGCTAACAGCGCCGCCGTGGCGTAGCGTGCCTCGGGCTCCTTGCGCATCGCCTTGAGGACGATTTCATCCACGTCGCCGGCGAGCGCGCGCCGCAACCTGTCGATCGAGGTGCCCCGTTCGTTGGCCGTGACCTGCGGATCAAAGCCGCCCGCTTCGAGCAGCGCGCGCGGCCGCCCGGAGCGGAACAGGCTGCCGGGTCGCGGGGGATCTTCGTTGCAGATCGCTCGTTCCAGTCCTTGCAACGTCGAGCTGTGCAGCGCGTACGGCGAGCGATCGCAGAGCAGTTGGTACAGCAGAACGCCCAGGGCATACACATCCGTGGCGATCGTGATTGCTCGTCCCAGCACCTGCTCGGGGGCGGCGTGCTCGGGTGTGAGCAGCCGGTCCTGCAGCCGCGTGACCGCGAGCGTGTAGGTGGTGGGCTCGGGCGCCAGCAGCTTCGCGATGCCGAAGTCGAGAAGTTTCGGTGTGCCGTCCGGGGTGACGAGAATATTGGCGGGCTTCAGGTCGCGATGCACGATCAGGTTGCGGTGCGCATAGTCGACGGCGGCGCACACCTTCTCGAACAGTTGCAGCCGCGCGCGGATGCTCAGCTTGTGAGCCCGGCAGTATTCATCGATCGGCAGGCCGTCGATGTACTCGATCACCAGGTACGGAATGCCAGCTTCGTTCTCACCGCCGTCGATCAGGTGCGCGATGTAGGGATGCTCGAGGTTGGCCAGGATCTGGCGCTCGGCCCGCAGCCGCGTGCGCAGCTGCGGATGCACGGCCATCTGCTCGACCAGCTTGATCGCCACACGCTGGTGAAATTGCCGGTCTGCACGCTCCGCCAGATAGACCGTACCCATGCCACCATGACCGAGTACTCCGGTCACGCGATAGCCACCGAGCAAGCTTCCAATCAGGCTGCTGCGCTGGTGTTCGACCACGTTGGCGACCGCGCCACCGATTGCCTTGCGCAGGTGCTGGTCGCCGTCCACATCCGAGGCGAGCATGGCCTCGACTTCGCGGCGCAGCTCAGCGTCGTCTCCGCAGACGGCCTTCAGAGTGACGTCGCGCTCGGCAAGCGGGCTATCCACCACGCGATGGAACGCGTCGCGCAGCCGCTCCCAGCGTTCAGGTGTCATGCATGGTGGCGCGGATCGTCTTGGTGAGCCACGCCTTGGCAGTGCGCAGTTCGCGGTTGAGCGTCGAAACCGAGATCTCGAGCGTGGCTGCCGTTTCTTCCACGCTGAGTCCGGCGAAGTAGTGGACCTCGACGATATCCGCGAGGCGCGGATCGACTGCGGCCAGCTGGTTCAGAGCCTGGTCGATCTCGACGATGCTGAAGCCGATGTCGGCGATCTCCGCGTCGTGTTCCTGGAGCTCGAATACGGTCACACTGCCCGCGCGCTTGTTGGTGGAGCGCTGCTTGGCATGATCGACGAGGATGCGACGCATGAGCCGGGCAGCGATGGAGAAGAAGTGCTGGCGATCCGCCCACGGCACATCCATCGCAGTCAGGCGTTCGTACGCCTCGTGCACGATGGCCGTCGCCTGCAGGGTGTGACCGGGCCGCTCGCGCTTCATGAACCGATCGGCGAGCCGGCGCAGTTCGTCGTAGACCAGCGGGGTCAGACGGTCCAGGGCGTCGGCCTGCCCCGAGCGCCAGTCCCGCAGGAGCTGGGTCACTGAACTGGGTCTCGTCATAACGGCGCCTCGTGCGCCTTCTTCATGGGAGGACATTCACCGCGGCTGCGCCGAGCATTACAGCAAGTCTCTGAAAAGTCTAGGGACAGAAGGGTTTCCACGCAGCCCTGGGTGGCTGCTACTGCACCGCAAGATACGCGTCTGCAGCGCTTGCGTGAAACCTTCCCGCAAAGATTTTTGCCAAAAATGAGAATCCGGCCGATCTTTTGTCGCTATTCCTTCAAAGGAGGCCCTTGAGCCTCGACCCTTTTCTGTAACTCAACCAACTGACTCAACCCCCTTGGGAGCATCCCTACATGCGCAGACTCATCGCGGCCGCCCTTCTGGTGACCTTCGGAGTGGGTGTTGTCGGCAGTGCAATTGCCGACAACGTGCCATTCCCGATTCCGCCGAAATTTACCGACAACGTGCCGTTCCCGATTCCGCCGAAGCTCACTGACAACGTGCCGTTCCCGATTCCACCCAAGTAAGCGCCAGCTGTCACGGACGCAGGAATTTCTCAGGAGGATTTGCCGTGTATCGCATGAACAAGGGAAGGATTCGACACGTGCTGGTTGCCACCGCGACCACCTTGGTCCTGGGTGCTGGCCTGGTCCTGGCACAGACTTCGGGCCGCTCCGATCTTTCGGGTCGCCCGACGACGCTCGAGCGCCATCCGCTGTGGGTCCCGGGCGGCGAAGTGCCGATGGCCGCCTACCTGCAGTCGGAACGCGACTCGCTGCCTGCTCCCCCGCGCTGAGGATCCTTCGTAGGGTAGGATCCTGCGCAATCCGCGGTGTGCGGCCGTCGCACACCGCGGTTTCTTTTTCTGCCGCAAGCTGCCGATAATCCCGCCTCCCTGTCAGGCAGGCGGAACCAGGTGCCGAATTTCCCGCGGGTCTTTCCCGGTATCCTCTTTGCTGTTGTTGCGAGTCTGGTCGGCGCCGCCGCAGCGCACGCCGAATGGGTGTCCCGTGAAGAGGCCATCATGGGGACGCGCATCGCGGTGGAACTGTGGGCCACCGACCCCGCGCAGGGCGATGCGCTCATCACCCGCGTCATGAACGAAATGCGCCGGGTCGACGAACTGATGAGCACCTACAAGCCCACCAGCCAGGTGTCGCTGATCAATGCCGAGGCGGCCAGTCATCCGGTGGTCGTGCAGGAGGACCTGTTCGGGCTGCTGCAGACGGCACTCGATTTCTCGCGGATCACCGAAGGCGCGTTCGACATCACCTATGCGAGCGTCGGCTATCTCTACGACTACCGCCGTCACATCAAGCCGACCGACGCGCAGATCGCGCAGGCCTTGCCGGCCATCAGCTACAAGCACGTGATCCTGGACCCGGCGACCCACAGCGTGCGCTTCACGCAACCGGGCGTGCGTATCGATCTGGGCGGCATCGCCAAGGGTTGGGCGGTGGATCGGGGGATCGAGATCCTGCGGGCGAGCGGCGTCACGCACGCGTTCGTCACCGCGGGAGGGGACACGCGCATCATCGGTGATCGCTTCGGCCAGCCCTGGATGGTCGGGATTCGCGACCCGCGCCAGGAAGGCAAGGTGATCGCGCGCATCCCGCTCGTCGATGCGGCCTTGTCGACTTCAGGGGATTACGAGCGGTTCTTCGAGGCAGACGGCGTGCGCTACCACCACATTCTTTCGCCGGCGACCGGCAAGCCGGCGAGCGCGGTTCGCAGCGTGACCGTCATCGGTCCAACGGCCACGCGTACCGATGGGCTGTCCAAGACAATATTCGTGCTCGGCATCAAGGAAGGAATGCGCGTGCTCGACAGTCTCGCTGACGTCGATGTCATCGCCATCGACAAGGACGAGAAGATCTACTACTCGAAGGGGCTGGCGCGGCCAGTAGCGAAGTAGCTAGAACCAGATCGAGGCGAACAGCTGCAGCACGTCGGCCTCGAAACTGTAGAGCGGCTCGGTGCCCGGCGGCGCACTCACGCGGATGTCGCGGAAATCCTTGTAGTCGAACCAGATGTGGTCGTAGCGTACGTTGAGCGTGCCCTTCTGCACGAAGCGCGGTCGTCCGCCCGGGAACTCGTAGGTCGCACCGAAACCGATCGCGTAGCTGTCGAAGGTCGCCAGTTCCTTGTCACGGCCTTCGAAATTCTGCGCGTCCGAGCGCGGGAACAGATCGCTGAAGAAGTCGGCATGGTTCTGCGTGTAGTAGCGCACGTCGGCATCGAAGATCCATTTCTTCTGCCAGGGCATGGTGTAGCCCACATCGGCAGTGTGCGCGACGATGCCCCAGGTATCCGAGTAGTAGCGATATTCCCCGCTCACGGCGGCGCGGAACGGCAGGTAGTACTTGCCGTTGACGGCGAATGCATTGCTGGTGTGCGTGTGCGGATAGATTTCCGCCTGGAAGCTGTAACCGGTGCCGCTGGTCGGATCGAGGTAACGCACCGAGCGGTACGGATTGTTGAGGAATCCTTCGTCGGTGATGGTTTCGAAGGCGGCGCCCACGATCAGGTTCTTGGTGATGATCTGCGATACGCCGACGCTGTACGAGCGCCGGTCGAGCGGCTCCTCGAACGTCGGGTCATTGTTCCGGCGCACCGTGTCCCAGCCGCGCGAGAAGCCGAGCGTCACCGTGGTGAGATCGCCGAACATGTCCTGGCTCAGGCTGAAGGACGCGGTATTGGCGTCGTAGTCGTTTTCCTTGCTGTTGATGTAGTTGAGGCTGTAGGTGGTCTTGCCGCGCAGCGCGTCGACGCCGAGGCTCCACTGTTTGCGTTTTTCCTTGTAGGGGCTGGCGGTGGTGACGACGTCGATTGAGGCGCTCGACACCATGTCCATGTAGTAGTTGCCGACCACCGAGATCTTCTCGAGGAAGGTCTTGCGGACCAGGAGCGAGGGGCCATCGATCTGCACGCCGCCGCCGTCGTAGACGTGGTAGAGCAGGTCGGCACGATCCTCGGGAAGCACGCCCGCGGCCGCGCGCCCGGCGATGCCGATGAGCGCAACCAGGGCCGGGAGCCAATGCAGTCGGTTGCGCATCACCTTAGGAGTCAGACAGACTCCTAGTTACAACCGCAACCGCCGCCGGCGCTGCCGATCGCGCCGCGCGCGCCTTCACGCGCTTCGAACACGTGCGCAATGTACGCCGCGGATACGGGGTCACGATTCAGGGACATGATCGGATCGGCCAGTCGATCGCGCTCGTAGGGCTTCACCCAGGGCTGGATGCCGTTGCAACCGGCAAGCATCAGCAGGATGAGGCCGATTGGACCGAGGGCGAGTCGTCTCATGATGGCTCCCACTTGCGCGCAGCGCGGTCCTTACTCGCGGATCAGCGCGCGGACCTGATCCAGGTAGCCGTTCTCATCACCGGCCTTGTAGCCGCGATGCAGGGAACGGATGTTGCCCTTGCGATCGATGAATACCGAGCTCGGCATGCCGTCCACATTGTAGAGCTTGCTGACCTGGTTTTCGCGATCGAAGAGGATGGGAAAACTCACCGGCGTTTCCTTGAGCCAGTTCGCCGCGCCGGCGGGATCCGGTTCCACATTCACGCCGAGCAGCGTGAAGCCCATCGGCTTGTACTTGCGGTACATCTGTTCGAGGAGCGGCATTTCCGCCCGACACGGACCGCACCACGTGGCCCAGAAGTTGATCATGACGACCTGGCCGCGCAGCTGGTTAAGCGCGAGGCTCTTGCCGCCCATGCCCGCGAGGCTGAAGTTGGGCGCGGGCCCGGAACCGTCGCCAGCGAGCGACAGAGACGTTGCCAGGATGCCGCAGAGCAGGGCGCCCCGCGCGATGCGACCGATTCTATTCACCATGACTGCCCACCCTCCATTGTTGATACTCGGAAAGCGCTAGTTTCCTTCAGAAGAAAACCGTGATTCCGATATGGGCTTCAAGGTTATTGGTCGCCTTGTTACTTCCCAGCAGATCCGTCGCAAAAATGTGATCGCGGAAGTCCAGGTGCAAGGCCAGCCAGTCCGTGGCGAGCACTCTTGCGCCGACGCCGAAATTGACCGTGAACCTGTCCTCCTTCGCAAACCGGGTGCCGCCGATGCCACCGATCAGGTACAGGGCGGAGTTCATGGCGGTCTTCTTGCCGAGGAAGATCTCGCCCGGCAGGAAGTTGTAGCCGAAGGAAATGTTGTAGTAGGTGAAGTCGCGGTTCTCGGTGACGCGAACGTTGGCGAGCTCCTCGATGCTCGAGAGCTCCGCCTCGGTCCGGGCTACCGCCGCTTCGACGAACAGGTCTTCGGCGATGTGGTAGGCGAGCTGTACGCCGTACAGGGGATTGGTGCCGAAGTCCTCGATGCTCATGATGCCGGCGAAAGCGCCGATCTCGAAGTTCTCGGCGTCGATCTTCGGCGGCTTGATCTCGCGCCGCTCCACCTGCGGCACGATGATGCCGCCGGCCTCGCGCTCGGTCTGCGGGATGGAGATCTCCTCGGGGCCGCGATGCGCACAGCCCGCGAGTGCAATGCAAATCAGAAGAAAAAGGCGAACCCGGCTTTCCATTCGTCGATTTCCTCGTTGTCGTTGCGGCTGGTGAACACTACGTAGCTGCGGTATTCGGCGCGGAACATGAAGCGGCGCGTGATGTAGGCGCGCACACCCAGGCCGACGTAACCGACCTGGTCGGTGCGGTCTTGTGACTGCCCGAGCGTGACATTCGGCACGGTATGAATGAAACCGGTGCCGAGCGTGAAGAAGGGCGATGCGCGCCATTCCGGCACGAAGGTGTGCGTGAGCCCGAGCGTCCCGAGGTAGCTGTTGGAGAACTCGCCCAGCACGTGTTCGGCGCCGAGTTCGACCGAGAGCTGGGAATTGAAGGCGAGCGCGCCGTAGATCGAGATGACGCTGGCGCCGCCGAAGTCGCCCGCCAGTACGCCGGCTTCCCAGCGGTGATCCGTGAACGCTTCGCGCGAGCCATCGTTGAAGGCGGTCTGCTCGCCGCCGGGCTGGAGCGTGCGCAGCATCTGCTTGCGATCGACCCAGCCTTCGCGCCGGTCCTCGGTGCGCACTTTGAACCAGTCGGTACGCCGCTTGAGGATTTCGACCGCGGCGCCACGCTCGACGACATGGAATACGGGATAGCCACGACCGGGACCCGTGTGCAGCTCAATGTACGGATCGGCGACGACGACCTGCGCGTACTTCTCGTCAGCACGGGCCTGACCGGCGAGGAGGCAAGTGAGCAGCAGTGCGAGAAGCGGAAGCCACCGCATTCCGTCAATTGAGCGGCGCGGCGAACGGGTTGTTGTAGTACTGGGCGCCAATGTCCAGCCATTCCGCGATCAGTCGCTTCTCCGCGTCGGTCAGAAAAGTCGTGTGGTCCACTGTACCTACGTTGCCATCGAAGCGGCTGAAGAACCGCGTCGAGCCCCGTGCGCTACCGGCAACCATGGACGCAGCCACCGGCACCGTTACCTGTGTCGGCAGACCGGTCACCGGGTCGATCGGACCCGGGACCAGGCAGTCCTGGAGCGCGCCCATGATAAGGCACTGCTGGTTATCGCCAAACAGCAGTTCGCGATATGAGTTGAAATGATCCGCCTGCTCGTTGGAGGGACCATCGCTCAGGTCGAGCTGGCCGGCGGGTATCTGCGTGGCATTCATCGCGTCCTTCGTGCCATGGCAGGTGTTGCACTTATGATTGATGACCACCCCGTTGGCGTCCACGTCCGGAATGCCATCGTTGTTGGCGTCCACCGTGCGGTCGATGCCCCACAGCGGATGAATGATCTTCTCGTAGTTGAGCACGATGCGGCAGTCGGCTGACCACTTGGCCATGCAGGCCGACGTCGTCGGTGCCGTCGTCTTCAGTGCACCGTACCGATAGCTGAAGCTCGGGTCCTTGGCGCGCACCGCCGGATCAGTCCATACGTCATCGAAGATGACGTCCACACTCGGCGAGAGGGCGTTGCAGCTGTCGTTGGCGCAGCTCCAGCGGTCCAGTGTCTGCGCCATCGTGTCGCCCATGTCGGCGAACAGGGCTGGATCGGTGTTCGAGAACGGCTGGCCAGTGGTTGGCGCACCGGGATTGACCGAGGCAAACAGGTTCGAGCGCCCGTGCGAGCGGTTGCCAGTCGTCGCATGGCAACCGTTGCACTCGAGCACTTCGCCGGGCCGCACCTGCAGCCAGTTGTTGTGCCGCGGGCTGATGCGTCGGCCGTTCTTGTCCAGCACCGAGAGGTCGAGCGCGACGTTGGCCGGAACCTTTACGCGCACTGAGCCGTCCGGCTGCACCGGCACATAGCCGAGAATCTCGCGCATGACATTCCCATTGCCGAAGGCCGTGTTGCGGAAGTCGAGCACGTCGCGATCCGGCAGCGAGACCGCCTTTTCGATGCGCAGGAAACGGGCCGGCCGCTGATCGGCGGTGGTCGCACCCGGATTGCGCAGCGCCGCTATGCCGCCGGGCGCCGTATCCGTGCCGTCGATGTCGTAGACGCTGCGGATGTGCAGGATGCCCACCCCGTCGCTCACGAGCGTTGCATCGAGGTCCACGCCGGCGACCTTGTCGAGGATGACCGGCGGCAGCGCGCGCGGCTGCATGGTCACGACGTCGCTGATTAGCACGCCTTCAACCGGCGGCACGACCGGGACCTGTGTGTTGCGGTCCATGTCGTAGATCCAGATCCCATAGAGAGGAGGCGCCGGCTGGGTCGCCGGGTTGGCGAGCCGGTCGTCCGTGCAGGGAACGATGACGTTGTTCTCGAGCACGCGGCACAGACTCCAGCTCAGCAGCATGCGGTTGGTACCGTCCTGCAGCGGGTACACGCTGCTGAACAGGCCGCCGCGCGATGGGCGAGTCGGATCGGTCTGCACTTCGTTGACTGTGGCCGGGACCTGCGCAGGGCCCGACAGCACGCCGACGTTGGGCAGTGTCGGCTGGTTGTTCTCGACGTAGTTGGCGGTCTCGATGTTGACCAGATCGCCGCCGAACAGCGTGCCGGCGAACGGCCGGATCAGGGACATCACGCGCCCGTTCAGCAGTTGGCGCGCCTGCAGGAATTGAATGTCCGGGGCGCCGGCGGTGGCGCTCGCGTGGCTGTGCCTGCCGTAGAGCAGTTCGAGACCCGTGCCATCCGGGTTGACCCGATACAGGCTCATCTCGTCATTGCCGCGCGAGTGATCCCAGCGGGTGAATAGCACTTGCCCGTTGGCGAGCACCGACGGATCGAGGTCGTTGCTCTGATTGAAGGAGATCTGGTGGATGTCGCTGCCGTCGGCGCTCATGACGTGCAGCACGAAGGCGTCCTGGTTGCGATCCTCATCCTGTGCTGCGAACTGCGGCTTGCCTTCATCGAGCAGGATGGCGCGCGACTGTCGCTGGCGCGTCGAGGAAAAGACGATGCGTCCGTCCGGGAGATAATGAGGAGCGACGTCGTGTCCTTCGCTCGCCACGGTGTCCGAAGGAATCACGCGCCGCAGCGTGTCGGTCGGATGGTCGTATTCCCAGATGGCCCACTTCGGCAAGTCCGCTTCGTCCGCGTCCGGGTCGAAGGGCCCGCGCATGGCGAAGATCAGCTTGGTGCCGTCGTAGGACGCCTCGATATCACGCACGTCCCATTGCTCGGTATCGCCGGTGATGCGCTGGGTGATGTTTTGCTCCGGGGCGCTGGCCGAGGCGCGATCACGCAGGTACAGATCCGCGTCCACGTTGAAAGTGCGCATGACCTTGGCGTTGTCTTCGAGCTGCATCGCCATCGGGTCGGTCGGCAGAGTCCGCTTCACGTATGCGAGCGCGAAATCGACCGTCGCGGGGTCCGGTCCCTGGCCGCTGCCAAGGCTGGGACCGCCGCCGCCGCTGCAAGCGACCAGGGTCAGGGTGCAGAGCGCAAACGCTGCGGCGCTCCCGGCGGCCCGTGCCGCGCCGGCTGCATCGTTACGTTTGCCATTCCTCTTCATCATGCTCATCCCGGATCCGGGTTCGGATCCGCCTCCGTGTCGGCCCTTGGGGGCCGGCCTTCTTTAACTCATTCGCGGTTCGCGAAGTGCGCGCCGCGTGAACGTCATCACAGTTCGCGAAAGTCGTCGTACTCACTTTGCCTCGCGAATCACGACAGCGACGCAACGTAATGCTGTCGGGACCACCGTGCGCGCTTCACGTTGTGACTCCGGTCACGCGCCCGAGCGTCGCCGCGCGCACTTTGCCGACACGCTGCGGAGACTGGAAAAACAGCCATTTCCTCACTCTTCAGTCGCGCGCGGAAACGGCCTCACCTGGTGCGGCGCGCGTCGATGCTTATACACGCGCGTGAAGTGCCGCGTAATGTCGCCAAGGGGAGACGTCAGCTTCCTGAGACATTACGGCGAGCCTCGGACGGTGGGTATATTTCGGCCCGACGCGAAGCCACCTTGAGTGGACCTGGGATGGAAGTCATGCACACGAGGACGCCCATGAATACGGCGACACAACGCCCAGCGCGGCGCGCAGCCGCGATCAGTGCAGCCCTGAGTGGCTGCCTGCTGACTGTGTTGGCCGCGACAGCCGTCGCGGGCCCACGCGAGCAGGCCAAGCGCATCCACGATCGCCTGGTGGGCACACCGCCGAGCGATGCGGTTCTCGACCAGATGGCGACCATGATCCCGGGCGATCCGGTTGGTGCCGCTCTGCTCGCGATAGACAAGACGCGCCCCACCGCGAGCGGCTTCTACAACGTGACGCTGAAGAACTTCGCGACGCCGTGGACCAACCGCGACCAGACCGTGTTCGCGCCGCTCAACGACTACACCGCGACCGTCATCGGCATGGTGCGCGATGACGTGCCGTTCAATACGGTGCTGTCTGCCGACCTGCTGTATACCGGGACGGGCATTTCGCCAGGCTACTCCGCCAGCAATAACGATCACTACGAGACGATGGAGAACCAGGGTGCGGACCTGCGCACGGTCCTTGCGCCTCAGCCGCAGTCGGCACTGACCGGCGTTCCGTCCTCGGCCACCGCCGGAGTGATCACCAGCCGCGCCGCGGCGCAGGCCTTCTTCATCGCCGGCACCAACCGCGCGATGTTCCGCTTTACGCTGCTCAACCACCTGTGCCATGAGATGGAACAGGTGCACGATACGTCGCGTCCGCCGGACCGGATCCGCCAGGACGTGAGCCGCAGCCCGGGCGGCGACAGCCGCGTGTTCCTCAATAACTGCATCGGCTGCCACAGCGGCATGGACCCGATGGCGCAGGCCTTCGCCTATTACAACTTTGACGACACCCAGGGCCGGCTCGTGTACACGGCGGGCCAGGTGCAGCCGAAGTACCACATCAACTCCGACAACTTTAAGCCGGGCTTCGTGACGCCCAGCGATCACTGGGACAACCGCTGGCGGCAGGGACCGAACTCGCTCCTCGGCTGGTCGGACACGCTCCCGGGCACTGGCGATGGCGCCAAGTCACTGGGCCAGGAGTTTGCAGCCAGCGACGCCTTCGCTGCCTGCCAGGTCGAGAAAGTATTCCGCAACGTCTGCTTCCGCGATCCGAGCGACAAGACCGACCGTGACGAGGTCGGGCGCATCGTCGGTGTCTTCAAGGCGAACAACTACAGCCTGAAGCGCGTGTTCGCCGAAGCAGCCGTCTACTGCAAGGGCGATTGAGGGAGACGACCATGAGCTCATCGGTCATCAACACTCGGGACTTTCCGGCGACGCGGATGCTGCGTGCCGGGTTCCTGGCCGCGCTGGCGGCATTCGCTCTGGCGGCTTGCAGCGGCAGCGGTCCGGCCACCGAAGCCAACCCGGTCACGACGCCACCGAATCAGCCGACGTATGCAGGCCCGCCGCCGGCGACCGCCGACGTGCAGGCGTTCCGCATCAACCTGTGGGACAACATCAAGGCCACCAACCGTTGCGGCCAGTGCCACACGGTCGGCGGCCAGACGCCGATGTTTGCCCGTCAGGACGACGTGAACCTTGCCTACGACGCTGCTAACACGGTCGTGAACCTGACCGACCCGTCGCAGTCGCGGATGGTGCTCAAGGTCGGCGGCGGCCACAACTGCTGGCTCAGCTCGCCATCCGCATGCGCGGACATCCTCACGACCTGGATCACGAACTGGGCCGGTGCCGCGGCCGGCACGGGCACGCAGATCAAGTTGCTGCCCCCGCCGGTCAAGGACGTCACCTCGAGCCGCAACTTCCCGGACACGCCGCCGCCCGCGTATGCGGGCGTGCACAACCTGCTGACCCAGTTCTGTTCGCGCTGCCACACCTCGGCGGCCGCGACACCACAGTCACCGTTCTTCGCGGCTGCGGACATCGACGAGTCGTATGCCGCGGCCAAGACCAAGATCAATCTCGACCTGCCGGCACAATCGCGCCTGGTCGTGCGCCTGCGCGACGAGTTCCACAACTGCTGGGCGACGACGGCCGGCGGCCAGCCGGACTGCCCGGGCAGCGCCGCGCGCATGCAGACAGCGATCGAGGCGCTGGCGGTGGCGATCCCCGTCACGCCGATCGATCAGAGCCTGGTGATCAGCAAGGCACTCACTTTATTTGACGGTACGGTCGCGAGCGGCGGCAGCCGCTTCGACGGCAATGCGATTGCCAAGTGGGAGTTCAAGACCGGCAGCGGTCCGACGGCTTTTGACACCAGCGGCGTCGAGCCCGCCATCAACCTCACGCTTTCAGGTGACGTCACCTGGGTCGGCGGCTGGGGCATCAACGTCAAGACCGGAGGCAAGGCGCAGGGCACGACTGGTGCCAGTAAGAAACTGCACGATCTCATCACCGGCACCGGCGAGTATTCGCTGGAAGCCTGGGTCGCGCCCGCCAACGTGATGCAGGAGGACGCGAACATCATCAGCTACTCGGGCGGCAACATGGCGCGCAACTTCACGCTCGCCCAGCAGCAGTACCAGCTCGACTTTGCCAATCGCAGCTCGGCGACCGACGCGAACGGCTCGCCCTCTCTGGTGACCGACGCCGACGATGAAGACCTGCAGGCGACGCTGCAGCACATCGTCGTGACTTTCGACCCGGTCAATGGGCGGCGCGTCTACGTGAACGGCGCGGACACGGGCGATCGCGACGCAGCGGGCAACGCGAGCCTGAGCGACTGGGATGACACGTTCGCCTTCGTGCTCGGCAACGAAGTGTCGGGCAACCGCCAGTTCACCGGCGTGTACCGCCTGGTCGTGATCCACAACCGCGTGCTCACCCCGGCGCAGATCCAGCAGAATTTCGCCGCCGGCGTCGGCGAGCGCTACTTCCTGTTGTTCAACGTCACTGCTCTCGTCAACGTGCCGCAGAGCTACATCATGTTCGAGGTGAGCCAGTACGACAGTTACAGCTACCTCTTCAACAAGCCGACCTTCGTCAGCCTGGATCCGAACGCACGGCCGGGCGCCAGCATCACGCTCAAGGGGATGCGCATCGGTGAAAACAGCATCGAGCTGCCGGTCGGCCAGGCGTATCGGACGCTGGACACGACCATCAGCGATTCGCAGTACACACCGGCGACGGGGCAGCCGCTGGCGAGCATCGGCACCATCGTTTCCCTGGAGAAGGGACCGATGGATGACCTGTTCTTCCTGAGCTTCGACCAGCTCGGCTCGCACCTGAACGTACGGACCGACCCCACACCGCCGACTCCCGCGGATCCGCCCAATGTTGCACGGCCTTCGGACATCGGTGTGAAGACCTTCGACGAGATCAATGCGTCGATGGCCGCGATCACCGGCGTGAGCCCGAACGCGACCAGCGTCAAGGCGACTTACGACACGGTGAAGCAGCAGCTGCCGACCGTGGAGAACATCCAGGCGTTCCTCGCCTCGCACCAGGTGGCGATCGCGCAGATGGCGATCTCCTACTGCAGCGCGCTGGTCGATGACGCGACCAAGCGGACGCAGTTCTGGGGCGTCGACCCCCTCGGCCCCGGGACCACGACCGCGCAGGTCGTCAATCCGCTGGTCAGCAAGGTGTTGGGAGTCAATCTGCAGTCGCAACCGGACACGGCAAGCGTAAGTAACGAGTTGACGACACTGTTCTCGACCAAGTTGTGCACTGGCGCCTGTTCAGATCCGCAGCGCATCAAGGTGAAGGCCACCTGTGCCGCGGCCCTGGGCAGTGCAGTCACGACCGTGCAGTAGGCAAGAGTACTTCCGAGGATACGAGCCATGATCAAACGTGGGAAAAAACGCGCTCTCGGACTCGACGAGCCGTTGCGTCACCAGAACCACAGGAAGCCCGTCACGCGCCGAGACTTCCTGGCGCAGGGCTTCCTGACCGGGTCGGCGACCGTGATGGCGCCGAGCATTCTCGGCCTGCTGCTCAATCCGCGCATGGCGCACGCGCTTTCGCAGGACATCATCGATCTGAAGGCGCTGTGCAATATCACCGCGGGGGCCGGCAAGATTCCCTTCATCTGTTTCGACCTCGCGGGTGGCGCGAACATTGCCGGGTCGAATGTGCTCGTGGGGCAACAGGGAGGCCAGCTCGACCTGCTGTCCACGGCCGGCTATTCGAAACTCGGCTTGCCGGGCAACATGACGCCGGCCAGCTCGACGACCAATTTCGTGAATACGCAGTTCGGCCTGGCGTTCCACAGCGACAGTGCGTTCCTGCGCGGGATGTTGACGCGCGCTTCGGCAACGACCATGGCGCGTGTGAATGGAGCGGTGATCCCGGCACGGTCCGAAAACGACACCGGCAACAACCCGCATAATCCGATGTACGGCATCGCCAAGGCCGGTGCCAAGGGCGAGTTGCTCACGCTCATCGGTTCGCAGAGTTCCGACTCGGGCGGCAACTCGATGGCGCCCGCAATGATGATCGATCCGACGGTGCGCCCGACCAAGATCGACCGCACGACCGATGCCAAGGGCCTGGTCGATACCGGCGAGCTCGCAACCTTGCTTCCCCAGGCAGACACCGTGTCGGTCATGGAATCGATCGAACGCATCAGCAAGATGAAGCTCGACAAGGTCAGCACCAAGCTCGACGCTCCGGCCTTGACCGGCCCGAATGACGATGCGGCGAAGCAGCTGGCGCAATGCGGTTACGTCAAGACGGCTTACCTCGCTGAATCATTCGGCAGCCCTACGGCCGTCGATCCGTCAGCGGATGTCGATATCAAGGGCGGAGCCGGGATCTTTACCGACGCCGAGTACACGGGCGAGCGCGAATTCGAAAAGACCGCCTCGGTCATGAAGCTGGTGGTCGAAGGACGCGCTGGCGCGGGAACCATCTCGATGGGCGGTTTCGACTACCACACCGGAGACCGTTCAACCGGCGAGGCTCGCGATTTTCGTGCAGGCGTATGCATGGGCGCGTGCCTCGAGTTTGCGGCGCGCCGCGGCGTACCGCTCATGATCTACGTGTTCAGCGATGGCTCTCTGTCGAGCAACGGCATGATTGACAGCTCAACCGGTGGACGCGGCAAAGGCGTGTGGACTGGCGACAACCAGTCGACGGCCGCTTCGTTCTTCATGGTTTTCGATCCAAAGGGTCGGCCGACCGCCACTCGGCAGCAGATCGGTTACTACCGTGCGAGCGGTGACGTGGAAACCGCGTCCCATCCGGGCGCCAACGCAGTCAACCTGCTGGTCGAGACCGTGATCCTGAACTACATGGCATTGCACGGCGAACAGGGCAATTTCGCGAACGTGTTCCCGAACCACGGCCTCGGCAGTCCGGCGCTGCGCGATAGCCTCACGGCATTCGGCGCGATCGTGAACGGCAAGATCGGCGCCTGACTCGACGCCTAGCTCGTCTTACACGCAGTTGCGCTGTGGCGCCGCGTGCGCCACATCGCGCAGCTGTCGCCAAGCGGCGACTGCGGGACTGTGCACGCGGTCGCGTATTATGTCCGCCCGGCGTGTAAGCTCCTTCACTCGCGTGCCGGAGGCTGGAGTCAGCGAGATGGTGCGGATGCTCTCCTTTCGCAGTTCATTCACTGTGTTCACAACGCGCGTCAGGCGAACCGCTGCCTGCCTGCGCAGTCTGGGCACGGCAGTGCTCTTCGGCGCACTGCTCGCGTCGAGCAGCGCACACGCCGATCTCGCCGGGACCACGGCGCCCGATTTCGTCCTGAAGAGTCTCGCCGGCACCAACCTGCGCCTGTCGGAATACCTTGGCGAAGTCGTGATGCTGAATTTCTGGGCGAGCTGGTGCGGCTCGTGCCGCCAGGAAATGCCGCAGCTCGATCGTCTCTATGCAACGTATCGCAGCGCCGGTTTCGTCGTGCTGGGCGTCAACGTGGACGACGACACGACGCGCGCCGTGGATGTCGCCAACGCGCTCAAGGTTTCCTATCCGGTGCTGCTCGATCCTCGCAAGAGCGTGGCGCCAAAGTACCGGCTCGATGAGCTGCCGATGAGCGTGCTGATCGATCGTTCGGGCGTGGTGCGCTTCGTACACAGCGATTACCAGGCGGGCAAGGAGCAGCCCTACGTGGCGGAACTGCGTCGCCTGCTGAACGAGTAAGCACTCGTGCAACATTCTCCCATCATCATCGACGAGGTGCCGGAAGTGCGATTGCTTCAATTGTGGCGCGCGGGTGCGCTGTCGCTCGCGCTGCTGTGCTCGGCCGCGGTGCTGGCCGCTGACGCGCCGGCAGCGAATCCGCCGGCTGCCAGCGCAGCGGCACCTGCCGCGGCAGCTACAACTCCCGCACCCGCTGCCGGTGGCGACTTCAAGAGCCTCGACCAGGAAGTGCAGTCCCTCAAGACCGAAGTGGTCGAGCTCAACAAGGATCTGTTCGTGCTCGAGGAAGAGTTGCTGTTCCCGGCGAACACGCAGATCGCGGTGTTCGTGTCCCTCGACGTCGGCGACTTCTTCGCGGTCGATTCGGTGACGCTCAAGATCGATGACGATGAAGTCGCGAATTACCTCTACACGCAGCGTGAGGCCGAAGCGCTGATGCGCGGCGGCGTGCACCGCGTGTACCTCGGGAACCTGAAGGTCGGCAAGCACGAGCTGGTCGCTTTCTTCACCGGCAAGGGCACGCACGAGCGCGACTACAAGCGCGGCGCGACGCTCAACTTCGACAAGGGCATCGGCGCCAAGTATCTCGAGCTCAAGATCAGCGACCGGGTGCGCAAGATGCAGCCCGAGTTCATCGTCAAGGAGTGGGAGTAGGGCGTGCGCTTGTGGCGCGCAACGATCGCGGGACTCGCCCTGGGTGTGCTCGCGGGGCGCGTAACCGCAGCTGAGACGCCGGCGGCGACGCCTGCGCCCGCTCCCAGCGCATATGCACCCACATCGACTGCACCACCGAGCGGCACATTGGCGCCGACCAAGATCAAGGATCTCTACTACGGTGATGTCCTGTTCTATTTCTACCAGGACGATTTCTTCGGGGCGCTGACGCGCCTGCGCGCGGCCCAGGAGAAGGGTCGTGTTTCGCACCACGCCGACGAAGCCGAACTGCTGCTCGGCGGCCTGTGGCTTTCCTACGGCGAGCACATCGAGGCCGGCAAGATCTTCGAGCGGCTGCTGGCGCGCAATGTCTCTCCCTCGGTCGCCAATCGTGCGTGGTACTACCTCGGCAAGATCTGGTACCAGCGCGGCTACTGGTCGCAGGCCGAGGGCGCGTTGCGCAAGATCAAGAGCGAGCTGCCGCCGCGCCTGGAAGGCGAGAAACGCAACCTGCTGGCGCAGGTGTTGATCCAGCAGGGTCGCTATGACGATGCGATCGCCGAGCTCAATGGCTGGCGTGGCCCGCCGGACTGGACGGCATACGCGCAGTTCAACCTCGGCGTCGCGCTGCTGCGCAAGGGGCGCATGAACGATGCGGCGACGCTGCTCGACGGCGTCGGGCGCATGGCGACCAGCGACGAAGAGCTGCTCGCGCTGCGCGACAAGGCGAACCTCGCGCTCGGCTATGCGTACCTGCAGGCGGACCAGCCGGCGAACGCGAAGCCGCCGCTGCAGCGAGTGCGCCTGCAAGGAGTGCAATCCAACAAGGCGCTGCTCGCCGTTGGCTGGGCGGATTCAGCGGAGCAGAAATACAAGGACGCGCTCGTGCCCTGGATGGAGCTGCACGGACGCAATCTCCTCGATGCTGCGGTCCAGGAGTCGTACCTCGCAGTGCCGTACGCGTTCGCCAAGCTCAATGCCAATGCGCAGGCCGCCGACTACTACAACACCGCCATCCGTTCCTATAGCGACGAGTCCAGTCGCATCGATGAGTCGATCGCAGCGATCCGCAGCGGCAAGCTCCTCGATACGCTGATCACTCAGGATCGTGAGGGGCGCCACGGCTGGTTCTGGCAGCTGGAGAACCTGCCGCAGGCGCCGGAGTCGCGTTATCTCTACCACCTGCTCGCCGGCAACGAGTTCCAGGAGGGATTGAAGAATTACCGCGACCTCAACTTCATGCAGCGCAACCTCGCGGAATGGTCGCGCAGCCTGGTGGCGTTCGGTGACATGGTCGATACGCGGCAAGCCGCCTACGAGCAACGCCTGCCGAAGATCGATGCCAGCCTGTCCGGCGTCGACCCGACGGAACTGCAGGACAAGCGAGTCGAGCTCGAGTCACGACTCAACGCGGCGGAACACGGCGACGATATCGTGGCTCTCGGCACCGCGCATGAGCAGGAGATGTGGTCGAAGATCTCATCCATGGAAGATGCGCTCGCGGCGCAGCCCGATGACCGCTCGCTCGACGAGACGCGCGAGAAGGTGCGCTTGCTGAAGGGCGTGCTCTCCTGGCAGATGAATGAGAGCTACAAGGCGCGCATATGGACCACGCGTCGCAGCCTGAAAGACCTCGACCTCGCGCTGCGCGAGATGGAAAAGCGCTGGCTGCGTGTGCAGCAGGCGCGCGACAGCTTTCCGAACGACACCGCCGGCTTTGCGACGCGCGTAGCAGCGTTGAAGCCGCGCATCGATGCGCTGAATACCCGGCTGGCTGCTGCCGGCCGCGCCCAGGGCGACTACCTCGCCGCAATCGCGGTCAAGGAGCTCGAGACGCAGAAGGAACGGCTCGCCACCTACCAGGTGCAGGCACGCTTTGCGCTCGCGACGATCTACGACCGCGCCGCTAACACGGGCAAGGGGAGCAGCCCATGAGACTGCGCGTCGCGGCACTGATCGGCTCGATGGGCTTGCTCGCCGCCGGACCGGTATGTGCCGGCAAGCCGAAGAACCCGCAGCCGACGATCGGTGACCTCACCGGCCGGCAGGTCGAGGTTCAGACCAACAAACCCGTCGATGCGGGCGCCAACCGCGCGATGGAAAACTATCGCGAGTTCCTCAACCTGAAATCCAACGATCCTGCCTTGCGCGCGGAGGCGATGCGCCGCCTCGGCGATCTCAATCTCGAAGCGAGCGAAATCGAGCGTGGCGAGCGTGAGCAGACCTCAGCCGACGCCCTGCAGTCGGGCGAAGCGATCAAGCTCTACACCACGCTGCTCGAATCCTATCCCGACTATCGCCAGAGCGATGGCGTGCTCTATCAACTGGCACGCGCCTATGAGAGCAACGGACAGCCCGAACAGGCTCTCGATGCACTGGATCGGCTGGTCAGCCGCTTCCCTGCCAGCCCGCTCATCGATGAGGCGCAGTTTCGGCGCGGCGAAATCCTGTTCAGTGCCAAGCGCTACCCGGAAGCGGAGCGCGCATACGCGGAAGTGATCCGCCGCGGCCCGCAATCGACCTTCTACGAGCAGAGCCTGTACAAGGACGGCTGGGCGCTGTTCAAGCTGGCGAAGAGCGATGAGAGCCTCGCTTCGTTCGGCAAGCTGCTCGATCGCAAGCTGGTCGATCCCAAGGATCGGCACAAGATCGTTGACATGCAGACCCTGTCGCGACCGGAGCGCGAACTGCTCGACGACACCTTCCGGGTCACGAGCATCACCTTCTCCTATCTCGATGGCGCCAAGTCGATCGACGAGTTCGTCGCGAAACGCAACAACCCGCCGTATTCCTACCTGCTCTATTCGGCGCTCGGTGACCTCTACATCACCAAGGAGCGCTACCAGGACGCCGCGCAGACCTACGAGGCGTTCGTGAAGCGCGATCCGATCGATCCGAATGCACCGCTCCTGCAGGTGCGTGCCATCGAGGCGTACCGCAAGGGCGGCTTCGCGTCACTGGTTCTCGCAGGCAAGGAGCAGTTTCTCGAGCGCTATGGCTTCGGCACGCCGTTCTGGGCAGGTCGCGAGCGCGCGCAGTTCCCCGCGGTGGTGGCAGAGCTCAAGAGCAGCGTGAAGGAGCTCGCGCAGTATCACCACGCCGAAGCGCAGAAGACCAAGAAGCAGTCCGAATACATGCTGGCCGCGCGCTGGTACCGGAGTTACCTCGACTGGTTCCCGAATGAGCCTGAATCCGCCGACAGCAACTTCCTGCTGGCTGAGGTGCTGTTCGAAGCGCACCAGTACAAGGATGCGACCAAGGAATACGAGCGTACGGCGTATGCCTATCCGTTCAATGCGCGCTCGGCAGAAGCCGCCTATGCGGCCCTGCTGAGCTACGATGCCTACGAAAAGCAGCTCACCGACCCGTCGCAGGTGGCGGAAAAGCAGGCCTGGCATGCGGCGAGCGTGGAGAGCGGGCTGAAGTTCGCGACCACCTATCCGCAGCACAAGGAAGCGGCGACGGTGCTGACGCGCACGGCGCGCGAGTTGTTCGAGATCAAGGATCTGGACCGTGCGGTCGACACTGCACAGAAGGTGCTCGCGCTGCAGCCACCGGTCGATGCAGCGAAGCAGCGCACTGCGCTCACCGTCATCGCCCATTCGCGCTTCGATCAGGCGCGCTATGCGGAAGCCGAAGCGGCCTACATACAACTGCGCGCGGTGATCCCGCCCGGTGACAAGGAGCAGAAGGAAATCACCGAGAAACTGGCCGCGTCGGTATACAAGCAGGCCGAGGCAAAGAAGGCGGCGGGCAATGCCGCGGGCGCGGTCGATGACTTCCTGCGCGTCGCGCAGGTCGCTCCGGATTCCAGCATTCGGCGCAACGCCGAGTACGACGCCGCCGCGGCGCTCGTCACGATGAAGGCATGGCCGCGCGCGATCGAGGTGCTCGAAGGGTTCCGGCGCAACCACCCGCAGGATCCACTGGTCGCCGAGACAACGCGCAGTCTCGCCGTGGCGTACACGGAGACCGGGCAATCCGCGCGCGCCGCCGCGGAGTTCGAGCGCATTGCCGATACGCCCACTGAAACCGCGGAGCTGCGTCGCGAAGCCCTGTCGCGCGCTGCCGATCTGTACCTGAAGTCGAACGACCGCGCCGGTGCGATCCGCAGCTACACCAAGTTTGTCGAGCGCTTCTCTGCCCCGCTCGACCCGGCGATGGAAGCGCGCCAGCGGCTCGCCGACATGGCGGCCGCGACCAACGACATCAAGGAGCGCGACCGCTGGCTGCTGAACATCATCGACGCCGATCGCGAGGCGGGCGCGGCGCGCACGGAACGCAGCAAATATCTCGCCGCCAAGGCCACGCTTGTATTTGCGGAGCCCTCCGGTGCCGCGTTCGCGCTCATCAAGTTGAGCGCGCCACTCAAGAAGAACCTGGCGCTCAAGAAGGATGCGATGGAGCGGGCGCTCACCGCCTATGGCAAGGCCGCCCAATACGGCGTCGCCGAAGTGACCACCGCGGCGACCTACCAGATGGCCGAGCTGTATCGCACGCTCGCCAAGGACCTGATGGAGTCGGAGCGGCCGAAGAACCTGAGCGCGGACGAGCTCGAACAATACGACGTGCTGCTCGAGGAGCAGGCGTTCCCGTTCGAAGAGAAGGCGATTTCGATCCATGAAGCGAATGTCGCGCGCGCCAGCGAGGGCGTGTACGACGAGTCGGTGCGCAAGAGTTTCGAAGCGCTGGCCAAGCTGAAGCCCGCGCGTTATGCGAAGGCGGAGATCGGTGCGGATTTCGTCAAAGAACTGCGCTGAAGCGCTGAGCCTCGGGCTCGCGCTTCTCATCGCCGGCTGCGCCAGCGCGCCGCCACCGGCGCCCGTGCCTGCGCCGGCGGCAACGGCAGTGCCCGCCGAGCCCGTCATTCCGGAACGCGCCACGCAGCAGTTCAACCAGGCGGTCGCGTTGCTCCAGGCCGGCAAGCTCACGGATGCGGAACTGGAACTCAAGCAGCTGACGCTCGCTTACCCGGAATACCCGGGACCGTACGTGAACCTCGGACTACTGTATGAGCGGGCCGGCAAGTTCGACGAAGCCGAGAAGGCGCTGCGGGAAGCCACTCGGCACGGCATGCCGAGCGCGCTCACCTACACCGAGCTGGGTGTGGTGTATCGACAGCTGGGCCGCTTCAAGGACGCCGAGAGCGCTTATGGAGAGGCTATCAAGATCGATCCGAATTACGCGGCCGCGCACTTGAACCTGGGCGTGCTCTGCGACTTGTATCTGCAGCAGCCGCAGCGAGCACTCGAATCCTTCGAGCGCTACATGCAGCTGTCGGGAAACAGCGACAAGCGGGTTGCGACCTGGATCGCGGAACTGAAGAAGCGCGTCGGCTCCAATCCCCAGCCGCAGACTGCTGAGGCTTCACCATGACCCGCCTACGTAGCGCAATTCTTGCGGGCGCGCTGTTGTGCGCATTCGCTGTCGCAGCTCAGACGGTGCCTCCGGCCGATGAGCGTGAATCGGCCATGCCCCAGGCCCAGACCAGCGAACCTGCACCCGCGCCGCCGCCGCCCGCCGCAGAGACGCCTGCGCCCGCCAGCGACAGCGCCGCCGAACCCGCAGCTGCCCCACAAGCGGCGCCTGCAGAGACGAAGCCCGCCGCTGCACGCGGTTCGTTCAAGACCATGGATCGGATCGAACTGGAGAGTTCAGCGGTCACGGGCAATCGTGAACTGCCGAAGGTGCTCTACATCGTGCCGTGGAAGAAATCCGACATGGGCGACCTCATCGGACGCCCGGCGAACAGCCTGATCGACGAAGTCCTGGCCCCTGTGGACCGCGATGTCTTCAAGCGCCAGATCGAATATTACGCAACGCTCAATGCTGAGACCGCGGCGGCGCCGCAACCCGCGCCGCCGAATGCAGCTCCGCCGCACTGAGCAGCGCAACGGTTTTTGAGGAGGAGACCCGTATGGACCTTTATGCCCACATAGTCCGCTTCTTCCAGGGAGGCGGCTTGTTCATGCTACCCATCGCCATCGTCGCAGCCCTCGGAGTGGCGATCGCGCTCGAGCGCTACATCTACCTGTCGATCGTCGGTCTGCGTAATCGCAGCCTGTGGAACGACCTGACGCCGCTGCTGGCGCAGGGCGATTTCAAACGGGCCGTGTCGATCACGTCGAAATCCGACGCCGCGATCGGCACGATTCTCAACTACGGACTCTCGCGCATCCAGTCGGCGCGCCGCCGCGACGACATCGAGAAGGCGATGGAAGAGAGCCTGATGGAGATCGTGCCGCGGCTCGAGAAACGCACGCACTACCTCGGCACCTTCGCCAACATGGCGACGCTGCTCGGCCTGCTCGGCACCGTGATCGGTCTGATCAGCGCCTTCGCCGCGGTCTCGACGGTGAATCCCGCCGAGAAGGCCAACCTGCTCTCGTCGAGCATCTCGGTGGCGATGAACTGCACCGCGTTCGGCCTGATGGTGGCCGTGCCGCTGGTGCTGATCCACGCGGTGCTGCAGACCAAGACGACGCAGCTGGTGGACAGCCTGGAAATGGCTTCGGTGAAGTTCCTGAACAGCATCACCGAGCGGCGTGGCGATCTGGCGCCCGCCACCTGAGTCTCTCAGTCAGCTAAAGGCATCCAGCCATGTATTCGACGCGACAGGCACGCGCGCGGCTGATCCGCCGCCTGCGCCGTGACAACGGCGAGGCCCTCAACCTCGTCCCGATGATCGACATCTTCACGGTGCTGGTGACGTTCCTGCTGATGACGGCGGTGTTCTACCGCACGGTGATCCTGGAGCTCAATCTGCCGACGGCGCAGAACGACTCCACGCCACCGCCGGCGCTGCAGCTCGAAGTCATGGTGCGCAAGGCCAAGATCCAGGTCGCCGATCGGGGCTCAGGTCTCCTCCAGGAGTTCCCGAACGGCGTCCAGGGCTATGACCTCAATGCATTGTCGGTCTTCTTGCAGCGCGTGAAGCAGCGATTCCCGAGCAAGCTCGATGCGACCATCCTGCTCGAGCCGGATATCCCCTACGACACGCTGGTGCAGGTGATGGATGCGGTCCGCGTGGTGGACCAGAAGCAGGGCGAGCGCACCGTGCAGGCGGAGCTGTTCCCCGAGATTTCTATCGGAGATGCGCCGCTATGAGACTGTCCAGTCGCGCCAAGCGAATGATCGTGCACCAGGAGCGCAACCGCGCCGGCGTGTCGCTCAACCTGATTCCGATGATCGACATCCTCAGCGTGATGGTGTCGTTCCTGCTGGTGTATTCCACCGAGGTGGAGGTACTGCAGAACACCAAGGGCATCGAGATCCCCGAGTCCGTGGCGGAGCAGAAGCCGCGCGAGACGGTGGTGATCATGGTCACGCGCGATGAGCTGCTGGTGCAGGGCCAGCCGATTGCGCGCATCGCGGACATCGAGAAGATGCAGGGCACGATCATCAGGCCGCTCAAGGCGGCGCTCGAGCGGCCTACCGTCGCGATGCCACGCAAGGTGCTGGAACGGGACATTGCCAACCGTGAGCTCACGATCATGGGTGACAAGACGGTGCCCTACAACGTGCTCAAGAAGGTCATGGCGACCTGCACCGACGCGAACTTCGGCCGCATCTCGCTCGCGGTGCTGCAGAAGGACAAGCCCGTTGCGGTGGCGCAGAACCCGTAACGGCGCGCAGTAGCAATGCTCAGACCTTACTTCCGCGAGTTCGAACTGCCCTGGAGCGTAAGCGACGAGGAGCGCGAGCGCTTTCGCAAGATCCTGTTGTGGGTCATGGGGATCGTCCTGCTGCTCGCCATCCTGATTCCGCTGCTGCCGCTCCCGCAGCGCAAGGAGTCGGCGGAAGAACAGATACCGCCCCGGCTCGCGAAGCTGATGCTCGAGAAGAAGGAGCCCCCACCCCCGCCGCCGCCTCCGAAAGAGGAGCCGAAGCCGGAGGTGAAGAAGGAGCCGAAGCCGGAGCCCAAGCCCGTGGATCGGCAGCAGGAAGCGCGCAAGAAAGTGGCGGTCGCCGGGCTCCTGCCGTTCAAAGACGAGCTGGCTGACCTGCGCGATAACCGCATGGTGGATATCGCGACGGCGAATCGTCCGCTCACCGACGCGGCGCGTGCGGGCGATCTCGCCCAGCGCTCGATGATCACTTCGAAAGTGGGCCAGGGGAGCGGTGGCATCAACACCGCCTCGCTGAGTCGCGGATTTGGCGGTGGTGGCGGCGGCCTGACTGGTCGCGCCACTACGACGGTTTCGAGCGGTATCGGCCAGGGCGATCCGAAGGCCGTGCGCAGCGGCAGCGGGCAGAAGGCCTCGCGCAGCCGCGAAGAGATCGAGCTGGTGTTCGACAAGAACAAAGGCGCGATCTACGCCCTGTACAACCGCGCGCTGCGGGACAAGCCGGAGCTGCAGGGCAAAGTGGTGCTGGAGTTGACGATCGCGCCGTGGGGCGAGGTGACCAATTGCCGTGTGGTGTCGAGCGATCTCAACGACCCGGACCTCGAACGCAAGCTGATCGCACGCGTGAAGCTGTTCCGCTTCGAGGATCGCGATGTTGAAGCGGTCACGACCACCAAGCCGATCGATTTCTTCCCGGCATAGGGCTTGCTGCATGCGAGCGACAACGCTGCCGGTCCTGCTGCTCTGCGCGTTGGGCGCTACGGTCGTGGGCGCGGCCGATCTGCTGTCGGCGTTTCGCCTCGCCGACACGATCGTCAGCGGTGAGCGGCGCATTGCGATCGTCGAGACCAGTCACGGCGAGCAGCGCCTCGTGACCGAGGGCGAAACGCTCGCCGGGTGCCTGGTGAAGCACATCCGGGCCGATGGCGTCGACCTCGAGTGTCGCGGGCGGGCTCGCTCGCTCGCATTCTCTGGCCGCGCGCGCAGTGCCGCGTTGCCAGCGGCGACCGGGCCTCGCCCCGCGTTGAGGTCCTGAGCCGCTCGTCGCCCGACGAGCGTGGATTGCGGCGAAGCGATACAAATCATAATAATTGCGTGCAGTCGGGGGGACGGCAGTGAACATCCAGTCCGAAATCGAGTATTTCAGCGAGCTGACGGCCATCGACAAGGGCCGTTTCCTGGCGCTGCTCATGCACGAGCTGGCGGAAGAGGCCAAGGGAACCTATGGACCGGGCGCCGAACAGGTAAGTGATGGTGCGCACCTGCGGTTCATCAACGAGCTGCAACATCGTCTGAGTCGCGTGGTCTACCAGCTTCTGGGTGAAGACCCGGCGCGCCCCAACGATGAGGTCGTGGTTCGCATGCTGCTCTCACCGCGCGCCGACAAGACCGCGGAGCGATTCATCGCCAGCGCGTATCGTCGTGTGCTGCAGGGCTTCGATCGCCAGGACACGACGGTGCTGCTCAACCAGTGAGCCCAACCCCGCGCCTCAGGCGTCCGGGTTGAGTTTCTTCGCCTCCGCCGCATCGGCTTCGAACAGGGACTCGAGCTGTCGCGCCGACTCGCGCGCGGTCTGCAGCAGCTTTTCCTCGTCCTCGCTCACCGAATACTGGCGGTCGAGCGTCGCCTCGTCGTGCGCGCGAAAGCGCGTGACCGTCTCGCGTGCCTGGCTGGTCGAGAAGCCGAGCGCCTCCAGCACATCGGTCGCCATCTCCAGGCTCGAGCCGTAGGTCTCGCGGATGACGTGGCTCAGGCCGAGATTCAAGAGCCGGAACACGTGCTGGCGATTGCGCGCACGCGCGAAGATCTTCAGCCGCGGCAAATTGTGGCGCACGATCTCGGCAGTGCGCACCGAGGCCTCGACGTCATCGATGGCAAGCACCAGGATCTCTGCCTTCGCAGCACCGGCAGCGCGCAACAGCTCGAGGCGCGATGCGTCGCCGTAGTAGACCTTGCTGCCGAAGCGGCGCACGAAATCCACTTGTGCCTCGCTAGCCTCCAGCACCGTGAACTTGATATGGCGCGCGGTGAGTACGCGCGACACGATCTGGCCGAAGCGGCCGTAGCCGGCAATGAGGATGCGCGGCTCACTGTCCTCGATGCGGTCGAATTCACGGGCCGCACCGCGACCGAGATTGCGGTCCAGCAGTTCGTGCAGCGACAGCAGGATCGGGCTCAAGGCCATCGACAACGTTACCGAGATGACCAGCAGGTCGGCGAAGTGTCGGTCGAGTATCTGGCTCGAGACCGCGAGCCCTGACAGGAAGAACGCGAATTCACCGCCGCTCGGCAGCGCGAGCGCCAGGCGCCGCGATACGGCGCTGGAGTTTCCCGCCGCCCGGCCGATGGCGAACACCGTGACGATCTTGACCGCCATGAATCCCACCGTGAGCCCCACGACCGCAGCCGGCTCGGCGATGAGCACGCCCAGGTTGGCGGACATTCCCACCGCGATGAAGAACAAGCCGAGGAGCAGACCCTTGAAGGGCTCGATGTCCGCTTCGAGCTCGTGGCGGAATTCGCTGTCCGCGAGCAGCACACCGGCGAGAAACGCGCCCAGGGCCATCGACAGACCCACCTCGCGTACCGCCAGCGAGGTTGCGACCACGATCAGGAGCGCCGCGGCGGTAAAGGCATCCGTGCTGCCGGTGCGCGCGATCAGACGCAGCAACGGACGCAGGATGACGCGGCTTCCCACCACGAGAGCGAGCAGTACCCCGGCGAGCTTGAGGGTCGCCAGCCACAGTGGGCTGGAGGATGTGGTTTCCCCGTTAGCCCCCAGCAAGGGCAGCAGTGCGATCACGGGCATCACGGCGATGTCCTGGAACAGCAGGATGCCGAAGGCCGCGCGCCCGTGATGGGCGCGCAGCTGGTTGCGCTCGGCGAGCAACTGCAGGATCAGGGGCGTGGAAGAGAGCGACAGCGAGAAACCCACCACGAACGCGG